>Ga0070681_10007794_pt1 | contig 10470 bp, 8 predicted proteins | sample KBSC83BmetaG_FD_65650 | JGI IMG/M metagenome (GOLD analysis project Ga0070681, IMG submission 65650) | Corn rhizosphere microbial communities from Kellogg Biological Station, Michigan, USA - KBS C8-3B metaG | ecosystem: Host-associated > Plants > Roots > Rhizosphere | place: USA: Michigan...
GGCACGCCGACGCCAGCGGTCATTCCAGTGACCGGCGCCTTCGGTTCCGTCTACTGGGCGAATAGCGATGTGCAAGCGAAACTCGGCGGTGCACAAGCGCCCGAAGCGCATATGAGCGCGGCCGAACTCGGCTTCCAGCGCGGTACGATGTATGAGCGCTTCGACACCAGTCAGATATATGTCTTGTTCGCTGACAACCAGTGGATCCAAGTTCCCGACACCTGGACCGCTGCTGATGGTGAAGGCGGCGGGCCCGCACCGGAAGATCAACTCTGGATACCGAAGGGCAGTTTTGGCACGGTCTGGAACAGCGACCCGAGTCTACCGTCAACGATCGGCTACGCGGTCAACTCCGACGCCCATGTCATGGGTGGCGTGGTGCAGCAATTCGCCAACGGAATCATGCTCTATAGCGACCAGGGCTTTGTCTATGTCGTCTACAACGACGGCAGTTGGACGCTCTATCCCGATACTTCGGGCCACGGCGATCTCATTACCCCGACACCGACGTCCAGCGAGACGCCGGCCAGCACGCCGGACGGTGCCGTAACACCGGCGGCTACTGATCCGGCGGCACCTCAGTCCGCAATTCCGTAGCGCCGGGGACACAGCCTACGATCCGCCACCACCTCCCGCCACCGACAGCAGCACCGCAATGACGTCGTACACGACGTGGCTGATGATCGATGCCGAGGTATTGATCCGTTGCCGTAGGTAGCCAAGAATCAAGCTCACGCCAAAGATGCTCAAAATCGTGAAGCTGAAGCCGTACTGCACATGCAGCAAGGCGAACACGATTGAAGTGAAGACGAGCCCGTAGCGCGGCTGAATCGCTCCACGGAAGAGAATCTCCTCGCCCAACCCGGCCGAAATGCCGAGCATCAGCGCCCCACTGAACGAGGAGAGATTCTGCGTCATCGTGCCGAGGTTTTTATCAATTTGACTCTCAAGTCCGGGTTGCAATGCCTTCGTTAGCACGGCACCGAAAATCGTCACGACAAAGAGGAGCACCACCACGCCGAGCGCAATCCAAACATCGCGTGGTTCGATTGCTTGAATGCCCAGCCGCTTGAGCGAACCTCGAAAGTCGCGCTCGAAGAGAAAACCAATACCGAAGAACGCGATCAGAATAAGCGCCACCGCCTGCGACACGAGCTCCAGCACACTGACCGACGAGATTTGGACATCGTTGCTCGCGAGTAACGACGTACCGCCGACGAAGACGGCGGTCGCCAGCAAGACGCTCAGCCCGATCATATCGGCCGGTGAGCGTGGATCGAACGGCATAACGCGCGCCAGTACTTGCCGAACTGGGGACAGGAGCGGCAGCCCGATCGCGGCCGCCACCGCGATGATGAGCCCGCTCGTCAAGGAGATCGAACCGCGTGATCCGGTGAGATTGATGATCGCGGAGGTGATGCCGATGCCCAGCACGACGACGCTGATCGCGGCCGTTACGACGTAGAGCGCAGTGCGTAGCGGCTGGCTCTTCTCCGCTTTGTGCGCCCACAACGAGATGAAGATCGTCAACAGAACGAGTACGGCGAACGACAGAATCGTGGCCAAATAACCGACCTTCCCGAGCCCAACCGGCGACAGAACCCGGTCGGTAGCTCCGGCTGATTATAGTCCGCTCCGGCCCGAGCGCCGTGTTACACTCAGGCCGAAGTTCGAACACGAATCGCTTCAGGGAGAAACGATGGCGCAGCGTAAGGGCGGTCTCGGGCGTGGTCTTGACGCGCTCATCCAGTCGCATTCCGACGCGACCGGTGGCATTCAAGAGATCGACATCGATGCGGTCTCGCCAAATCCACTTCAGCCGCGCGAGGTCTTCGAACAGGAGGCGCTGGAGGCGCTGGCGTCATCGATTCGACAGCACGGGGTGCTGCAGCCGATCATCATCACACGCGCCACGACCGGCTCCGCCTATCAGATTATTACTGGTGAGCGGCGCTGGCGAGCCGCTCGTCTGGCGGGTCTCAGCACGATTCCCGCGCTCATCCGGGACACCAGCCCACGCGAAATGCTCGAACTGGCGCTAATCGAAAACGTCCAGCGCGCCGATCTCTTCGTCCTTGAAGAAGCGACGGCCTATCGCCAGTTGATCGATGAGTTCGAACTGACCCAGGCGGAGGTCGCCGAGCGCGTCGGCAAGAGCCGCGTCGCTATCACCAACGCGCTCCGTGTGCTGGCCGCGCCGGACGAGATCAAGGCAGCACTCGTGGCGCGCCAGATCACCGAAGGACATGCGCGAGCGCTCCTCGGCCTGTCACAACAGGTCGATCAAGTATCGGCGCTCCTGATGGTGATCGATCGTCAGCTCAGCGTGCGCCAGACCGAGCAGTTGGTGCGCAACTGGGACAAGACGGTCACAGTTGGCGAGCATACGCGCGCCGCGAAAGATCCCGAGCACGAATTAGTGCTCGATCGCTTTCGCAGGGCGCTCGGAACCAAGGTCGAACTGAAGCGCGGCAAATCCGGCGGTCGCCTCGTCATCCACTATTTTTCGGACGAAGAACTGAACGGTCTCTACCAGCGCATCGTTGGCGACGACGAACTCTAGCCCCAGTTCGCGATCTTCTCCGCGATAACATCCGCCACCTCGGCGATCGGCACGCGCTCCTGGGCCATCGTCTCCCGTTCGCGCACCGTCACCGCCTGGTCATCAAGCGATTCGTAGTCGATCGTGACGCAGAATGGCGTGCCGATCTCGTCCTGCCGCCGGTAGCGGCGCCCAATGCTCTGTGTCTCGTCGTATTCGACCGAGAACGACTTCCGCAGCATCGCCTGCACGTCTGACGCTTTCGCCACCAATTCCGGCTTCTTCATCAGCGGCAACACAGCGACCTGATATGGCGCGATTCGCGGATGCAAGCGCAGGACGACGCGCGTGTACGGCTTGCCGTTGATATCCGCTGCCTCTTCTTCGTCGTAGGCATCGAGTAACGTCACGAGCAGGATGCGGTCGACACCAAGCGCCGGTTCGATGACGTGCGGCACGAAACGCTCGCCGGTCTGTTGTTCAAAGTACGACAGGTCGACCCCGCTAAATTCCATGTGCCGGCTGAGATCGTAGTTGCCTCGATAGGCAAGTCCGCACAGCTCTTTCCAGCCGAACGGGAAGCGATATTCGTAGTCGACCGTACGCTTCGAGTAGTGCGACAGCTCCTTGCCCTCGTGCTCACGCGTCCGAATATTCTCGCGACGCAGCCCGATCGAATCGAAAAAGGCGCCGATCTGGGTGAGCCAGTCCTCGAACGTCTCCTGCGCCTCGTTCTCGCGAATGAAGTACTCGATCTCCATGATCTCGAACTCAAGGAGGCGGAAGATGAAGTTCCCCGGCGTGATCTCGTTGCGAAACGCTTTGCCGATCTGGGCGATCCCGAACGGGATCTTGGTGCGACTCGACTGCATCACCGCGCGGTAATCGAGGAAGATCGCTTGCGCCGTCTCCGGTCGCAGAAAGACCTTCGTTCCCGATGTTTCGACGGGACCAAGTGTCGTCTGGAACATCAAGTTGAACTGCCGCACTTCGGTCCAGTCGCGCTGACCGCAGAAGGGGCAGGCGATGTTGCTGGAGCGAATGAGATTGGTCATCTCATTCAGCGGCATCCCCTCGGCTTGCTGGCCCAGCTTTTCTTCGATCAGCGTATCAGCCCGGTAGCGGCTGCCGCAGTTGCGGCAGTCGATCAGCGGATCGTTGAATTCTTGAACATGGCCAGAAGCTTCCCAGACGCGGGGGTGCAGGATGATGTTGCCATCGATTCCGACGATGTCATCGCGCCCCTGCACATAGAACTCCCACCAGGCGTTCTTGATGTTGCGCTTCAGTTCGGCACCAAGCGGCCCGTAGTCCCAGGTGTTGGCGAGACCGCCGTAGATTTCGCTTCCGGGGAAGATGAAGCCGCGCCTGCGCGCGAGCGAGACAATCGTTTCCATCGCGACATCCGGCCGCTGGGCCTCGTTCATGTCGTCTGTACCTCCATCGAGCGATTGGGATCATTATGGTCAGTGCAAAGACCCCTCGCCGTAGTTAGGACGAGGGGTTCCTTCGTCGTTGCTTGCGGTGAAGAAGCGGCGCGTTGCTATCCTTCGCCGCTCGAATCGTAGCACGACGCGCCATTCCCGACGAGAACGACATCCTTGCGGTCAACCACGCCATCGGTTGTGACGCGCTGGTAGACCTGCGTCGTTGAGATACTCATGTGGCCGAGGATGCGCTGGATATCGCGCAATTCCTGACCGTCATTGAGGGCATGCGTGGCGAACGTATGGCGAATGGTGTGCGGGGTGATGTCAGGGATATCGACCGCCTCAGCGTGCGCCTTCAAGATCAGCCAGAAGCCCTGCCGCGTCAGCCGGCTTCCACGATGATTGAGGAAGACCGCGTCGACATCGGCATCCTGACGCAAGAGCGGCCGGCCAGCATCAAGGTATTCGCTGAGCGCTTCCGTCGCCGGCTCTGAAAGCGGAACCGTACGCGATCGGTCAGGCTTGCGCCCACATTGCACCTCACCATGCGTGAGATCGATGTCGCACATATCAAGCGACGTCAGTTCACTGACGCGCATGCCGGTGGCATAGAGTGTTTGCAACATTGCGAGGTCGCGCAAACCTTCCGGCGTGCGCTGTTCGGCGGCGCGAGCCAATAGCGCGTCGATCTCGTCGCGTGAAATCGCGCGCGGCACAAACTTGTCGACGCGCGGCGACGGTAAAGAATCGGAGGGATCGTGTCGTAGCAGCCCCTCGCCGATCAGGAAATGACAAAACGAGCGGACCGCGGCGACCTTCCGTGCGACGGTCGAATTCGCGTAGTCACGCTCTCGCAGATAGAGCACAAACCCGGTAAGGTGGGTGCTGGAAAGCTCCCGCCAGCTTGCGATCGCGCCGTTACTCTGGAGGTAGTCGCAAAACTGCCCGAGATCGTTCCGATATGCCGATACCGTATTTGGAGAGAATCCTCGGTCACCCTCAAGCCCATCCAGGAAACACCCGATGAGTTCCTCCATCTAACCGCCCCTTCGTTCCCCGCGCGAGAGATTCGTTCACTCGGAGTTCGTCACGCGCGACTCCCGTAGCCGGCGCCTGGCGCCCCGAGCGTCAGACGCAATTGATCGTTGCGAGTCCGATGGAAAGTTCGCTACGCGGTTTCCATCATCTAACCGTTCGTACACTTGACGATCACACTATAGCAGATCCAACAAGGGAGTATGATCCATGCCAAACGCTTCCGCAACAGACTGATACGTAATCACCCCTTGATAAACGTTCACGCCCTTGGCCAGCGCCGGGTCGGTCGACACCGCCTCGGCGAAACCAAGATCGGCTAACTTCAGGCCATATGCCAGTGTCACGTTGCTCAGCGCGATGGTGCTGGTACGCGGCACGGCCCCCGGCATATTCGTGACACCATAATGGGTGACGCCCTCGTCGACGAAGACCGGATCGGTATGACTCGTCGGCTTCATCGTCTCGATGCAGCCTCCTTGGTCGATGGCAACATCCACGAGCACCGACCCGCGCCGCATCGAGGCGACCATCGGACGGGTTACGAGCTTCGGCGCCTTAGCGCCTGGAATCAGCACGGCGCCAACCACCAGATCGGCATCCTTGACGGCGGCGGCAATGCTGCCCCGGTTCGAGGCGAGTGTCGTCAAACGACCGTGGAGTACCTGATCGAGATAGCGCAGCCGATCGACGTTCAGATCGATCACTGTGACGGCGGCGCCCATGCCGAGCGCGATCTGCGCCGCGTTGGTGCCGACAATTCCGCCACCGACCACGACGACATTCGCGGGCGGGACACCAGCCACACCGCCAAGCAACAAGCCACGACCACCTTGGGTCTTCATCAGATAGTACGCGCCGACATGCGCCGACATGCGCCCAGCGACTTCGCTCATCGGGGCGAGCAACGGCAGCGAGCGATCGGCAGGCTGCACCGTTTCGTACGCAATCGCCGCAACACCACGCTCCATCAATGCGTGCGTCAACTTCTCCTCGGCTGCCAGGTGGAGGTAGGTGTATAGGATCTGATCCTTGCGCAAGAGGCGGTACTCGCTGGCGATCGGCTCTTTCACCTTGACGATCATTTCGGCCTGTGCGAATACCGATTCGTGCGTGTCGACGATGGTCGCCCCTGCCGTCGCATACTCATCGTCACTGAAACCGCTACCTCCACCAGCGTTCTGCTCGACCAGAACAGTATGACCATGGTGGACATACTCGGCGACGCCCGATGGTGTCGTCGAAACACGGTTCTCGTTGTCTTTGATCTCTTTCGGAATTCCGATCAGCATTGGCGTAATCGAACCTCCACGTTTCTCGATTTCCGCGCACGGAAAAAACGCACCATCGGCCGCATTGCCGGCAGGCGATCGAAACGGCCGAATCATTCTAACATGATCGATTGTTTGCTCGTGCGGTTCTGTTCCATCTCGCAGCCGAGAGTTCGCGTTGAACAAACGCCGTAGTACGCTCCTGTGAAATCAGCCTTGCGTTCCGCGGACAACTGCGGGAACTATGGTATTCTGCCGCGAGTGAACGCCCCACGGATGATCAGTCCTCATTGGCGAGAAGGGATTCAATGCGTAAACCGATATTCATCGCGGCCATGCTCTGCGTGAGCATCGTGCTCGCGGCCTGTGGCTCGTCGACCTCTGCCACGCTCCCCTCGACCGAAACGACGACATCGGAGAGTGGCACGCCCGGCGCGACGCCGGTCGCCGGCACACCGTCGGCTGCTTCGCCCGAAGCGACCAGCGGCACCGCCGCGACTCCAATGGCGACTTCGGATGCCTCACCGGCCGCGTCGACCGGATCAACGTCCGGAGATCCGATCAAAGTCACGATCGCCACTGGGTTCAAACCGAGCATGAATTCCGCAGCCATCTACCTCGCGGCCGAGAAAGGCTATTACAAGGACGCTGGACTCGATGTGACGGTGCAGGATGGCTCGAACCCCAATCTGCTCGCGCAGGTCGGCACCGGCGGCGTTGACTTCGGAGTAAGCACCGGCGATTCGGTGGTTTCGGCTCGTGCAGCCGGTGTGCCGGTGCAGATGGTGATGCAACTCTTCACCAAATATCCGGTCGGACTCATCTACCTGGCCGATAGCGGCAAGACGATCAACACGCCGGCCGATCTGAAGGGCATGAATATCGGCGTTTCGCAACTCAGCGGTTCCACCTATTTCGGTCTGCTGGCGCTACTGCAGGCCGGCCACCTGACGGCGGATGACGTCAAGATCACTACGATCGGATTCACCGAACTCGAAGCGCTCAGCCAGAAGCGCGTCGACGCGGCCATGACCTATATGAGCAACGAGCCGGTCAATGCCCGCGATGTCGGCATCAACACCAAGGCCGTACAGGTGAACGACTACGTGCAGATCGTTTCTTCCGGCATCGTCACCAGCGAGTCGATGATCAAGGACCACCCCGACGTCGTGCAGAAAGTCGTCGATGCCACCGTCAAGGCGATGAACGAAGAGCTTCAAAATCCGGATGAAGCGTATGCCGCGACAATCAAGCGGATGCCGGAACTAACGGCCGACAAGGACAAGCAGACGCAGCGCGATATCTTGACCGAGACGCTGAAGTACCAGCAGCCGGTCGCGAATCACCCAACAGGCTGGGCCGATCCGGATGCCTGGAAGACGACGACCGATTTCCTGAAATCAGTCAACGTGATCGACAAGGCCGTCGATCCGACGACCTGCTACACGAACCAGTTCGTAGAGCAGGCGAAATAACGTCACGTGAAGCAGACGTCGAGCCGGCCGGCAGATCCCGGCCAAGCGGACACCCAGCCGGTCTCGACGGATGCGACCCCCGATCTCCCGAGCGATACCGCGCGCCACTGGTTCGTCCGGGTGGCCGGCAACCGGCAAGTCTGGCTCTCACTGGCCGGTGTTATTCTCGCGGTCGTCGCCTGGCAACTGATCTGGATGAGCCATCATGTCCCCGAATACATGCTCCCCTCTCCGTCCGACGTCGCGCATAACTGGATCGATCTCTGGCGGGCTGGAGTCATCTGGCACCACACCAAAGCGACCCTGACCGAAGCATTCCTCGGCTTCGCGGTCGCGCTTGTCGTCGGTGTGGGGCTCGGCTACCCGATCGCGCGTTCAGAGCTGATGGATGAATTGCTCGCGCCGTACCTCGCCGCCTCCCAGGCGATGCCGGTCATCGCCTTTGCTCCCTTGCTCGTTGTCTGGTTCGGCATCGGCCTGCTGCCGAAGGTGATCATCTGTGCGCTGATCGTTTTCTTCCCGATCTTGATTAACACGATCGTCGGCTTTCGCGAGGTCGATCCACAGCTGATCAAAGCGGCACGCGGCCTCGGCGCACACGAACTCCGCGTCTTCTGGCACGTCGAGCTCCCGCTGGCGCTGCGCACGCTTCTCGGCGGCATCCGTATGGCAACCACATTGGCGGTCGCTGGAGCGGTCGTCGGCGAATTCGTGGCGGCTGATGCGGGACTCGGCTATCTGATGAACCTCGGGCGCACTGAATACCGCGCGCCGATCGTCTTCTCGGCCGCGCTAACCATGGCGTTCGTCGGCATCGCCGGCTACGTCGCGGTAATGATCCTCGAGCATCTGCTCATCCGCTGGGAATAAGGAACCGTTCGAGTTCAAAAGTACTATTCACCCCGGACATCCGTACTTCGCGGTGGCGTGCTGTTTCCACGCTCAGTACCATTACGTCTGACATCATGGCAGCGACGTTGGCACCGCATGCCGCGGACGACATTTACTAGTAGCGAGGCAACACGTGAGCGATGCGCTTTACATCATCCCGATTCTCGCGATCCTGATTCTTATCCACGAACTTGGGCACTTCGTCTCGGCGAGACTCGTCGGCATTCGCGTCGAAGAATTCGGCATCGGCATCCCGCCGCGTATTGCCGGCATTCGGCGCGGGGGCGTGCTCTATTCGATCAACTGGCTGCCGATCGGCGGCTTCGTTCGCGTGCTCGGCGAAGATGGGAAGTCGCTCGCGCCCGACAGTATGATCGCCAAGGGGAAGCTCGCGCGTACGTTTTTCTTCGCCGCCGGCTCGATCATGAACCTCCTGCTCGCCTTCGTCTTGACGATCGTGATGGTCGGCTCGCAGGGCGAGAATAAGAACCTCACCTACATCGTCGGGGTTAACAACGGTTCACCCGCCGCCGCCGCTGGTTGGGTACAGGGTGATCGTGTCCTTAAAGTCAACGGCAAGAACATTACCGGGGTTCAGCAACTAATCGACACGGTGAGTGCGAGCGGCAGTGGCCCGATCAATTTCGTCGTGCAGCGCGGTAATGAGACGCTTAACTCGACCATCACACCGCGAACCGACCCGCCTGCTGGCCAGGGTCCGATCGGCATTTCGCTCGACGAGGCATTTCAGGCAAAGATCCACGTGAGTAGCGTCGATGCCAACTCGCCTGCGGCCGTCGCGGGCATCAAACAGGGTGACGAGATCACCTCGATCAATGGCAAGCCGATCGATAATGCTGTTAGCTATCGCTACACGTTCCTAAACAACGCGGGCAAGACGATCCCGGTCGTCGTCGAACGCTACGGCCAGCCGGTCACCCTGCAGTTCGCGGTGCCGAAGCTGAGTGAGACTCAATCAGAGCTACGCCTCGGCGTCAATGCGACGCAGGACTTCGTCATGTACCCGGTGGCCTGGTGGAAGGTCGTTCCCGAGGGTATCAAGCAAACGTTCACGACGATCGATCAGATGTTCCACGGCATCGCGTTGCTCGTTCGCGGTGATGTCCCTGTGCAGGGTATCGCCGGCCCGATCGGTATGGGCCAACTGACCTCTGAAGTGATCAAGGCGAGCGACGCTCCGGTGCTGGCGACGCTGACGAATATCACGATCCTGCTCTCGTTGAACCTGGCGATTCTCAACCTTCTGCCGATTCCGGCGCTCGATGGAGGGCGGCTGCTCTTCGTGTTGATTGAGACGTTGCGCGGCGGGAAGAAAGTGCCGCCGGAAAAGGAAGGCGTCGTTCACTTCGTTGGATTGGTTATCCTGCTCGCCTTCATGCTGGTGGTCGCCTTCGCTGACATCAACCGCATCGTAAGTGGCCAATCGTTCCTGAAATAGACGCCGAAACTTGGCAAATGGACGTCCACGCACTAAGCTAGCTGAGGAAAGCTGGCCCGCGTAGGAGGTAAACTCGAATGCTTGCGCCGCGCAGAAAAACTCGCGCGCTTCACGTTGGAAATGTTCAAATCGGAGGCGGCGCGCCCATCGTCGTGCAGTCGATGGCGACCGCTGATACTCGCGATCCCAAGGCCACGCTCGCACAGATTCAAGAACTGGCTGATGCCGGCTGCGAGATTGTGCGCATTGCGGTACCCGATCGCGTCGCGGCCGCCGCGCTCCCCGACATCGTACCGTTTGCGCCGGTGCCGTTGATTGCCGATATTCACTTCGAGCACACGCTGGCGCTCAAGGCGATCGACGCCGG
>Ga0070681_10007796_pt1 | contig 10470 bp, 12 predicted proteins | sample KBSC83BmetaG_FD_65650 | JGI IMG/M metagenome (GOLD analysis project Ga0070681, IMG submission 65650) | Corn rhizosphere microbial communities from Kellogg Biological Station, Michigan, USA - KBS C8-3B metaG | ecosystem: Host-associated > Plants > Roots > Rhizosphere | place: USA: Michigan...
CAGCGATGGCATCGGCCAGCGCGCAGAGATCGAGTTGGGCAATCGTGTTCGGCATCAGGGCTTGTCCGTCGCGGCAAGCCAATGTTGAAAGCCATATGGCGAGGAATCGACCGGCAGTACCCGCAACGCCTCTGCGGCGACGCGACTGTTGGTGTCCTCCACCAGCGCCGCGACCCGAGCAACACGGTCCGCGGTCCCGGGCACGCCGTTCAGTTTAGCGGCGAAGCGCCGCAACAGGTCTTCGCTCATGATATCCTCACTGCACGCCGAGACGCTGGAACAGCAGATCGGTTTGTTGGCTCAATTCCTTGGCGATGCCCTGATGCACGATCTGCCCGGTCTCCAGAATGTAGACGCGGTCGGCGACGGCGAGCGCGCTGTAAAGATTCTGTTCTACCAGAAGGATCGACAAGCCCTCGCGCTTGAGATCAAGGATGATCTCCTCGAGATGCTGCACCATCACTGGTGCCAAGCCTTCGGACGGCTCGTCCATCAGGATCAGTTCCGGATCGATCATCAGCGCGCGGCCCACTGCCAGCATACCGCGCTCGCCGCCGGACAATTGCCCGCCGCGGTGATGGCGGCGCTCGGCGAGCCGCGGAAAAATCCCGAACACGCGATCGACGGTCCAGCCGTTCCTAGCACGTACACTCTTCAGCATGGTGAGATGCTCGGTCACCGTCAGCGACGGAAACAACCGGCGGCCCTGCGGCACGATGGCGATTTTTCGCGCGGCGACGTCGTGCGGTCTGAGGCCCACCAGATTCTCGCCGCGCCAGGAAATCGTACCGGAACGGATCTGCGGGGGTGTCAGACCCATGATTGAGCGGATGAAGGTGGTCTTGCCCATGCCGTTGCGGCCGAGCAATGCGACGATCTCGCCGGCACCGACATCCAATGACACGCCGCGCACCACGACCGCCTCGCCATAGCCGCTGTGCAGATCCCTGACCTCAAGCATGACGCGGCTTCCCGAGATAGACTTCCTGGACCTGCTTGTTGCGGCGAATGCCCTCGGGCGGCTCTTCGACAAGGGCGCGGCCCTCGAACATGCAGGTGACGTAGTCGACCAGGCCGAGCGCCAGATCCATATCATGCTCGATCAGCACCACGGTGATGTCGCGGTCGAGCGAGCGGATGATCTCAGCGACCATCGAGCGCTCCGACGGCGAAAGGCCCGCGGCCGGCTCATCGAGCAGCAGCATGGTCGGCGTGGTTACCAGCGCAATTGCGATTTCGAGTTGGCGCTGCTCGCCATAGGACATTTCCTTGACGATGACATCGGCACGCTCGCCGATCCGGGCGGCGGTCAGCGCCGCCGCGATGCGCGGCGCTTCCGCGGCATCGGTGTCGGGCGTGCCGAACAGCGAGAATTTACGCGGCGACAGGCCGCGCAGCGCGAGGACCATGTTGTCCCGAACGCTCAGCGTCGGAAACAGGTTGGTGATCTGGAAGGTGCGTGAAATGCCGAGCTGGGCGCGGCGATGCGTCGGGAGTTTCGTGACGTCATGACCGTTGAACACGATCTTGCCGGAGGTCGGCGGCACCATGCCGGCGATGGCGTTGAACAAGGTGGTCTTGCCGGCGCCGTTGGGGCCGATGATGGCGCGGCGCTGGCCGCGCGGCACGGTCAGGCTGACGCCGTCGACCGCCCGCAAGGCGTCGAAGGCCACCACCACATTGGTCAGTGTCAGGATCGGCTCGGACACAAGGACTTCCTGGTAGAGGACGCGGCCCCATGGCCGCGTCCGGCTGTCAGCGTAGGATCAAGCCTTCTTAATGCCCTGGAAAGTCCGCGAATAGGGCGGCTGCTTCATGTAGGTCTCCGGATCGTATTTCCAGAACTGCGACACCTCCGGATAGGTCTGGGTCGGCACGTTCCAGAACTTGCCGTCAACGCGCTTCGTCACCTTGCGAATGTAGACGTCATAGATCGGATTGCCGAAGGCGTCGAACTTGACGACCTTGCCGAGCGGCGAGCCGTCAAGTTGAGTTTTCAGCACGGTGGTGATGAAGGCCTCGCGGTCCTCGACTTTGCCGCCCATCTTCTTCAGCGCGGCGTCGATCCACATCATGCCGGAATACATCGAGAAGCCGTAAAGCGACGGGATCTTGCCGTACTTGGCCTCGTAATCCTTGACGAATTTCGCCGTGACCGCATTGTCCGAGCCTTCGGCGAAATGCGCCGGCGAGATGATGCCCTCGGCCTCCTCGCCGATGGTGCGGATCACCGACTGGTCGGTACCGTTCATCGCCATCATGAGCGGTGTCTTCGCTTTCAGGCCGAACGCGGCATATTGCTGTATGAAGCGGGTCGAATCGGCGCCGGTCTCCATCGCGAAGATGGCATCGACCTTGAGCTCGGCGAGCTGGCCGAGATAGGGACTGAAGTCGGCGGTGTTGAGCGGGTGCCAGAACTGCTGCACGATCTCGCCGCCGCCTTCGGTGAACACCTGGGAGAGGCCGCCGCACTGTTCATGGCCGAAGGTGTAATCCTGGCTGACGGTGGCGATCTTCTTGTAGCCCTGCTTCAACGCCCAGTCTCCGAGCGGATGGGTGAAGGCGCTGGCAGTGTAGCCAGCGACGCGGATCACGTTCTTGATGCGAGCGCGCTGGGTAAGGTCGTCGGCGGCGATAATCGGGATGAAATACGGCGTGCCGGTGCCCTTCACGTAGTTGGCGACCGCCAGGCCGGTATTGGCGAGCAGGTCGCCGATCAGCATGTGGCAATTGCCCTGCTCGACCAGGCGGCGCGCCTTCTGCAAGGCGGTGTCGGGGTTCGAAGCGTCGTCCTCGATAACCAGTTCGACCTTGCGGCCGCCCATCTCGCTCTTGACCTGATCGAGATAGAACTGCACGCCCTCGACCATTTCCTTGCCGCCGGAGGCGACGACGCCGGTGAGCGGCGCCAACAGACCGATCTTGATCGGGCCCGTCTGGGCTTGGGCGGAGCGCCAGGGTGCGGCGCCGACGCCGGCGGCTGCAACGGTGGCCGTGGTGGTTTTCAGAAATTGCCTGCGGTCCATGTCGATGTCCTTTCGTGAAGCATTCGATTTAGCGCACCTTGCGCGACAGGATGGCGCGCAGCTTGCCGATGATGCCCTCGGGGGCGAAGATCATGATCAGAACGAAGGTGATGCCGAGCACCATCTGCCAGCGCTCGGTATAGGAGCTGACGACGTTCTCCAGCGCGATGATCGCGGCGGAACCAATGAAGGCGCCGAACAGTGTACCGACGCCGCCGGCGATCATCATCAGCACGCACTCGACCGACTGCGCCAGTGCCACCGTCGACGGGCTGACGAAATTGTTGAACATCGCATAGAGCGCGCCGGCGACGCCGGCGAAGAAGCCCGACACCGTGAAACCGATGAATAGATGCAGCGGCACATTGTAACCGAGGCTGCGCATCCGGCTTTCGCTGTCGCGGATGCCGCGCAGGGTCAGCCCGAACGGCGAGCGCACGAACCGCCACATCGCAAAGGAGACGACGGCTGCGCCGGCCAGCACTGCCCAATAGAACGCACTGTGACTAAGCAGCATCGCCGGGCGGACATCGCCGCGCATGCCATTCTCGCCGCCGGTCACCTGCGTCCAGCGCAGGCAGATACCCCAGATGATCATGCCAAGCGCCAGCGTCAGGAGCAGGAAGTAGACGCCGGAGGTGCGCACCGCAAGCAGCGCGAACACCGATGCGACCGCCGTTGCCGCCAGCACCCCGAGCACGAAGGCCGTAGCCGGCGAGAAGCCGGCCTGGGCGGTGGAGTAGACCACGACGTAAGTGGAAACGCCGAAGATGGCGCCGTGGCCGAGCGAGGTGCGCCCGGCAAAGCCCGCGAGGATATCGACCGACATCGCGAGGATGCCGAAGATCATCACTTCAGTGGCGAGGCCGACCTGGTAATTGGACAACACCAGCGGCACACCGGCGGCGGCGATTACGACGAGCGCAGCGATCAGAGCGGCACGGCCCGTCATCCCGGCCAGTCGCGAGGGGTTTGGGGAGAGCGGCATCGTCATGTGGCGCGTCCGAACAGGCCGAGCGGACGGAAAGCCAAAAGCACCGCCATCGGGCCAAAGATCACGAAATAGGCCAGTTCGGGAAACATCACCTGGCCCAGTGTGTTGAGCAGACCGACCAGCAGGCTGCCGACGCCGATGCCGACCAGGCTGCCGCGACCGCCAATGACCACCACCGCGAGGCTGAACACCAGGATCTCGGCATCGGCCGACGGATAGAGAGAGAGGAACGCACCGCCCATCAACCCGCCAAGCCCGGCCAGCGCAGAACCGAGCAGGAAGGTGATAAGAAAAATGCGCTGGATGTTGACGCCGGAGGCTTCCACCATCTCGGCATCATCGACGCCGGCGCGGATAAGAGCGCCCAGACGGGTGTGATTGAGCAGCAGCCACAGCGCTGCGAACACGACAACGCCGGTGACCAGCACGAACAACCGATAGGTCGGATAGAAGGTGCCGAACACTTTTATGCCGCCACGCAGCAACTGCGGGATCGGCACCGTAAAGCTGTCGCCGCCCCAGATCACCAAAGCGAGATCGTTGAGAAAGAATGCGACGCCCAGCGTCAGCAACACCTGGCGCAGTTCGTTGCCGCGGACGAAGCGCAGCAGGCCTTGGTCGAGCACGAAACCGATCGCGGCAACCGCTGCCATCGCGCCGACGCCGCCGAGCACGAAGCTGCCAGTCCTAGTCGCCACGGTGTAGCCGATATAGCCGCCAAACAGATAAAGCGCGCCATGGGCCAGATTGACGATCCGCAACAACCCAAAGATCAACGTGAAGCCGCTCGCGACCACGAACAGCAGCGCGGCGAAGGTCAATCCGTTGAGGAGTTGAAAAAGGCTCATTCCTGCTCTTGCCTAGGTGCCTTCGGTCCGACCGACAGATACCAATCAAGAATCTGTTCGCCAGTCATGAAGGTCACGTCCGGTTTCTGCCTGATGGTTTCGAAGATGCGACGGAAATGCTTCAGGCGATGCGGCGCACCCATGATATAGGGGTGCACGACCAGCGCCATAACTCGGGCGGAATCCGCCGAATCTTCGTAAATCTGCTCGAACTGGTCGATGGCGCGGTCGTAATATTCCGAGGCCTTGTGATGCTGGATCAGCATCATCGCGACGTCATTGCATTCCTGGGTGTAGGGCACGTTGACAATCGGGCTGGTGGTGGTGGTCTTCAGCCAAACCGGCTGGTCGTCGAGCACCCAGTCGGCGACGTATTCATAACCTTCCTGCTTCAGGAGATCCGGGGTTTCCCAGGTCTCCGTGAGGCCGGGGCCGAGCCAGCCGCGCGGCCGCTTTCCGGTGGCGGCCTCGATCACATCGGCGGTCTTGCGGATGTCGTCGCGCTCGTTCTCGACCTTCTGCATGTTGCGCTGGGTGAAGCCGTGGCCCATGAATTCCCAGTTGCGTGCCTTCGCCGCCTCGACGATCGGCAGATAGGCCGCCAGCGCCACGCCATTGATCGCCAGCACGCCGGGTATCTCGTAGTCGTCGAAGACCTTCAGCATGCGCCAGAAGCCGACCCGGTTGCCGTATTCGTGCCAGGCCCAGTTCGGAATGTCAGGCATCGGCGAACCGCCGGCGGGCGGCGTCAGCACGGTGCGCGGCATGGTCTGCTTGATATCCCATTCCTCGACATTGACGATCACCCAAACGGCCATGCGCGCACCGTTCGGCAGCTTGAGCGGCGGACGGCCAGCGATCGGCGAATAGGTGATGCGCTCGGTAGGCAACATGGTCATGCCTCGGGTGGCGTGATGGTGATGGTCAGTGATGGCAATCCGTCGATGTGCGCGGCAAGCAGATCGCCCGGCACGACCGGACCAACACCGGCCGGAGTGCCGGTGTAGATCAGATCGCCGGCGCCGAGCGTGACCTGCCGCGACAATTGCGCCACCACCTCGGGCACGCTCCAGATCATCTGTCCGATGTCGCCGCGCTGACGCTCGATACCATTTACCAACAGGATGATGGAGCAGCCCTTGAAATGCCGGGCATCGCGCGCGGGCGCAATATTGCCGCATGGCGCGGACGCATCGAAACTCTTGCCGACTTCCCATGGCAACCGGAGATCGCGGGCGTCGCGCTGGCGATCGCGACGCGTCAGATCGATGCCGACGGCATATCCCCAGACGTGATCGATCGCATCAGCAACAGCAATGTCGCTGCCAGCGCGGCCGATCGCAACGACCAGCTCGACCTCGAACTGGAAGTCGGATGTGAATGGTGGATACGGCACCTGTGCGCCATCAAGCACGACGGCATCGCGAGACTTCTGGAAGAAAAACGGTGGATCGCGCTCGTCAGCCTCCTTCATCTCGCGAATGTGGTCGAGATAGTTGCGGCCGACGCAGTAGACCCGGCGGACAGGAAAGAAGCCGCCGCCCACGACCGGCACTTCGGTCGCAGGAATTGCGGGCAGAACGCGATGGCCGATAGCGCTCACGCCTTTGCCCCGGACTTGGATATCTGGCCGTTGTACCAGTCGAGGATCTGCTCACCGTTCCAGTGCACAACTCCGTCGAACTTGTTCAGGTAGTCGTAGAGCTGCTCGAGATACTTGATCCGGAACGGCTGGCCGCTGATGTAGGGATGGATCGCCAGCGACAGGATCTTCGGGCGATGCCCGCTTTCCTGATACAGCCGGTCGAAACTGTCGATGGCGCGCTTCATGAAATGATCGCTCTCGTGATGCTGCACCATCATCATCGGGATGTCGTTCAATTCCACCGTATAGGGCAGCGTTACCAGCGGGCCCTTGGCGGTGCGGATCGTGGTCGGCTCATCGTCATAGACCCAGTCCCCTATATATTTGACGCCGGCTTCTGCAAGATATTCGGGCGTTTCCAGCGTCTGCGTCAGGCCGGGCCCGAGCCAACCGACAGGACGCTTACCGGTGAATTTCTCGATCACGTCCATCGAGCGGTTGATCATCGCCTGCTGGTCCGTCTCTTTGTGGATCGGACCCTGCTCATAGGCATGCCCCATGAACTCCCAGCCGGCGTCCTTGGCCTGCTGCGCGACCCGCGGATAGTCCTCGCAGACACGGGCGTTGATCGAGAGTGTCGGCGCGATGCCTAGCTTCTTGTACAGATCGAAGAAGCGCCAGACGCCAACTCGCATGCCGTACTCGTGCCAGCTCCAGTTCGGCACGTCAGGCAACAGCGGAATGCCGGTCGGCGCCGGGATCACCTGCCGCGCCATCGGCTTGCTGATGTCCCAGACCTCAAGATTGACGATAGTCCAGATGATGGTCCTGGCACCGCCCGGCAGCTTCAGCTTCGGACGATCGACGATGGCGGAATAGTCGCAGCGATCGCGAGGAACCATGGGGCCGGTCATGGCAGAATACTCTTCAGGTTGTTAATTGATCGTCATGCGGCGGTGGTCCGGCGCGGCGCGAGTCCGTCAAGCGCCATTACTGCCGCGGTATTCAGTACGAAGCCGAAGGCGGTGCGGATACAGGCGAGGCCCGCTTCGTGCAGCGCCGACCCGTCCATGCTGTCGACGCAGTCTTCGACCACGATCACCGAATAATCGCGCACGTTCGCGGCGGTGGTGGTGGCGAGCACGCAAGAATTGGTGTTCACGCCAGTGATCAGCAGCGTGTTGATGCCATGTGATCGCAACAGGAAATCGAGGTCGGTGCCAAGGAAGCAATCGTAGCGCTTCTTGGTATTGACGATGTAGTCCCTGTCATCGAGCAGGTCGGACATTACCGTGCAGCCGGGGCCGCCGATGATGTTGTGCCGCATCACGTTCTTGCGGGTCGCCTTGGGATCCTCGGCGCGGGTGCGCCAGAACGGGTTGGCCCGGATTTCCTCGGCGTCGCGGTACGACGTCACCTGATGGATAACAGGAATGTTTACGCTGCGGCACCAGTCGAACAACCGCTTGTTGGCGGCGATGATGCGGGTCGCCACGTCCGGCGTGGTCGGCATCGTCGCGACGCTCATGTCGAGATGGCCGCGATGCAGGTCGATCGCGACGACGGCAGCCTTGATGTGATCGACGCCGAGATTCATTGCAGCGGGCTCCACGAGATTTTCAGCAAAGCACGCTGGTCGATCCCAAACTTGTCGGCGAGCCAGTCGGTCAGCACTTCCTGGCCGATGGTCGGATTGTCGTGCTGGCAATGCTCGGCGCCGGTCTCATCGGGCTCCAGCACGCGCATGGTCGCATCGACGCCATGGGCCTTGGCATAGTCGTAGGTGCTGCGCGCCGCCGTCACGGTGAGCACGTCGTGGCCGCCATGCAGCACCAGATAGGGGCACTTCATGTGTTCGAGATGGCCCTTCAGCGTGAACGGCTTCATCAGCGCGTGCGCTTCCTTCATGGTCCTGGCGCCGAACACCCAGCGGATATGCATCGCCAGGCCAAAGTCGTCGCCCTTCTGGCCCCACATGTCGTGCACCGACCAAACCGCGCCGTGAGAAATCACCGCGGCCAGCCGATGTTCGTAACAGCCGGCGCGCGCGGCGTAGTAACCGCCCATGCTGGAGCCACACACGGCTATGCGCTTGGGATCAACATCGGCGCGCTTTTCCAGCCAGTCGATGCATTTGCCGACCGGCACTTCATAGTCGGCGCGGGTGGCGAGGCCGTGGCGGCGCAAGGTGCCGCCCTGCCCCGGGCCGTCGATCATCAGGACCGAAATGCCCCGCTGCAGGCAGCCATGGGCCTGCATGAACCACATCTCGTCCTTGATGGAATCAAGACCGCCCATGCAGATCAGCACCGGCATCTTGGTGCCGGGGAATGGGGCACGAATGAAGTAGCCGCAGATCGGCTTTCCGGGCTCGTAGGGAATCTCGACCACTTCGCCGGGCGGATTGAGATAGGAGATGAACTTGTGCGAGCAGGCTTCCATCTTCTCGAATGTCGGCAGCCGCCTGGCATCGCCGGGCTCAAGATGGAATTCGGCCTGGCGGTAGTAGTCCGCGGCGCGCAGGAAGCAGTTCATCGCGGTACGGATGTGGCCAAGCTTTTCTTCGGCAAGGCCGCGCTGCCAGTTGCGGTCGGCGACCACCATCCACTCGGCATGCCAGCTTTCGAGATCGCCCGGAATTATCCGCGATCCCGCCATCATGATCTCGCTGACGCTGCCGCCGCCTTCCTGGGTTTCGCCCAGACCACGACGGAATTGGTAGGCGAGCCAAGGATACTCCGGCCAGTGATGCCAGCCGAACGGCTCGTAATGCGGCCCGCGGTCGGCGGTAATCAGCTCGATGGCGTTTTCACGGATCCTCGATTGCTCTGCCGCCATCGGATGTCGACTGCCTTGACCTTCGTTGGTTGCCATCCTTCGTCGTTTCAAAAGGCGAGTCAATAAAAATTACATACACTTTCGCCGATGCTTATCATTTCTGCGCCATGTCTAGATTATGAGCAACAAAAAATGGCAATAACAATATGGATTTCTGACGTGACCTGTGATGAACTTCCGTAAGGCACTATCGAAGTGTATCCAATTACTGAGCTGGTGCATTCATGGCGATAACGGATCAGCCTGAGCCGAGCCTGCTGGACTCAACCGGATCGCGCGCTAGCAACCGCGCTTTGTCGGTCATGGACCAAATCCGGGAAGCCATCCTGTGTGGCGCCGTGGCGGCCGGCGTGCGTCTCAACGAGGTCCGGCTCAGCCGGTCGCTGGCGGTGTCCCGCACACCCGTGCGCGCCGCGTTGCAGGCGCTGGCCGGCGAAGGATTGCTGGATTACGCGCCGAACCGCGGCTTCACCGTGCGCGAGTTTCCGCTCGACGCGATCGTCGATGCCTATGACATCCGCGCTTCGCTGGAAGGCCTTGCCGCCCGCTTTGCCGCGGAGCGCGGGCTCAGTGCGGAGGAAAAGGCGGTGGTCGAACGCAGCCTCGTCGCCGGCGATAAGCTGCTCGAGCGTGGATCTTTCGAAACCGGCGATCTCACGATCTATCGCGGCATCAACGGCGACTTCCATGACACGCTACTGGCGGCCGCCCGCAACCGCATGCTCGCCGAGATGATCCGCATCTGTCACCACGTGCCGGTGTCGTCGAGCCGCAATATCGTGGCGTTCGAGCATCGCGACGTGCGACGCCGCCACGACGACCACCACCGGATCTATGAAGCGATCTGTGCGCGCGAACCGTGGCGGGCGGAGATGCTGATGCGAGAGCATGTCGCAGGCGTGAAGGCATCATTGATCAAGTCGCTGACCGAGCGGGGCAAGGAAAATGCCGGGGGAGCTGACGCATTGTCGATGGATTGACCGGGCATTCATGACGGCGCGCGAGCGCGTGGCAGATTCGCTGCCCCAGCCCGCCATTGCCGCCCGTCACTAGTGCAACCACGCCCTTCAGGTCCATCGCTTCTCTCCTTTTATGCGAATGCGTTGCCGCTTCGCCACCACTCCGACCCCTTTGATACCTTGCCGCCATCCGATAGACCCGGCTACGTCGTATGTTACT
>Ga0070681_10007797_pt1 | contig 10469 bp, 9 predicted proteins | sample KBSC83BmetaG_FD_65650 | JGI IMG/M metagenome (GOLD analysis project Ga0070681, IMG submission 65650) | Corn rhizosphere microbial communities from Kellogg Biological Station, Michigan, USA - KBS C8-3B metaG | ecosystem: Host-associated > Plants > Roots > Rhizosphere | place: USA: Michigan...
CGGGCGAGCCGCCCGCCCGTATCGGGCGAGAGCGCGACGAGCTGGCCGCCGGCCGCCGTGATCGCCGGCAATGCGCGGTCGAGCGCCTGCAGCATCAGCCGGCAGAAGGGACACCAATCGCCGCGGAAGAAATTGATGACAAGCGGCCCGCGCGCCAGAAGCTCGTCCGAGGCGACGAGCTTTCCCTCGGCATTGGGCAGCGCGAAATCGGGAATTTTGTCGCCGAGTTTTAAGGCGCGCTCCGCCGTCTCCGCCGCGCCGAGGCGGCGGACAAGCTCCTCATAAGCGGCGTGAGCGGCCGCCGGCCACCTGCCCTGCTGCTTTTCCAGCTCGTCCTTCAGCGCCATCTCTCGCTCGCTGCTCGCTGTCCTTTGTCCGTTCGTCAGTTTGGCGCAGAAGTTACCCGCACCGCCAATCGATCGGGGTTATCGTTTTCATGCCCGTGGCGAGCCGTCGCCTCGGCGCTCCACTCGCGTGCGCGCATCAGCTTCAGGAATCCGGCAACGCCGGGCCCATGCTGGCGCCCGGCGGCCGCAACCAGCATCACCCCGCGGCTCGCTTCCGGCTCCGCGAACGGGCGCGCCACCAGTCCCGCTGGAACCGGCTGAAATTCCCCGGCGAAAGCAATACCGAGCCCCGCCTTGACCATCTCGTGCAGATGGTCTTCCTGCGAGCCCGAATGCTGGATCTGCAACTGAATCCCCAACGCCGCCGCGAGCGGTTCGATCGTATGGGCAATCGCCCAATCGGGGATGTCGCGTCGAAGGATCCGTTCCTGCGCAAGCCGCGCGATGGGAACTGCGTCGAGCCCGGCAAAACCGTGCATCGGCGGGCACAAAACGACAATCCTTTCGTCGTAAAGCTTCCAGCGATTGAGCCGCTCCGGGACGAGAGCCTCGGCAACGGCGAGTCCTGCATCGAGTGCACCCTCAAGAAGGGAACCATAAATCTCGGGGCTCGACGCTTCCTGCATCGACAACGCAAATCCCTTGATCCGCGCCGCGAGCTCGCCCAGGACTGGCCGCAGGACCACGGCCGCGATCGAATGATCGAGCCCCAGCCGCAAGGGAGCGTTGTCGCGCCGCTTGAAAGCGAGCGCCTGCTCTCGTGCGGCTTGCGCCGCGGCGCTGGTCTGCTCCAGGAACGGCCGCATCAGCTGACCGAGCTCTGTCAACTGCGTCAGGTTGCGCTCGCGGTAAAACAATAGGCCGCCGAGCTCGTCCTCGAGCTTTTGAATAGCGCGCGTCAGGGCGGGCTGCGTCACATTGCAGGATTCCGCCGCACGCGTGAAATTGAGCGTGTTGGCGAGAGTCAGGAAATATCGAACTTGGTTGAATTCCATCGCAGCGTGCGGGCGCTTTTCCGAGGGCGCGCGGCGCATCCTCTCACGCGCCCGGCCCCCGTGGCAACCGCGCGACGGCGTGGTCATCCACGAATCGAGCGCCTCATGCTTGCAAGACCCGCCGGAGACCAAACATGGATCACATGAGCACGCAGACGCTCCCGGACCCGAGCCCGCAACAGGCCGCGGGGGACGCGGCGGCAGCAGCCCCGCCGCACATCGTCATCATCGGCGCGGGCTTCGGCGGCTTGTGGGCAGCGACCGGCCTGGCGTCAGCCTCGGTGCGGCTCACGGTGATCGACGAGCGCAATTACCACCTCTTTCAGCCGCTCCTCTACCAGGTCGCGACGGCCGGCCTCTCCCCTGCCGATATCGCCGAGCCGATCCGCAGCATCCTGGCGCGGCAAAAGAACACGCGCGTGCTGCTCGGCCGCGTCACCGCCATCGATACGGCACGCCGCGCGGTTCTCCTCCACGGCCGCGAAGTGCCCTACGACCAGCTCGTGATCGCCACCGGCGCGCGCCACGCCTATTTCGGCCATGAGGAATGGGCCGCGCTGGCGCCCGGACTCAAAAACATCGACGATGCGACCCGCGTGCGACGCAAAATTCTCACCGCCTTCGAGCGCGCCGAGGACGAGCCCGACGAAAGCGAGCGCCGAAAGCTGATGACCTTTGCGATCGTCGGCGGCGGCGCGACCGGCGTCGAGATGGCCGGGGCGATCGCCGAATTGTCGAAAGTCGCGCTCGCCAAGGATTTCCGCGCCATCGACACCACCATGTCGCGCATCATCCTGATCGAGGCGGGCCCTCGCCTCCTCCCGAGCTTTCCCGAAAGCCTCTCGGCGGTGGCGAAAGCATCGCTCGAGAAGCTCGGCGTCGAGGTTCGGTTGGGCCACGCCGTCACCCAATGCGACGCGGACGGCGTGGCACTCGGCGCGGAGCGCATTGCCTGCCGCACGATCATCTGGGCGGCGGGCGTCGAGGCATCGCCGGCCTCGCAATGGCTTGCCGCCGCCCACGACAAGGCGGGGCGCATCCTGGTCGAGCGCGACCTGACACTGCCCGGACATCCCGAGATTTTCGTCATCGGCGACACGGCGCTGGTGCGCGATTCCAAAGGCAGGCCCCTGCCCGGCATCGCCTCCGTCGCCAAGCAGGAAGGCAAATACGTCGCGAAAGCGATCGCTGCGCGCGCCTCAGGCAGGCCGGCGCCGCGCGCCTTCCGCTATCGCGATCTCGGCAACCTCGCCACCATCGGCCGCGGCCATGCCATTGCCGATTTCGGCCGCGTGAGGCTCAAGGGACGGCTCGGTTGGCTCGTCTGGAGCGTCGCGCATATCTATTTCCTTATCGGCTTTCGCAGCCGCATCCTCGTCGCGATCAACTGGCTGTGGTCTTACGTGACCTTCCAGCGCGGGGCGCGGCTCATCACCGCGGGCACGGTGGATCGGGATCGGTGATTGGCAGGCGTGGCAAGCGCGCGGCGCCGTGCTAAATAAACGCCGGCTGCCGTTTCACGAGGAGGAAAAAATGAACGCCGACGCCAAGAAGACCGCGCTTCGCATGATCCCCTACGGGATCTACATCATGACCGCCGATGACGGCAAAGGCGGCATCGCCGCGGCCACCGTCAACTGGGTGACGCAAACCGCCTTCGCGCCGCCGCTGGTGGCGGTCGGCGTCAAGACGGACAGCGGCGCCTATGCGCTCGTCAAGAACACCAAGACCTTCGCGCTCAACATGCTGGGCAAGGACCAGAAGGGCTTGGCTTTCACCTTCTTCAAGCCGGCGCAGCTCGCCGACGGCAAGATCAGCGGCCAAGCCTTCCGCAAAGGGGCGAATGGCGCGCCAATCCTCGAGGCCGCGGCCGCCGCGGTCGAGTGCAAAGTGACGAGTATCGTCGAGCAAGGCGATCATCACATCGTCGTCGGCGAAGTGACCGAGGCGCATCTCGCCAAGCCGCCGGCCGGCCGCCCCGACGCCGCCATCCTCGAGATGAAGGATCTGGGTGACAACGTCTTCTATGGCGGCTGATCCGGGCCCCGTATCCCGCGCGAAAATGTCGCGGCAGCGACGCAAATTCCGCAAGGCCCCGCCCTAGGAATAGCCCGCTCGCGACTTACGTTATAGGGGTGCGCCCTGCACAGGGCGTTCCTCCCTAAACTTGGGCCGCGGCTTGCCGCGGCCCTTTTCTTTGCGCCGGCTTACCGCAAGCTGTCGTTGAGCTTGTCGAGCGCGGCCGAGCCCGGCACGAGATCGGCGGTGTCGAGCTCGTTCAGCGGCCGGGCGACCGTGTTGAGATAATCGTGCAAATCCTGGCCCTGCGGATCGACATAGAGCAGGCCGGTGACGATCTCGCCGGCTGCCGCGCGCTCCTGCAAATAGGTCATGGCGGCGATGCGGTCGCTCGGGTCGTAATGCGGCGCGAGCTTCCGCAAGCGCAGCACCGAGCCGTCATGTTGCGTCACCAGCTCGACCGTCCCCGGCGCATAATCGGCGACGATCGGCTCGTGTTCGACCATCACGTCGAGATGATTGACCGTCTCATTGTGCTCGCGGACATAGTCGAAGCTCTTGGTCGAGCCGACATGATTGTTGAAGGCGACGCAGGGGCTGATGCAATCGATGAACGCCGCGCCGTGATGATTGATCGCCGCTTTGATCAGCGGCACGAGCTGCGCCTTGTCGCCCGAGAAGCCGCGCGCGACGAAGGTCGCGCCCAGCTGCAGCGCCATCGCGATCATGTCGATCGCGCTGTCATTGTTGGTGGCGCCGTATTTGCTCTTCGAGCCGCGGTCCGAGGTCGCCGAGAACTGGCCTTTGGTCAGGCCGTAGACGCCGTTGTTCTCGACGATATAGAGCATGTTCACGCCGCGGCGGATGCTGTGCGCGAATTGGCCGAAGCCGATCGACGCGCTGTCGCCGTCGCCCGAGACGCCGAGATAGATCAGGTCCTTGTTGGCGAGGTTGGCGCCGGTCAGCACCGAGGGCATGCGGCCATGCACGGAATTGAAGCCGTGCGAGTTGCCAAGGAAATAATCAGGCGTCTTCGAGGAGCAGCCGATGCCCGACATTTTCGCGATGCGGTGCGGCGGCAGATCGAGCTCGAAGCAGGCCTGGATGATCGCGGCGCTGATCGAATCATGGCCGCAGCCGGCGCAGAGCGTCGAGACCGAGCCTTCGTAGTCGCGATGGGTGAAGCCGAGCTTGTTGGCCGGAAGCTGCGGATGGTGGAGCTTGGGCTTCGGAATGTAGGTCATGGTTCGGACTGTCCTTTACCGGGCGACTTCGCGTAACGGCGCGACATTGCGCGCCTTCAAGAGGCCGCCGACCTTGTCGATGATGAAGCGCGCCGTGATCGGCGTGCCGTCATAGTGCAGAACCGGCACGATCCGCGCCGGGTCGAGATTGGTCTCGGTGATGAGCAGCGTCCGGAGCTGAGCGTCACGATTCTGCTCGACGAGGAAGACCTGCTCGTGCTCGAGGACGAAGTTCATCACCTCCTGCGCGAAGGGGAAGCCCCTCACCCGCAGCGCGTTGAGGTGAATGCCCTGTGCGTCGAAGGCTTCGAGCGCCTCGTGCATCGAGGGCGTGGTCGAGCCGAAATAGATGACGCCGTATTTCGTCTTGGCCTTGGCGTCGCGCCGCACCGGCGCCGGGATCAGCTTCTTCGCGGTCTCGAACTTGCGCAGCAGCCGTTGCATGTTCTCGACATAGACCGTGCCGTTTTCGCTGTATTTGGCGAAGCGGTCATGCGAGGACCCGCGGGTGAAATAGCTGCCGCGCGTCGGATGCGTGCCGGGATAAGTGCGATGGCCGATGCCGTCGCCCTCGAAATCGGTGTAGCGCGCGAATTCCTTGCCGGCTTGGAGGTCCTCGTAGCTCAACACCTTGCCGCGATCGAGCTTGCGCTTGTCGTCCCACTGGAACGGCTTGGTCAGCCAGTCATTCATGCCGATGTCGAGATCGAGCATCAAGAAGACGGGCGTCTGCAGCCGGTCGGCCATGTCGAAAGCGAGCGCCGCCATCTCGAAGCATGCATGCGGGTCTTCGGGAAATAGCATCGGATGCTTGGTGTCGCCATGCGACGCATAGGCGGCGCTGATGAGATCGGCCTGCTGCGTGCGCGTGGGCATGCCGGTCGACGGCCCGCCGCGCTGCACATCCATCACCACCGCCGGGATCTCGGCGTAATAGCCGAGGCCCAGGAACTCGGTCATCAGCGAGACGCCCGGGCCCGAAGTGCAGGTGAAGGCGCGCGCGCCGTTCCAGGCGGCGCCGATGACGATGCCGATCGAGGCGAGCTCGTCCTCGCCCTGGACGATCGCGTATTTCGCCTTGCCGGTTTCCTTGTCGAGCCGGTATTTGCGGCAATAGCGCATGAAAGCTTCAGCGAGCGCCGTCGAGGGCGTGATCGGATACCAGGCGCAGACCGTGGCGCCGCCATAGACCGCGCCCAAAGCCGCGGCGCTGTTGCCGTCGATGAAGATGCGGTCGCCGACCGCATTCGCCGTCTTGACGCGCAATCCCAAGGGCGCCAGATGCGTCTTGGCATAGTCGATGCCCATATGCAGCGCCTTGACGTTGGGCGCGATGAGCTTGTCCTTGCCCTGGAACTGCTCGCCGATCAGCTTTTCGATCGCCGCCACATCCATGTTGAGGAGCGCCGCCAGCGCGCCGACATAGATGATGTTCTTGAACAGCTGGCGCTGGCGCGGGTCCTTGAACTCGCGGTTGCAGATTTCAGTCAGCGGCACGCCGACGACATTGATGTCATCGCGGAATTTCGACGGCGGCATCGGCTTGGTCGAATCGTAGAAGAGATAGCCGCCCGGATCGATCTCGGCGACGTCCGCCGCCCAGGTCTGCGGGTTCATCGCCACCATCAGATCGACGCCGCCGCGCCGGCCAAGATGGCCGGCCTCGGAGATGCGCACCTCGTACCAGGTCGGCAGACCCTGGATGTTCGAGGGGAAGATGTTGCGCGAGGCGACGGGCACGCCCATGCGGAGGATCGAGCGGGCGAACAGCTCGTTGGCGCTCGCCGAGCCCGAACCGTTGACGTTCGCGAACTTAACGACGAAATCGTTGATCGCTTCTATTTGCTTCGGCATGCGGCTCCAGCCATCGTCATATCGAGAAGGAATTTCTGCATGTCCCAGGCGCCGGTCGGACACCGTTCGGCGCAAAGACCGCAATGAAGGCAGACATCCTCGTCCTTGGCCATGATGCGGCCGGTCTTCAATTCGGACGAGACATAGATGTCCTGGGTATGGTTCTTCGCCGGCGCGTTCAGATGCTGGCGCAGATGCGCTTCATCCTCGTTGCCCGTGAAGGTGATGCAATCCATCGGGCAGATATCGACGCAGGCATCGCATTCGATGCAAAGATTCGGCGTGAACACCGTCTGGACATCGCAATTGAGGCAGCGCTCGGCTTCGGCATAGCCGAGCTTCTGATCGAAGCCCAACTCGACCTCGAGCTTCACGTCTTTGAGGGCGACGACTTTCTCCCGGAGCGGCACGCGATAGCGCTGATCGTTGGAGATGTCGTTGTCGTAGCTCCATTCATGGATGCCCATCTTCTGGCTGATGAGCGCGACATCGGGCGGCGGGCGCTTCTTCACATCCTCGCCATGGCAAAGCTTGTCGATCGAGACCGCGGCGTCATGGCCATGCGCCACCGCCCAAATGATGTTCTTGGGGCCGAAGGCCGCATCGCCGCCGAAGAAGACGTTGGGGATGGTCGATTGCATGGTCTCGGTATCGACCACCGGCATGTCCCATTTGTCGAATTCCATGCCGATATCGCGTTCGATCCAGGGGAAGGCGTTCTCCTGGCCGACCGCGACCAGCACGTCGTCGCATTCGAAATGCTGATCGGGCTCGCCGGTCGGCACCAGCGAGCGCCGGCCCTTGTCGTTGTAGACCGCTTTGACCTTCTCGAAGAGCACGCCGGTCAAATGCCCGTTCTTATGCGTGAACTCCTTGGGAACGAGCATGTTGAGGATCGGAATGTCCTCATGCATCGCGTCTTCTTTTTCCCAGGGGCTCGCCTTCATCTCCTCGAAGCCCGAGCGCACGATCACCTTCACATCCTCGCCGCCGAGGCGCCGCGAGGTGCGGCAGCAATCCATCGCCGTGTTGCCGCCGCCCAGAACGATGACGCGCTTGCCGATCTTGTCGGTATGGCCGAAGGAAACGCTCGACAGCCAATCGATGCCGATATGCACATTGGCCGCGGCTTCCTTGCGGCCGGGAATATCGAGCTCGCGGCCGCGCGGCGCGCCCGAGCCGACGAAGATCGCGTCATAGCCTTCGCCGAGCAGCTGCTTCAAACTATCGATGCGCTGCCCCAAGCGCAGCTCGATGCCCATATCGGTGATGTAGCCGCATTCCTCGTCGGTCACGGTCTCGGGCAGGCGGAAGCGCGGGATTTGCGTGCGCATCATGCCGCCGGTCTTGGGATCGCCGTCGAACATCACGAGGTGATAGCCGAGCGGCGCCAGATCGCGCGCCACGGTGAGCGAGGCGGGCCCGGCGCCGATGAGCGCGATGCGCTTGCCGTTCTTCGTCTGCGGGATGACAGGCAGGCGATCGTGGATGTCGTGCTTGTTGTCGGCGGCGACGCGCTTCAAGCGGCAGATCGCGACCGGCTCTTTCTCGACCCGGCCGCGCCGGCAGGCCGGCTCGCAGGGCCGGTCGCAGGTGCGCCCGAGAATTCCGGGAAACACATTCGATTTCCAATTGACCATATAGGCGTCGGTGTAACGCCCGGCAGCGATCAAGCGGATATATTCCGGAACCGGCGTATGCGCCGGACAGGCCCACTGACAATCGACAACTTTGTGGAAGTAATCGGGGGCCGCGATATTGGTGGGCTCCAAGCCTATTCTCCTCGCACCGCTTCGTCCCTGCGCCGTACTCGCCGCTTGCGACCGCGGTCCGTCATTTCACTCCCGCCCCATGCGCGTGCAACGACCGGAAGCACTCGACAAATCCCGGCCGGGACACAGGCGGTACCGAACCATGCGGGGCGCGTAACTCTGCCTCATCGGGGGTGAATCCGCAACTGCCGCAAGACCATAAGTAGGATATGGCTTCTTCGATGGAAGCACGCCGAGGACGCGCCGACGATCAAATTTCCGCGGCGATTTGCTGCGCCGCAACAGCAGAATTCGGCGTTGTCCAGACCAGCCCTTGACAGGCATGGCAAGGCATTGTTCTTCCTCTCGAAATGAAAGCTGTCCGAAAATTCATGCCGGGTTCGGCAACGCCGCGGCGCACATGATCCTCACCCCGATCGCGACAAGCGAGCTCCCGCTTCTGCTCGAGCGCTTTGCCGCGGCGCTCGCGCCGCCGGCGCGCGCCGTCTTTGCCCGCATCGCAGACCAGCGCAAGGCGCATCGCGCGCAAGGTGCGGCGGCGGCTGCGCATCACCGCGCTGCGCTCGATCTCGCACGCAGCTTCGGCATGGACATCCTGCCGGGGAGTCCGGCGCTCGATTTTGCCTGGAATGGATACGCGCTGCGCAGCGCCACCGAGGCCTATGTGCTGCTGCACGAGGTGGCGCATTTCCAGATCGCGCCGCCCGCGCGCCGCGCCCTGATCGATTTCGGCCTGGGTGCGGGCCCCGAGACGGGCGATCGCGCAGCGGCTGAGCGCGCGGCATGCGTCTTCGGTATCGCGCGCGAGAGCGAAGAGGCCATGGCGTCGCTTTTGGGCGTGCTCTGGGAGGTCGAGCTTGGCCAGCCGGGCCTGGCCTCCTTCCTCGATCAAAACTGGCTCGAAGGCGCGGGCCGGCCGCAGGCGGCGGCGCATTTCACCGCGGTTCTCGACCGGCTGCGCGAAGCGGGGCTCGTCGACGAGGCCGGGCGGCCGCTGCCGGGCCGGCTTGCCTTTGAGCCTTGCCTGGCGCAACATCCGCTCGCCGGCTTTTGAGCCCCGCGCGGAGGACATCATGGCACAGCAAACCGCAACCCTGAGCGCATCCGAGCGCGCCGACGCGCTCGAGCATCGCATGATGATGGAGATGGAGCGCGTGCCGTTGCGCTCCGTGCTGTTCACCTCGGGCGACCGCGATCCGACCGGCCCGATTCAGGATCCGGTACCGCCGGGCAAGCATGTCGTGCAAGGCCCCGATCCGCGGCTCAAGCCGATGCCGGAAAAGCCGACGCTGATGGATTTCTTCAGGCTGCGCTTCGGCAGCGCGACCAATCACCTTCTGCAGAGCGCCAATCTCGCCAAGAAGGCCGGGCATGACGAGAAAATCATTCTCGCCTGCCTCCTCCACGATATCGGCGTCGTCGGCTTCATCCGCTCCGATCACGGCTATTGGGGCGCGCAGCTGATCGCACCCTATGTCGATGAGGAAGTGAGCTGGGCAATCCGCGCGCATCAGGCGCTGCGCTTCTTTCCGGATGAATCGGTCGGCTACAAATACCCCGAGATGTATGTCCGGCTGTTCGGCGAGGATTTCGAGCCCGAGCCCTATATCAAGCGCGACTACGCAAAAGCGCGCGCGCACAAATGGTATATGACCGCACGGCTCATCTGCGTGAACGATCTCTACGCCTTCGAGCCCGGGGTCAATCCGCAACTCGAAGAGTTCACCGATATCATCGGCCGCAATTTCCGCCAGCCCGAGGAAGGGCTGGGCTGGGACGACACGCCCGCCTCGCATATGTGGCGGACGATCATGATGCCGACCCGCGCGCTTTAAGCGCGCGCGAGCCTCACGGCAAAAGGAGCGCGGGGCAAGCGGCCTCGCAATCCTCGATCAGCACCGGTTCGAGCCCGGCGCCGGCGGCGCTCGGATAAAATTCAAAGATGAGATCGTGCGAGTCGACCAGCTCGCCGCCGAGATGCAACTCGGCTTGTTCCAATAGACGCCGCGGCTTCATTCTTCGGACCTCCCCGAACGAGATGGGTCCCATTCGGTCGCGCTGGCAATATGTAGCGCCAGACAACGGTGAAAAAGCGTCGGCGCGGGCCGGCGCATCAGGCGCGCGAGCCAGGACCGCTTGGGCAATTTCGGCGGGCTCGCCGCTCGCGCCATGGGCGAAGGTGATCGGACGACCTCGCCGATATCTGCTGTAATACTTGCACGCATGGCCCTAACCCCC
>Ga0070681_10007798_pt1 | contig 10468 bp, 10 predicted proteins | sample KBSC83BmetaG_FD_65650 | JGI IMG/M metagenome (GOLD analysis project Ga0070681, IMG submission 65650) | Corn rhizosphere microbial communities from Kellogg Biological Station, Michigan, USA - KBS C8-3B metaG | ecosystem: Host-associated > Plants > Roots > Rhizosphere | place: USA: Michigan...
AGTTGAAGTAGGTACTATCCAACTGGCTGCCACGCGCGAGTGGTCCATCGCGCTGCGCTACCGACGCATAAGCTATTCGCTGGCGGTACAACTCCGAATCCACCGCATCCTCTCCGAAGTGTTTTTGGAGAAACTCCGTGGCCAGGAATCGCACAAGCGCGTCCCGCAACACACCATTTCCCTCACCACGAATCGGAGTTTGACCGCCGATCCACAAGTGTCCTACAGCTTCAGCGATTGAGAGCGCAGTCGCTGCGTCGATCTTTGGCAAGCGCAACGTGTCCGCATCGAATAGCACTGTGCCGCCGTCACTAAAACCCGCGCCCCTGCGAACTGCCACGAGTCGCAGCGGAACGTCAGGCGCTGGACCAAACAAGGTCGCATAAAACGCGCGTGCCGCAGCGGTGAACGCAATCAAAGCCTCGGCTCGTTTGCGATCGTCAGCCGAGGCTCCTTTTTCCATGAGCACGATGACGCCCTTGCCATCCGCCGCGCCTTCGAGTTTGTCCCAGTCACCTTGCACGAAAAATGGCTGCGCATTTAACGACTGCTCGAAAGAGTTCGATCCCGTTGGTCCACCTTTCTCAACGCCCGACGAGATCACGTTTGGAATGTTGACCGTCAGATGAAACGGCGACGTGTCAGCGCCACGAACTGAGTAAGGAGTGTTGGGCAGCGGGTACCAGAACGACAGCGGCAGAAACTGCGTGCCGATCGGACTGATTGCCGCAACGCCGCTGTTACTTTCAACCGGCAGAGTATAAGTGACGGATGCCTTTACGCTCGCGTTTGGCGCAACCGAAGCAGGCAGCGAGATTTCGATCTTCTCGAGATTGCCGCGCGGCTCAGTGCCGGGCCGAAAACTTGCTGCCGCTCCGCCGATAGTCACTGCCTTAACGCTGGCTTTCGCATTCAAACGCAGCGTGAGAGTTCGGCCCGGGCCGTTACCAACGTTTGTCGCCTCCAACGCGACGACCGCACTGAGTAAGCGTTCGTTCTGCTGAACGTTCACGTTGATGTCATACGAAGTGACCTGCCAGATTACGTTGACCGGCGTCTGAGCTGCGACGGGCGCCAGCAGACAGAGAATGAGTGTCAATAAAGTCAGGATTCTCATGGTTCGGATTAAGTAGAAACAAACTAAAGCTGAGCAACAGCACTCGACTCGCGCACGAGCTGATGAATATCGCGCAGCATGATCAACAGCGGCGCCAGCCGTTCGAGCGGCAATGCATTTGGTCCATCAGACAACGCCCGCTCCGGACATTCATGCACTTCCATGAACACCGCATCCACACCGCACGCAACTCCAGCACGCGCAAGCGGTTCGATGTATTCCGATTGTCCTCCAGTTGCATGACCCAGCCCGCCGGGCAGTTGCAACGAGTGCGTCACATCGAAAACTACAGGCACACCAAAGCCGCGCATGATCGGAAACGAGCGCATATCGACGACCAAGTTGTGATATCCAAAACTCGCGCCGCGTTCCGTCAGCAGCAACTTTTCGCAACCGACTTCTCGCGCCTTGTCAACGATGTTGCGCGCGTCCTGCGGCGCCAGAAACTGTCCTTTCTTTACGTTGACTGCCTTGCCGGACTTAGCCGCCGCGATGATCAAATCGGTTTGCCGAGATAGAAACGCGGGTATTTGCAGCACATCGACAACCTGAGCAACAGGTTCGACCTGCGAAACGTCGTGAACGTCCGTGAGCACCGGCACATCGACCTCTCCCCTGACGCGTTGCAACACCTCGAGTCCGGGGTCCATGCCCAAACCGCGAAAGCTCTTGATTGATGATCGATTTGCTTTGTCGAAGGAAGCTTTGAAGACGAAGTCGAGCCCCGCTGCGTTCGCTCGCTCGCGACACTCGCGCGCCATCATCAACGTGTGTTCGGGGCTTTCGATTACGCAGGGACCGGCGATAACTGTGAGCCGACCGTCTCCAAAGGTCGCTTTGCCAACAGAGAAGGATCTAGTCATAAGCAGAGTTAGCCACAAAGAGGCACAAAAGACTATTTATCCGCTCAAATGCTTTAGTGCATTTTGTGCCTTTTTGTGGCTAGTCCGAGTATACGCTTGACCTTGTCTAGAAATGAACTGGGCTCGGCTGGTTTGTCATCAGTTTTTTCGGCAGGCTTGGCGCCCAATACTTTGATCTCGTTTGATCCCGAACTAAGCGCACGTTTCTCGCGAAGACGTGAGATATCGACCACCAAACGACCCGACGGCGATTCGACGCCCGCATCACGCAAAGCCTCGATATCAGGCGCACTCTTAAACGCGTGATGCTCTAATCCCAGCCGCTCGGCGGTTTCGAGTAGTTCCTGATGAAATTCAGCAGCATTCGCAAATCGATCCGCAGGTTGTTTCTCGAGCGCCTTGAGGACGATGCGTTCGACATCGGCGGGAATAGCTGCGACGACCGCTCGCGGCGAATGCGGCGAATCGTTCGCATGCTTCTGCGCGATCTCGGCTGGAGTCGAACCGCTGAATGGGACCATGCCGCTCAACATCTCATAGAGAATCACACCGAGACTGTAAACGTCCGCCGCCGGCGTCAGATCCTGGCCGTTGTACTGTTCCGGCGACATGTAACGAGGCGTGCCAATCACCGAGTTCGTCTGGTTGAGCGTCGTCATATCGTCGTCATCATCGTCAGGCGTGAAGGTCGCGATGCCGAAGTCGAGCACTTTCACTACCGCAGGTTGATCGGCGCTCTGCGTGACGAGAATATTCGACGGTTTGAGATCGCGATGAATGATGCCGGCTTCGTGTGCGGCGGCGACTGCGGCTGACGCCTGCAACATCAACGATATCGCTCGCGCGGTTTCGAGCGGCGCCTCGCGAGTCAAAATCTCGCGAAGGGTACGCCCTTCGAGCAGCTCCATCACGATGTAGAAAGACCCTTCAGCAGTTTGGCCGAAGTCAGTCACTGAAACCGCATTGGTATGTCGCAGCTTCACTGCCGCACGCGCTTCAGTTTGAAAACGAATTCGCGCTGCTTCGTCTTCCACCAGTCGTTGATGCAAAAACTTGATGGCGACCGGACGTTCCATCGAGAGATGTCGCGCGCGATACACCGCGCCCATGCCGCCCGCGCCGAGACGTTCTTCGACGATGTACTTCTCGTCGAGCGTGCGGCCCACAAAAGGATCCGCCGCGGTCAGTGTGGTTTGACCGTCTGTCATCTCATGAAGTGAGGTGCTTCTGGGCAGCTAACAATCTTATGTCTCATCTTGTAAGTCCTGTCTATTCTTGTAAGTCCTGTAAAAACCTTAGTCAGGATTTACAAGATGTTTCAGGATGTACAGGATAGTGAGCTAATCGCCGCTGGCGGCAGTTAATCGTTCGTGGACCACCAGATCGACCTCTCCATTCTTCTCCATTGAGGTCTCAGAGTGCAAACGATTTTCGTAAGCGGCCCGAACAAAAGCCGCAAACAGCGGGTGAGCATTCAATGGTTGTGATTTGTATTCAGGGTGAAACTGGCAGCCGACGAACCACGGATGCACGTCGCGCGACAGCTCGATCATCTCGACAAACTTTCCGTCCGGCGAGACGCCGCTGAAGACCAGTCCTTCCCGTTCCAAACGTTGCCGGTACTCCGGATTGAACTCGTAACGATGACGATGGCGCTCGCTGACCTCGTCCGCGCCCCGATAAACGTCCTGGACCAGCGAACCCGGCGCCAGCCGACAAGGCCATGCGCCCAATCGCATAGTACCACCTAACTCTTCGACGTCGACAAGATCACGCAACTTGAAGATCACAGGATGTGGTGTCTCGACGTCGAACTCAGTCGAATCTGCATCCTTCATTTCGCAAACATTGCGAGCGTACTCGATACAGGCTGTTTGCATGCCGAGGCAGATTCCGAAGTACGGCGTGCGTGTTTTGCGTGCATAATAAATCGCGCGAATCATTCCCGCTACGCCGCGTTTACCAAACCCACCCGGCACGAGGATGGCATCGAAATCACGGAGACGATCTTCGTAATCATCGTCCATCAGTTCGTCCGACTCGATCCATTTCACATTGACGCGCAGGTTGTTTGCGACGCCTCCGTGCGTGAGCGCTTCGCGCAAAGACTTGTACGAGTCTTCGAGCTCGACGTACTTGCCGACGATCGCGATCGAAGTTTCACCACCCGACGGTTCGCGAATCGTGGAAACGAGGTTGCGCCACTCAGTTAAATCGGCGTGCGGCGCCTTTGCTTCCAGTCCCAGCTGCGACACGATCAAGCTATCGAGCTCCTGTTCGTGAAACGCGAGCGGCACGTCGTAAATCGTGTCGACGTCCTGCGCGCTGATCACCGCCGCTTCTTTAACGTTACAGAAGAGTGCGATCTTGCTGCGGAGCTCACGTGACAGTGGTTTTTCCGAACGACAGAGAAGAATGTCGGGCGCGATACCGATCTCGCGCAGGTCGCGCACGGAGTGTTGCGTGGGTTTTGTTTTCAACTCGCCTGCCGCGGCGATGTACGGCACGAGCGTGACGTGGATAAAGAGCGCATTGCCCGCGCCTTCTTCGTTACCCATCTGGCGAATGGCTTCGAGAAACGGTAGTGATTCGATGTCGCCAACCGTGCCGCCGATCTCGACGATGATCACGTCCAGTTTATCGTTTTCGGCAACCTTGCGAACTGCGTCTTTGATCTCGTTCGTGATGTGCGGAATGACTTGAATCGTCTTGCCCAGGTAATCGCCGCGACGTTCTTTCTCGATCACGGAGAGATAAATGCGTCCGGTGGTCCAATTGTTCGCCTGGGAGAGATGGGCGTGTGTGAAGCGCTCGTAATGGCCGAGGTCGAGATCCGTTTCGGCGCCGTCGTCAGTGACGAAGACTTCGCCGTGCTGGAACGGCGACATCGTGCCCGGATCGACGTTGATGTAAGGATCGAGCTTGATCAGCGCCACGTTCAGACCGCGACTCTCGAGTAGACATCCGATCGACGACGCTGCCAGACCCTTGCCGAGGCTCGAAACCACACCACCTGTAACGAAGATATATTTAGGCATCGGATTCTCCATTGGTTACCGTGTCATCGTCTATCCCAGCGCCAAAGGCGCGGAATATGTCCCCGCGCCAACGGCGCGGATATGTCCCCGCGCAAACGGCGCGGAATATGTCCCCGCGCAAACGGCGCGGAATATGTCCCCGCGCAAACGGCGCGGAATGTGTCCCCGCGCAAACGGCGCGGAATGTGTCCCCGCGCAAACGGCGCGGAATGTGTCCGAGCGCCAAAGGCGCGGAATATGAAAGCCAGGGGCAAGCGCCGAACAACGTGAGGCGCGTCGCCCCTAGTAAGCAGGCGCAATGATCGTGAAGCTCTGAAAGAGCGGAATAATCAACGCTGTTATTTCGCACTTTCAGTGCTCGGTTCAAATTATCCTCGTTAACCAGGGGCGACGCGTTCCGCTGCGCTTCACGCTTGCCCCTGGCTCTCATATTGCGCGCCTTTGGCGCTTAGTTGCGGACTTGTCATCTGTTGGTCTCGCCGCCTTCGGGAGGATCGCCGGATTCATCTTTCTTGTTGTAACGTCCTTGCCGTAAATCTTCCTGCACTTCGACTGCTTTTTCCGCCGCCGGATCGAGAAACTTTTGCAGTCCCGACAAGCCCGCACTCATCAGGCTTGGTCCTTCCTGCGCGCGCTTTTCAAACTCCTCAACCGAAACATCGTACGGCTTGCTCAGGCGCGACAGGCCAAACAGGCCGCATAGGACAATGAACACGATGACTGCTATTCCGATTAAGTCGCTCATACTGCTTGCAACATCAACTCTCTAACTCGTTCGAGATCCGCAAACGTGTCCACGCCTGTTGAAGCCGCACATGCTTCGACGACTTTGATCTTGATGCCGTGTTCGAGTGCACGCAATTGCTCGAGTGCTTCGATCTGCTCGAGCTGCGATGACGGCCACTTTGTAAATTCCAGCAGCACGTCTCTGCGATAAACATACAGGCCCGTGTGCTTGCGAAATAACTTCAAAAGCTCGGGTTCGTTTTCGAGTGCGGCGTTGGGGGAACCGTGGCGCTTCGCTGCATCACGCGGATAAGGCACCGCGGAACGTGAGAAGTAGACCGCGTTTTCGTTTTCATCCAGAACCACTTTCACCAGATCGGGATTCAGCAGCTCGCGAATGGAGTCGATTGGTTCCCACGTGGTAACGATTCCGGCGCCGTTTGTTTTTGAAATCTCCTGGGCCATCGTGTCGACCGCGCGTTCGATCGTGGCGGGTGAGATCATCGGTTCATCACCCTGCACGTTTACTACGATCTCCGCTTCAGGAATGTTGTTGGCGACTTCGGCGACGCGATCGGTGCCGCTGGCATGAGCGGGCGACGTCAGTACCGCCTCGATTCCGTTTTGTTGAACGACATCGACGATCTGCTGACTATCAGTTGCAACTATGACGCGATCGACATTGCGTGCGGCGCGTGCACGTTCAGCAACCCAGCAAACCATCGGTTTGCCGGCAATTTCGATAAGGGCTTTTCCTGGCAGACGGGTCGATGCGAGACGGGCGGGAACAATGGCAACCGTGCGGTTCACGGGGTAACAGCTTAGCTTGCGGCAGTCGCCACTGTCAACGATTACGCCTTCGCCGTAAAAATTTTGAGATCACTCCATAAGAACCCGGATGAAATTCCGGATTACTTCTTTCGCGTCGCTGCTGCCTTCTTCGCCGAACGCGATCGCGATGCTGCCGAACGTTTTCTGGCGGCACTACGTGCCTGACTTGAGAGCGCTTCCTTCGACGCGGCGGTCCTGCCTTCTCGCTTGAGCGCCTTTGAAGTCGCACGCGAGCGCTTCGCAGACTTCTTTCCCCCGCTCCGGGCTTTGCGAATGTCGCGTCTTGCTTGTTCCTTTGTCTCTTCCGACGAGTTCTTTGAGGGCGGCAAGTCAACACCCGCGCGGCGTGCTTCTGATAATCCGATCGCAATCGCCTGCTTGGTCGAACGCGCGCCGTGCTTGCCTTCACGAATGTGTTCCATCTCCTGGCGCACAAATTCACCCGCCTGTGTGCTCGGCGACTTTCCCTCTCTCTTATCGCGTCGGGCTCTTTCGAGTGTCTCTTTTTCCGGCATGTACACTACCCCTTCTGACTGAGCTTGATACGCAACGTTGAATCGTTATGAAGAATATGCAAGGCGTATACCCCAGATTTTCGTCACAAACTTCGGACGGTGGGTGTTAACACTTTGAAAGTCTGAATCTCGAATCTTTGCGGAGGTCTCTCATGCCCAAAAGCACCTGGAATCGTTACTTTCTCGGTATGGCGCTAATCACGAGTATCGCGCTGCTAATCTGGCTTGCCGGGGCGAACGCCAAGGCTCAGAGCAGCCTGAACGGTGAGTGGACCGCTACGGTCTCGTCCAGGGACGGTTCCAAGATCCAGTTGAACATGGAGCGACGCAGCGATAAGTCAGGCCGCCACCAGATGGGCCAGAGTTTCGACTTTTCCGATTTTCAGGGTTTGACTCGCGAACAGGCGATGAACGGCGGGTCCGTGAACTTCAGCCTCGTGCGTGAAGCAGGCCGCATCGATTTCGAAGGCAGTTTTCAGAACGGCAAGGGTTCCGGCACGTTTCGCTTTACCGGAAACGCCGGGTTTGTTTCCGCCATGAAGAGCCGCGGTTTCGACTTTGATCAGACTTCGGCTAACGATGACCGCGAGCCCCAGGATCGGCTGTTTGCGGCGACAGCACTCAACGTCACCACCGCCCTGGCAGACGATCTGAACTCCGCCGGCTTCGGCAAACTCCACGTCGAGGATCTCTTCAAAGCCGCGATTTTCAAGATTGACTCCAACTTCATGCGCGAGATGAAAGCGAGTGGATTCAATAACCTCAGCCTGGAAGATCTCGTCAAAGCACGCATCTTCAAGATCGACGCTGAGTTTGTGAGGCAAGTGGCTCAGATGGGATTCGACAAGGAGCCGTTTGAGAGTCTCGTCAAGATGCAGATTTTCAAAGTCACGCCTGAGTTCATTACCGAGATGCGCAACGAGGGTTTCAATAATCTACAGGTTGAAGACCTTGTGAAACTACGCATCTTCAAGATCGATACTGAGTTCATCCGCGCGGCGAAAGCTGATGGGGTGCCGATGGACGTCGAGCGCCTGGTGCAACGAAAGATCGGTGTAGCGCGTCGCGAAGAATAATTCAGCCACAAAAAGGCACATAAGCCGCAAAAGGTTAAACTAAATCTTTTGCGGCTTTGTGCTTCTTTGTGGCTGTATGCGGTAAACGCAGCGCTGATCGCCCTTGATAATGTGCTCGGCGCGCTCGACACTCACTCCCGGGCCGAGCACCGATTGAAACAGCTCCAGCTCAGTCGAACAAAATCCCTGACAAGCATTCGCCGCCGCGCAAATCGGGCAGTGATTCTCAACGAGGAGATAACTGCCCTTACCTTCCTTCCTGATCTCGGCCATGTAGCCTTCTTCGCTTCGAACCTTCGCGAGCGCCGCCAGTTTCTTTTCCAAAGAATCTCCGGGCCTGATTCGCTTGCCGTAATCGGCACGCTGTCGCGCACAACGTGAAGTCAACACACGCTCGAGGCCCTCGTCTCCAAACGCATCCTTGACTGAGTCGATTAGTGCGACACTCAACTCGGCATAAGCCTCCGGAAACAGGTGGTCAGCATCCGGCGTGAGACGCCAAAACTTCGCCGGACGCCCGATTGGCACCGGCCGTTCTTCAGCCGTCACGAGTCCCTCGCGTTGGAGCGCGTAGAGATGTTGCCGCACGGCCATGGCAGTCAGCCCCAGCCGCTTCGCGAGTTGCGCCGAGTCGATTGGCCCTTCAGTTTTCAGCAGTTTGGTAATCGCGCGCCGCGTTTTGCGCTCTGCCGGCGCCTGCACTTTTGCGCTCATGACTCATTTCTAAAGAATTCTCTTTACAAAGTCAAGAGTCAGTGCTACGCTTCGACTTAATAAAGAACTTTCTTTAGAAACTAGAGGGAGATGGCGAAATGGCGGATGTTTTTAACGGGCTAAGGGTGGCGATTACAGGGGGAACGTCAGGTCTTGGTCTCGCGCTTGTTCGTGAATTGCGAAGACGCGGCGCTCGCGTGGCTTTTGTCGCGCGTACACGAGACAGAGTCGCTCAAGTCGCACAGGAAAATCCTGGTGCTCATGGAATCGTGGGTGATGTGGCGTCGAAAAACGATATCTACCCAATGGCGATCCAGATCATAGGCGAGCTCGGCGGTCTCGACGTGCTCATCAACAACGCGTCGGATCTTGGACCGACACCACTCGCGATGCTTTCCGATACCGAATGTGAAGATCTCGAACGTGTGTTTGCTACGAATGTCATTGGTCCTTTTCGACTGACTAAGGCGCTGATGGGCGCGCTCGCGGCTTCAGCGCGTGAAGGGCGTGGCGCGGTCGTCCTGAATATCTCGAGCGACGCGGCGATTAGCGCGTATCCGGGCTGGGGCGCTTACGGTTCGAGCAAGGCTGCGCTTCATCACCTGACTCACATTTGGAACGAAGAGCATGTGAACGAAGGCATACACTTTCTCTCGCTCGATCCCGGCGACATGGACACGCCGATGCACGCCGCTGCGATACCCGATGCCGATCCGGCGACGCTCAAGCGACCCGAACAAGCTGCACAGGAACTTGCGGACGCCATCGCCGCGGTGCTGCCGGTTGAGTCACATGCATATGTGACGATGGGAACTCAGGAAATATGGAATAGAACAAGTTCCTGACTTGTTCTAATTGATGTTCCAAGAGGTATGAAGAGTTATGTTAGCTGCACAATTACCAGTCCAACGACCGGTTGATGCAAAACTGCTTGTCGTCGATGAGCAACGCAACCTGATTCATGTGCCGCGCAGTGCGTTTGTCGATTTTGTTCATGCGGATGATCTCGTGATAGCGAATGATGCCGCCACCTTGCCGGCCAGTCTCAGCGGCGTGCATCAACCGACTGGAAAAGCGATCGAGGTGCGACTGGCCGGCCGGCCGTCGTTGGATCCGTTGGACATCAACTGCTTCAGTGCGGTGGTCTTCGGTGAAGGAGACTTCCACACGCGCACAGAAGACCGGCCACTGCCGCCGCCGTTGCAAGCCGGCGACACGCTCGTGCTTGGTCCATTGACTGCGACAGTGGAAAAGTTGTTGGGCCATCCGCGACTGGTGGCACTTCGATTCGCGGGCACTGCGGATGAAGTGTGGAGCGGGTTGGCGAGTCACGGCAGACCGATTCAATACTCGCACCTGCAATCGTCTCTCGAGCTGTGGGACGTTTGGACCAAGATCGCCGGAGTGCCGGTGGCGTTCGAGCCACCATCGGCAGGCTTCGTGCTCGATTGGCACATGTTGTCTGCGATTCGCGAACACAAAGCGCGTTTCGCTACCATCACTCACGCAGCCGGCATCTCTTCGACTGGTGACGACGATCTCGATCGACTGTTGCCGTTCGACGAGCCGTATCACATTCCGTTAAGCA
>Ga0070681_10007803_pt1 | contig 10467 bp, 8 predicted proteins | sample KBSC83BmetaG_FD_65650 | JGI IMG/M metagenome (GOLD analysis project Ga0070681, IMG submission 65650) | Corn rhizosphere microbial communities from Kellogg Biological Station, Michigan, USA - KBS C8-3B metaG | ecosystem: Host-associated > Plants > Roots > Rhizosphere | place: USA: Michigan...
GTTTGTGCCGGCGTTCGAGGCCTGGCGAGGGTTGGACAGCACGAGCGAGCGAGTGACGACTCCCTTCGACCGCGGCGAGTATCATCTGCGACGCACCGCCGACGCCAACGTCTACAATGCGCAGTCCGTAGGAGCGCTCGCGGCGGCCGAACACGCGAACAAGACGTCCGACGAATACGTCTTCGACACGGTCATCCTTGCGTCGGTGCTCTTCTTTGCCGGCGCAGTGCGCCCTCACATCGCTCCACGATGGCAAGGAATGATGCTGCTCGTTGCGTCTCTCTTGTGCGGCTGGGCAATCGTTCGCCTCTTCCTCACGCCCGTCAGATATTAGTGTCGCTTGCTTCGGCTCATTGCCCCAACTTGCGCCACGACATTCGGGCCACCGCCGGTCACCGCACGTTCGAAGGCCTGCATGTTGTCCGTGACCGGCACCGCGCGCAGATGATACAGATCCGACGGTGCGTTCCACCCGCCGCCTCGGTACGTGCGCGCGGCGCGGTAGCCGGCAGTCCGCGCCCAGGCGGCACTCGCCGAATCCCACGCGCCGAACGGGTAGGCAAAGAAGTCGGGGGCGCGTCCGAGGTGCTGCTTGATGTCCTCGCGGCTCATCTCGACCTCGTTATGCAGTGCCGCGTGATAGTCGGGTAGGACGGGATGCGTTCGCGTATGTGAACCAATGGTCATCCCCGCATCCTGCAGCTCGCGCAGCTGTGCCCACGTCATCAACTTCTTATCCACTCCGATCGGCGTGGTGAACACGAAGAAGGTCGCCGTCACGCCGAAGCGGCGGAGGATGGGGAAGGCGTGGGTATACTGGTTCGCCCAGCCGTCGTCGAACGTGAGCACGACGGCGCGAGTGGGGAGGGTGTCGCGCCCCTCGAGGGCATCGACAAGCGCGGCGAATGAGACCACGTGGTAGCCACCGTCCGCGAGATACCGCAGTTGGGCCACGAACACCGAGTCGTCGACGTCGAGCACGCGCTGCTCCGCGGTCTGTCCCGGATGGTGTGGCATCACGCTGTGGTAGACAAGAATGGGGACGCGGAGCGAGTCCGCCGCTCGGGCACTTGTCGCATTTGTCGCGCGCGACGCGCGGCGGGGCTTCGCGCCCGCGCCAAGGGTCAACACCGCCACGGCGCCAAGCAATGCGCGTACTGGGAGCATTCGGGTCATGAGGTGCACCGCCAGACGCACCGCGACCGGGCCTGACGACAAAGGCGCGCGAGCGCGTCCGAGCTCGAAGAGTCAGGTCAACGATTTCACGAGCTGATGCGCCCGGGCGCAGTGTCCGCGCAGGGCTGGTGCTCGCCCTTGAAGACGAGTAAGCGACCGCTCCCGTCATGGCGATTGTCGGATGCACTCGACAACATCGTGATGCGAGGCACACGCGTGCAGTGTTGGCACGCGCTCGACGAGGTGACAGGATCCGGTGACCTCGCGTGCGGCGCCGGGGAAGGTGATCTCCACGGCGGATCGTAGCTCGAAGCAGGCTACTGCCGCTTCACCGTCCTGAGGCGCCCGGATCCGACTCGAGCACCTTCTTGATGCGCGCGAAGTCGTCGCGGACGGCCTGCACGTCTTGCGCGAACTGTTCGCTGGTTGCGGGCGGCGTTTGCAAGACGACCATCGACAGCTCGCTGCCGGTGCTGTTGGGCGAGACGCGCATCGCATTGTAGATGCGGACACCGGATGCGAGCGTCACCGTGTGATCGAGGACGCCAAGCGAGTTGGCCTCGACGAAGCGCAATTGCATAGTGCCCGCGTCGGTGTCGACCGTCCAATCATGGTCGGAGACTTTCTTTGCCCCGCGGACCCACGGTGCCCACGTCTTCCAGTTGCTCACGTTGGCAAGGAAGTCGAAAGTGCGCTGCGGTGGTATGAGAATCGAGACGTGAACGACTTCGGAACGGTAGACGGTCATCTCGGTCGTTGTTGGCCGCATGGGGACAACCTCACGTCGCGGTGCCACGCTGCAGCCAGTCGCGAGCAGGGCGAGAATCGTGGGTAGAACAAGCATGCGGCGTATCATTCGTCCTCACTGCAGTGCGAGTCCAGGACGATAGCGGGCCCCGCGCGGATTGTCTTGGAGAAATGGAACGTGTCGGGCTCTGTGAATTGGCTCACATTGCGAGACACGCGTCGCAGTGACGTCACACGAGTGGGTACGTCTATCCCAAAGAGTGATCCCTCCTGGGAGGACCAAATGTCCATGTCCCTCGTGATGCGTGCGGTACTCGCGGCGACTGCGTTTTCCATGGCTCCCGCGATCGCCGGCGCGCAGTCTCCGCAGACGAAGCCGTGTAAGGATGGAACGAGCAGCACACGCTCGAGCTTCGCTTGCTGGGGACATGGCGGCGTCGATACGACCCACGCCGCCGAACCGGCACGCGTTGCGGCGGCCAAGCACCACGACGCAGAACCGGTTCAAGCTGGTGCGCCCCGGGCCAAGCACTCAAAAGCGGCAGCGCACAAGGAATCCAAGGCTCCGGTGCATCGCGCCAAAGCCGAACACCGGGAAGCTCGCGCTGCCAAGAAAAAGCAAGGCGAGGAACGTCGAGGGTGGCTGCCCTGGCGTCACAAGAACGCGAAAGAGCAGCCCGCAAAGAAGAAGAAAAAGCACAAGGAGGCTTCCCGTCTTCCGGTTGCCGAGCGTCCCAACGGAAAACCGCGCTAGTTCTAGTTAAAGAGGGCCCGCCTCCCAGCTCAGCGTACGACCTCGAAGTGGCCCATCATGCCCTTGGCGTGATGCTCGAGAATGTGGCAGTGGTACATCCACTCCCCAGGACGGTCGTCGGGCATCCACGCAATGCGTGCACGACTCTTCGGCGGCAGGTTGAGCGTATCCTCCCACGAGCGGAACGCCGGCGCCTCGCCGTTCATTTCCACGAGCTGAAAGAAGAATCCGTGCAGGTGGAAGGGATGGTCCATCATCGTGTCGTTGAACACGTCCCACACCTGCAGCTCGCCAACCTTCACCGGCTTGTCGCGGTGGTGTTGCTCGTTGTTGATGCTGAAATCGACGCCATGCGTGAGGCTCATCTTCTCACCGAGATGCACCTCGCGAGTGGGCGCGGCACTTCTCGGCGCGAGCGGCTCGATGTCACGCAGCTTCGCTGGAATGTGTGCGCGCGACGGCGCCGCCGGACCAACGCGTAACGTCGCGAACGGCTCTGTGCGCGCTCTGGCGATTGTCTTTCGATCGTATTTGAGCGCGTCGATGCGCAGAACTTCGCCTTCCGCGAACGGTCCCACCGCGAGCTCTACCCGATCAGCGGGCGCGAGGAGCACCTCGTTCATCATCACCGGTGCATCGATCAACCCGCCGTCGGTGCCGATGAGGGTGAACGGCTTTCCGCCGATCGAAAGGCGGACGTAGCGCGCGCTCGATGCGTTCACGATCCGCCAACGCTCCACCTGGCCGGCGGCGATCGTCAGCTCCGGCTCCTGGCGCCCATTGATCAGACGCGTGCTGCCTTGTCGGCCATCGTGCTGCTCGATCCACCAGCCGGGCGGCTTGATCTCACCTGTGCGATCGAGCGCGACATCGTCGAGGACGAGGACACGGTCGGCGTCGAGTTGTGGCTCGTTAGGTCCGCGCACGACGATCGCGCCGTACAGCCCACGCTCGAGCTGCACCCTCTCGTTCATGTGCGGGTGATACCAGAACGTCCCCGCGTCGGGGAGCCGGAAGCGGTAGGTAAAGGTCTCGCCGGGCATGATCGGATGCTGAACCATGTCGGTGCCGTCCATCGACGCCGGGATCTGCAGCCCGTGCCAATGGATCATCGTCGGCTCCGACAGGCTGTTCGTGAGGTGGACCTCGAGAACGTCGCCGATATGCGCTTCGATGGTCGGCCCAGGCACTTGCCCATTGAAGCCCCACGCGCGAGTCACGTGGCCGGGCATGAACTCCCAGTCGGTCTCACGGGCATCGAGATCGACCCTAACGACGGAACGCCCGGGATCGGGAACGGCTGCTTCGATCGCACGGGTGTACGCGACGGCGGCATCGATTGGAGCGCCGTGAACGACCGCACCATGACCGTGGTGACCGTGATGGTGCCCACCGTGGTGGTCGTGCCCTTCGTGATGATCCTGTGATTCGCGCGACATACTGGCCTCGGCTGCGAAGGTAGCGCTGATATGGAGACGAAGTGCGAACCGCGCCAGTAGGCAGCGGGGCGCGGTTCGTTATGCAGAGGATCTAGTCGCAGGAGGAGCCGCAGAGGCAGGCGGTGCCGCATCCACAGGAATTGCAACCACAGTTTCCGCGACCGCAGGGGGCTTCCTCGGTGCTCGGTGTGCAGGTCATGCCGATATCGGTTTCCATAATGGGCTCCTTTATGATTGTCTGTTGTCGATCTACGGGAGAATGCCGCGAGCGATGATGTCGAAATTGCACTCGGTGGCCGGATGCGGCTTGAACGCAGCGGCTGTCTTTTCAAGGCATTGCGTGGGGAGCTAACAGATTCAGCATGGACTCACACGAACACGGCCACGAGCATGGTCATGCCGCTCATGGCGCGTCTCATCATGCGCCCGCCGGGCACGACCGACACGCGGGACACAACGTCGCAATGTTCCGCGACCGTTTCTGGGTCTCGCTCGCCCTGACGGTGCCAACGCTCGTCTGGGGCCACATGCTCCAGGACGCATTCGGCTACCACGCGCCGACGTTTCCCGGAGCGAGGTGGATTCCGCCAGTCTTTGGCACGGCCGTGTTTCTGTACGGCGGCCGAGTCTTCATGCAGGGCGCCACTGGCGAATTGAAGGACCGAGTTCCAGGCATGATGACTCTGATTGCCCTCGCGATCTCGGTCTCTTTCCTGTTCAGCGCCGTGGTGACGCTCGGCTACCCCGGCATGCCGCTCTGGGAGGAGCTGTCGACGCTCGTCACGATCATGCTCCTCGGCCACTGGATCGAGATGCGGTCGATCAATCAGGCACAGGGCGCGCTCAAGGAGCTCGGCAAGCTGCTGCCGAATACGGCGACGCGCGTCGTCGGCGATACCAGCGAAGAGGTGCCGATCGCGCATCTGAACGCCAGGGACATCGTTCTCGTTAGGCCGGGCGAACGCATTCCCGCCGATGGAGTCGTGCGACAAGGCGCAAGCGCCGTCAACGAATCGATGATCACGGGTGAGTCCCGTCCGGTCGAGAAGGGGGAAGGGGAGAAGGTCATCGCGGGCACGGTGAATGGCGCTGGCTCGCTGCGCATTGAGGTCACCGGCACCGGCGACCGGACGGCGCTCGCTGGCATCATGCGTCTCGTCGAGCAGGCGCAGAGCTCCCGCTCGCGCGCGCAAGCGCTCGCCGACCGGGCAGCGTTCGCCCTCACGCTCGTGGCGTTAGGCGCCGGTGCCGCCACACTCATCGCGTGGCTCCTGATCCGTCCGGGCGACCCCGCGTTCGCGATCGAGCGCGTGGTGACGGTGCTCGTGATCGCCTGCCCGCACGCGCTGGGGCTCGCGATCCCACTCGTCATCGCGATCTCGACCACACTTGGCGCGCGTAGCGGCCTCCTCGTACGCGATCGTCGCGGCCTCGAGGAGGCCCGCAATCTCACCGCGGTCGTCTTCGACAAGACCGGCACGCTGACGAAGGGTGAGTTCGGTGTCGTCGACATCGCCACGACGGCTGGCCTGACCCCTAACGATGCACTCCGACTGGCGGCGGCACTGGAAGCAGACTCCGAGCACGCCATCGCTCAGGGCATCGTGAAAGCAGCTCGTGAGCGAGGCATCGAAGTGCGCGCCGCCGAGGGCTTCGAAGCGATTCCAGGGAAGGGGGCGAAGGCTCGAGTCGACGGAAGAGAACTTTACATGGGCGGGCCAGCGTTGCTCGCGGCGCTCGACCACGGTGTTGCCGACGATCTCGAGGCCGTCGTGAAGCGCGCCGACGCAGACGGAAAAGCATCGATCTACCTCGCTGACCGCTCGTCCGTCCTGGCCGTGTTCACACTTGCTGACGTCGTGCGTACCGAATCGCGCGACGCGATTCAGGCTCTGCACCGGAAGCATGTCGAGGTGGTAATGATGACGGGCGATGCACGTGTCGTCGCACAGGCGATCGCATCGAAGCTCGGCATCGATCAGGTATTCGCCGAGGTACTGCCGGATCAGAAGGCGTCGAAGATCGAGGAGCTCAAGCGTGCAGGGAAGCGAGTGGCGATGGTCGGTGATGGTGTGAACGACGCACCAGCGCTCGTGACGGCCAACGTTGGCATCGCGATCGGCGCCGGCACTGACGTCGCCGTCGAAGCGGGAGACATCGTGCTGGTGCGCAGCGATCCGCGCGATGTGGCGCGCATCATCGAATTGAGCCGAGCGAGCTACCGGAAGATGATCCAGAATCTCTGGTGGGCGGCGGGCTACAACATCGTTGCGATCCCGCTCGCGGCCGGCGTTCTGGCCTCGCGCGGTATCGTGCTCTCACCCGCCATCGGCGCGGTGCTGATGTCTCTGAGCACAGTGATGGTTGCACTCAACGCGCAGCTCCTGCGCCGGGCGAAACTATAGCACCGCTTGCGCGCGGCAAACATTTGGGACACTCTCTTGCGCCTACCATTGCGGCCGTCGACTGGCTCACTCCCACCGTGAGAGGGTCCCATGTCCTTCGCTGCCCGCCGAATTCTCGGTTCCATCGTGCTGCTCGGTGCTGTCGCTTGCGCTCGAACCGAGCAGCCGACCGCTGTCCGTCCTTCCAGCAGTGTTCCAACGCTCAAGTCGAGTGGTGTTCCAGACACGAGCGCGCTTCCCGATCTCATCGTCGACGCCAAGGCCACTCAGCAGAACTGGGTCGTTCGCGTCGAGGATCTGCCAGCGGACTTCTGCAGTGTAATCGAGGGCGGCGTCACCCCTGGCACGCACACGATCATTCGCTTCACCGTCACCACGCCGAATATTGGTCTGGGCGATGTGTTCGTTGGCAGCCCGCTGAAGCACATGGATCCCAACGGCGACGGCAGCTTCGCGGATGCCGACGGGTTGTTCGAGTTTGCTCAATGTCACCAGCACTTCCACTTTCAGCACTACGCCACGTATCGTCTGCTCGACGGCCAGGGGCACGAGTGGAAGGCCGCGAAGCGTGGCTTCTGCATGCTCGACACCGATCCGTTCAACGTCCATAACGGCGATGGTACCTGGACGTACAGGAGCTGCGGCGATCTCACCCGCGATGGCTTCCAGGGGATCAGCTCCGGCTGGGCCGATACCTATGTCTTCAAGTTAGGCGGGCAGTACTTCGTGCTCGATGGCGGCGACGGCCAGCCAGTGGTGCCGCCCGGCGTGTACACGATCGAAGTGCAGGTGAATCCTCCGTACGCGCCGGACAGGAAGGGCCAGTGTCCCTTCGTGAAAGACCTGGCGACGGGGCAGTGTCACAACTTTGCCGAATCGGACTACAGCAACAACATCGGCCGCGCGACGGTGATCATTCCCGATCACCCCGGCCGGAGCGGTTACGGTCCGCTCAAGAACAACAAGGACAAAATCACCGCCGCCGATGAGATAGAGAAGTAGTTCGGAACGAATCAGGGCGGTAGCATTCGTGAATGGCCTGACGGAGTCGTCAGGCCATTTACAATTTGGTCTTGCCTCGGCGGGGGCTCACCCGTGAAATCCACGACAGTTGCTTGCGCCATGTTCGGTGTCTTCCACAGTGCATCGCTGATGGCGCAGTCAGCGAGTTGCGCCGCGACGGCGAGCTCACTCACGCCCTCTGGCTGGTCAGCCCATACCGAGGCTGTCGCTGGAGCCGTTCGCGGACCGCTCCGAGTAGTAGGGGACATCCCTCTGCCGGGTCCAGCAAATCGCTTCGACTATCAGAGCATCGATCCAGCACGAGGGCGGCTCTACCTGAGTCACATGAACGCCGGACGGGTCGTGGTCTTCGATCTGGATTCGTCGCGCGTCGCCGGCGAGGTCATGGGAACGCCCCGTGTCACGGGAGTGCTGGCGGTGCCCATTCACCGCACGGTGTATGCGTCCGCCGCCGGCAGTCACGAGCTCGTCGGCATCGATGAGCAGACGCTAAAGGTTATTGCGCGTATCGGAGGTATTCGCTTTCCCGACGGCATCGCCTACGCGCCAACCGAGCAGAAGGTATTCGTTTCTGACGAATCCGGCGACGCCGACGTGGTCATCGATGCGCGCACGAACGTGAAGCGCTCGACCATCGCGCTCGGCGGGGAGGCAGGCAACACGCACTACGATTCGGTATCGCACTGCATCCTCGTCGCGGTGCAGACGCGCAACCAGCTCGTGGCGATCGATCCCGCGAGCGAGAAGATCGTCGCGCGATACGATCTTCCGGGATCCGATCATCCTCATGGCTTCGCCCTCGACGAGCCCGGGCGCCTCGCCCTCATCTCGTGCGAGGGAAACGGCAAGCTCCTCGTGTTGGACCTCCGGACCATGAAGGTGTTGTCCACGCACACCGTCGGCGACGATCCTGATGTTCTGGCGTGGGATCCGACATGGCGGCGACTGTACGTGGCCTCCGAATCGGGTACACTCAGCTCCTTTGTCGCTGACGGGCCGGTGCTGCATAATGCTGGCGAAATCAGGGCGCCTCATGCACACACGGTCTCGGTAGATCCGCGGACGCACCGCGTTTACTTGCCGCTCGAGAACGTCGACGGTCGTCCCGTCCTTCGGATCTTGATTCCGACACCATGAGCTTCAAGACCGGCACACGCCGGTTGCTATTCTCCCTGCTCGCTCTGACGGGTGCAGGCTCTTTGCGCGTCTCGGCTCAGACGATCGCGGTACCCTCGCGACCGACGCTGAGAATTGCCGAGACGACCGAGATCCAGATCGACGGGCGGCTCACGGAACAGGCGTGGAGTCGTGCCGATGTCATCACCGATCTCTCCCAGGTCGAGCCAATCGAAGGCGCCCAACCCTCTGCAAGGACCGTCGTCCGTGTGCTAACGACTGGTGACGCCATCATCATCGGCGTCCGGGCGGATGATCCCGAGCCGTCGCGCATTGTTGCGTTCGCGCGCCAGCGCGATGCGACGCTCGACAGCGAGGATCACATCAAGATCGTCCTCGATACCTACATGGATGGCCGATCGGGGTACGTGTTCGCGGTGAATCCGAACGGAGCGCGTTACGATGCGCTCATCACGAGCCAGGGGACGGGTGAGAACGCGAACTGGGACGCGGTGTGGCAAGCGGCGACCGCACGCACGCCGCTGGGGTGGTCCGCCGAAATTCTGATTCCCCTCAAGAGCCTGCTGTTTCGACCCGGCCTAACGACGTGGGGCTTCAACATTCAACGGCGCATTCAGCGGCTTCAGGAAACGGACCGGTGGGCGAGCGCCGAACGCGATTACAAGGTGACCCAGACGAGTCGCGCTGGCTTGCTCACCGACCTTCCTCCATTCCAGCTCGGCATAGGCCTGAGCGTGCGCCCGTCAGTGACGGGTGGCGGCGCCGTGGCGAGTCCTGATGCGCCCCTCGTGACCGAGACTCGGGCAAGCCTCGACGCGACCCAGCGACTGGGCGCGAACACCCTCGCGTCAGTCACGGTGAACACCGATTTCGCCGAGACCGAAGTCGATGCCCGTCAGGTGAACCTGACGCGATTCCCCCTCTTCTTTCCGGAGAAACGCACATTCTTTCTCGAAGGTGCGGATATCTTCGACTTCGGGCTCGGCCTCACCGACGATCTCGACGTGTTGCCGTTCTTCAGCCGGCGCATTGGGCTCATTGCCGGTGAACAGGTCCCGATCGACGCGGGGAGCAAGGTCAATGGCCGCATCGGCGGGACGAATTTCGGCGCGCTCATCGTACGCACACGCGACACGGATACACTGCCGAGCGCGAGCACGATGTCTGTCATCCGCGTCAGGCAGAACGTGCTCAGCGAATCGTCTGTCGGGCTCATTGCCACGACGGGTGATCCGCTCGGTCGAGCGAACAGTTGGCTGATCGGTCCGGACCTCACGTATCAGACCTCCCATTTTCAAGGCGACAAGAATTTTCTCGTCGGCGTGTGGGGGCTCGCAGTAGGCAGGTCGGATCTTCGCACGGGCGATCGAACCGCCGCCGGCGTGAAGATCGACTATCCGAATGACCTGTGGGACGTCGCCGCAAAATACAAGCGCATCGGCGACGCTTTCGATCCCTCGTTAGGCTTCGTACCGCGGTCCGGTGTGCATCTGGCCGAGCTGGCGGCGAACTGGCAGCCACGGCCCGGCCAAATCGTCGGGCCGCTCAACATCCGCCAATGCTTCTGGGAAAACGAGTTGAGCTACGTGGCGGGCCTGACGGGCGGCTGGCAGAGTTATCGCTACTTCATGGCGCCGATCAATTGTCGTCTGGAGAGCGGCGACCGGTTCGAGTTCAATTTCGTTCCGACGGGCGAGCGACTGTTTGCGCCGTTCGAGATTGCTGATGGGGTAGCCATCGCGCCCGGCGCATACCACTTCAACCGCTTCCGTCTCGAGGGCGGCCT
>Ga0070681_10007804_pt1 | contig 10466 bp, 7 predicted proteins | sample KBSC83BmetaG_FD_65650 | JGI IMG/M metagenome (GOLD analysis project Ga0070681, IMG submission 65650) | Corn rhizosphere microbial communities from Kellogg Biological Station, Michigan, USA - KBS C8-3B metaG | ecosystem: Host-associated > Plants > Roots > Rhizosphere | place: USA: Michigan...
CAGGCGTGAGATAAGCGGCGACTTCAGACGCCTGACACCGCCGTCGATCTCACGCCTGTCCTCTCGGCACTGCCATCTCGCACCTGGACTGGTCCAGCGACGTCGCGATCCTTCCCCGGCGAGGAGATCCCTCGCCCCACGCCTCATCAGCCTCACCGGGTGACGGACGCCTGCACCACTCTGCGATAGAGATTCAGGTATTTGGCCGCGGATTGCTCCCAGCCGAAGTCGCGCGCCATCGCTTCCCGCATCATGTTGCGCCAGCCTTCTGGCTCCTTGTACTGATCGACTGCCCGAACCGCCGCGCGCATGAAATCCGCCGCGTCGTACTCGTCGAAGAGGAAGCCGGTGACGTTGTCCTCGATCGTGTCGGCAAGACCGCCGACGCGGCGGGCGATGGGCAGCGTCCCGTAGCGCTGGGCGCGCATCTGGGTGAGACCGCACGGCTCGTACTGAGACGGCATCAGACACATGTCAGCGCCGGCGAGCAGCTTGTGCTCGAGCTCCTCGGTGAAGCGCAGCTGCACGGAGATCCGACTCGGCGCGCGGGCGGCGATGGCGGTGAGAGCGGCTTCGTAGCGCGGCTCGCCGGCGCCGAGGAAGAGGAACTGGGCGTCGAGCGCGAAGTAGCCGGGGTCGCCGAGGATGAGATCGAGCCCCTTCTGAGAGACGAGCCGCGCCGTCATTGCGAAGATCGGCACCCCGGACATCGGCCGGAGTCCCGTCTCCTGCTGCAGCGCGACGCGGCAACGCTCTTTCCCTTCGAGAGCCTCTGCGGAATAGTGCGTCGGAATGACGGGGTCGGTGCCGGGGTCCCACCGCCGCTGGTCGATGCCGTTGGTGATGCCGACGAAGCGATCGCGCAGGGCACGAAAGACGCCATCGAGACCGAAGCCCCCCGCGGGCGTGCGCAGCTCGTGGGCGTGCGTCTGGCTGACGGTCGTCACCGCGTCGGCGAAGACGAGGCCGCCCTTGAGCAGGTTCACGCGGCCGTACCATTCGAGTTGCCGCCAATTGTAGAGCGCCGCCGGCAAGCCGATCTCGGCCATCGTTTCGGGCGGGAAATGTCCCTGATAGCCGGCGTTGTGCACCGTGAGGACGACACTCACCCATCCGTAGCGCACGTCGCCGGCGAAGAGCGTGCGCAGATAGACCGGCGCCAGCGCGGTGTGCCAATCGTGCGCGTGGAGAATCACGGGATCGGAGCCGGCGATGCGCGGGATCGCCGCCAGCGCCGCCATGCAGAAGCATGCATAACGACGCGCGTTGTCCGGATAATCGGAGCCTGGCGGTCCGTAGAGATACGGCCGATCGAAGTACTCGTTGCTCTCGATGAAGTACACCTCGGTGCCAACGCGGGGATCGTCCGGGCGCTTGGTGAGCCGCCAGAGACGTGCCGGCTCGATGCGGCTGCCGAGCTGCACGCGGAAGGCCGGACCGACCGGCTCGATCGCGGGCGCGGTCTCGCGGACGATCGAGTAGAGGGGCATCATGATCGCGGCCGGCACGCCGGACGCCGCCTGGAAGCGCGCGAGGCTGGCGACGGCCTCGCCGAGTCCACCGCTGCGGGCGAAGGGCGCGAGCTCGGCGACGATGTGAATGACGCGAACGCGACGCCCGTCCGGCAGCACCAATGGCGGCGTCGCCGGCTGCGGAGGAGTCGTTCTAACCGGGACAGTCGTTGGTTCGGCGACGGCGCCACGCTCGGGCGCCACTTGCGGTATCGTCATTCAGATCTCGGCGCGCGATGGCGTACTCAGGGTAAGCATTCGGTGCGCCAGGCGCCACGATTGTAGCGAACCGGCACCGGGGGGGCCATGCTGCGGACCATCTTCGCGTTATTCCTTGGGCTCATGCTCACGGCGTTCGTGGGCGTGGGCGTGTACACGTTCCACCCTCCGCCTGCACGATTCGACAATGAGCTCCGGGATCTGGGCCGACAGGAGCAGGCCCTGCGGGATGCCCGCGCGCCTAACGAGCTGACGAGCGCCGAGCGGGACTCCCTCCAGGCGATGGAGCGTCGCCGGAATGGGCTGATCGACGCCGCAGCGGCGGCACGCATCCCGTGGGCGCGCGCGACGAGCATCATTCTCATCGTCGTGGCCACCCTTGCCATGGCAACCTCGCTCATCGGGGCGGATCGGCTGCAGGTCATCAGCAGCGGGCTGCTGCTCGGCGGCGTGTTCCTCATGCTTTACGGCGTCGGCTGGATCATCGCGACCGACACCTCGGTCGCCCGGTTCGTCGTGATCACCATTGCGCTCGCGATCACTCTCGCCCTCGCCTATGCACGCTTCGTGCGGCGCGCTCGGCGAAGCGTCGTGGCGACGGCGCGGGGATCACCGGAGGCCTCCGGATCGTCCGATCTCGAGCGGCGTATTCGCGCACTGGAGGAGCGCCTCAGCGCCGCGGCGACAGTGCTCGGCAAGCAGCCTCCTTCCCGTGACGACGACGCCGATGGTTAGGCGGCGCGCGGAAGTACCCACCAGCGTGTGTCCACGGCGCTACTTCTCCGTAGGGTCCCCGAGCAGTACGCGGCCGTGGGTGATCGCAATCCCCTTGTCGACGACGTGCTTCGATCGGTCGAGAAAGCCGTAGACGTCGGCCGACATGATCACTCCCGGCCTCCACTTCTTGTCGGCGCGCCTAACGATCGCACCGACGCGTACGCTCCGGGCGAAATGCACCATGCCCCCGAAACCCGGCCGGCCACTCGTCGGCAAAGCAATGACGGCGGACGCGCCCGAGTACTGGGTGTAGTCGTTCCGGTAGCGCAGCCCGCCGAGCACCTCGATCACCGTCGACGTCGTCGTGGTCGTGGAGTCGCGCCATTGCACCTCTTCGCCGACAGACAGGTGGCCGAGGAGCCACTGCACGCGCCCCGGCAACGTGTCGTGTACCGTCGCGTGTCCGCGAAAGACGATCTGTTCGAGCGCCTGCCGGGTGTAGCCGTACGCGCGATAGTTCGCCCACGACGCGTTGAGCCGCCCGAGTCGCGCGAGCGTGGCTCCCTGGAGACCGAGCGCCAACCGTGCGAGCACCTGATTGACGCTGAACGCGCTCCAGCAGAGTGCCTGGACTTCGCGTGGTCGCGTCGATGAGAGCGCGCTGAGGTCAATCGGGGACGAGCGAAAGAGCTGGTACGTCCCGACGAGGTGCATCGGATGGAAGCGGATCGGCACGACGGTGTTGCCGAGATAACCCGCCCAGCCGGCATCGGTCCGACTCGGGAGCACCGCGAGGGCGGTGATGGTCGCATCGAGCTCGGTGAAGAAGCGTTGCTGCTCGGGCGCACCGACGCCGGCCGCCATGAAGGCCTGCGCGACCTCGTCGCGAAGTCCGCGGAGCGCGAGCTCCCACTGCTCGTTATGCACTACTCGCTCCCAGCGAATGCGCGAGAGCAAGGGGTGGATGCGGTCGAGGGCATCGGTCGCGTCCGGCGATGGGCTTTCGTTGTAGACCACGCTCGGCTCGCACCACGCGGCGCCGGGATCCGCTGCGCGCGGCAATCCTCCATGGATGGCGATGAGCGCGGCGACGAGAACGCCGGCGATCATTGGCCGCCCTCCTGCTTGCACGCACCGCGCGCCTTGTCGAAGATGCGGTAGGTCGCGACGGCCACGTCGATGAATCCGTCCGGCGTTTGTGGGAAGGGATTCGCGAACAGCGCCTCGAGCTCGTGTCGCGCGACGGCCAGCGCCGTTGGACAGGGAGTTCCGGGCGCGGCTTTGTACGTCGCGATCGCCGGATCGCGCCGCGACGCCCAGTCCTCGTTAGGCCAGAGTCGCTCGAAGAGCCGCAGATGCGCGATCGGGTTGTCGAGGTAATGCGTGAAGCCGTGCACGTTCCAATCCTTGACGTCGATCGCGACCTCGTCGCGATAGCCGTTGGCCGGCCATCCGTGATGGTCGCCGCGGAAAGTCCGCACGATCTCCGCGATGGGATCGAGCTCGTGGCGGAAGGAGAAATAGGCTTCCGTCATCCCGTCCGGCTTCGACGGCGCCGTGATCGGCCGATCGATGGAGTCGTACGCGGGAAATCCGTTCTCCAGCACCGACGACACGTTGGCGAGCGTGACGATGCTCGTGATCATGTGGGTGGTTGGACCGAAGCCCGGATCGGCGCCGAGGAATGCGATCGCGTCGTGGAGCACCGCCGTCCCGAGGCTGTGCGACACGAAATGCACGGGCGTGTTCGTGCCGTTGTCCATGTCGGCGTGATTCCACGCTTCGGCGATCTGCGTCGCCACGATCTCACGGATCGGTATCGTGAAGTCGGAGACGTATCGATAGAGCAGGACGTCGAGCACGTGCGTCCAGAAAAAGCTGCCCGCCGACACCGCCCACCCGGGCAGCTTTGCGAGCGCAGCCGGATCGTGCAAGGCCAGTTTCTGGAGGAGGGGAAGCCAGCCGGCGTTGTCGGGTGTCTGCTGCGACCACTTCGCGCGAATGTCGTCGAAGAGCTGATGGTAGGTGAGCGGAACGACGAGCACCTGCCCGGCTTTCGGCGTGGCGACCACGAGATCTTTGTCGTGCTTGTACGTCTTGGCGCTCGTCCGGAGGTCGTCGACGATCCCCGTCGACCAGTGGGGATCGTTGGCTGGGCGGGCGCCGGCGCCCATGCCGTGGATGACGAAGAGGAGCTGGTACATGGTGCCGGGTCGTTAGGCGTGGGACCGCCACCAACCGCGATGCGCGCCAACACTGCCCCCATCGACTGCTGTGCGCAAGAGCCTGCTTTGATGAGAATTCCTTAACGTTCGGAGCTACCAGAGCCGCGCCGCGCCGCGCACTCCGCTCGAGTCGCCGTGCATGGCGTTGATGATCCTGGTCGTGAGATCCGTCGACGTCGCACCGGCGGCCAGCACGTAGCGCGGGATGATCTCCATCAGGCGAATTGGCAGGTCGGGCACATTGGACATACCGCCGCCGAGCACGATCACGTCCGGATCGAGGACGTTCACCAGCGAGGCAAGCGAGCGGGCGAGCCGATCGCAGTAGAGGCTCAACGACATCGACGCGATCGGATCGCCGTTCGTCGCGGCGCGCACGATGTCGGCCGCGGCCATCCTGGCGTTGCTGCGGATGGCGTGGTCGCTTTCGAAGCCGGGCCCTGAGACCCACATTTCGATGCACCCCATGCGACCGCAGTAGCAGCTCGGCCCCGGGTACTCATCGGCCGCGGCCCACGGGAGTGGATTGTGGCCCCATTCGCCCGCGACGAGGTTCGCGCCGGCGATGCACTTGCCATCCACGACGATTCCGCCGCCGACGCCCGTGCCGATGATCACGCCGAACACGACGCTCGCGCCGGCCGCCGCGCCGTCGACCGCCTCGGACAGCGCAAAGCAGTTCGCGTCGTTCATGATGCGCACGGGACGTCCGAGTCGCGCCTCGAGATCGCGTCCGAGCGGCTGTCCATTCAGCCAGACGGAGTTCGCGTTCTTCACGAGCTCCGTTTCGGGCACGATGATGCCGGGGATGCCGACGCCGACCGTTCCCTTGCTCTGCGCCACCTTCTCTACGTCCTCGACGAGATGGGCGATGGCGTCCAGCGTGGGCTCGTACCCGGGCGGCGTCGGCACGCGGCGCCTAACGAGCTCCTTGCCGCGCGCGCCGAGGCCCACGGCTTCGATCTTGGTTCCACCGAGGTCGATTCCGATTTTCACTCGTGTCGGCATGCAGTACGCGGGGCGCGGGGTGCGGGACGCGGGGTACGCGGCGTGGGGCGCCAAGAACTTCTAACTCCACACTCCCCACTTTTGAACTGACAGTTATCGCTGTCGACAGCGATAGCCGTCAGTGTAGAAGTGGTCGGTGGGAAGTGGGAAGTGGTATGCTCCCGCCCCCCGCATCCCGCATCCCGCGCTCCGCGCGGTCCACTTCATCCCATTGGCTTGACGCATCTTCGCCCGCGCCGTATATGAGCCGCACACCCCCCTCGCGCAGCCTGCGCCGACGCACCGCGCGCGACACTGCCTTCGCTTTCGCTCGTTGTTCCTGCCTACGAGGGAGAATCATGGTCACACGTATGGCGTGGTCCGCGCTCACCGCGCTCGCTCTATTCCCTGCCGCGTTGCTCGCCCAGCAACGCCGACTCGTCGGCGCCGTGCGCGTCGAAGGTACCGCGGAGCCGATTCCGGGTGCCATCATCTCCGTCGTGAATGGGGCCGCGACGCAGAGCGACGAGCAAGGCCGCTTCACGATCTCGCTGGCCGATGGAGCACAGCGGTTGCGCTTCCGCGCCCTCGGCTACGGCGCCCGCGAAGTTCCCGCGCCGGCGACCGACACCGCGACCTTCTTCCTCTCGCGCGCCGCGCTCACGCTCGATCAGGTCGTGGTCACTGGACAGGCGACGGTGATCAGCAAGCGCAACGCGATCACCTCGACCTCGAATGTCGACTCGGCTGAGCTCAATCGCGTGCCCGCGCCGGCGGTCGACATCGCGCTCGCCGGCAAGATCGCGGGCGCGAACATTCAGACGAACTCCGGCGCGCCCGGCGGCGGCGCGCAGATCCAGATTCGCGGCAGCAACACCGTCATCGGCGCCTCCGATCCGCTCATCATCGTCGACGGCGTCATCTACAGCAACGCGTCCATACCGTCCGGTCTCTACACCGTCACCGGCAGCGGCAGCGCGAGCGGCACGGGACCGACGCAGGACGACGTTGCGAATCGTCTCGCCGATCTCAACCCGAATGACATCGTCAACATCGAGGTGCTGAAGAGCGCCGCGGCGTCGTCGATCTACGGGTCGAAGGCAGCGAACGGCGTCGTCATCATCACCACGAATCGCGGACAGGCGGGAAAGCCGAAGGCGCACGTCACGCAGCGCCTTGGCTGGTCGAGCCTCCTTCGCGGCCCGGGCGAGCGTGTCTTCAACGTCGTTTCCGCGGAGAGCACCTACACGAGTGCCGCCGACACCGCCATCATCGAAGCGCTCGCGGTGAACGGCAAGCTGCCGTTCTACGATCACGTCATGGAGCTCGCCGGCGGTAAGGCACCCGCGTCGGAAACGCAGGTGGACATCGGCGGCGGCACCGGGAACACGACGTACTACGTCTCGGGCGACGTCAAGCGCGACAACGGGATCATCCACAACACCTTCGCCGAGCGGCAGGCGCTGCGGTTGAACCTCGCGCAGCACATCAACGACAAGCTGTCGCTGTCGCTGACGAGCGCGTTCGCGCGCAGCAACAACGACCGCGGCTTCATCAACAACGACAACACCGGCGCCGGGGTGACGTACTCGCTCGCCTACATCCCGAGCTTCATCCCGCTCCTCGATCCGAGCGGCAACTTCCGGGCGCCCGAGTTCACCTACCTCGGCTCGAACCCGCTGCAGACCGCCGCGTTAGGCAAGAACCGCGAGACGGTCAATCGCTTCACCGGCGGCGCCACGCTCAACGCCGATGCGTGGTCGAATGATAAGCAATCGCTCAAGCTCGTCGCTTCGGCCGGCGCGGACATCTTCGGGCAGCGGAACGCGGTCTTCGCGCCACCGGAGCTGTACTTCCAGCAGGGGCTCCAGAATCCCGGCGCGTCGACGCTGAGCAACGGCGACGCCCGCTACGTCAACTGGAACGCCAATGCGATCCACAGCTACACACCGGGCTCGATCCTCCAGGCGACGACCTCTGGTGGCGTGCAGTACGAGGACCGGCAGCTCCAGATCGCTCGTGTTACGGCGCGCGGACTCCTCCCCGGCCAGTCGAACATCACCCAGGGCTCCGTCTTCGGCGAGCAGCAGGAGAACATCTCGACCGAGCGCACGGTCGCGCTCTACGCGCAGGAGCAGGTGATCGCTCTCGACGAGCGCCTGACGATCGAGGCCGGGCTCCGCGCCGAGCGGAGCAGCGTCTTCGGCAACACGAGCAAGTTCTACGTCTTCCCCAAGACCGGCGCGTCGTTCCGACTTCCCGGGCTGCTCGGTGCCGGCAGCGACTTCAAGCTCCGCGCCGCATACGGCGAGACGGGGAACCAGCCGCTCTTCGGGCAGAAATTTACAACTCTTTCAACGACGGTCATCGGCGGCAGCGTCGGGACCAACGTCACCGGCATCTCCGGCGCGCCGAAGATCGAGCCCGAACGCGTGAAGGAGATCGAGGGCGGCATCGACGCGGCCGCGTTCGACGGTCGCGCGACGCTCGAGCTCACGGGCTACAAGCGGCGCACGACGAACCTGCTGCTCAACCGGACGCCCGCGCCGTCGACCGGCTTCTCGCAGGTGATCCTCAACGGCGGTCAGCTGAGCAACGAGGGAATCGAAGCCGCCCTCGCCGTGCAGGTCGTTAGGCGCGGCGATTTCAGCTGGCTCTATCGTACGACCTACAGCCACGACCACTCGAACGTCGACAACCTGCCGGTACCGGGCTTCCGTCCTCCAACCGCCGGCTTCGGCCTCGCCTTTGGCGAGTTCTTCCTCCAGCCCGGCCGCCCGATCGACCAGATCATCGGTCAGACCGGGATCGACTCGAACGGCGACTTCATCGTCGGCTACATGGGACACGCCAGCCCGACGTATCAGATGTCCTTCGGAAACGACCTCACGTACCGCTTCGCCACGCTGTCGGTGCTCGTCGACATGCAGAAGGGCGGCGTCGCGCAGAACCAGACGCTCTCGCTCTACGACTGCAATCAGCTCGCTCCCGATCAGGAGACGCCCGCCGGTGCCGCTCGCGCCGACGCGTGCCTCAACACCGGGCTCGCGACGCCGTTCGTGCAATCCACCGATTTCGTGCGTCTCCGCGAGATCAAGATCGGCGTCCGGATTCCGCAGCGCTACACGCGCTTCTTCGGCACGGACGACGTGCAGGCGCTGGTGAGCGGCCGCAACCTCTGGCTGCACACCAACTACTTCGGCTACGACCCCGAATCGAGCAACTACGGCCAGCAGGCCATCACCCGCAACGTCGACCTGGGGCCCTATCCGCCCTCGCGGCAGTATCTCTTCTCGCTCGCGGTGGGCTTCTAAATATGCTAAACAAATTCCAGAAGGCGGCGATCGCCGCCATGACGGCCGCGACGCTCATCGCCTGCGGCAACTTCGACGTCACCAATCCGAACCAGCCGACGCTCGACGATCTCCTCTCGAATCCGACGCGCACGAAGCTGAGCGCCGCGGCGTCGGGCCTCTTCGCGCGCTCGCGCAGCGAGATCACGAGCCTCATCTGGCGACTCGGCTCGATGGGCCGTGAGGGAATCAACCTCGCCGGCAACAACCAGCCCGACTACCAGGAGCCGTACTTCGGCCCGCTCTCACCGAGCGGATTTGGTGGCGCACTCTGGGGTAGCCGCTACGCTCTCATTCGCGACGCCAACACCTACATCGAGGCCCTCGCGAACAACCACGACCTCTCCGCCGGAGAGAAAGCGGTGTCGCAGGCGATGGCCCAGACGCTCAAGGCCCTCGCGTTCATGTACATCGTCGAGACGCGTGGCAAACTCGGCGCGCCGGTGGATGTGGGCCGGGCAATCGACGCCGCGCCCGCGGCGTTCGTGACGCAGGACAGCGTCTATGGCTATGCGATCGGCCTGCTCACCGACGCGTACGCGAAGTTGCAGGCCAACCCCGCGGCCTCGTTTCCCTTCGCGCTCCCGCCCGGATATTCCGGCTTCGACACACCGCCGACCTTCGGCAAGTTCGTTCAGGCGCTCATCGCGAAGGCGAACGTGTTGCGAGCGACGGCCGGGTGCGGCGCCGCCTGCTACACGAAGGCCATCACCGCGCTCACCAACTCCTTCATCGACACCAGCAGCCCGGCGACGCTGCAGAACGGCGTGTACTTCGACTTCTCGAACGCGCCGAGCGATCAGGTGAATGACCTCTCGGAGCCGCTGAATGGCGTCCGTTATTTCGCGGACAGCCTCATTCTCTATCAGCGCGTGCAGTACAATGGCCTCACTCCCGACGTGCGTCTGACGAGCAAGACCGCCGCGTCGACGTCGGACGCGCCGCAGTCCATCGCCGGCGTCGACATCACGGGAACGCTCAAGTTCACGCGCTACTTCACCGACGGCCAGCCCGATCCGTCGCATCCGATTCCGATCATCAAGAACGAGGAGCTGATTCTGCTGCGCGCCGAGGCGGAGTGGTTCACGGCTCAGAAGGCGCTGGCGGTGACGGACCTGAATTACGTGCGCACGAACTCTGGCGGTCTTCTGCCTGTCGCTGGACTGAGCGCGGCCAGCACCGACGCCGCGTTCGTCAGTGCGCTTTTGTATGAGCGGGAGTTCTCGCTGCTCTGGGAGCAGGGAACGACGTGGATCGACGCCCGCCGATTCAATCTTCTGAGCACGATCCCGTTAGGCGTCACCAACGGCAGCGTGCCAACGATCATGCCGATCCCTTCCGCGGAGTGCAACGCGCGGAATCTGGGCGGGAATTGTAATCCGCTCGGCTCGTAGCGCGTTGTGGGCGGAGGGCTGTGGGCAGAGGGCCGTGGGTGGCAGAAGCGACAGCGTGCG
>Ga0070681_10007807_pt1 | contig 10465 bp, 7 predicted proteins | sample KBSC83BmetaG_FD_65650 | JGI IMG/M metagenome (GOLD analysis project Ga0070681, IMG submission 65650) | Corn rhizosphere microbial communities from Kellogg Biological Station, Michigan, USA - KBS C8-3B metaG | ecosystem: Host-associated > Plants > Roots > Rhizosphere | place: USA: Michigan...
CGTGACGCTCGAGGACGTGGGCAACGCAGCTGCGTTCTTGTGTTCAGACCTCGCAGCGGGAATCACCGGCGAAGTGCTTTACGTCGACAGTGGGTTCAATACTGTCGGGATGAGCTTCCCACAGGAAGAATGAAATCCGCTGCAATAGTTTGCGAACCGCGTGGGCCGGATGCCCTCACCAGTACAGCTCACACGAGTTTTGTGTGTTGACGCCGACAGTATCTCCTCCTGCCACCAGAACCACGCCACTCTGCAGCAGCGTAGCGGTCTGGCCGTATCGCGGCGTCTCAAGAGTTCCCGCAGGCGACCACGTATTCGTTGTGGGATCGTAAAGCTCCGCGCTCCCAGTGGTTCCGCCCGAGATCTGTCCGCCCGCAACCAGGACTTTGCCACTCTGCAACACAGTCGCAGTGTGGCCTAAGCGGCCTGTCGACATGCTCGCAGCGGTCGACCACGTGTTAGTCACGGGGTCGTAGAGTTCCGCGCTACCGCTATTCACGATTCCGCCTGCCACGAGGACTTTGCCGTTGGCTAGCAGCGTTGCGGTGTAGCCGTCGCGCGCCACCGTCATGGTGCCTGCCGGGGACCAGGTGTTGGTCGTGGGGTCATAGGTTGCCGCGTTCGCATCTATACCCGTGAAAAGGACTTTGCCATTTTGCAGCAAAGTTGCGGTGGGGGAGTTGAGCGCCGGCATGTCGGCGGCGGGTGACCACGTGTTCGTCGCGGGATCGTAAAGTTCCATGCTGACGAGAACCGTGAAACCGGAGATGCCCCCCGCCACCAGAACTTTGCCGTTCGGCAGGAGGGTTGCACTGTGATCCGACCGCGAAGTCGACAGACTGGCCGCCGGAGACCACATTCCCGTTACGGGATCGAAAAGCTCCGCGCTTGCGAGGTACGTCGGAGGGATGACAGCGCTGTTCGTGCTTTGTCCGCCCACCACCAGAACCTTGCCGTTCGGTAGCAGCGTTGCGGTGTGGCCGTAGCGAGCGGTCGCATACGTGACCTGGGGCCAGGTGTTCGTCACGGGATCGTATATTTCGCCGCTGGCAGTGGTTGTGCCCAGCCGGCACGATCCGCCGTACTCGAGGACCCTGCCGTCGGGGAGCAGCGTCGCCGTGGCGAGGCAGTGCGCATGTGACGCCAGGCTCCCTGCCGGGTGCCACAGGTTACTGGTAATCGACAGAGGCGCACTGGCACTCAGTGAGCCGATCGCAGCAGAAATTGTCGTAGAGCCTAACGACACTCCAGTTGCCAGGCCCGTTCCAGCCCCTATCGTCGCTATCGACGTCGTGCCTGACGTCCATATCGCGAGGTTTGTGACATCGGCCGTTGAGCCGTCGGTATAGGTTCCCGTGGCTGCCAGTTGCGAAGTCAACCCGACACCGGAAAATGCCGGATTCGGTGTGACCGCAATGGCCTCAAGGGTCGCCGCAGTGACATTCAACGTGATGCTTGCGGAAATGGTATCCGATGTAGCCGTTATGACGGTCGAACCGACCGTGACCGTCTGAACAAGTCCCGACGAGGCGTTGACGGTGGCAATCGCGGGTGTTCCGGAGGACCAGCTGACGCTGTTGGTCAAATCGCCGGTGCTCGTGTCGCTGAAGGTTCCCGTTGCCTTGAGCTGTTGCGTCGCTCCCTTCGCGACGCTGGGCGTAGCCGGTGTTATGGCGATGGACACCAGGCGATGCGGGGGCGGCGGCCCCGCGGATGGGCTCCCATCGCCCCCTCCGCCACCGCACGAAGCGAGCAGAATGGATAACGGGAAAAAGGCGATCAGGCGCGACAGAGCAGCACGGGATCCTCGCCGCGGTGCCGGAAACTGCCTGTCGGTGTTGCCCATACTGGTGGCGGCGCTAGTCGAGCGCCTTGGGGTTCTTCTTCACATCCGCTGTTCGCCGCACTTCTGCAATGTACGCCGCCATGTCGGCGGTACCGTCGCGCTGCTGCGCCTCCTGTGCGGCCTGATCGAGAGCCTTCTTGTCTACCTGGTTCTCGGGCGGTTGCCTGACGGCCGTCACGGCAACGACCGCCGCGCCGCCGTTCTGAAGCGGAACCGTGAGGTACACGGGCTTGCCGGTCGGTTTCGCCGAATCGAACACGCGAGTGCGAATCTGCGTGGGTACGGAAGGGTCGGTGCGGGCAACGAATTTCGCGGGTTCCACCGGCACGCCGAGTTCCTTACCCACCTCGTCAAATGAGGCGCCAGCCTCGAGCTTGTCGCGCGCAGCCTGGGCTGCCTTGAGGGCGCCGGCGGTACCGTGCTCCTTGCGAAGCGCGGCCACGATCGAATCACGGACCTCGGCAAGCGGCTTGACGTGCGGGTTGCTGTGGTCGATGACGTCGAGGATGACGAGCCGGTCGTCGCCGAGGACAACAGGGCCACCCACCTTGCCAACACCGAGCGCGGAGTCGCCGAAGACCGCGTCCTGAACCGGTTGGGCCGGGCCCAGCGTCCCGCCGCCCGCGCCACGCACGAACTGCGGAATGTCGCCCGCCTGCAGGTTGAACTCCTTCACCAGCGCGTCGAAGTTCGCTCCCGGTTGCTCGATCTTGCCCTGCAACTGCTCCTGAATCTCGCCGAAGCGGTCCGTCGCGCGGTTACGCTTGAGCTCCGCTTCCAGCTCCGGGCGAGCCTCGTCGAAGGTCTTCACTTTGCCCGGCTGGACCTCCAGCAGCTTGATGATGTGATAGCCGAACTGGGTCTTCACCGGCCCGCGGATCTCTCCGGGGCTCATGCTGAAGAGCGCGTCGCTGAAGGGCTGGACGAACGCGCTCTTCTCGGACCAGTCGAGCAGGCCGCCCTTGTCCGCTGTTCCGGGGTCTTTCGAGTATTGCTTGGCAAGCTGACCGAAGTCCTTGCCCGCTTTCGCCTGCGCGAGTACGTCCTGCGCCTGTTTGAGCGCGGCGGCGTCATCCTTATCCACGCTGATCAGGATGTGCGCGGCGCGACGCTTCTCCGGCTCGTTGAAGTGGTCCTTCTGCTTGTCATACGCCGCGTGCAGGTCGACATCCGACACGGTTACCTGCGCAGCAACGGCATCGAGGCGCAGCTCGCCGAACTTCAGGTGCACGGACTCGGGCGTCATGTACGCTTGCTCGTGCGCCTTGTAGTAGGCCTGCACGGTTGCGTCATCCACCGGGGTATCCGCCTCGTACTTCTCCGGAGCGAGGCTTGCGAACCGTACTTCGCGCTGCTCGTTCTGCAGGGTGCGTATGCGCACGAGCTCGTGAGGGGTCACGAAATCCGACAGGCCGATGCCATTCAACAGCTGTTGCCGCTGCATGTCATCGCGAACCTGGCCTTCGAAGGCTTCGACGGAAATGCCGGCGTTGGCGAGCGCGTCCCGCGCGACCTGCGCGTTGTATTCGCCGCCGACCTGGAACGCGGGAATGGATTTCAGCGAGTCGATCACCGACTGGCGGCTGACCCGATACCCCAGATCGTGCGAGCGGTCCGTGATGAGGGCATCGCGCACCATGGCCTCGAGGAGCCGGTCCTGCATCTGCTCTTTCAGCGCGGCCGGGATCTCGGTGCCGTATTGCTGCTGGAACTGCGACTGCTGGCGCGTCCAGGCCTTGCGGGCCTCCTCAACGGGGATCTTCTGCCCCCCGGCCTCCGCAGCATAGCTCGCGCCGGACACGCTGAGATTGACGATGCCGTAGGCGCCCCAGGCGGCAAAAATCACCGCCAGGGTCCCGAATATGACGTAGGTCAGCCATTTCCGTTTTACGAGGCTGTCTCGGATCGATTGGAGCATCTTCCGCTTGGCTCGGTTAGGTGGGCCCGGTTGGGCGATTAAACTCGGTAAGGCAATCGCGAATCATAGCAAAGGCGACCGTAGCGGGTTACCCGCCGGGCGCCCGCGGGGCTGGGGCGGCGCTCCGGGCGAGCCGGGTCGCTAAACGAGCGCGCCGGGCCCTAAGCGAGCGCGCCGGCGGCCTTTTGCGCCCGGGCCAGGACACGAGGGTCTCCCAGGCGCTGCACCCACCCGGCGAACCGGTCCGTCGGCCCGCGCCACCGGATTTCGTCCGGATCGGCGAACAGCGGGGCATCGGTTCGCAGCGTCGCCAGCTTCTTGAAGACCAGCGCGAGCTCGCGGCGTTCCCCCAGAACGACTTGCGGGAAGTCCTCGATCCGGCCGTAGCGCCTCAGGAGGCTCGCCGCGCCCTTGGCGCCAATGCCTTCGATGCCCGGGTAGCCATCCGCGGTGTCCCCGACGAGCGCAAGGTAGTCGGGGATCAACTCCGGATCGACCCCGAATCTGGCCCGTACACCCGCCGCATCGCGGATCGCTTTGCTCTTGCGATCGACCTGGACGACGCGTTCGGCCCGCACGCACTGCGCCAGATCCTTGTCGGGGGTCCAGATGCAGACCTTTTGCACGCGCGGGTCGCCCGAAGCGAGGTGCGCCGCCGAGGCCAGCGCATCGTCGGCTTCGAGCTCGACCATGGGCCACACGGCAACGCCCATGGCCGCAAGCGCCTCCTCCAACGGCTCGAACTGCGCGAAGAGCACAGGATCGATCCCCTCGCCGGTCTTGTAGCCGCTCCACAGCTCATTGCGGAATGACTCGATGACGTGATCGGTGGCCACCCCGAGGTGGGTGGCGCCCTCCTCGATCATCTGCAGGACCGTGTTGAGCACTCCAACCACGGCCCCGAACGGCTTGTCCACGCCCTTGTTGAAACGGCGCAGGCCATAGAAGTGCCGGAACAGCTCATACGTCCCGTCGATGAGATGAACCATCATGCTGCGGATCTCGTGTATACGGCGCCCGCCTCATGCAGCCGGCCACACCCTTGCGGCCGGCCGCGAGGGGTCAGCCCGGCTACCGGCCGAAAGCCTCGCCGCCCGCTCGGGGACTGGGCGCGGGCATCGGCTTGCCGGTCACCGGGTTCGCGTAGTGGAACGGCTCGATGTAGTAGCTCGGGAAGGTCAGGTAGATGATGCTCGGCGGCAGATCCGGCCAGGGCGGGAATTTCTCCGGATAGGTGTTGACGATGACGTTGTCCTGCCAGCCCAACTTGTAGCCGGCGTACATGTTGAACGGGCCGTGCAGTTTCTTGAACTTCCAGACGCCGTTTTCCTTGACGAAATCGTCCTCGTAATAATTGTGGCCCCAGCCGCCGGAGCTCATCACGAAAGCGATGCAACGCGTCTCGGCGGTGACTCCGTCCTCGTGGATGGTGGGCAGACACTGGAACTGCTGGTGGTCGATCAGCAGCCCGTCGCGGGGGCCGATCGGACCCAGACCGGTGTTCATGTATTCGAACACGCGCTTTTTGCCCAGGAAAATACCCTTCCCGCCGATCTCCAGCGTGGCGTCGTCGGCGAACAGATCGGCGAGCGAGCGCCACTGCGCTTTATCCACGTAGTAGCCGTAGGCGTGCTGCACGATCTCAACCTCGGTCAGATCCTGCAGACGCGTGATGCGGTCGCCGACCGCGTTCAGATCCTTCTCGAGGGCCTGCAGGTCCGCGGCACTTGGAGCCGATGCCTGCGCCGCCCACGATCCCAGCATCACCAGCGCGCCGGCCAAACTCTTCATGTACGACATGTTTCTCACTCCCCCGCGTTCGGCCGGCCGCTGACCGGGTTCACGTAGTGATACGGCACGATCTGCAGTTTCGGGAAAGACTGATACACCACCGTCGGCGGCTGATCGGGGGGAATCGAGGTGCTCGGCGGATCCATCGGAATCGGCGCGGCCGCCCACCCCTTGTCATAGTCACCCCAGAACGTCACGTAGTAATGCAGCTTGCTGAACTTCCACGTGCCTTTGTCGTTGACGTATTCGTTCTCATACACCCCGCCGCCCCACCTCCCCTTGCCGGCGCGAGACAACTGCACGTCGCTGCGCCAGCGCGCCTTGGCCGAGCGGTTGTCCGGGGATATGTGGATGATCGGCTGCACCATGACATAGTTGTTGAGCTGGCCTTGCTCCAACCCTTCCGGACCCATCAACGACAACGCGCGCTCGATATGGGCGTTGCCTATGTAGACACCGCTTTGCCCAAACTCATACGTCCCCGCGCGGCTGAACAGGCTCGCGGCTTTCTTCCACTGGCCCTTGTCGATGTAGTAGCCGTACATCGCCTGCAGGTTCTCAATGGCACGTACCGACTCGGTGCGCGCCAGTTGCAGTTCTTTTGCATCGGCGAGCGCCTCGAGCTTGCCCAGGCTATCGTCCGGCCGCTTGGGCGCATCGAACGGCGCGCGGCTGCGGATGGCCCGGAGGTTACCGTCGGCGTAGTCGTAGGGCGGCACGAACACGGCCGGGAAGGGCGCATACTGCTTGGACGCCGGCGCATCCGGCGGAAAGTCCTTGGCAACCGCGGACTGCCACTCGCCCGTCACCGGCTTCAGCGCGGCCCAGCCTCCCTGGTACGGCGCTTCGAAGTTTAGATAGTAGCGGCGCGCGGCAATCTTCCACACACCGTTCTGTTTGACGTAGTCGTCTTCGGCGATCGCATCGCCCCAGGTGGCCGATTTCTTGTATTCGCCTAACAAACCCCACTCACGCCAACGCGCGTGGGCGGTATTGCCATCCGCGGCCACCGTCACCACGGGTTGGAGTTGCATGCGCAGGTTGAGACGGCCGAACGGGAGTCCCGGGCCTTCCTTCATGCTTCCGCCACCATGACGGGTGAGCAGCTCCCGGATGCGCGCCTTGCCCTTGTACACGCCGTCGACGCCCCACTGGAATGTGCCGTCATCGATAAACAGATCGGCGGCTTCGCCGAAGTAACCCTTGTCGGTGTAGTACCCGAACGCACGTCCGAGTCGTTGTATCTTCGTGATGGCTTCGACGTAGCTGGTCTCATCGGCCATTGCTTTGACGCGCGCCTTCAGCGCCGCAAGACGCGCGGCGTCGTCTTTTGCGAACCCATTGCCGCACAGCGCGAGCCCAATGCACACGCTCAGCACCAGCGGCATCGCTTTGGAACGAAAGATCATGGCCACCCCTGTCGAGTCATCCCAGGCACCGGCATCGTAGCGGACCCGGCAGGGGTAGGCGAGCAACCGTCTTTCTCGTGTCCGTTAGCGCGTGGATAGCGGCACAATGGCGGTCGCGCTTGCCATCTTTGTTATACGGGTCGGGGGTGCATCCTTTCCCATCAGCTCATCGAGCAGGGCTTGCGAAAACGACCAGTAGTTCAGGTCGGCGATCAGTTTCAGCGGTCCTGCGGCGCCCTTGGGCGGTGTGAACGTGTACGTCACATCCGAGCGGCCATGCGGCTCGATACGGGTGTCATAGAGGATGCGGTCGGCCTCCAGCAGATTGATATCGACGACTTTGCCGTTGCGATCGCCCAGGGTCACTTTGAAAGTCTTCGTATCCGCCTCGGTGCGGCCGTCGCGAACCGCGCCGAGGCGATAGATCTCGACGTTGCGCGCGTCAACCACCCGGAAATCGAGCCACATTTCGCGCCCTTCGGGGAAGCCGGTCGGCAACTTGTGCCCCGCGCCCACGTTGGTGACACGCACCTGCACGGAATTCGGCCCGGCGGCACGCAACATCGCCGGCGCCAGAATCTGCACTTCCGCCGCTGACTGCAGTAGCGCCGCCGCGCGGTCGCTGTGCACGTTGCTGCCGAGGAGTTGCGTAACCAACGTGTTGCCGCCCACGAAATAGTGGGTGTAGATGCGGTCCCGCTCCTTGCTGATGGGCGTCGCCCGGCCAGGCGCCGGTTTCATGTGACAGTCCTGGCATTGCACACCCTGACCTGCATACGTGCTGTCACGCCACTCCGTGTAGGTGCGCTCCACCGGAAGTCTGTTGAACGGGTGTGTGACGTCGTGGCAGTCGCCGCAGAACTCCGATTGCGTGTGGAGTTTGGAATACGCTGAATCGTGATAGGGCGAGAGGGCATCCTTGAAGGGACCGAATTTGAGCGGACGGCCGTGCAGCCTGGGTGTCAGCACGTACGAGCCGTTCCCGATGCCGCTGATTTGCGAAACGTTGTGGCACACCTCGCACTGCACGCCGCGCACGGCTACTTCGCTCATCCCCGCGCCTCCCGGTGAGGCTTCCCGAGTGACCACCCCGATCGGGGTGTGGCAACCCATGCAGAAGTTGTCGGTGCGCCCGTTGCTCGCCTTGCTCATGAGGTTCAGGGCAGCCCGGTACACCGGATCAGCCCAGGATTGCGAGTGCATCGAGCCCTTCCATTGCGTATAGATATCGATGTGGCAGCCCCCACACAGCTCGGGGAGCTCGAACTCCTGCGCCGTCACGGTGCGCCCGTCCGTGCTCGCCCGCGATGGGAAGAAAGGACTGTGTGCGCCCGGAAGCGCGATACCCGGATCGAGGTGCGCTGTATTGTCGGGGTGGGGAACGATCCCGAACGGGAGATCTGCGCAGTAGGTGGAATCGCTGATCGCGCACGCGAGCGTCAGAACACCGGTCCGCAGCAATCGGCGCAAGTCCATTGAACACCTCCTTGTGCTCCTGGCCGACGCAGAAAAACAGCACTCAGGCGAGGCGGCAATGATTCTTTGTGACTAGTCCGGCCAGGGACTTTGGATCCGGGAGGCGGACTATTCGAATACCGGAGAAACCGGCCACTGCCTCGGGAGTTGATTCACCATGGGTCCAGCCACGCGCACAGCGCCATTGAAAAAGGCTTCAGAGCTGGCGGTGAAGCCGCCGGTCGAGCCGATGCTCGCCCGACTCTCGGATGAGCTGCCGGCCGGCGGCTGTCTGTACGAGCCCAAATGGGACGGGTTTCGGGCGATCGTGTTTCGGGGCCGGAGTGAGGTGTACATCCAGAGCCGCGACCTGCGGCCTCTGGATCGCTACTTTCCGGAGCTGCACGAAGCGCTGATCGAGCGTCTGCCGAACAACTCCGTGATCGATGGGGAGATTGTGATTGCGACGGACCAAGGTCTGGATTTCGACGCCTTGCAGTTGCGGCTGCATCCAGCAGCCTCGCGAGTAGCCAAGTTGGCGGCACAGACTCCTTCCTCCTTCATCGCTTTCGACGCTCTCGCGATTGGAGCGCGCAATCTCATGTCCGCTCCGCAAGTGGAGCGCCGCGCGGCGCTCGAGAAGCTTCTCCGTACAGTGCACGCTCCTGTTTATCTCACGCCTGTTACGCGCGACCGGGCGACGGCACTGGACTGGTTGAGCCGCTTTGAAGGAGCCGGGTTGGACGGTGTGGTCGCAAAGCTGGAGTCAGGCGCCTACCTGCCTGGCAAGCGTGCGATGATCAAAGTGAAGCACGTGCGCACGGCCGACTGCGTGGTGGCCGGATTTCGGTGGCACAAGAGCGGCAAGGACGCTGTGGGTTCGCTGCTCCTCGGGCTCTACGACGATGAGGGCGTGCTCCAACATGTCGGAGTCACCTCCTCTTTCACGACGGCGATGCGCAAGCAGCTCGTGAAGGAACTCGCACCGCTTCGCAGGAACGCGATGGCCGATCATCCCTGGCGCGAGTGGGCTGGCGCAGCCGGCGAATCGAGCCGCATGCCGGGCGCCCAGAGCCGCTGGAGCGCCGGCAAGGATCTGTCCTGGGAGCCGCTCAGAATCGAGCGGGTGTGCGAAGTCAGATACGACCACATGCAAGGCGATCGCTTCCGGCACGCGGCGTTTTTTCTGCGTTGGCGACCCGACAAGCCGCCCCGGGAGTGCCGCTACGACCAGCTCGAAGTCGCCAAACCCTACGAGCTCGAGCGAATTTTCTCGACCCAGTCGCGGGCCTAGGTCGAAGCCCTAGCGACGTTTGCGCTTGGAGGGCTGAACGCGCAGGGGCTCACGCGTCTGCTTTTTGTAGTGCGGTGGCCAGGGTGCATCGCCAAGCCCCTGCTGCTCGAAAAGCTCCAGCAACCCCGCGATCGAGCCCGCGTGCTCATCGATTGCGCGGTGCGGGTCACCGAGCTTCTTGAAGCGCGCGGGCATGGAGGCCAGGGTGAAATCCGCCGGGTTGCAATCACTGACCTCGGCCCACGAGAGTGGCGCAGACACTCGCGCGTCGGGTGTTGGCCGCACCGAGTATGCGCCGGCCACAGTACGGTCCTTGGCGTTCTGGTTGTAGTCGATGAATACGCCGTGCCGCTCCTCCTTCCACCATTTGCTCGTGGCTAGCTTCGGTGCGCGCGCTTCGACTTCGCGGGCCAACGCCAGCGCGGCGCGACGCACTTCATCGAAGCCCCAACGACGCTCAATCCGCACACAAATATGCATGCCGCGCGAGCCGGAGGTCTTTGGCCATCCGACGAGGTTGAAGTCCTCGAGCACGGCCCGTGAAAGGTTGGCCACTTCCTGTATTTGCGCCCACTCGACTCCGGGCACCGGATCGAGATCGACGCGCAACTCGTCGGGGTGATCGAGGTCCTCCGCTCGCACCGGGTGGGGATGCAGCTCGAGGCAACCGAGGTTGGCAAGCCAGACGAGCGCGGCAGCGTCGCGCGGCACAATCTCTTCCGCCTGCCGGCCCGACGGGAAGTGCAGTTCGG
>Ga0070681_10007808_pt1 | contig 10464 bp, 9 predicted proteins | sample KBSC83BmetaG_FD_65650 | JGI IMG/M metagenome (GOLD analysis project Ga0070681, IMG submission 65650) | Corn rhizosphere microbial communities from Kellogg Biological Station, Michigan, USA - KBS C8-3B metaG | ecosystem: Host-associated > Plants > Roots > Rhizosphere | place: USA: Michigan...
GTGCTGGCTTGGAAACGGGTTCATTGCTGCGCGGCAGCATGCCGCAGCCGCCGAGCATCACCAGCAAAACCATTACGGTAAATCGCAAATCGGCGTCCCATCCTTGAGTTCGAATCTTGACTGCTCTGATTGTAACGTCAGCCTCGAGTTCGAGCATCTGGTCGCGTTTCGCCGCTGAATCGTTACTCCGCGCGAAAACGCGCGCGGCGCAACTCCTGCGACAGCTCGTAGACCGACAGGGCGTAATTGATGCTGCGGTTGTAGCGCGTAATGACGTAGAAGTTATTGAAGCCCATCCAATAGCTCATTCCGTCATCACTTTCTGCGCCGAATACGCTGACCAGAGCGTTGTCGTCCACCGGTTCAGCCGGCGTTACCCCACTTTGTTTGACTGCAGCGGCCGTCGCATGCGGCAAGAGCCCGCGCTCGAGCAACTGGCTGAACGCGTCGCCCGCGGTCTCCGGCTGACGCTCGATCGCTACGATCACCGGCTCACCCGTCTTCCAGCCGTAGCTGCGATAGTAATTCGCGATGCTGCCGATCGCATCCTCGTGGTTCCACAAATCGCGCTTGCCATCGCCATCGAAATCGACCGCGTAGCGCCGGTAGCTGCTGGGCAGGAACTGCGCGATACCCAGCGCGCCCGCATATGAACCTTTGCTTCGCGTCGGATCGAAGTTTGACTCACGCGCAAGCAACAGAAACTGCTCGAGCTCACCGCGGAATAGTTCGGCGCGTGGCGGATAGGCAAACGCCAGCGTTGCCAGCGCATCGAACACCTTGCTCGTTCCCGTGTTGCGGCCGTAGAACGTCTCTAATCCGATGGTGGCGACGATGATCTCCTGCGGCACTCCGTACTCCGCGCTGACGCGCGCCAGCGTAGCGGCATGGCTTTGCCAATATTCGACGCCGCCTTGTATGCGGGCCTCAGTGAGCTGGCTTGCACGATACTGATACCAGGGCAGTGCCGTGCGCGGGCGCGACATTGCACGCAGAATGCCGGTCTGGATCCGCGCGTGCCGGAACAGGCGGCGAAGCTCGCGCCGGTCGAATTGGTGACCTGCGACGAGTTGCTCAATGAAGGTCTCGACTTCCGGGTTATGCTCAAAGGGCGAGGCCGCCGCTGCATCCGCGCAACGCATCGACAACACGATGCAGCCAAGCGCGAGAATCGACGCGAGGCGGCCGCAATCACACCGCACGCGAAATGGCAGGACAGACATGAAGATAATCGTAGAAAGCACGGGTGCGATGGATTCGTCTCGTCCGGCGCCAATCGCGCCGTCCGTATCGCGGCGCATAGTACCCGCCGCTAATCTGCCTTGGCTCCCGAGTCTTTGACCACTCTCGCCCACAGCGCGAGCTCCGACCTGATCAAAGTCCTGAACTGCTCAGGTGTGCCGAGCGTCGGTACCACACCCAGAACTGCGTAATGCCCGCTTAACGCGGCATCGGGCTCGCGCAGGAAACCTGTGAGCGCGCGATACAGCTTTTGCACGCTGGGCGTGGGCGTTTCTGCCGCAGTCAATAAACCGTACCATTGATCGACGTTGTAGCCCGAGAGTCCCGACTCGGACATCGTTGGTGTATCTGGAATCATGGCAAGCCTGTTGGTAGTCGTAATCGCGAGGGCCTTGAGACGGCCCGCTTTTACATATCCGATGCACGACGGCAGACTGGACATCGTCATCTGCACCCGCCCTCCGAGTAAATCGGTCAACGCCGGCGCGAGCCCCTTGTAGGGAACGTGCTGTATCTCGATTTTCGACATGCTCCTGAAAAGCTCACCAGCGAGGTGGCCAGTGCTGCCGTTGCCGCCGGTCGAATAATTGAGCGTAAGCGGCTTCGACTTTGCGAGTGCGATTAATTCCTGCAGCGTGTTGACCGGCATCGCGGCTTGCACCACCAGCACGAACGGCGACGAGCCGACCTGCGCGATCGGAGCGAAGTCCTTGACCGGATCGTACGGAACGTTTTTGTACAGATTCGGATTGATGGTGAAGCTCGTGGTTGCGAACAGCAACGTATAGCCGTCGGGCATCGCCTTGGCCGCGACCCCGGTGCCGGTCATCGAACCCGCACCCGGACGGTTGTCGACGACAATCTGGGTTGCCAACTGTTCGGCAAGCGGTGCCGCCACGATGCGCGCCACGATATCCGCACCGCCGCCCGGCGGAAAGCCGACGATCATGCGGATCGGTTTGTCGGGGTAACTCTCGGCGTGGACGGAGATGACCGCCGCCAGCAGCGCGGCGCACAGCAGTCTAGGCGGTGACTTTGAAGCCTGGCGCATCACTTGTCTGTTGCATGAAATCGAAACCAAACTGGGCAAGCTCGGCGGGGTCCGCGCGGCTTAACTTGCAGGCGCAGTTGCGCGCTTCCGGCGAGCCCGATATCGGATCCCACGGCGGTCCGTAACTGATCGCAGCATCCACGTTGAACGTCAACGCGCCGCGATCGGCGCCCGGGACTTCGGGATACCACCAACCCATGCCGGTCGCGACGACATCGAGCGGCACATCTTCGGTCACCCATGCCTTGAGCAGCGTTCGTCCTGCGCCGCCGCGCGTGCGCATCCACACCCAATCGTCATCACACACGCCCAGGCGCTCGGCAGTGCGCGGGTGTATGCGCAATTCGGGAGCGTCCTGAATTTTGCGCGCCCACGCGTGATTGCGGAAACGCGAATGATGATAAGCCATGCTACGGATGCCGGTCAGCAGCACGAGATCGAATTCCGCATCCGGCTGCGCGTAGCCGGGCGCGCGATAGTCCGGCACCGGATCGTAGCCCGAGTCCTCGAGGCGATGCGACCAGAGCTCGATCTTTTTGCTCGGAGTCTTGAATCCCTGCTGGCGGTACTCCTCGTAACCGAATGGGATCTTGTGAAATCCCGTCTCGCATATCTCGTCAAACCCAATGCCGGTTTCCTTGAGCTGAAAGTCGAGCAGCTCGCGATGGCTGTTCCACGGCAGCAACTCGAAATCGAGCAGTCCGCGCTCGCGCAACTTGTCGCGCAAACCGATTGCAATCTCAATATCGGTGCGCGCCTCGCCGCGCGGCGGCAGCGCGCGCTGCACCGCCGTTAAGCACGGACCGCCGGGATCGCCCGAGATGTCCTCTTCCTCGAGCAAGGTGGTCTTGGGCAAAATGAAGTCCGCGAGCTCAGCCGTCGGCGTGATATGGTCGGTCGCAACCACGAGCAAATCCAGACTTTTGAGCGCGGCAATCGTGTTCTGCATACCCGGATAGGTGCAGACGATATTCACCCCGCTCACATATAACGCGCGCACCGGATATGGTTCGCCGGTGTTGATCGCATGTATGAGCGACGGATTGTGGGCGGACTTGGACCAGCTTTCAGGTCCGGACCAGAGCGGATACTGTTCGCCGCCGATGATTTTTCGCTCGCGTTCCGCCGGCATCCGGAGCTTTGGGTCGTTGATGATGCTGAAATAATCCCTGAATCCGCGCAGCGGTTTCGCGAAGCGGTTGCTGCCCGCGCGGTCGATGTTTCCCGTCAGCGCAAGCAGCGCGTGAAACGACAGCACGGTCGCCACGCCGTTTGCCTGCGCGTCGATGCCGTGCCCGAGAACCATGCAGCCCGGTTTTTCGCCAGCGAACATACGGGCCGCGGCAACGATCTGCTGCGACGTGACGCCGGTGATATCGGACGCGGTTTGCGGCGGATATTTTTGCGCGCGCTCGCGCAGCTCTGCAACGCCCGTGCACCAGTGCTCGACAAAATCGTGATCGATCAGATTTTCGCTGAACATGACGTGGATCATCGACAAAGCCAGCGCCGCGTCAGTGCCGGGCCTGATTTGCAGCCAGTTGTCAGCAAGCCGCGCAATGAGCGTTCGCCGTGGGTCGATCACGATCAGCTTCGCGCCGCGCCGCTTGGCCGCCTTGATATGCATCCACTGCACGACGCTCGAATCCGACGGACTTTTGCCGACTACCAAAATACAGCGCGTCTGCTCGATTTCATTGGCGGGTTGGGCGCCCACACCGGACAGCATCGCGGCGGTATAACGGCATCCCTGGCACAAATCCTGGTTGATCATGTAATTCGGGGAACCGACGCTGCGCAGGAGCTGCGTCATCGCGACTCCCCTGCTCACAAAATGATTTGAGACCGCGCCCGCGACCGCAAGCGGCCCATATTGTCGTTTGACGCTGCCGATACGATCGGCGATTGCGTCGAGCGCCGCGTCCCACGTAACGCGCTCCCATTTGCCCTCGCCGCGTGCCCCCGTGCGCCGCAGAGGGTGAAGCGGCCGGTCAGGATGTTCGCGCGCAGTCACCGGCGCGTGCACGCCCTTGATGCAGAATGCGCCGCGTGAACCGGGATGCGCGGGATTGCCGGTGATCCTCACAACCTCATCGTCGCGCAGGTAGATCAGCGATCCACAGCGCACCGAACATTCCTTGCAGGTACTCGCAATTACTTTCTCAGACATTTGATTTCCACGTTAACGACGGTGCAGTTTCACGTTACGTGCTTACCTCGAACTCTCCCATGATCTCGAGCACCGCGCGGCGCGGGAGCTCCGCGACGCCCACTGCCGCGCGCGCGTGTTTTCCGAATTCCGGTCCCCACAGCTCGAAAAACAGGTCCGATGCCCCGTCGATTACGGCAAACTGACGCTCGAAGCCGGGCGCTGAATTGACCATCCCGAGCAGCCGCACTACGCGCTTGACGCGATCGAGATCACCGAGCGACTGCTTGATCGACGCCATCATCAGCAGCGCGACCGCGCGCGCGGCCTGGTAGGCTTCCTGTTCGGTCACTTCCGTTCCGACCTTTCCATGCTGCTTGATGCCGCCCGGCATCGGATGGCGTCCGGGGCCATGCCCGGAAAGAAACAACAGGTTACCGACCTGAATGCACGCTGTGCGGTTGGGGTTTGGGTACGCGTGGGTTTGCGGAAGGCTCAACCCCATTTTTTCCAGCTTGGATTCGATGACGCTCATATTTCACTTTCGGGATGGCCGATATGGGCAGTGAGCCGCACGTGAGTGCAAAGTGTACCTCTGATCGTCTACTCGTCAGGAACGAAATCGAAATGTCTACCGGACGGGGCATAAATCTCAAAAATCTCGAACACGGTCGCGCTGAGATTGCTGAGCGAGTGCTTCATGCCCGCCGGAATAAAAACGACATCGTCTTCGCGAATAATATGGGTTTCCCCTTCAACCGTGAGCGTCCCCTCCCCGCGTTTTACGATATAGACATTGTCAGTTTTCGTATGATGATGGACCTTGCCACGCGGGCCGCCGGGCACGAGACGATTGAGATGCACGTCGACATTTTCGGTGTTCAGCGTTGAATTGATCAGTTTGATCTGTTCGCCGCGTCCCGGCTCCATGCGGTTGACCGCACACTCACTTAAATGCAGGATTTTGAACAATGCCCTCTCCGGTTGCGTTAGTTCGGGCTGTCGGCCCGCCGCGCGACAGGAAGCCACGTTCCGCGGCCCTGCGCAAGCGCGCGTTCGTACAGGAAGTGCGCCAGCGCAACGTCCTGTGACACCAGCCCCGTGGTATGAATCAAAATGCGCTCGTCGTCGCGCTCGCGGCCGCGTTTCTGACCCGAAACGAGCTCCTGGATTTCGCCATGCAGCTGCGCACGCGAAAACAGGCCGGATTCGATCATCTTCCTGAATTCTTTCTGAAGGATATTGAATTCCCAGCTATCGATCACGACCTTGTCCATCTTGCCCCATCCCACCGGATCGAGCTCGCGCCGCGCAAGCGAAATGAAGGTGGCTCCCGGTTTGACCCACGCCTCGCGGCTGACGATCTCGCCCGAAGTGGTGCCGCCCACGACGATGTCGGCGCCGCGCACAACGTCTTCGATCGATTCCTTGGGCACCACAGGGACGCCCAGCTCGTGCGACCATTTCTCGGCAAAAGCTCTGCGCGTTTCGGGCCGGCGCGAGGTGCAGCGGATTTCCTCGAACTGGTACAGCGAGATGAGGCAACGCAGGGCGGCGGTCCCCATCGACCCGATGCCGACGAGTCCCAGAATCTTCGGGTTTTTTGGCGCGAGCCATTTGCACGCGAGCACTGCGGAGGCTGCGCTGCGAAGCACGTAGCTCCAGTGTTCGTCGACAATCGCGAGAGGCTCGCCGCTATGCGGATCTGACAGGACGATATAGCGCGCGCACTCGAGCGTGCCGACCGTGTTGCGCATGCCATCGTCATAGTAGTTATAAAGCCGGACTCCGCTGGCGGGAATGTCCTTGAGAAAGGCGCCCTTGACGTGCCAGTGATTGTTGAAGCCGTCACCAACGTCGAGCTTGAAGCTCGGCGGCGTCGCCAAAACGATGCTGCCGCGGGCGTGCATCATATACACGCGCTCGCACACCTCGAACGCGTCCTCGACGCTCAGCAGCTCCAACGTGTCGTGATAAGGAACAAAAAGCACTCCTCGTTTTTCTGCCAATTCCGATCTCCGTCGTTGCGATTCATGGGCCGGTCGTGCCGGCATACGCGCAACTCGCGCGCGACACGGTGGAGCGTCAATTCCTTTTCGAGTATAGTAGAAATCGGCTTGTGTCGCATACTGATGGACTGCGCACGGCGAATTCCGAATCTGCTTTTTACTCCACCTGAAACGGCTCTCTGCTGCGAAATGAAATACGGGATGGAACGCAAACATCGCGCGCCAGAAAATGGAGAGATTGCACGGCACAGTCGAGCCATGCGCGCGTGCTGCGCGTGGCTTCTGGTCGCGGCGGGCTGCGGTTACGCTCAGGACTATCCAGCGAAGCCGGTTCGTATCGTAGTTCCGCTCGCACCTGGCGGCTCGACCGATGTGCTGGCCCGGCTGATTGGAGCCAAGCTTGCCGAGCTGTGGTCGCAACCGGTGATCGTCGACAATCGCGCCGGCGGCGGGACTATGATCGGTACCGAGGTCGTGGCGCGGTCGGCGCCCGATGGCTACACGTTGCTGATGGTCACCTCCGCATTCGCGGTCAACTTCAGTTTGTTCAAGAAGGTCCCGTACAAATTCTCCGATTTCGTTCCATTATCGGACGTCGCGCAGACGCCGAACGTGCTTGCCGTGCATCCGAGCGTGCCGGCGCGCAGCGTCAAGGAACTGATCGCGCTGTTACGGGCACGGCCGGGCGAGTTGACCTATAGTTCGGGTGGCGTCGGCGGCTCGACTCACCTCGCGGGCGAATTGTTTAAACTCCTCGCCAAAGTGGACATGGTGCATGTTCCCTACAAGGGAGGCAGCCCGGCGGTGACCGACCTCGTAGGCGGACAGGTGACCATGACTTTCGCCAATCTGACCACGGTCATTCCCTTTGCCAAGGCAGGCAGGCTGCGTGCGCTTGCCGTCACTTCGGCCAAGCGATCTGCGGCGCTGCCCGACCTGCCGACGATGGCGGAAGCAGGAGTGCCGGGTTTCGAGGCTGCTACCTGGAACGGTTTGCTCGCTCCGGCCGCTACGCCCAGAGAAATTGTTGCAAGATTGAACGCGGATATCGTCAAAGTCCTGAAAATGCCCGAAACGCGCGACAAGCTCGCCGCCAACGCTCTGGAGCCGATTGGAGATTCGTCCGACGCGTTCGGCGCGCACATCGCGGCCGAAATCGAGCGCTGGGCCAAAGTCGTAACAGCTGCACGTTTGAAGTCCGAATAATCAGACCCGAACTTCATCGGCGCGAATTTTCCGTCTCGGTTCATACCAAACCCGGTCCATGACTGACGATCCGATCGCGCATGCGGCAACGGCGGGCGACTCATCTCCGGACACGATCGCGGCTCATAGCAAGCGCAAGTGAACAATCGCGATACCAATCTCGGCTACTTTTTCTCCGGCGCAGCGGCGCGCTTTGCGGACAAAGTCGCGGTGATCGATCTCTACGGCGGGGTTGAGCGTTTCGTCACTTACAGCCAGCTCGATGAACACGCCGATCGCGTCGCGGGACTGCTCACGAAGCTCGGCGTCGCTCCCGGCGAACGCGTTGGTATGATCGTCGGCAATCGTGTCGAATTTCTCGAGATATTTTTCGGCTCGATGCGCGCCGGCGCCATTCCGGTTGCGATCAACACGCGGCTTGCGCGTGATACGCTCAGGTTCATTCTCGAGGATGCCGAGTGCCGCGTCGCGTTCGTCGAGCCCGCTGTTCACAGCGGCGCTATCGCGATCGCGCAGGCCGCTTCGCTCGCTTACCGTGTTGCGCTCGAAAATCCGCCGGCAGGATGGATAGCCTACGCCGCAGCACGCGACGCGAGCGCGCGCCTGACAGAGCCGCCCGAGCTGCCGCCCGATGCACAGGCGTTTCAGCCGTACACCTCGGGGTCAACCGGGATTCCAAAAGGCGCGATCATGACCCACGCCGGCATGCTCTGGTACGTGAGCTACAACCAGCGTTACTGGCCGACCAGTCCCGAAGACCGCGGGCTCATCGCGCTGCCGCTCTTTCACAAAAACGCAATGCGCGGCACGGTCAAACCGATGCTCTATGCAGGCGGCTCCTTCGTGCTGATGCCCAACTATGAGCCGCGCGCCTATCTCAATGCACTGTCGAAGTATCGCTGCACGTATTCGCGCGGCGTGGCGGCGGTCTTTGCGATGTTCCTGCAGCACCGGGACACGCTCGCAGCGCTTGATCTGTCGGCGCTGAAGGGCCTCACGATCGGCTCGGCGGTCGTGACCCACGAGCTGATGGACGAAGTCGAGCGCGCGATCCCTGGCGTCAAAGTGAGCGAGAGCTACGGACTCACGGAAGGCGGCAGCCCGTTTCGCGAACCTCTCGACGGCCGCGCGGTCCCGCGCGGTTCACCCGGTGTGCAGGCGCCCGAGTTTGAGGTTCGGCTCGTCGCTGCGAACGGCAGTGAGCGTGACGACGAAGGCGAGCTGTGGCTCAAGTCGCCGTACAACTGCCTTGGCTATCACAAGCGCCCCGACGTGACGCGCGAGAAGCTCGTCGACGGGTGGCTGCGCACCGGCGACGTTGTGCGCCGCGACGCGAACGGCTTCTTCTATTTCAAGACCCGCGTCGACGATATGTTTTCGTGCGGCGGCGAGAATATTTATCCGAAGGAAGTCGAGGATTTGCTGTTCCGCCATCCGGCCGTGGCGAACGCGGTCGTCGCGCCGGTGCCGCATGCGGTAAAAGGCTACGTGCCCGCGGCAATGATCGTTCTCAAACGCGGCGCCGAAGCAACCGTGTCCGACATCAAGGCGTACTGCCTGGAGCACGGGCCGAAATACGCACACCCGCGCTTCGTTGAAATTGTGAGCGAAAACGAGATGCCGCTGAACGGCGCCGGCAAAATCGACCGCCGGGCCGCGCGTGAAGCGCTTGCCGCACGGACGAGCGGTCGAGTCGTCGCGGATTAGCGCGCGTTACTCGGGCTTGATGCCGGCGGCTTTCATCGTCCGCGCAAGCTTCGCAACGTCATTGCGAGTGAGATCGACAAGCTCGCGCGGCGATATCGGATAAGGCTCCGCCCCGAGGACCGAGAAGCGCTCGCGCAAGTCCGGTGCGGTGAGTGCCTTCACCAACGTTTCGCTCAGCTTTTGCACGACCGCCGGCCGCATATTTGCAGGCCCATGCAAGCCGAACCAAAAACGAAGCGTCGATTCCGGATAGCCAGCTTCGGCGAATGTCGGCACGTCCGGAAGCAGCGGCGAGCGCTTGTCGGAGAGCACCGCGATCGGCCTCGCTCTGCCCGAGCGGACGTGCTGGATCGCCGACGGAAGAGTATCGAACACCATCGATACGCTGCCCGAGAACATGTCGGGATACGCCAGACCGGCGCTCTTGTACGGAACGTGCACCATGTCCGCGCCGACAGAAGTCCGCAACACCTCCCCGGAAAGATGCCCGATGCTGCCTATGCCCGAAGACCCGAAGCTCAGTTTGCCTGGATTGGCCTTGGCGTAATTAACAAGCTCCCTGAGCGACTGAAACGGCGCCGCGGAATTTACGGTGAGAATATTCGGTGCGGTTGCGACGCCTCCGATCGCGCTGAAATCCCTGAGCGGATCATACGCGACGTTTCTTACCATGTTCGGCCCGATCGCGAGCGTTGCAAGACTGGAAAGCACTATCGTGTATCCGTCTGCCGCCGCTTTCGCTACGATTTCGGTGCCGAGCGTCCCGCCCGCGCCACCACGGTTGTCGACTACGATCGGTTGGCCGAGAAGCTCAGCCATTTTCTGTCCGAGCACCCGTCCCATGATGTCCGACACGCCGCCAGCAGCATAGGGCACTACCAGCCGGATCGGCCGCGACGGATATGCGCCTACTCGGTCTGTGTCGACTTGCGCCGCTGCATATCCTGATATCAAAACCAGTGCGGACAATACCGTTGCGGATCTCATGATCTCGATTTTAAGAGCAAACCCACACGCTCAGTCAAGCAACGGACATGAAAAAGCCCCGCAAGGCGTGAGGCCTGAAGCGGGGCTGTTCAGTTGCTGCGTTCTATTTCGTC
>Ga0070681_10007812_pt1 | contig 10463 bp, 10 predicted proteins | sample KBSC83BmetaG_FD_65650 | JGI IMG/M metagenome (GOLD analysis project Ga0070681, IMG submission 65650) | Corn rhizosphere microbial communities from Kellogg Biological Station, Michigan, USA - KBS C8-3B metaG | ecosystem: Host-associated > Plants > Roots > Rhizosphere | place: USA: Michigan...
GAATCCAGGCCATCATCAATTGCCAGGCCACTGCCAGGATAATCGGCCCCACAAACAGGCCGAGAATGCCGTGCGCGATCATCCCGCCCAGGACACCGATGAAGATAACGAGCATGGGGGTGCTCAGGCCGCGTCCCATCAGCAGGGGCTTTATGATGTTGTCAGCGAGCCCCACGACCAGCAGATAGATCGTCAGCGGCAGAGCCACGGCAAAATCCCTGGTCGCCCAGATCCAAATGATCACGGGCAACAGGACGATCGCCGATCCGATCTGCAGGATCGCAAGGACCAGCACGGCGAACGCCAGGACGCCGGCGTGCGGCACGCCGGCGAGTTTCAATCCTACGCCGGCCAGCAGCGACTGAAGAACCGCCACGCCGATCACGCCTTGCGACACCGTGCGTATCGTGAGCCCGGCCAGTGCGACAAAATCCTCGTTCCGCTGCGTCACGACCCGCGCCTGCATCCGCCTTATCCCCTCGACCAGGCCGGGGCCATAGATGAACAGGAAGCCCGACAGCGCCACCGACAGAACAAACTTGAGCGTTCCGATGCCGGCACTGCCGGCAAAGGCGAGCACCGGACCGGCCAGCGGCTTCAGGTGCGGCGCCACCTGCCGCAACGCAGCCCCGAGATTGCTCGAGGCTTGATCCCAGAGGCTGTAGATCTGCGTGCCGACGATCGGCCAGTCCTTCACACCTTCCGGCGGAGACGGAATGGACAGATTCCCCGCACCGAGTTCGCCCGCGAAATCTTGCAGGCCCTCGATGAGGCCCACCCCAAGCCATGTGACTGGGCCGATGACGATCAACAAACTGATGACCGTGACGATCGTGGCCGACAGCTTCGGCCGGCCGCCCAGATGCGTGGCGAGCCAATTGTACGGCGGGTACAAGGCGACGGTCAGGACCATGCTCCACGCGAGCATTGGAATGAACGGCTGAACCAGGACGAACGACCAATAGAGCAGGAAAGCCAGCAGGGCGAGCCGGACCGCCAGCTGTATGATCTCATCACCCGATCTGGTCTGCCGAAAAACTCTCGGTGACATCGCCTCAATTCCCGTCAGCATCATTGGTCCGGACACACCGATGATGCGTGCCTGCTGGAAGCGTTCAGGAACTTCAGTTTCCTGTCCGGCCCGCAGCGAGCCCCTCAGGTCGCGCATCTGGCACTGAGGCTCATCTAGAGCGCAATGATGAATCATCATCGCGCGCCAGATCCTTGTTTTGCGTCAGCGGCAGACGTAGGACCCATTCACGAGCACGCGAACGCAGCCGCCGGCCCCATGGGCGGCAGCACCTACGGCCGCGCCTCCCACCACCGCGCGGCGTGTGGATCGTCGTGCAACGCCGGCAACGCTCACCGGGGTCAACGGGCGCCCTACCCTGGCCTGTGCGCTATCGACGGACAGTGAAGGACCGCCGCTTGGCGACCACCCCGGAGATACCAGGGTTGCAACGGCGAGAACAGCGGCCGCCAAAAACGTCTGCTTGATGGTGATCTGTGTCATTCCAAGCTCCTTTGTTTATCAAGCAGACGATAGCCATCCGGGACGAGCACCCTTGATCTAGGTCAATGGACAGCATCGGTCTGTCGACGCGGTGACGGCAGGCAGTGCTCGCACCATCCAAATGTTCACTCGGACATGCCCTCGAGGACAATGTCCTTTGATCCAATTGAGAGCGCAGAGGCAACGGCATAAATTAAACTATGACTTCGGCATGGGGGGACACATGTATTACGACCCAGGTCGGCATCACGGCGAGCAGCAAGCGGCACAGAACGAAGCCGGATTCGTGCGCCACACTGACGATGAACGCAAACTCCCGTTTGACTCGATGAAGGCCGCGGCACAGGCCCGGTCCGAGCGCGAGACCCAGCGGATCATGGACGGGTTGTTGCGTGAGTGCCTGGAACGCAAGCTGGAAACCTGATCCGGAAAAACGCGCCGCCGCCAGGCGAATTTTCTGCCCATATCCGCCCGTCGACCGCGCGATGGACGGCCCCGGTAACACGCCGGGCAATTCGACCCGTTCGTCAAACAGCAGGACGACTTGTCGCGTTGCGCGCCGACATCGGCAAACAGCCGGCGATCGACATGGCCAAGCCCACGCATACGACCAGGAGGACGGTGCGCAGTTTCACGGCACGGCTGCGGTTCGCCCGTCCCATCCGAATGGATGAAAGTTGGGGCTCTCCCATTTCTCGGAGGATCATTGAGGATCGCGGCGGTCATTTGCGGCTAGCCGAGACCAGCTCAAACGGCTGCACTTTTCAAATCACCTTGTCTGCCGACGCGCCGTTGGCGGTGGCAGGCACTCGAAGCTTCGGGCCAGGCTTTTAACCTGGCCCGCCACTTCAATTAAATAAGTCTATTGGCAGTTGTACCAGATGCCGTCGCCGCCTTTGACCACCGTCCCGGGCCGGCAACCGATGCCCGAACGCGCCGCATAGTCATCCCATCCGGCGTAACTGTACCCAGGCCCGCTCCAGGGCCCACCGAGGTAGTAGGCTCTCACGGCGTACCAGGAAAGACCCTCCGACGGGACATAGACGGCACTATAGGCCGGGTGGATATGGAGACGCGTATACGCCTCGGCCTTGCCGACCGACAGAGATACGCCGTCTTGCTCAGACCAGCCCGGGGAGAATAACGCCGCACACGCGAACGTCGCTATCGCAATTGCTGCCGTTCTCAAAGTCATTTTCATGCCTTTCCTCCATTACTTCCTCGTCCCCCTATAAAATCCTGCACATTCGCTCCTGGACGAGTATTGCGCTAGATCAAGGGTCTCAAGCGGCACGGTCATTCGATGGCGCCCGGGCGTCGGAGATCTACGGTTCGCCCGCCCGCCATTGATCAACATCGGCGCCAACGCGTCCGCTCCCCACATTCAGACGCCATACAAACCGAATTGGCTCGGTCGTCGTAGAGACCTTGATCTATCTCAAGCCTTTGAGCGGCCAGCGCCGGAAGCTTGCGCTGCTTGAACACGAGAGCCGGACCATTCTCCCCGTTGTGAGAGGTCGGAGTGATTGGACGGTCAAGGGAGGAACAGAATGATTAGGTTGATTGCTGCTGCTGGCTTCGCTCTATCGGTTGTAGTGTCGGCGCAAGCCATGACACCTGCGCCGATTATTCTTCAGCCGGACGGCATGATCACGAAAGTCGCTGCTGCCTGCGGCGCGGGTAGGACACGAGTTAACGGTGTGTGCGTGGCAAGAACCACCGTCCGCCACACCCGGCGGGCCGTCCGCAGATGCGCGACCGGAATGACTTGCTAGCGCTGATGCTTCGGTAGCGCTCCGAGATTGAGAACAACGACCGACTTACATCAAGCAGCCGATAGCAACGCCTTCATCGTCAGAATGAATGACAGAAATCCGCTGGCTGTTACCGTTGTTTTGAGGAGGCGTTGCTTTCCACGAGCGCCTGACATCGCCGCTTGACACGGTGCGTAATCAGGCTGAGCGCCTTTGGCGGCGCGCCGACAACAGCGCCTACCTCACCGCCGGCTTTATGACAGTCGCTCCTGCTTCGCTTGCGTACGTGACAGCCACTTGTCGCCGCGCGACGATCTGCCTTCCGCGTTCGGCGCGAATTTTGGCGGCGCGGATGCCTGCAGTGAGCACTTCCGGACGTGCGCTCGGCACGCGCGGTGGAGAGACTGCGGTGCCCTTCGGATCGACCGGATTGTTCTCGGAGCTAACACCAAGGGAGACACCAGCTCTCGCGCTAACGCGACCTTACTCCCGCGTCGGCATGTCTGGTGAATTGCTCCGATGCTCGCGATTCCAAGGTGCCTGGGTTGATCTAAATCAATGAAGCAATAACACAGGGCGCAACGCTCCGGCGGCAGGTTGCGGCTCTCTGGCGCAATTTGTTCCAAAATCCTCTATTGGGGCTCGAGGAATACGTTTTTTTCGGCAACCGTGGAAGGACAGTAATCATGTCACGTCGAACGATCTTCTCGTTGGCTGCGTCGGTCATCATCGGCGTCGGCTGCGTTGCTACGATTTCAACTGATGCGTTCGCATATCGCGGTGGGCGCGCTGGTGTTGGCCGCGCTGGCGTCTATCACGGCGGCGCTTATCGCGGCGCTGCTTATCGCGGCGGTGTTTATCGCGGCGCGGCCGTACGCCGTGGAGTGGCGGTAGGCGTCGGCGCAGCTGCCGTCGGTGCCGCTGCCTACGGAGCTTACGGAAGTTATAACGCGCCAGGCTGCGGATACTATCCCAACCCGCCTTGCTACTAGAAACCGTCGGAGCGCCTACTCGCGCCGGATGCGGATCAGCGGTGTCGTTCGGCTCGCTCATGCGCGAGAGCATGACGACCGGCAGCGTTCCGTTCTACAAGGCCTACTTGCGCGCGTTCATCGATGCCGTTGAAGTCGATGATCGTGTGATCCGCATCCACGGCTCGAAATCGCCCCCGAACAAGCCGTTATCGCCAGTTATCGGCTGGGAACCGGGAAAGGGAGTTTCGCGCTCTTGTACGCAAATGGCGCTCCCTAGGGAAAAGCGAGAACCCCGCGAAATCAATGGGGTTGCCACTTTCTGGCGCTCAAGAGCGATCATTGAGACACAAGGCTTATTTCGAACATTGGCTAACCGAATGACGCATGGCCCTACCGCTCAGGTCCCCTTCCTGGAAGACAGCGCCAGGACCATTCCGCCTCGCTCGCCAACTACGCGGCTGTCAGCTTGCGGGCCTTCTTCGCTCGTACAGGCAACCTGCTTTCGACTGAAAACCCGACATTCAGCGCCCGCATGATGGTGGCAATCGTTTCGAAACGCGGCTTGGCACCCGGCGCAAGCGTCTTGTAGAGGCTTTCCCGGCCGAGACCGGACGCCTTCGCGACCTCCGCCATGCCGCGCGCTTTGGCCACGTCACCAAGCGCCTTGAGCAACACCCCGGAGTTTTCGTCGCGGGCTGCGAGCGAGAGATATTCCGCGATCGCTTCCTCACTGTCGAGATAGTCGGCGACCTCGAATGGTGCGTAAGTGACCTTTGCCTTGGCTTTGGCTTTTTTCATCGCCCGCTTTCCTTCAATTCCCTCGCCATAAACTTTGCCTTGGCGATGTCGCGGCGCTGGCTGGACTTGTCGCCGCCGCAAAGCAGGACATAGACGGCAGCACCGTGACGCACGAAATAGACACGGAATCCCGGACCATGGTGGATACGCATTTCCGAGACGCCTTCGCCCACCGGCTCGCAGTCCCCGAAATTGCCCAAGGAGGCTTGCGACAGCCGGTGAAGTATCCGAGCCTTGACCTTCTGATCTTTCAACCCATTCAGCCAATCAGAAAAGACGGATGACCGGATGAGCGTGTTCATGGCTAAATGTATCTAACTGGATACAGTTAATCAAGAAGGAAGCCGCGTGCCGAACCAGCGCCCACGGCACCGGATAAGAAGAACCTGCCTGCCGGTTTGCCCAAATCCTGCAGAAAGTGACACGAAATCAAAGGGGATTTTTCGGTTTGGCGCTCCCTAGGGGAATCGAACCCCTGTTTCAGCCTTGAGAGAGTCGAAGGATTGTTTCTTCTCCGGTTCACGCATGTTCGCCACAATTCAGATTTATCAATTACTTAACCGAAAGCCGTTCGTCACTGTTCGGCGTTGTACGTCGGCGCTTATTCGACGGATATTCGACGACTCCGCAGGTGGACGCATGGCGAAGACACTCACGGAAACTCAGATTACGACCGCCAAGGCGCGCTCCAGGCTGGAGTTCGGCGTGCATTGGCGCCGCCTCGATGCCGAGTCGCACCTTGGCTATCGCAAGGGCAAGCGAAGCGGGGTTTGGTTCGTGCGCTGGCGCAATCACCATACAGGAGCCAACTACAAGCAGGCGCCGGTCGGCGTCACCAACGACGTCAACGACAAATCTGTCAAGGGAGCGCTGACTTTCGAGCAGGCGGTGACCCTGGCACGGGAGCAGGTTACTCGGTCCAGAACGGAAGCAGCGGCGCAAGCTGGCGGACCAATGCCCACCGTGCGGACGGCTGTTGAAAAATACATCAGTGAGCGTAACGCCCGTGACAGCCGAAGGGCAGGTCGCGAGGTCCGATCCGATGCCGGTCACCGCTTGCGGCGGTACGTTCTTGGTCAAGAGGAACGCGGTGGCCAAAAGGCCGTTGACGCTGCCTCGCTCGCCGCAGTCCATCTGCACACGCTACAGGAAGATGACCTTTTGACTTGGCGTGAGGAACTGCCGGTGGCCTTGAAGGCCACCACCAGGCAGCGGCTCATAAGCGACCTTAAGGCTGCGCTGAATGCCGCATGGCCCCGCATGTCGGCGGAACAAAAGAAGCTGAACCCAACATTCCCCTCGATCGTGAAAGACGGGTTTAAGGCCGAGCGCATCGATGATGACGATGAAATATCGGTCGCTCGAGACAACCAGATCCTCACAGATGCCCAGATCGCCACCTTGCTTCGAGCTGCACGCGAGATCGACGATGAGCAGGAATTTGAAGGCGACCTATATCGCATTGTCGTGTGCCTTGCAGCCACCGGCGCGCGGTTTGCGCAGGCAAGACGGATGCGCGTCAGTGATGCACAATGGGACGAGCAGCGCTTAATGGTGCCAGGTTCGTACAAGGGGCGTGGTGGCAACGGCGGCTCCGTCCCGGTTCCAGTCGGCGAAGATGTCATCGAAGTCCTGTTGCCGGGTATTTTGGATCGCCCCAGAGAGGCGCCGTTGTTCGAGCGATGGAGATATGAGCAGCAGGCCGGTGGCATCGTTTGGAGAAAGTCAGAACGCGGATCGTGGAAGACGGCAGAACTTACTCGTCCGTGGCATGCTATCCGCGAGCGCGCAGGCCTACCAAAAGCCATTCCTTATGCGTTGCGACATTCCAGCATCGTCCGCGGCTTGCGCAATCGTCTCCCAATTCAGCACGTTGCAAAGTTGCACAACACTTCGGTGAAAATGATCGAGCGGCACTATGCCAAATATATCTCAACAGCCTTGGAAGATCTCGCTCGGGCGGCAGTTGTACCGCTGGTCCCGCGGCACGGCGAAAATGTGGTCGGGACGCGGATGATCAATAAGAAGCTCTTGCCATCGAACGCATAACGCCACTCAATAGGCATAGGCGCGGCTTCCACCGCACGACCGATATGTATGGGGCCTCAACCCCGGAAGCACACTCGCTGCTTTCTCCGGGCTGATACGATAGCCGAGTCAAGCGCTAATTCACGATCGAATCGGTAGCCGTGCTATCGTCAGCTTCCGCACCTGTTCGCGTGACTGTCATCTGGAGCCGCGAACCTATCCACGGTCGGCTGGTGTCGCATTGACGCCAACCAGAGCAAACAGAGATTGCACAATGACTAGCCGACGGCGCCCGACGGTCGTCGTGGTAACTCGCCCATCCCCGATTAGTTCATAAATCTTGGTCCGCCCGAGACCTGTCACTTCACAGGCCTCCGCGACGGTGCAGGTCAACCGATGCGCAAACGGGAGGCGACCTAGATGACTGGGCGTCGGCTTATCTGCGGCCGCACCACGTTCAATTTGGACACCGCTTTCGAGGTCCGGACCACGCCGTATCAAGGTTACGCCTCCTCCACAGTCGAAGTGGCTACCCTGAGGCGCGCCGCATTCCACGTCAACGGAAGCAAAAGAGCAGAATGGAGAGCCTCAGCGAACGTTGGGAAGCGTCGGAAAAGTCTCAGCTACGAAAGGCAACGCAGAATTTTTCATAACTAATATCGATGTGCGCGTTCGAGATTGACAAACGACCTCTCGCGTCCATCACCGCCTCATGCCGAAGGCCTTCGATAGCACGACGCCTCGAGCCTTTTGCAGTGCTAGCCAACGGAAAGTCGTTTGCGATTTGTTTTAAGTTGGGAAGAAAGTGCTTTGAGCCGCGGGTACTGCGTCCCGAACGCAGTGCACGTCCTCTAAGTAATTGATCTTTCTTGCCTTGGCAGGAATTTCCGCCACCTCTCGTTCACGCTTGTTTCGTTGCGATTTCGTTGCGGCATTCTCAGGGAGAACGGCGCTCGCTGTGGCGATGGTTTGCTTTAGAAGCGCACACCCTTGGATGCGTGGTGCGAGGGCTCGAAGCTAGGACTGTCTGAACGTAGCTCCGATCCGCTCCAGCGCCCAGTCAACCTGATCGCTGGTTATCACAAGCGGTGGGGCAATGCGGATCGTGTGTCCATGGGTATCCTTGGCAAGGATGCCTCTGCCCTGCAGCGCCTCACAGTAGCGACGTGCGTCGCCTGCTTCCGGGTGCAACTCGACCGCCAACATCAACCCGCGTCCGCGCACCTCGCGGATCGTGTTGGCACGTATGCTCCTTAGGCCGGCGAGGAAGCGCTCGCCCTGGACGGCGGCGTTCTCGATCATCCCCTCCTCGACAAGCACGCGCAGGGCTGCCCGCGCCACCGCACATGCGAGCGGGTTGCCGCCGAACGTCGAGCCGTGCTGGCCGGGTTTCAGGGTGCCGAGCACCGCGTTGTTTGAAAGGACGGCCGACACTGGATAGAAGCCGCCGGACAACGCTTTGCCGAGTAACGTCACGTCTGCCTCAATGCCATCGTGCTGCTCGGCGAGCAGTTTGCCGGTGCGACCAAGCCCGGTCTGGATCTCGTCGAGAATTAACATCACGTCGTGCGCGGTGCAGAGCTCGCGTACCCTCGTGAAATAGCCGGGCGGCGGGATGATGACGCCGGCTTCCCCCTGGATCGGCTCGACGAGGAAGGCGACTGTGTTCGGCGTGATCGCCTCCTCTAGCGCCTTGGCGTTGCCAAAGGGGATGATCTTGAGGCCGGGTGCGAACGGCCCGAAATGCTCGCGTGCCGCCGCGTCAGTGCTGAAGCCGATGATACCGAGGGTGCGTCCGTGGAAGTTGTCGGCGCAGACGATGATCTCGGCTTGTCCGTCCGGCACCCCCTTCACTTCGTAGCCCCACTTGCGCACGGACTTGATCGCGCTCTCCACGGCCTCGGCACCGCTGTTCATTGGCAGCACTTTGTGGGAGCCAGTAAGCTCCGCGATCTGTTCGTAAAAGGGGGCTAGTTGGTCGTTGTGGAAGGCGCGGGAGGTCAATGTCAGCTTGCTCGCCTGCTCCACCATAGCGGCCAGGATTTTCGGATGGCAGTGGCCCTGGTTCACCGCCGAATAGGCGGAGAGGCAATCGAGATAGCGGTTGCCTTGCGTATCCCACACCCAGACGCCTTCGCCGCGCGACAGTATGACATGGAGCGGCTCGTAGTTGCGGGCGCCGAAGCGCGCTTCCGTCGTGATGAAATCGGGGATAAGTGGATCCATCCTTCGTCACTCCAGTTGCAGCGAGCTGGCGCCAACCGGGCTTTCCAATCGCGCTAGCCGAGACCTTATGATACCCGAATTTGGTCCAACAGCGTTCGGAGGCCCGAGAAATCCGACCTTCGCCGAAAATAGTGGCTAACGATCACAAATCCAAGGGACGGTTCGGCTGCGCTGTCGGCGGCTTCCTCTTCCGACCCCGTGAGAACTTCTTCCCGTCTTGATCCTGCGAAGCGCGCCGTGTCCACGCATCACGCGGGTATCGCAAGTCGCAACGGTGCGACGGTCGTTCACCCTCTTCGAAGCACAAAGTATCAATTTTGCAATTGTGGTGTAGTCTGAATGTATGCATGTCGATTGTCGACTTGCATCGAGCCAACTTTTGGGATCATAGAGGGTAACATGGCCAAGAAAGCGAAGAAGGCAAGTAAGGCAAGTAAGGCGGCTAAGAAGAAAAAGAAGTAATCATTCAACTAAACGAGGCCGCGCGTCGCACAGATATGGTGGAAGATGAAACCACTTCGTACCACCGTCGTCATGAAAACGGATATTGGCGGCTCCACATCCCGCTTTCGTGAGCTACTTGCTGCGGATCTGCAAACGCTTCTGAGCGACCACCTCAATTTCATAGCGCACCATTCCGCCGCACACGGTGGCCGAATTATCAAGGCGGCGGGCGATGGCTACTGGTTAGAGTTTTCAAGTGCGACGGGCGCAGCTAGAGCAGCGGTCGAGATGCAGGATGCGTTGCGACTAGGGCAGCCAGGTCGAGGTGACGACCGCCTAGCTATACGCATCGTAATCGCGCTGGGTGATATAGCGCTTCAGGACGGCGACTTCATCGGCGACGCCTTCGCGCTTGCGACCCGCATCGAGGCCGTTACGCCGCCTGACGAGATTTATCTCGCATCCGCTGCCCGGCTCGCTCTCGCATCGGCGGACGTGCCAACTACACTGGTCAACAACTTCACCTTTAAAGGATTTGACGAACCAATTTCGGTCTATCGGATCGAGCAGCGCCATCGGACGCGTGTCATTGCCGATACAATTTTTAGTCGTCCGTGAAGAACTCCCAAGCCGTTGATTTGGAATCCTGAAACGGCGTTTTGCCGTATCCGGATTTGCCGGAAATCCGAGCTTCGAAGCATGATTCCTTGCAAACTTGATTTGTGA
>Ga0070681_10007815_pt1 | contig 10459 bp, 7 predicted proteins | sample KBSC83BmetaG_FD_65650 | JGI IMG/M metagenome (GOLD analysis project Ga0070681, IMG submission 65650) | Corn rhizosphere microbial communities from Kellogg Biological Station, Michigan, USA - KBS C8-3B metaG | ecosystem: Host-associated > Plants > Roots > Rhizosphere | place: USA: Michigan...
GGCGAGCAGCACAGCGGCGTCCGTCAGGGCCTCCGCGCGCCGTAGCGGCCTGCCCGCGGACCCGTGGTAGGCGGCGGCCGCGAGCACCGGCGCCAGATCGGCGGTCAGCAGCCCCCGGCAGTGGTCGGCAACGGCGCCCTTGACCGGCAGCGGCTCGCGCTCGGCTTCGTCCGCGGCGGCTTGCGCGGCCGCGGCGGCGGTGTCCGCGTCGCCGACGGCGAGTGCGAGCCGCACCAGCGTCGGGAACAGGAGGTGCCTGGCCGGCATGCGCATGGCGGCACCTGGGGCCAGGCAGGCGGCGAGCACGGCCACCGCGTCACCCGGTCGGCCCGCTCGCTCCGCCGCCACGGCCCGCGCCAGGTGCAGGTAGTGGCTGTTCCCGGCGGCAGCGGCGGCACGGCCCCCCTGCTCAGACACCGCGGCGAGGTGGGCGTTGGCCACGTCGCCCTCGTCCCGGTAGCCCGCGATCAGGGCGATAAGCCCGTGCGCCACCGATGAGCCGGCGCCCAGGTCCGAGCCGACCGCCGGCTGGAGTTCGGCCAGCGCGTCGTCCCACTGACCTGCCTCGAAATGCTGGTGCGCGAGCGTGCAGCGGATCACGGTGAGCCGGGATGTCCCCGCCCGCTCGGCGACGACCAGGGCCTGCCCGGCCGCGTCAACGGCCTCGCCGTGGCGGTCGAGCAGCCCGAGCGCGCCTACCCGGTTGGCGAGCAGCATCAGCCGCAGGTCGGTTGTCTGGTCGCTGTTGCCGATCACGGTCAGCGCCCGGTCGATCCTGTTCAGCGCGGCGGCGAGATCCCGGCCGACGAAACTCACCTGGGACAGCGCGTGCAGCACGTACCCGGTGGCGAACGGGTCGGCTAGCCGCTCCCCGTCGGCCAGGACCCGGTCGGCGACCTCGGCCGCCTCGGCCATCCGGCGCGTCATCGTCAGCATGAGCGCTTGCAGGGCGCGTAGCCGGCCCGACCACAGCTCGTTCACGCCGGGCTGGCTGACGGCGCTGTCCAGCGCGGCGACCGCTTCCGCCGGATTTCCGGCCCGCAGCAGGCTGTACGCCATCAGCCAGGCGACCTCCGCGCTCCGGTCCGGGTCACGGCTGCGGTCAAGCAGCCGGCGTCCGGCCTGCTGCACCTCGTCGTACTGGCCGAGCAGGAACGCCACCTTGACCAGGCCCGCTTGCAGCGGCTCCCAGCCGGGGTCGCCGTCGGGCGTCGCCGCGACGACTTCCCGCAGCAGCTGGCCCGCGACCTGCGGCATCCGGTAAGCCAGCACTGGCAGCGCGCCGGCCAGCCATTCCCGCACCCATCCCGGCGCCTCGTCGGGGGCGAGCGCGAGCTGCACGGCGACCTGCTCCTTGGGCGCTCCGGCCTGCGCGAGGGCTCTGGCCGCCGCCGAATGCAGCCTGCGCGCGGGCGGCTCGCCCTCGTACAGGTGGTGACGGATCAGCCCGTGCCGGAATGCCAGCTTGGCACCGGCCTCGATGACCAGGCCGGCGGCGATCGCCGGATCGAGCGCGCGGGCGAGTTCGGCGGCGCTGCGGCCGGTCACCATTTCCAGGTCGGTCACCCGGAACTCCTGGCCGAGCACCGCTGCCCACCGCAGCACCGTCACCGTCTCCTCCGGCAACGTGCTCAGCCGCTCCGCGATCATCACTCGCAGCAAGGCCGGCACCCGCACCGGCGGCGACTCGGCCGCGAGCTCGACGACGCCCGCGTCGGCCACCATCTTGCCCTCCCTGAACAGGGAGTCCACCAGTTCCCTGACGTACAGGGGGTTGCCGCCCGCGGCCCGCACCTCACCGGTGAGGCGCGGACCGGGGCGAGCGCCCGTCATATGCTCGACAAGCCCCTGCAGGTGCCGGGTTGGCAGCGGCCCAAGCGCCAAGACAGTACCGCCGCGGTCGAGTACCTCTTCCCGCAGCCCGCTCACGTGCTCCCCCGCGAGTGCGGGGGTGTAGGTTCCGGCCAGCAGCAGCGGCAGCTGCCCGACGGCCCGCGCCAGCCGCTGCCACAGGAGCAGGCTGGCTTCGTCCGCCCACTGCAGGTCCTCGGTGACCAAGACCACGGGAGATTCCGCGCAGAGCCGTTCCACCTCGGCGAGCAGCCGCTCCGTCTCGGCCAGCACCGGATCGCCTGACGGCAGCGGCCCGTCCACCGCCCGCTCGTCCCGGGCCGCTGGGTCCGCGGCGGCACCGGGCCGCACCAGCCGCGCGCCGCCGAGGCACTCCCCGATCAGCCGCAGCGGAATCCGCTGACCGAGTTCGTCCGAGGTTCCCCAGGCCAGCCGGAAGTCGGTTCTCCCGGAGTTTCCCGCGGCGCTGCCAAGGGTCCGCCGCAGCAGGGCCGACTTTCCGATCCCCTGTTCGCCCTCGACCAGCACGGCACTGCCGACTCCGGCGGCGAGCCTGCTCAGCAGGCCCCGCAGCACCGTCAGCTCGGCATCACGGCCAGCGAAGAAGTCGCTGTCCGCGAGCGGCTCCGTACGAGGCACACTCATCCCGGCGGGCGACGGAACGCTCCGCCGACCGGCACCGTCTCATCGCCGCGGCCGCCCGGCCAGTTACTACCTGTGTGCACGGAAAAAGCGTACCCGCAACGGTGTCGCTAGCTGGACCGGCCGGTGCTCCTGACTTCGATCTGACTGCCAGGGACCGTCGCGGCCCGGCAAGCTCGTCGGCAGCCCCCTGGGGACGGCGACCGCGCGCGATCAGGTCCCCTGATCGCTTAACTTGCCTCTGCCTGACCCGCTCGCTCCGTCTGACCCGCACGAACCCGTGTGATCAATTGAGCTGGTTATGACAGCGTCGCGTTGCCCGAGAACAATATTCTTGGAGACGGACATTTCCTTTGTGTGGCAAGGATCAAGTAATGGATTTGTTGACTGGTGATCCGGATCTCGCGGATGCGCTCGTCGATCTGTCGAACGTCGTCCGGAACACGGCGCCGGGCGGGCGTGCCCCGGCTGATCTCATCCGCTTGGAGCGCGTTGGCGAGGCGCTCGCAGAACTGTACGGCAGTACCCGGGCGGCGATGTTCGGAGTCGCCGACCGGAGCCTGCTCGCCGGGCGCGGCCTGTTCCCGGACCCAGGGCAGCGGCGGCGGCTGCGCGGCTGGGAGGAGTCGGGACTGATCCTCGCGGCGGGTAAGGCGGACGTGCCGCTGCTCCAGATAGCGGAGGAGACCGGCCTGCCCATCAGGGACAGACCATTACCGCGGAGGATTTTTCACTAAGGAGTATTTTCACGCTATACGAGTAGCTATCCTCCGCGGTAAAAATATACTCCGCGCTAATGCCGCGGGCGGCGGGCCGGCATGCGGGGCGAACGGGCATAAAGGGCAGCGGAAGGCGGGCCGGCCCCTGATAACCTAACGGCATTGCGTAATGGGTGATCTGCTCCGCCGATGAGCGGACACGATACGGAGCAATGGCTTGGCCGATTGGCCGCGCAGGCCCGGAGGCTGGCCGATGCGGCCGTGGAAGGCGAGGAACCGGCCGCGCCCGGCCAAGGGTCTGCGGTGGCTGAGCCTGGATCCGCCGGCTGATTTCTGAGTTGGATCTGCCTCCACGAGCGGGTTTCGCAGGTGGATGCGGGCGTGGGTGTCCTGCCGCTCGCCCTTGTGCGGCTTGTCCGTGGTCTGCGGGTCGGGGCCGGGGGCGGGTGCCGGCGGCGCGCGGCAGGTTGCGGGCCATGGCCGCGGTGACCAGCCAGCGCCGTTCGCGGCGAAGCGACCCGATGGCAGGTAGGCGAGAGGGCCTGCGTTCAGGTCGGCGATGACCTGCCCGGCGCTGTCGTGACCGCGGTGGCGTATCCAGTGACGCGGCACCAGCGGCCAGACGGTGGCCGGGAGATCAGGCGCGCCGGTCAGCCAAGGAGCGGGCGGGGGTCGAACGTCACCCGGATCCGGGTGATGCGGCCGTCCTCGACGTGGCTCCAGTTGACGACGGGCAGCGGCCCGGCGGTGTCAGTGCTGAGCTCGAACCAGGTGATGACGTCTGGCCCGTCGGCCCAGCGCCTGATCACCTCGACCTGCCTGGTCATGGCGAACATGCCGCCCAGGCCGCGAAGCGTCTCCTCGATGCCGCTGGTCGCGCCCATCGCCCCGAGGAAGTTGACATCGGGATGAAGCAGCGGCCGCACCCTGTCGATGTCGCCGGCTTTCCACGCCTTGAAGTAGGCGGCCGCCACTTCCTCCGGGGTGGCGGCTTGCGCCGTCTCTGCCATGGTTCGCTCCTTGTCGTTCGCGTTGTTTCGTTGTCCGAGCAAAGGGCCGGGCCACCGCGGCCGCGAGGGCCGGCGGCACGGCGGTTGCCTCAGGCGCCGGCCCTTGCCTACCGCACGGTGGGGCTGATAAACCCACGCTATGTCGGAAGCGGACCACGAGTAAGATCCATTTTCGTGGAAGAAACGTGGGCCATTTCCGGAGTGGACCTGCACCTGGACCTGCCGGGAAACCGGGTCAGGGCCGGGCTTGAGACCGCGCTGCGCGAGGCGATGCAGGCGGGCCGGCTGGTCCCGGGGACCCGGCTGCCGTCGTCGCGGTCATTGGCCGTCGACCTGGGGATCGCCAGGAACACGGTCGCCGAGGCTTACGCGCAGCTCGTCGCGGAGGGCTGGCTGACCGCCCGGCAGGGATCGGGCACGCGGGTCGCCGACGCCGCCGCGCTGTCCCCGAAGCCGACCGCGGGCCCGCGGTCGGCTTCCAAGGCCCGGCCGGGCCGGTACGACCTGCGCGCGGGGTCGCCCGACCTGTCCGCGTTCCCCCGGGCCGGGTGGCTGTCCGCCGCCCGCAAGGCACTGTCCGCCGCGCCCAGCCAGGCCCTTGGCTACGGCGACCCCCGCGGGCTGCCGGAACTGCGCACCGTACTCGCGGGTTACCTCGCCCGGGCGCGCGGCGTACGGGTTAGCCCGGACCAGGTGGTCGTCTGCGGCGGGTTCACCCAGGGACTCGCCCTGCTGTGCCAGGTGCTGCCCGCCGTCGGCGTGGCCGGCATCGCGCTCGAGGAGTACGGACGGGTGGGCCCGGCGCGGGCTCTCTCGGCTTCCGGGCTGGAACCCGCCCTGCTCAGCGTCGATGACGGCGGCGCGGTCCTGAACCCGGCCCCCAGCGCCGGGGCGATGCTGCTCACTCCCGCCCATCAGTTCCCGCTCGGCTCGGTGCTGTCGCCGCGGCGCCGGGCGGAGGCCGCCCGCTGGGCCGCCGGGACCGGAGGGGTGATCATCGAGGACGACTACGACGGCGAGTTCCGCTACGACCGCCAGCCGGTCGGGGCGCTGCAGGCGCTCGCGCCCGAGCACGTCGTCTACGTCGGCACCGCGAGCAAGACCCTCGCCCCGGGGCTGCGGCTCGGCTGGCTGGCGCTGCCCGCCCGCCTGGTGGACGCCGTGACCGCCGCCAAGGCCCAGGCGGACGTGCAGACCAGCAGCCTCGAGCAGCTCACACTCGCCGAGTTCATCGCTTCTGGCGCCTACGACCGGCACGTCCGGCGCGCGCGGCTCAACTACCGGCGCCGCCGCGACCGGCTCATCGCCGCGCTCGACCGGCACGTCCCCGGCGTCCGCCTCAGCGGGATCGCGGCCGGCCTGCACGCGGTCGTCGAACTGCCTCCCGGCACGTCCGAGCGTGAGGTCATCGCCGGCGCGGCCGCCAGGGGCGTGGCCGTCGAGGGCCTCGGCGGCTACGCGCTCGGTGACCACACCCGCGGGCCCGCGCTTGTCATCGGGTACGCCACCCCGCCCGACCACGCCTACACGACCGCGCTGGCCCGGCTCACCGCGGCGATTAGGGATCAGTAATCGAATGGCCCATGTTTTCCCTATGGAAGTGGACCTTTCTCATGGGCCGCTCGGAAGCCTACCGTCGGTCTCATGACAACGAATGTAAACAACACCACCGCCGCACCCGAGATCCCGGTCCGGCTCGACTTCGACGCGCACGCCGCCGGGTTCGCCCGCGCCATGGCCCACCTCGACCGGGCGGCGACCAAGGAACTCGACGCGGCCGGCATCGACCCGCTGCTGCGGGAGCTGGTCCGCGTCCGCGCGTCCCAGCTCAACGGGTGCGCCTACTGCATCGACATGCACACCAAGGACGCCCGCGCGGCCGGGGAAACCGAGCAGCGCCTGTACGCGCTGCCCGCCTGGCGGGAGACTCCCTTCTTCACCAACAGGGAACGGGCCGCGCTCGCCCTCACCGAGGACGTGACGCTGATGGCCCGCGACTACGTGCCGGCCGCCGCGTACGAGGCCGTCGCCGAGCAACTCACGCCCGGCGAGATCGCCGCCCTGCTGTCCCTGATCGTCACGATCAACGCGTGGAACGCGATCGGCGTGACCACCCGCGCGTGGACTCCCGGCTCCTACCAGCCCTGATCCGCCCCGCACGCCGCAACCAGCCGCCTGCCGTTTGTGTTTCGCGCGTCGGACTACATGACCGGCCAGGTCCCGGTGGTCGACGGGAATGCCTGGCCAAGTAGCTGGCCGGCTCGTTTCGGCAGGCGGCAGCACCGCCGGAATGCCGTTACCGGTCCGCGGCGGCGCGCTCAAGCGCGTCCAGGATGAGGTCGAGCCCGATCTCGAACTCGTCGCCGTACTGGTAGCCGGGCTGCAGCACGTGCACGGCGGCGATCTCCGCGAGGTGCGGGTACTCGCCGACGGGCATGTGCCGGGCGATCTCCGCCGCCGTCTCGTCGCCGGAGCTGAACGGCAGGCTGGCCTCCTGCAGCGCGAACCCGTAGATGTAGCTGTCGAGCAGCGAGTAGGCGTGGGCGGTCAGTTCGACCGAGAAGCCCGCCGAGCGCAGGCAGTGCAGGACGGCTTCGTGATGGCGGAACGTCGCCGGGCCCGGCGACTTCCGTGATTCCATCAGCCCGATCGCCCAGCGGTGGCGGCCGAGCACCTCGCGCGCCGAGACCGCCCGGTCGCGCATCGATTGCTTCCAGCCGATTCCCTCGGCCGGCAGCCCGATCTCGCTGAACACGATGTCGATCATCCCGTCGAGCAGGTCGGGCTTGCCCGTCACGTGGTTGTACAGCGACATCGCCTCGACCCCGAGCACCTGACCGAGCTTGCGCATGCTGAGCGCGCCGATGCCGGCCTGGTCGGCGAGGCCGACCGCGGCCTGCAGGACCCGGTCGCGGCTCAGCGGCGCCGATCGCTCAGCGGCGCGCCCGGTCGTTGCCACCAGAATTCCTCCCGCCGCGCGGTTGACGTTACTTACATCGTAAGTCTACTCTTACTTACAGCGTAAGTAACGACCAGGGGGCGTGACGTGATGGGAACAGCTGAGCAAGCGCACACACCGGGCACCACCGCCGGGCAGGAGACCATGCGGGCGGTCGTCCAGCGCCGGTACGGCACGCGAGCCGGAGACGTCATGCGGCTCGAGCGGACCGCCCGGCCCGCCGTCGCCGCGAACGAGGTCCTCGTGCGCGTCCGCGCGGCCGGCGTCGACCGCGGCACGTGGCACGTGATGGCGGGCCAGCCCTACCTGATGCGGGTGCTTGGCTTCGGGTTCCGCAGGCCGAAGAACCCGGTGCCGGGGATGGACGTGGCGGGCACGGTCGCCGCGGTCGGCTCGGCGGTGACCCGGTTCGCGGTCGGCGACGAGGTGCTCGGCGTCGGCCGCGGCACGTTCGCCGAGTACGCCGCCGCACCAGAGGCCAAGCTGGTGCGCAAGCCGGACGCGCTCGGCTTCGAGCGGGCGGCCGTGCTCACGGTCTCCGGGCTCGCCGCCTTGCAGGGCCTGCGCGACGCGGGGCGGATCAAGGCCGGGCAGCGGGTCCTGATCATCGGCGCCTCCGGCGGCGTCGGCAGCTACGCCGTGCAGCTCGCCAAGATCCTGGGCGCCGCCGAGGTCACCGGGGTGTGCAGCACCGCCAAGGCCGACCTGGTCCGCTCGCTCGGCGCGGACCACGTCATCGACTACACGCGGGACGATGCCGCCGACGGCAGCCGACGCTACGACCTGATCGTCGACATCAACGGGAACACGCCGCCGTCCCGGCTGCGCCGGGCGCTGACACAGGCGGGAACGCTGGTCATCGCCGGCGGAGAAGGCGGCAAGTGGACCGGGATGGGAAGACAGCTCCGCGCGGTGGCGCAGTCCCCCTTCGTCCGGCAGCGGCTGACCACCTTCATCTCCACGCAGCGGCTGGCCGACATCGAGGAGCTGTCCAGGCTCGTCGAGGCCGGTCGGCTCACGCCGCCGCTCGACCGCTCGTTTCCGCTGGCCGAGGCGCCCCAGGCCGTCGACTACCTCAGCGCCGGGCACGCCCGAGGCAAGGTCGCTGTCACGGTCTGACGGCACTGCGGCCTTCGCCGCCCGGCGTGTCCGGCATCGCGTGATGCTGGTGCCCGTCACCCGCCGCCGGCTGCCCGGGCGCGCCGCCCATCATCCGCAGCATGGGCAGCCCGCCGGTACGGGCGAACCTGACGACCAGGACGACGGCGAGGATCAGGAAGACGATGTTGAGCCAGGTCGTGTAGTTCCAGGACACGCCCTCGTCGGGGATCGTGGCGCTGTCCGGGCTTGGAATCAGGCCGAGGCCGTCGAAGACCAGTTCGACCGCGTACCCCGCCGCCACCATGGCGGCGAAGAACGTGCCGAGCAGGAAGGCCGCCATCCTGACCCCGTAGTACTTGCGGTAGATGTTCAGGATCGGGGCGATGATCAGGTCGGCGAAGATGAACGCGACCACGCCGCCGAAGCTGATGCCGCCCTTCCACAGCACCACGGCCAGCGGCACGTTCCCGATCGAGCAGACGAACGAGATGACCGCGACGACCGGGCCGATCAGCGGGCCCCACAGCTTGGCGGCCAGCGGATGCCCCGCGAAGAAGAACGAGTGCCAAAAGCTGTCGGGCACCCAGGCGGCGATCGCCCCCGCGACAAGCAGCCCGATCACCAGGTCCCTGATGATCGCGGCCCATTCCATGACGAACACGTGGCTGACGGAGGTGAACCCCTCCCTCGACAGCAGCCGCCGGGCGAACGAGCCCTCCCGCTGGACGGACATGTCCATCGCGGCGTGCCCCTCCATCGACCCGGCGACGCCGCGGTCCGCCTGCTCGCGCGCCTTGTCGAGCACCCTGCCGCGCAGGAACACGCGGAAGAGCACCGCGAGGAACACGATCATCAGCGGGCCGCCGGTGAACTCGGCCAGGGTGAACTGCCAGCCCATGAGCAACGCGAGGATCACGCCGAGCTCGATCACCAGGTTCGTGGAGGCGATCTCGAAGGCCATCGCCGCGGTGAAGTTCGCTCCCTTGCGGAACAGTGCGCGGGCCAGCGCCACCGCGGCGTAAGAGCACGAGGAAGACGCGGCGCCGAGCCCGGCCGCGACCGCCAGCGTCCACGGCCGGTCATCGCCGAGCAGCCGCACCACCGTGGAGCGGCGGATGACGGCCTGGATCACCGCCGACAGCGCGAACCCAAGGATCAGCGCCCAGGTGATCTCCCAGGTCATCGATCCCGCGATCGACAGGGCATGCAGCACCGCACCCATCTCTACTCCCTAGCTTCACCGTCCTTCAGCGCCGTCAACACATATACCCCCATAGGGTATTGCACGCTGTGACGGGCGTCACAGAGATCGCGCGCAGAGCGCGCGATCAGAGCCGGCCGGTTAGACATCATGGGTCCATGCCCTCGAAAGAGTCCTGGTACGCGCGCGACGCTCGAGACTGGACGTGCGCGGCGCCGGACGCCGCCGCCGCGAAATTCCACCGCCAGCTGCCGGGCTACGCGTCCACTCCGCTGGTCGAAGCCCCGGATCTCGCGGCCGGGCTGGGCGTCGGGCGGCTGTTCGTGAAGGACGAGTCGGCGAGGTTCGACCTGAGGGCGTTCAAGTTCCTCGGCGCGTCCTGGGCCGGCTTCCGCGCGGTGGCGCGCCGGTCCGGCTACGCGGGGCCGGCCGGGCTCGACGGGCTGCGCGCGTTCCTGGCGACGGCGGGCAGCGGGCTGGCCCTGGTCACGGCCACCGACGGGAACCACGGGCGGGCGGTCGCGCGGCCCGCGCTGGTGTCGGTGCCGGCCGGGGTCGGCAGCCTCGCGCAAGCCGCCATCGCCCACTACCGCCGTCCGGACCTGCCGAGGGCCGCGCGGCCGCGGCTGCTGTCGGCGGAACCGGACACCGCCGCGTGCGTGCTGGCCAGCCTGGCCGCCGGGTCGATGGTCTCGGTCCCGACCGGGACGACCGTGATGAACGGCCTTAACTGCGGCACCGTGTCGTCGCTCGCTTGGCCCTACCTGCGCGGCGGTATAGACGCGGCCATCGGGGTGGACGACGCCGCGGCGGCCGCCGCGATCGCGTCGCTCGCCGCGGCCGGGATCGCGGCGGGCCCGTCCGGCGCCGCCGCCTTCGCCGCGCTGCGGGCCGCGCTCACCGGGAACGGAGCGCCTGCCCGCCGCCGCGCCCTGGGCCTCGACGGTCCCGCCGAGCCGCCGGCTGTCGTCTGCCT
>Ga0070681_10007818_pt1 | contig 10457 bp, 10 predicted proteins | sample KBSC83BmetaG_FD_65650 | JGI IMG/M metagenome (GOLD analysis project Ga0070681, IMG submission 65650) | Corn rhizosphere microbial communities from Kellogg Biological Station, Michigan, USA - KBS C8-3B metaG | ecosystem: Host-associated > Plants > Roots > Rhizosphere | place: USA: Michigan...
TCCATGCCGTCCACCAACGGAAGCAGGAGAAGCTGATTCAGCTCGCGGCCCAGTATCTGGCCCGCCACCACGTCAAAGATCGACCATGCAGGTTCGATGTGGTCTTGCTGCAGGGCACCGATGCCGTCGCCCCCCAGGTTGAGCATATTGAGAATGCCTTCGAAGTGTCCGGAGACGATCTCCGTTGGTAACGCGACGATGATTCAATTAATCCACGTTTCAAAAGAATACGATCGGAGACCGGCGCTCGCGGACGTCACTCTTGAAATCGACAAGGGTGAATTTGTTCTCCTCATGGGACCTAGTGGAGCGGGAAAGTCGACGCTCTTACGGATGCTTATCGGAGCCGAACGGCCGGATCATGGACAGATTTTCGTACACCAGAAGAATGTGACGACGCTCAAGACGTCCGATATTCCATATCTGCGCCGCAAGGTGGGAACGGTGTTTCAAGATTTTCGGCTCTTGCCGAAGAAGTCCGTCTTTGACAATGTGGCGCTCCCTCTGTTGGTGCAAGGAATTTCTACCGGCGACATTCGTCGGAAAGTCACAGAGGCACTGCGGGCGGTTGGAATCGAACACAAGAGAGATCAGCTCCCCGCGGGGCTCTCGACCGGAGAGCAGCAGCGGGTCTGCATCGCCCGTGCGATCGTCAATGGGCCGGTCGTATTGTTGGCGGATGAGCCGACCGGCAATTTGGACCCTGCCTTGACGGCCGAGATTATTGAACTGTTTAAGCTCATTAACGCGCGCGGCACCACCGTCGTGGTCGCCACGCATGATCCTCAGGTCATGGTCCAGGTCAATCGGCGGGTACTCACCCTGTCACAGGGCACACTGTTACCTGAGCAAAGGGTCATGGCGTGAGAAAGCTCTCCTATCTCCTCAGAGAGTCGTGGGTCAATATGCGCACCAACCGGATGACGACGATGGTCGCCATCTTGACCACGGCCTTTACGCTGGCTTGTGTCGGGATCTTCCTGCTGCTCTATGTCAATTTGCGCGCGGCGGCCGGATGGCTCCAGGACGATGTTCGGATCATGGTCTATCTTGACGATCGCCTCGCTTCCGGTTCGGTCGCTGAAGTGGAACAGCAGTTGCGCAGTGACCGTGCGGTCGCATCCCTGCTCTTTATATCGAAAGAGCAGGCTCTCGGAGAGTTCAAGGCGCAATTTCCTTCAGAGTCTCACTTGTTGGAAGGGCTGGGCCAGAATCCCTTACCTGCCTCATTCGTCGTCGCGCTCACCCCCTCATTCCGCGCCCCGGACTCGGTCAAGCGGTGGGCCGAACGGGTCAGGCAGATCGCCGGTGTCTCCAAAGTTGATTACAATCAGGATTGGATCGATGCTCTGGCGACGGTGATCCGATCGATTGAGTTGGTGGCCATCGGTATCGGTGTTATCCTCTCGGCGGCCGCCGCGACCATCATCGCCAATACGATCCGTCTCACTCTGTTCGCCAGACGGGATGAAATCGCTATCTTGCGTCTCATCGGGGCGACGACCAGCTTTATTCGTATTCCCTATCTGATGGAGGGGGCGGTCCTTGGTTTCTTGGGCAGTACACTCTCGCTGGTGATGCTCAAATTCATGTATGAGTTGTTTCGGCAGCAGATGCGAACGACGGGACGGTTTGCCGGGCTGGACAACCTGATTGCCTTCTTTCCTCCTTCAGTTTGTCTCGCCCTGATCGCGGTCGGGATGGGGCTCGGATTTGCGGGCAGCTTCGTGTCTCTCCGGCGCTTTGGCGAGGCCAAGGCATGAGGTGTTGGATTGAGCTCAAGGCTGGGGTCGTGATTTGTAGTCTCCTGGGTTTTTCCTCGCCGACAGTAGCGATAGCCGAATCGATTTCTGACAAGATTGAAAAAGAACGTAAGACCCTTGAACAGCTCAAAGATCAGATCGAAGAAAAACGCAGACAGGCGGATGCTGCGGGGAAAAAGCGAGAATCCATTCTGCAGGGAATCCAGACACTCGACGAACGGCTCGTGCACTACCGGCAAGCGCATCAGGAGATCAGTCGAAAGCTTCGGAAGAAGGACCAGGAGATCGAGGGCATCAACGCACAATTAGCCGGGTTGCGCGTCAGGGTAAGGGAGCGTCAAGACGCCATTCTCGCTCGATTGCGCGTACAGTATATGGAAGGCAGGTTTGGGCAGTGGAAAACATTGCTTGCGTCGGACTCATACGGGGATTTCCAGCGGCGGCTCCAGTATCTTTCAGCCGTCTCCGAGCGTGATTATGCACTCATGGAGACCTTCCGCGGCGATATGACCCTCATGGAACATGCGGAGCGGCAGCGGGAAGTTGCACGGGTCGGGATGCTGTCGTACAAACAGAGTACCGAGAAACAGCTCGCTGAGATCAAATCGGTCAAGAAAGAAAAGAAGGTGTATCTCACCAAGCTCACCCATGAAAAAGAGTCGTACGAGCACGCAGTCCAGGAATTAGAACGATCCGCGTCGCGTATCGACAGCCTGTTGCGTGAGCTGGAACATCGCCGTCGTGCGACGGCGATCAGGCCTCCTTCCGGGACCCTCGCTCCTCGGGGAACGAAAGGGGCTCTGCCATGGCCGGCTGACGGGAGCGTGATCTCGTTTTTCGGCCGGCAGAAACATCCGACATTCAATACCTACGTGCAGCGCAGAGGGATCGAAATTAAGACTGCAGAAGGTAGCGCCATTCATGCGGTCATGCCGGGGTCCGTCGTTTATGCGGACTGGTTGAAAGGGTACGGACTCGTTATAATTCTAGATCATGCGAACGGCTTCTTTTCTCTCTATGCCCATGCTTCGAGAATTCTTGCCGCAGTGGGTGCACAAGTGGAAGCCGGGCAGGCGATCGGCGAAACGGGAGATACGGGCATGACGGGTGAAAATACATTATACTTCGAATTGCGCCAGGGGGCGGAGCCGCTTGATCCTCTCCAATGGTTGGCGAGGCGGTAAGGAACGGGAAGAGGAAAGGACTTCAAATCATGGAACAGTATCCCCGACGACGGTTCTGGATGTTAGGCCCGATGGTGATGGTGGCCCTCGTCTTAGGCGTGTTGCTCGGTAAAGGGTGGGAGCGGACCGGACATGCCACTGAGACATACGAAGAGTTGAAGACGTTCTCGGAGGTGCTGACTCAGGTTCAGAAGAATTACGTCGAGGAAACAAAGGTGAAGGATCTTGTCCAGGGGGCTATTCGTGGAATGCTTTCGACTCTCGATCCGCACTCGGCCTACATGACACCTGATATGTACAAGGAAATGCAGGTGGAGACGAAGGGTGAATTCGGGGGAGTCGGTATCCAGATCGGTGTGAAGGAGAACCGTCTTGCTGTGATCGCGCCCATCGAGGGTACGCCGGCCTACCGGGCAGGGATCAAGTCAGGTGATTTTATAACCAAAGTGAACGACGAGACGACGAAAGACCTTACATTGATGGATGCAGTGCAGAAGATGCGTGGTCCCAAAGGATCAAAGGTCAACTTGACGATCCAGCGGGACGGGACCCCTGATCCACTCCAATTTACGTTGGTCCGCGATACGATTAAAATTGAGAGTGTCAAGTCGAAGGTGCTTGACAACATCGGATATGTTCGACTGACGCAGTTTCAAGAATCGACCGGTCGGGATTTAGGCCGGGTGCTGAAGCAGTTTAAAGAGCAGAAACTCCAATCGACGATCCTGGATCTCCGCAACAATCCCGGAGGGCTGCTCACGGCGGCGGTTGAGGTGTCCGAACAATTTTTGCCCAGCGGGAAGCTGGTGGTCTATACCAAAGGCCGTGAAAGCAAAAAAGACGAGTGGATTGCAAAAGGTAAAGACCAGATGGACGAATCACCCATGATCGTCCTGGTCAATGAAGGTTCGGCCAGTGCGTCCGAGATCGTGGCCGGTGCATTGCAAGACTATGGCCGGGCGGTGATTGTCGGCACAACGTCGTTCGGTAAGGGGTCCGTGCAAACAATCCTTCCGCTGGGGGATGGGTCAGGGCTCCGGCTCACGACGGCGAAGTATTACACCCCGAAAGGCCGCTCGATCCAATCAACCGGCATTACGCCGGACATCGTGGTGAAGCCACAAGTGCCTGTCACGGTCGCCAAGGCCGGTGAAACGAAGCCGGGTGAAAAGGAAGGAGAGCCTAAGCAGCAGAAGCCTGCAATTGCACCGGGGAAAGATCAACCGGGTCAGAACGGCAAAGGAGGGCCGGAAGAGTCTGCTCCGAAGAGCGGCTCGACGCCGCAACTTCCTCCTGTTGATCCATCGGGAGATCCCTCGGTCGAGCAGGATGTTCAGCTCCAAAAAGCGGTGGAAATGCTGAAGACGTGGAAGATTTTCAAGGAGCTTCCTCGCGCGTCTTGATCGAAGGCTGTTGTTGCAAGACGGAAATAGCCTGCAACAGGCGCTCCTCGGATCCTGAGAACCCCGGCACCGTACGCAGGAGGTGTGATCGCACCAGCTGTTCCAGATCGGCCAATGTGGTGATGCACAGGCGGCAGTAGAGGTATGCCACGAGTGATTCGGTCAATCCTGGAAGCTGTGTCCAGGATTGTACGGTTTCTGGAAGCGGTGTCCGTAGGGTTTCATAGGACTGGATCGTTCCCGTGCTGAGGAATTCGTCAATTTTGTTCGCCAGGTCCCGGCCGATTCCTTCAATGTCTTCCAGTTCCTGCCGCGAGGCGACGTCCGCGATGTCTTCCTCCAAGGCTTCGATAGCCTCCGCTGCCTTTCGATAGGCCCTGACCCGATAGGGATTCGCCCGCTGGGCGGCTAAGCGTTCCGCAATTGATCGGAAAATGGTCGCGACTTGCTGGTTGTGTGACGGCATAGTTGTGTCGGCCGATTGGCGATCGATCATTCTGACTCGGATGGTCATGTAGGGGCAAGAGGTTAGGGAGGACAGGGGTTTGTTGACAAGCAGATTTCTGGTCCCCTAGGATGATCGGATGAAGGCCGAGGCAATTCAGATTCAAGTGAACGGCGAACCGCATGGCTGTAAGGCGAATGCTACAGTTGGGGATCTCTTGCGTGAACTGACCATCAAGACCGAACGTGTGGCAGTGGAGTTGAATCTGGAAATCCTGGATCGTAAAGAATTCGAGCACCGAAATCTGAAACAAGGAGATCGAGTGGAGATCTTGAGCTTCATCGGCGGCGGTGCGCCATATGGTGCTCAAGACGGAGGGAGGGGTTTCGGCCATGCAGAATGAAACATTAATCATCGCCGGTCGGGAGTTTCGGTCTCGGCTATGGGTCGGAACCGGGAAGTACAAGGACTTTGCTGAAACGAAGAAAGCCATCGAGGCCTCCGGGGCAGATGTGGTGACGGTGGCGGTGCGACGTGTCAACATCACCGATCGCTCCAAAGAGAATCTTCTCGATTATCTCGACCCGAAGAAGTACACCATTCTTCCCAATACCGCCGGCTGTTATAACGTGGAAGATGCCGTGCGCTATGCCCGGTTGGCGAGGGCCGCGGGCGTTTCTGATTTGATCAAACTGGAAGTGCTTGGTGACGAGCGGACGCTGTTTCCCGACACGGCCGGATTGATCGAAGCGGCGAAGATTTTGATCAAGGAAGGGTTTATCGTGCTTCCCTATACGAATGATGACCCTATCGTGGCCCAGAAACTTGTCGACATCGGGTGCCCTGCCGTCATGCCGTTAGCCGCGCCAATCGGGTCTGGGCTGGGGATTCGCAATCCATACAACCTGAAAATCATCATGGAAATGATCAAGGTGCCGATCATCGTTGATGCAGGCGTCGGGACCGCCTCCGATGCCGCCCTTGCGATGGAATTAGGTGCGGATGCGGTACTCATGAACACAGCGATCGCCGGGGCTCAGGAACCCATTGCCATGGCCGAGGCGATGAAATATGCGGTCTATGCCGGACGGCTGGCCTACAAAGCCGGAAGAATTCCGCGGAAATTGTATGCCACGGCTAGCAGCCCGATCGAGGGTATGCTCTAGCAGAATGCTGCACGCGTCCGCCCGCGGCGTTCTCGCGTCGCTCAGAGGCTCAACATACCGGAGCAGATGCCGCGGCCTGTCAGTTCGCAACGGACTTCACGGACGGCCGTTACATGCATCCTCCAGAGCACTCAGTACCCAGCATTTCTGATACACTGCGTTGTCGATGCTGAACCTCTCCAGCCGTCTGCTTCTCGTCACCGACCGCCATCAGACTAACGGGCGACCGCTCGTTCCCCTCCTGCAGCAGGCATGCGCAGCCGCGTCTCCTCTCGTTCAGTTGCGAGAACGCGATCTTTCCGGCGGGGAGCTCATCATGCTTGCGCATGACGTGCAGTCCGTGACGGCCTCGCACAGGTCTCAACTCCTCATCAATGACCGGATCGATATTGCATTGACCATGGATGGAGTCGGTGTCCATCTGCGGAGCAATAGTCTGCCAGTGTCGGTTGCGCGGCGCCTGCTCGGAAGAGGACGTCTGCTGGGTATTTCCGTGCACGCAGTAGAGGAGGCGATGGAGGCGGAATCTCAGGGCGCAGACTATCTCATTCTTGGGCCGATCTACGAGACCCCGTCCAAGCAGGCATTCGGTCCGCCGCTCGGTATTCATACCTTGGAGGAAGCCTGTCGACTGGTCGGCATTCCGATTATCGGGATCGGCGGAGTGACGGCGTCGCGTGTGCGTGAGATGCGAGATGCGGGAGCATTCGGCGTGGCGGTGATCACGGCGATACTGGGTGTCATCGACGTGAGCTCGGCGACGCGTGAGCTGCATGAAGCCGTGACTCGATTGCCGTGATCTGCACGGCGTGCGCCGATCGCCTTGTGGAATGCTGTCGCCCGGTTGACCACCCAGGGAACGGATGATAGAATCCGCGAAGACAAGGAGCCTTCGATCCAACGAGGGGTTTCGCTTTCTTCGAGTGGCGCCATGGCGGGCAAGAAAGAAAGTCCGAGTCGATTCCGGTCTCTCCGAGATTCCGTCACGCACATCACGAAGCGATTGACTGAAGGAGAAACGGACATGGCACAACGCAACGACGAACATACTCGCGAGGTTGAAAAGCTTCGTGTCCAGATCCAGTCGATGGAAGAAGAAATCCGTCGACTCTACCAATCCCGCTACCAGCTCGATCAAGCCACCAAACAAAACGAAAAGCTCGTCACGACCCTTCATGAGGCCAAGGCGCAGATTGAAGCGTTGCGTGCCGAGGTGGAGAAACTGACCGCGCCTCCCTCGGCCTATGCGATTTTTACCAGCCTCAATGCTGATGGAACGGGAAATGTGTTTGTGTCAGGACGGAAGATGAAGGTCAGTCTGCACCCGTCGATACAAGGAAGCAGTTTGCGGAAGGGGCAGGAAGTGGTCCTGAATGAAGCGCTGAACGTCATCGAGGTCAAGGGTTTCGATATCCAGGGCGAAGTCGTGCGCCTCAAAGATGTGCTGGAGGGTAATCGTGCCCTGGTCACGCTGCATTTCGACGAAGAGAAGGTCGCGGAGCTCGGTGACCCGCTGCTGGCTGAGCATTTGAGCGTCGGCGATCATCTCCTCTATGATCCTCGCTCCGGCTATGTGATCGAAAAATTGCCGAAGTCCGAGGCTGAAGAATTGGTATTGGAGGAAGTGCCCGATGTCGACTACGAACATATCGGCGGCTTGCAGCATGAGTTGGAGCAGGTTCGGGATGCGGTCGAGCTGCCGTTTCTCCACCCGACGTTGTTCTCAGAGTATAAGCTGAGCGCACCCAAGGGAGTCTTGCTCTATGGACCGCCGGGCTGCGGCAAGACCTTGATCGCGAAAGCGGTGGCGAATTCGATCGCGAAGAAACTGGGGCATCTGACAGGGAGAGAAGTGAGGAGTTATTTCTTGCATGTGAAGGGCCCCGAGTTGCTCAATAAGTATGTCGGGGAGTCCGAGCGCCAGGTCCGGGAAGTCTTCAAGAAGGCGAAAGAGCGGGCGGCGGACGGTAATCCTGTGATCGTGTTCTTTGACGAGATGGATGCGCTCTTCAGAACGCGGGGTACCGGCATCTCCTCTGATATCGAATCGACAATCGTGCCGCAGTTTCTGTCTGAAATCGACGGGGTGGAACGGCTCCGGAATGTCATCGTAATCGGCGCCAGTAATCGCCAGGACCTGATCGATCCGGCTGTTCTTCGCGCCGGCCGGTTGGATGTAAAAGTCAAGGTGGGTCGTCCCGATGCGGTTGCGGCCAAAGACATTTTCTCGAAGTACTTGAGCGTCGACCTGCCGTTTGCTGAGGAAGACTTGAAGCGCCATGACGGGGACGCCAAGGCGTTGGTTGAACAGATGACCGAACTGACGGTGGGTGCCATGTATGCGTCTTCTGAAGAGAACAAATTCATCGAGGTCACCTACGCGAATGGTGAAAAAGAAGTGCTCTATTTCAAGGATTTCGCGAGCGGAGCGTTGATCGAAGGCATCGTGTCGCGCGCGAAGAAGTTTGCCGTCAAGCGAGCGATTGCGAAGGAAGGTCTGGGTCTTCGGTCCGAGGACTTGATACGTGCCATCCGGGAGGAGTTCAAGGAACACGAGGATCTGCCCAACACGACGAATCCTGACGATTGGGCGAAGGTCTCCGGGAAAAAAGGCGAAAAGATCGTGCATCTCCGGACGATCAGCGGAGGACCGGCCGAGTCGCGCCAGATCGAAACCGTTACGACAGGGCACTATCTCTAAGACGTCACACCAATGCAGGAATCAATCTCGCTGACGACTCCTCGCGTACTGGGAACAGAAACAGAATTCGGGATCGCATCACGTGATCCTGCCTCCACTGACCCCGTCTCCAATTCAATCGCCGTCATCGGGCACTATCCCGGCCTCCCGGCTCCCCTGGCTGTCTGGGACTATGAGAACGAGAACCCCCTCCTTGACGCGCGCGGGTTCGAGGTTGAGGGAGAGCGGGAGCGGCCCAATCCCGAATACAATCGCCAACTGAATAAGGTGCTGGCCAACGGGGGCCGTCTCTACGTCGACGGTGCTCATCCTGAATACTCCACGCCTGAATGCACCAATCCGCGTGAAATCGTGGCCTTCGAACGGGCCGGCGAGCGAATTCTGGCCCAGTGTCTCGAGCAGATGGCGCGTGCTACCGGACGAGATTCCTGTGTCCTCTACAAGAATAATTCCGACGGCAAGGGAAACAGCTACGGCTATCACGAAAGCTATCTCATGTCCCGCGCGGTTTCCTTCGAGCGGATTGTAAAGGTCCTGGCGCCGTTCTTTGTGACCCGGCCCATATTCGCAGGCGCAGGAAAGGTCGGCGCAGAAAATCAGACCAGCCCGACGGACTATCAGATCTCGCAGCGTGCGGATTTCTTCGAGTGTCTCGTCGATCTCAATACGATGGTCAGGCGGCCCATCGTCAATTCACGCGATGAACCGCATGCCGAACACAGCAAGTATCGGCGGTTGCATGTGATCGTCGGAGATGCCAACATGGCTGAGGTTTCGACCTATCTCAAGGTCGGTACGTTGGCCATTGTGCTCGATCTTCTCGACGCCGGCGCAGATTTTCCTCACATTGAGTTGGACGATCCGGTTCGAAGCATCAAGCAGGTCTCCCGCGACCTGACCATGAAGGAACCGCTCAGACTCATGGGGGGCGGCTCGACGACCGCGGTGGCGATTCAACGAGCCTATTTGAAGGCGGCTATGGGATACTATGCCTGTCACGATCTTTCCCAAGTCACGAAGGATATTCTGGTCCGATGGGAAGACGTGCTGAATAAGCTGGAACAGGATCCCCGGCTCCTGGTGCGAGAGTTGGATTGGGTGGCGAAGCGCCAGATGATGGAATCCTACATGGAGCGGAAGGGCTGTGGGTGGGATGATCCTCGGGTGCGACTGATGGATCTTCAATATCACGACGTTCGTCCGGATAAGGGTCTCTACTTTACGCTCGAACGCAGCCACCTGATCGATCGGATCGTGCAGGAGTCCGAGATTGCACGTGCGGAATTCACCCCGCCCCCCGGGACGCGCGCGTATTTCCGCGGACGCTGTGTCAGCAAGTTTGCCAAGTCTCTCTACGGGGTCAGTTGGACCTCGGTGCTGTTCGACGTCGGCAACAATCAGGTTAAACGGGTGCCGCTCATGGATCCACTCCGTGGCACCGCCTCGCTCACGAGCGACCTCCTCGATCAGGTCGAGACCGTGGATGCATTGCTGGCGAAGCTCAAGGCCTGATGAACAAGGACCCCACGCGATTCTGACTATGAAACTTCCATTTCTCCCCAACCATGATGATCCGAGCTTCTTCGACTTTTTGACCCGGCACCATCCCGCCCTCACCCCGACCGGCCGTAGCGGATCCCCCCAGGCCCAGGCATCGGCAGAGCCGATGCGCGGAGCCGGCTCGATGAGCGTTCCCCAGGCCACCACGGTTCTGGCAATCAAGTATCAACAGGGTGTGGTGATTGCCGGAGATCGTCGCGCGACGGAAGGATTTCAAATCGCCGAGCGCCGGATC
>Ga0070681_10007820_pt1 | contig 10456 bp, 12 predicted proteins | sample KBSC83BmetaG_FD_65650 | JGI IMG/M metagenome (GOLD analysis project Ga0070681, IMG submission 65650) | Corn rhizosphere microbial communities from Kellogg Biological Station, Michigan, USA - KBS C8-3B metaG | ecosystem: Host-associated > Plants > Roots > Rhizosphere | place: USA: Michigan...
CGGCCGCGGCGCCGCGCATGGTCCTGTCCACGGTCACGGTGTATCGTGCGCACTCGCCGTTGCGGAGCCGCGCGCATGAGCCTCAGCCGCCGTGAACTTCTGACCGCCTCCGCCCTGCTGCTGGCGGGACCGGGCCTGGCGCTGCGCGCCGCCGGCCGCGCCCCGGGCAACGGCGCCGCGCCCGCGGTGCTGTGCTGGAACGAGAACCCGTACGGACCCGGACCGGCGGCGCGAGCGGCGGTTGGGCGTGCTATCGCTGCCGGCTGCCGCTATCCCTCGGACGCCGAGATTGCCGAGCTGACCGCCGCCCTGGCCCGCCACGAGGGCGCAACCCCGGCGCACATCGTGACCGGCACCGGCTCGGGTGAGCTGTTGCGCGCCCTGGGTCTGCTGTACGGGGCCGGCGGCGGGGAGATCATCGCCGCTGCACCCACCTATGGCGAGCTGCCCGACTATGCCAAGGCGCGCGGCGCGCAGCTGACCTTGGTCCCGGTCGATAGTGCGCTGCGCCACGACCTGCCGGCCATGCACGCCGCCGTCTCCGAGCGCACGCGGGCGGTCTACCTGTGCAATCCCAACAATCCAACCGGCACGGCACTCAGTGCCGCCGACATCGGTGCATTCATCAGCTCCCTGCCCGGCTCGGTGCTCGCCATCGTCGATGAGGCCTACATGGACTTCACCACCGCGAGCGGCGTGCGCTCGGTGGCGGAGCTGGTGGGCGGCCCGCGGCCGGTGATCGTGCTGCGCACCTTCTCCAAGATCCACGGCATGGCGGGACTGCGCTGCGGTTACGCGATCGCCGCCCCGGATCTCGCCAAGACGCTGGCGGACGCCTGCATGACGACGCCGAACATCTTCGCGGTGCGCGCCGCGCGTGCCAGCCTCGACGACCGGGGGTTCCTCGCCGCGACGCGCGCCCGGATCCTCGCCAGCCGCGCGCGCATAACGACTGAGCTCAGTCGCCTCAAGCTGCGCTACGCCGAACCGCAGGGCAATTTTGTGTTCTTCGATACCGGCATGCCGCTGCAGCGTTTCGACGCGCTCATGCGCGAGCACGGCATACTCGTCGGCCGCCTGTTTGCCCCATACGACAGCTGGTGCCGGATCACGGTCGGTACCGAGCCCGAGGTGGCGGCCTTTCTCGCCGCGTTGCGCACCATCACGACAGCCGCTTAAGGCAGCAGCAGGCTCAGGCAGGTCAAGGCCGCCTCCGCCTTGTGCAGCTCGCTCACCTCGAGCACGCGCGTGCCGATGTCCGCCGCCGCCAGCCGCGCCTGCGTGCGCGGATAGGCACTGCTCACCAGCGTCACGCCGCCGAGCGTGAGCGTGTTGGCCGCGAACGGTTCGCTCGCATCCACCGTGATGATCTCTGCCACGTCAATGAGTGCCGGGTCGACCCACTGCGGATTGACCAGCAGTCGCCCCGGCGGGATGAGTGTGCAGGCGCTCTTGAGGTGCAGACAACCGTGCATCGGCACCGCGCGCACCTCGTAGCCATGAGGTGCAAGCACCGCGGCCAGCTGCGCCACCCCTTGCGGGTTGCTGCGGCCGGAGGTACCGACGTAGAAAGTGCGGCCGATGCGCAGCACATCCCCGCCCTCGAGTGTCGCGGGCGCAGCGATGCGGGCCACGGGCAGGTAGCGGTCCAGCGCGGCGGCGACGCTTTCCACCTCGCCGCGGCGTACGTCCGCACCGGGCCGTGTGACCACGGCGAGCTCCGGTACCAGTACCGCCGTATCCTCCACGAAGACGCCGTCCGGTTGCTGCGGCAGCGAGGGCAGCCACTCGATGCGGCAGCCAAGCGCGGCGAGCTCCTGCGCATAGCGCTCGTGCTGCCAGGCGGCGCGCGCGACGTCGATTGGCTCGCGTTCAAGGAATGTGAGCTCGCACTGCGCGAGTGACGGCGCCACTTCCCGGACCCAGGCGATCATGGCCGTAAGCGTGGCGTGGGCGGCCGCGCCGGTCAATGTGCTCGACACGCGCGGGGAACCGCTTCTATCGTAGGCGCTGTGATCCCTCTGCCCCACATGGCCGGTGCTGATCTGGCTCTGTCGATCGCCCTGGGGGTGGGGCTTGCCGCTGCGGTTGGATTGCGGGTGTTCCTGCCTCTCATGGTCGTGTCGCTCGCCGCCTACAGCGGGCACCTGACCCTCAGCAGCGGCTTCACCTGGCTGGCGACGGCGCCTGCGCTGGTGATGCTGTCGGTAGCCACCGCGCTGGAAATCCTCGCCTACTACATCCCGGGCGTGGACCACCTCCTGGATGTGATCGCAACACCGGCGGCGCTGATCGCCGGTACCGTGGTATCGGCGGCCGTCATGACTGACTTGCCGCCGATCGTGAAATGGAGCACCGCGGTGATCGCCGGTGGCGGCGCGGCAGGTCTCACGCAGACCCTGACGGCGCTGCTGCGGGCCAAGTCCACGGTGCTCACGGGCGGTCTCGGCAATCATGTCATCGCCAGCGGTGAGCTCGGCGGTGCGGTGATCATTTCCCTGCTGGCTCTCACCACGCCGTTTCTGGCGCTCGCCTTGGTAGCGTGCGGCGCGTGGCTCTTCCTGCGTGTGGTGCGACGCCGCCTGCGCAGCGAGCAGCCCGCCGACTGACCTGTATGGCTGCGGCGACGTTCGCAGGGATGGCTGGAACGAGCGCAGGCGCGCTGCAGCCCGGCGCCGCGCGCTAGAGTCGCGGCGTGGGCACTTCGTGCGCCGCCAGGCGCAGGAACTTCAGCAAGGCCGCGGCCGCGGGCGGCAAGGCTCCCGGTGCGCGCAGGATCGCGCCGACCGGACTGTCGATCGATTTGAGCTTCACCGGCAGGATCGACAGCAGCTGATGCTCAACGTCATCGAGCGCCACGTGATAGGGCATTACGCCTATGCAGTCCGACTTGCGCAGCAGCACGCGGTTGGTGAGGATCGATACCGATTCGATGACGTTCTTCGGTAGCGGCACGTTGGCCTCGACGAACGCGCGTTCGATCTGGCGGCGCAGGCTCGTCTCGGGCAGGGGCAGCAGCCACGCCTCGTTGCTCAGGTCGCGCAACCCGAGTCGCCGCTTGCTCGTCAGCGGATGACCCCGCCGCGTCACCAGGCACACCGGCTCGGCGTAGAACTCCTCGTACACCAGCCCCCGGGTGCGACCCTGCTCCGGCAGCCGTCCCAGCACCATGTCGAGATCGCCGACCAGCAGCGACGGCACGAGGATGTCGTAGGTGCCGACCACCACGCTGATGGCGACCTCGGGTCGCTCCTTCTTCAGCAGCGCGATGGCATCGGGCAGGATGCTCGCCGAGGCCGCCAGCAGCGTGCCGACAGTGACCTTGCCGCTGTAGCCGACGCGCAGGCTGTCGAGCTCCTCGGCCGCGTGCCGCAGCTGCGCCAGCACGATCTTGGCGTGGCGCGCGAAGATCTCCCCGTAGGGTGTGGGCTCGAGCCCGCGGTTGCTACGCTCGAACAGCGCCAGGCCGAGCGTGCGCTCGACGTCGCGCAGCGCCTTGGTCAGGGTCGGCTGCGTGAGGCTAAGGCGGCGCGCGGCCTTGGAGATGCTGCGGCACTCGTACAGTTCCGCGATCAGCTCGACGTGGCGCAGGCGGAACTTGCGGGTAATCCAGCGCTCGAGTCGTACCGAGGGCATGCGTGCGACCTTCGCGTGTTGGCCGGGAGCCGATCATAGCCGGTTCCGGCGCGGCGGCCGCCGCTCGAGGCGTGCGGCCGCTCAGGCGGGTTCGGGCTCGGCGCGGCGGTCGGCGTGCGCGCGGGGCGCGGCCGGCGCGGCGAGCCCGAAGAAGCGCGCCGCGTTGCCGCGCAACAGCTTGGCGCGGGTGGTGGCCGGCAACGTGCGCTGCGCGCGGATCAGGCTGCCGACCCGCTGTTCGCCGAGCGGATAGGGATAGTCGGAACCGAGCATAACGCGATCCTCGCCCATGACGTTGACCAGGAACTCGAGCGCGGTGCCGCTGAACACGGCGGCATCGACGCTGAAGCGATCGATGTATGAGGACGGCAGCTGCGGGCAGTCCTCGCGCACGATGTCGCGGTTGCGCCAGGCGTTGTCGACGCGGCCGACGAGGTAGGGAAAGCTGCCGCCGCCGTGCGCGAAGCACAGTTTCAGCGAGCGCGGCAGGCGCTCGAAAGCACCCGACAGGATGAGCCACAGGATCGACAGCTGCGTCTCCGCCGGCATGGCCACCAGCCACGGCAGCATGTAGCGCCCCATGCGCTCGGGCGCCATCATGTCCCAGGGATGCACGAACACCGCGGCGCCCTCGGCGGCGCAGTGCTGCAGGAAGGTGATGATGCCCGTGTCGTGCAGTTCGCGGCTGCCGACATGGTTGCCGATGTGCACACCGACGTGGCCGTCGCGCATGGCGCGACTCAGCTCGCGGCAGGCGAGATCGGTATCCTGCAGCGGCACCTGGCACAGCGATTTCAGGCGCCGTGGCTCGGCGGCGCAGATCGCGCGGCCGGCGTCGTTGAAGAGCCGCGCGCACTCGAGCGCCTGCTGCGCGGGACGCTCGTACGAAAACAGCAGCGGGGTGGCGCACATGATCTGCACCTCGACGCCGTCGCGGTCCATGTCCGCGAGCCGCACGCCCGGGTCCCAGCAGGCCGAGGTGACCGGACGGAACTCGCGGTTCCCGACCATGAGCATGGCGCTTCCGGGTCCGGTGTGCCTCAGCCACGGCCAGTCGTCGCCACCGAAGCGCGCCGCCAGGTCCGGCCAGGCGCGCGGCAGGAAGTGCGAATGGATGTCGATGACTTTCATGGCTCTCTCCTTTCAGGGGTCAGCGGCGCGCCGCACCGTCCGCGCCGGCAGCGGGCCGGTAGGCCACCGCCTTGATCTCGATCAGTAGCAGCGGGTGCGGCAACGCCGCTACGGCCACCGTGGTGCGCGCCGGTCCCTCGTGGCTGAAGAACTCCCCATACACCTCGTTGTAGCCGGCAAAGTCGGCCATGTTGACGAGAAAGGTGCTGACCTCGACCACGTCCGCGAGGCTGGCGTCGGCCGCGGCGAGGATGTCGCGCACGTTTTCCAGCACCGCGCGCGTCTGCACGCGGATGTCGAGCACCGCACGGCCGCCGGCATCGCGCTCGGCTCCCGCGATGGAATCGTCGGCGCGGCGCGCGCTGGTGCCGGACACGAAAATGAAGTCGCCGGCGCGGCGGAAGTGCGGATAGGCGCCGCGTGGCCGGGCCTTGCCGGGCACGAGCGCGCTCGCTGCCGTGGCCTGCGCCCGCCCGCCAGTCGCTGCCGTGCTCACGCGCCTCCCTAGAGCTTCACGCAGATGTTCTGCGTTTCGGAGAAGAACGCCAGCGAGTGCGCCCCACCCTCGCGGCCGATGCCCGAGAGCTTGACGCCGCCGAAGGCCGTGCGCAGGTCGCGCAGGAACCAGTCGTTCACCCAGGTGATGCCGGTCTGCATCTGCCGCGCAACGCGGTGGGCACGCGGCAGGTTCTGGGTCCAGACCGCGGCCGCCAGGCCGTAGCGGGTGTCGTTCGCCAGCTGCACTGCCTGCTCCTCCGTGTCGAAGGGCGCCACGTGGCACACCGGGCCGAAGATCTCCTCTTTGACGCAGCGGGCCGATTCGGCGAGGCCGCGCACCACGGTCGGCTGGATGAACGCGCCCTGGTCGCGCCGGTCACCGAAGTGCGGTACGCCGCCGCCGCAGACGATCTCGCCGTGTTCCTCGCGCGCCAGGCGGTAGTAGCACAGCACCTTTTCGCGGTGGGCACGCGAGATCAGCGGTCCCATGTCCGCGCCCTCGAACGGGCCGCCGAGCTGCAGCGCCTGCGCGCGCGCGGCCAGCGCCGCGACGAAGCGCTCGAAGATCGGGCGCTCGACGTACACGCGCTCCGAGCACAGGCACACCTGGCCGCAGTTGGCGAACACCGAGCGCACCGTACCGTTCACGGCCGCCTCGAAATCCGCATCCGCGAACACCAGCGCAGCGTTCTTGCCGCCGAGCTCGAAGGACAGCGCCTTCACCGAGTTCGCGGCGCTGCGCATGATGGCGGCACCGGTCGCCGACTCGCCGGTGAAGGCGATGGCATCGACGTCGGGGTGGCTGACCAGCGCCTCGCCGGTCGAGCCCGGGCCGAAGCCGTGAACCAGGTTGAAAACCCCGGGCGGGAGGCCGATCTCCTGCACGACCTGCGCGAGCAGCGCCGCCGTGGCCGGTGTCTCCTCGGACGGCTTGGCCACTACCGCGTTGCCGCACACCAGGGCCGGCGCCACCTTCCAGGTGAGCAGCAGGAACGGCAGGTTCCAGGGCGCGATGACCGCCACCACGCCCACCGGCTTGTGCACCGCGTAATTGAGCGCACCACGGCCGTCGGGCGTGGCCATCTCGAAGCACTCCGCGGAGCGCGCCAGCGCCAGATCGGCGTAGGCACGGAAGTTGGCGGCGCCGCGCGGGATGTCGAGGGCGCTCGCCTCTTTGAGCGTCTTGCCGGTGTCGGCGATCTCCGCGCTCACGAACTCGGCGAAGCGCGCCTCGATGCGCTCGGCCACCTTGCGCAGCAGCGCGCTGCGCTCCGGCAGCGAGGTGCGTCCCCAGGGGCCCTGCAGCGCGGCGCGCGCCGCCTGCACGGCGCGGTCGACCAGCGCGGCATCCGCCTCGCTCACCGTGCACAGCGTCGTGCCGTCGACCGGACTCAGGTTCTGAAAGGCGTTACGGGTGCGGACGAACTCACCGCCCACCAGGCACGGGAGCTGGGTGCCGGCGAACGGGTACGGATCGGCGGCGGTAGGTGGGCGCATCCAGCGCGAAGTCTAGGCTTGCATACCCCTAAACAAATAATCGTATTTTGCCCCTCTGATATGCAATTTAGCTATGGCGCAGACGAGCCCTCCGGGGTTCGCCGCGGGCCCAGCCCGCCTAGCCCAGCACCGCCTTGCGGCGCGCCAGGCTGGCGGCGCTCCACACCTCGGCGCTCTTGTAATACTGGGGAAAGGCCCGGGCTCCTGGCGGGATGACGACCCAGGGCTGCTTGGATTCGGTATAGATGTGCACGTCGGGCGGGCAGCGGTCCGGGTCATCGAGCGTGCCCACGCGCACGAAGCTGATGACATCGAAGCCGCCGTAGTGGCTCCAGAGCGCCACCCGGCAGGCCGGGCAGCGCGCAATGCTCTGGCCCTTGCCGCTGTTGCTAGGCGTCAGCACCAGTTCCGGCTGACCGGCCCGCAGCGCCAGCTGGCTCGACTCGCTGAGCGCATTGAGCACGAACGCCGAGCCGGTCTCGCGCTGGCACCAGCGGCAGTGGCAGCAATGCACGATGAGCGGCACACGCCGCAGCTCGTAACGCACCGCGCGGCAGGTGCAGCCGCCCGCGGCCGAGAATTCTTCCGGCGCACCCATGAGGCATGTACGCCGGCGGCGCGGCCGCGCCGCCGGGCGCTGATTAGGTGCCGGAGTTGCTCAGGCAGGTCTTCATGAACGCCTTGCGGTCGGCGCCCTTGAGACCCTTGCTCGTGGCGTCGGCGTTACAGGTCGTCATCTTCTGCTGCTGACTGTTGCCCTTCGCAGTCGTGGCCTTCGAAAGGCAGGTCTTCATGAACGCCTTGCGATCGTCGCCCTTGAGCCCCTGGCTCGTCGCGTCGGCGTTGCACGACCTCATCCTCGTCTGCTGGCTGTTCTGGGTCGCCTCGGCCAGCGACAGCTGTGCGGCCAGCAGCGCCAGCGCCGCGCCGACTCCCACCAGCCATGTCGAGCTTCTCATACGGTCTCCTTCGTGGTCGGGGTGAGACAGACCGGCGTATGGTACACCGCGGCGGCAGCTACTCCATGTCGGGGTAGGGTCCGCGGCCGCCGCCGGCGATGAAGCGGTCGATGCGCGTCTGCAGCACCGGCAGCGGCACCGAGCCGAGCTCGAGCACCGCGTCGTGGAAGGCGCGCATGTTGAAGCGCTCGCCCAGCGCCTTCTCGGCGCGCGCCCGACCATCGAGGATGGCGCGCTCGCCGAGGTAGTACGACAGCGCCTGGCCCGGCCAGGCGATATAGCGGTCCACCTCCGTGCCGATCTCGCGCTCGGGCAGCGCCGTGTACTGCCGGAGGTAGTCGAGCGCCTGGGCGCGCTTCCAGCCCTGGGCGTGCACCCCGGTGTCGACCACGAGCCGCGCGGCGCGCCAGATCTGGTAGCCGAGCATGCCGAAGCGGTCGTAGGCGCTGTCGTACATGCCCATCTCGACGCCGAGCTGCTCGCAGTACAGCGCCCAGCCCTCCCCGTAGGCGGAGACGTAAGTCAGCTGCCGGAACTTGGGCTGGTCCTTGTGCTCCATGGCGATCGGGATCTGGAAGGCGTGGCCGGGCGCGGACTCGTGCAGGGTGAGCGCCGTGAGGTTGTAGAGCGGCCGGCTCGGCAGATCGTAGGTATTGAGCAGATACACGCCAGCGCCGCCGCGGCCGGCGGTGTAGAACGGCGCGAGGTCATCCGGCACCGGCTTGATGGCGAAGCGCGCCCGCGGCAGGTAGCCGAAGTACTGGGCGGCCTTGCCATCGAAGCGCTTGGCGATCCAGGCGGCGCGCCTCAGCAGTTCCTCGGGCGTCTTCACGTAGAACTGCGGATCGGTGCGCAGGAACTTGAGGAACGCCGGGAAGTCGCCCTTGAAACCGGTCTCGCGCATGGCCGCGACCATCTCGCCGTGCAGCCGTTCCACTTCCCTGACGCCGAGGTCGTGGATCGCATCCGCCTCCATGTCGAGGGTGGTGAACTCGCGGATCTTGGCGCGGTAGAAGTTCTTACCGTCCGGCAGGTCCTGGGCGGCGAGCGTCGTGCGGCACCCCGGCACGTACTCGGTGCGCATGAACTTCAGCAGCTCCACGTACGCCGGCTGCACCAGTTCGCGGATAGTCTTGACGGCCTCGGCCCGCAAGCTCGTCTGCCGCGCCGGAGCGATGCCCGGCATCTCCTTGAACGGCGCGTAGAAGAGGCTGCCCTCGGGCGTCGCCTCGGTGACCGCGGTAATGGAGGCGTCGCGCCCCTGCATGGTGATCTGCGGCGGGGTGAAGCCGCGTTTCACCCCGGCGCGCATCTCATCCATCTGCTCGTGGAAGTAGCGCGGGATGTCGTGCATCTGCGCGATCCAGTGCTGGTAGTCGGCGAGCGTGCGGAACGGGCGACGCGCGGTATAGCCGAGATCGGTCCAGAACGTGGTGTCGGAGTTCGCCGGCATCTCAAAGTCGCGGAAGCGCTGATTGGCGATCAGCACCGCGATCTGGGCGCGGTAAATGTCGTAGTTCAGCTGCTCCGGCGCGGACAGGCTGGCGCGCGCAATCGCATCGACGCGCCGCAGCACGTCCTCCCAGTACTTGAGACGCATTTCTTGCGTCGCCGGGTCGACCCTCGGCAGGTGGTCGGCGATCGGTCGCGTGCCGTCCTCGCCTTCGGGCTGCTGGTCGCTGCGCCACTTCCACTCGCTGGTGTAGATGGCGCGCAGCTGCTCGTCGGCGGAGTTCTGTTGCGACTGGGGCGAGCAGGCGCAGACTGCAGCCACGAGGATGGCCAGCGCGGGGATCGCTACCGGGTTGCGCATGTTGTCCTTCCAGACCGGCTGCCATATGCAGCGCGCGGGCGCGTAAGCATACTCGAACCGTTGCGCGACGCTCGCGCGTTGAGGTACAAGACACGCGCATGTGGAAGCCGATCATTGCCATCAGTGTTGGCGGCAGCCTCGGCGCACTGCTGCGCTGGTGGCTGGGCACCAACCTCAACGCGCACTTCCCATCCATTCCGCCGGGGACGCTGGCCGCCAACCTGATCGGCGGCTACGTGGTGGGTCTGGCGGTCGCATTCTTCGCCACCTACCCGGCACTCGCGCCGGAGTGGCGGCTGTTCGTGATCACCGGCTTCTGCGGCGGACTCACCACCTTCTCCACCTTCTCAGCGGAGGTGGTCGCGCTGCTGCAGCAGGGACAGGCGCTGTGGGCGCTGACCGCGGCGGCGACGCACCTGTTTGGCTCGCTGCTGATGACCTTCGCCGGCATCGGCACGATGCTGTGGATCCGCGGCTGAGGCCGGCGCCGGAGCTCGCACATGCAAGGCTCATACCTCAGGTTCTACGTGCACGAGGGCCAGCGCCACCAGCGGCGCCTGGCGTGGGAGTGGCTGCTCGAGCAGGCCAACGGGCTCGGCATCCGCGGCGGCTCTGCATTTCGCGCCATGGCGGGTTTCGGCCGCCATCACGTGCTCCACGAGAGCACCTTCTTCGAGCTCGCCGGTTCCCTCACGGTGGAGGTCGAGTTCATCGTCACCGAGCAGGAGGAGCGGCAGCTGCTCGAGCTGGTGCGGGCGGCGGGTATGCGGTTGTTCTACGCCAGCGTGCCGGCGCGTTTCGGCGTGCTCAATCCCGACAGCGCGGATCCGGCGCCGGAGTAGCGGCTGCGGCCGGCTACTTGCGTTCGATGGTGTGCAGCGGCACCGCGGCCGAGGCGCCCAGGCGCGGCCGGTCGGGCTCC
>Ga0070681_10007822_pt1 | contig 10455 bp, 8 predicted proteins | sample KBSC83BmetaG_FD_65650 | JGI IMG/M metagenome (GOLD analysis project Ga0070681, IMG submission 65650) | Corn rhizosphere microbial communities from Kellogg Biological Station, Michigan, USA - KBS C8-3B metaG | ecosystem: Host-associated > Plants > Roots > Rhizosphere | place: USA: Michigan...
GCGTCGGAGCAAAACGGCCACAAGCATCTCTACGTCATAGGCCTCGACGGCAAGCAGCGTCGCGCGCTGACGCAAGGCGACTGGGACGTCGACAAGGTGCTCGCGCTCGACGAGAAGAACGGCACCGTGTATTTCACATCGGGCCGCGACGATCCGCTGCAGCAGCAGATCTACGTCGTGAAGCTCGACGGCAGCGACGCGGCGTCGCCGCGACGCATCAGCGCCGGCGAAGGCTGGCACGAGGCCGAGTTCGGCGACAACGCCGAGGCGTACATCGACACGTATTCGGATCCGGCAACGCCGCCGCAGGTTTCGCTGCGCAAGCCCGACGGCGGATTGATCGCGTGGATCGAACCCAACGCACTGAAGGAAGGCCATCCGTACTGGCCGTATCGCGACAGCCTGATCGCACCCGAGTTCGGTTCGCTCAAATCCGACGACGGGCAGGCGCTGCTGTACCGGATCTACAAGCCCGCCGATTTCGACGCGAAGAAGAAATATCCGGTGTTCATGACCTACTACGGCGGGCCGGGCCGGCAGTACGTCAACCGCGCATGGGGCAATCATTTCGAGCAGTACATGGCGCAGCACGGCTACGTCGTGTTCGCGCTCGACAATCGCGGCTCGCCGCGGCGCGGGCGCGCGTTCTCCGATGCGATCTTCCGCCAGCTCGGCAAGGCCGAGGTCGCCGACCAGCTCGCCGGCGTCGCGTGGCTGAAGCAGCAGCGCTACGTCGACGGCGACCACATCGGCGTGTTCGGCTGGAGCTACGGCGGCTACATGACGCTGATGCTGCTGTCGAAGGGATCGGACCAGATCGCGGCCGGCGTCGCGGTCGCGCCGGTCACCGACTGGACGCTCTACGACACGCACTACACCGAGCGTTACCTCGATACGCCGCAGCACAATCCGCAGGGCTACGAGCTGTCAAACGTGTTCCACTGGCTCGACGGCATGAAGTCGCACCTGCTGCTCGTGCACGGCATGGCCGACGACAACGTGCTGTTCGCGAACTCGACGAAGCTGATGGCGGATCTGCAGAACCGCGGGACGCAGTTCCGGCTGATGACGTATCCGGGCGGGAAGCATGGCCTTTCGACGCCGGCGATGCGCAAGCACGTCTACACGCTGATTTCGAATTACTTCGACGAGATGTTGAAGCCGTCGTCGAACGACGCGCGCAAGGCGAAGTGAGCCCGTCGTCCCGGCGAAGGCCGGGACCCAGCTCTGCATCGCATCGAAATGCTGGATTCCGGCCTTCGCCGGAATGACGGGGCGCCCGCTCAGAACCGTCCGGACTGAAAATCCCGGATCGCCTGCGCAATCTCCTCCTGCGTATTCATCACGAACGGCCCGTACTTCGCGACCGGCTCGTTGAGCGGCTTGCCCGCGACGATGATCAGGCACGCCGGCGCGGCACCGGCCGACAGCAGCACGTCGTCGCCGTCGCGATCGAGCACGGCAAGCTCGCCGCGCGCGATGCGGCGTGCCGAATCGGCGTCGCCGATGTCGGCCACGCCCTCGTAGACATACGCGAACGCGTTATGCCCGCGCGGAATCGACGCGGCGAAGCGCGTGTTCGGCTCGAGCGAAACGTCGAGATACACGGGCTCGATGGCGATGCCGCCGACCGGCCCGACGACGTCGCCGACGCGGCCCGCGAGCACGCGCACGTTCACGCCGTCGGCCGGCTTCGCTTCGGGAATGCGATCGGGCTGGATGTCCTGGTAGCGCGGCGCGGTCATCTTGTCCTTCGCCGGCAGGTTGACCCAGAGCTGGAAACCCCACATCAGCCCGTTTTCCTGCTCCGGCATTTCCGAATGCACGATGCCGCGGCCCGCGGTCATCCACTGCACGCTGCCCGGCGTCAGCAGGCCCGAATTGCCCTGGTTGTCGCCGTGGCGCATGCGCCCGGCGAGCATGTAGGTGACGGTCTCGAAGCCGCGGTGCGGATGATTCGGAAAGCCGGCGAGATAGTCCGACGCCGCGTCCGAGCGGAACTCGTCGAGCATCAGGAACGGATCGAGCATGTCGAGCTCGCGCTGCCCGATCACGCGCGTCAGCTTGACGCCGGCGCCGTCGGACGTCGGCTGGCCGCGCACGGTGCGGACGACGCGGCGGCTCGTCAGGGTGGAAGCAGTCATGGCGATCTCCGGTTGAATCTTGGGCGCAAGATGCGCGCGGCGGCCGCGCGGGACAAGCGTCGCCGCGCGAACGCTGCGTCCGGCCAACGCGACAATCGTCAGGGCGCGAGGCCGAGCGCGCGGTATCCCGCCAGCACGGCGTCGCGACGACCCTGCCAGCCGACGACTTTCGCGACGACGCGACCGTCGCGCAGGAAATAGAACGTCGGCATGTTCCAGGTGTCGATCGCGGGCCACTCGCTTTCGCGATAGGCCGTGCGCAACGCGGCGAGCGGGTGGTCGCGATTCCAGCGCGCGAGGTCCGGATCGGCGGGATTCTCGCCGGCCGGCGTGATCCAGGCCGTGTTGCGCGAGAACAGCGGGCGCAGCACCGGGTCGGTCTCGATGGCCTCGGCGGCGTCCTTCGAGAAATGGCAGCCGGCGATGACGACGACCTGCGCGTGCGGATCGAGCGTGACCGTTCGGCGCACCAGCGTGCCGTCGTCGCGCTGCGCGAGCACGGTCGGACCTTTGCCGTTCGATTCGTCGCGGATCTCGGGCGGCGCCGGCAGGCCGGCATCCGGATGGTTCGCCCTGAACGTGCGCGCATCGGCGATGTCGCGCCGGACGAGAAACATCTGGTACGTGCCGGCGATCCAGGCGGGCGCAGCGACGCCGCGACGTTCGAGCTCGGCAAGATCGAGCGTGAGGTCGTGCAGGTCCGCGTCGGGATCGACTTCGACCCGATGTTGCGCGGCGCGGAACCACAATGCGACGTCGCCGTCCGAGAAGCGTCGCAACGTCGATCGGGTCTGCGACGGTGCGAACGCGCGCCGGTACTCGGCGCTGACTGCCGCGCGCGCCTCCGGAGCGAATGCGGCTTTTTCGATCGCGTCGAAGCGTGCGCTCGCGTCTGGCGTTTCGCTGGCGCCGATCGCGAGGTGCGCCGCGCGCATGCGCGCGGGCACGAAGGCTTCGAGGCCAAACAGCGCGAGCACGGCGCGGGCCTCGTCGCGCGTCAGCTCGGCGGCGAGATCGGCCGTCGACGGACGCCCTTCACGGAATGCGGCGAGGAAGCGCCGCTTTGCCGGCGGCGACAAACGATCGAGCGGCGATTCGCCGGACGCGACGTGCGCGAGGTAGTGGTCGAGGTCGGCATCGCTCCCGATCGGATGCGCGACGGCAGCGGTGGGCTCGCCTGCGTGCGCGATCGCGCATGCGCCTGCGAGCAGGAGCGCGACTGCGCGAGCGCACGACATCGGCATCATGCCGATGATGATAGCGGCGGCGATGTTGCGGCGGTTGCCCCCACCCTCACCGCCGATCTCTTGCGCCGGAGCGGTGGAGCGCTCAGTGCACCCAGCGGCCGCCGCGACGTCGCGGCCGGCGCTGCGGCTCGAGCGAGGCGTGCTTCTGCTCTTCCTCGCGCGTCGGCGGATGCTCGCGCCAGTATTCGGCGATCGCGCCGATCGCGTTCGGGATCTGCGCGAGGCACTCGTCGTAGTCGTCGTCGCCGAGCGGCGCGAACTCGGCGTCGCTCTCGAAGACGCCATCGTCGATCGCGAGCGCGATGATCGGCCCGAGCAGCTCCATCAGCTGCGAATCCTGGCCGAGACGGCTTTCCCAGACCGGCGCACGCAGGTCGATGCCGCGCGAAAAACCCTCGCACCAGCCGCGCGCCGTGAACGCGGCCGAGCCGTCGTCGGCATCGATCTCGCCGAGGATCGGCTCGTACGTGCCGGTCTCGAGCTCCGGCGAGATCGCATCGTTGAGCCGCGCGAGCAGCGTGAGCACGCGCTCGCCTTCGGAGTTGTCGGTAAAGGGTTCGTGCAGCACTTCGGGCAGCCACTCGTCCGGCGTCGCCGGCGCGGGCCCGATCGCGAGCGCGGTCAGGAGACCGTGCACGCCGTCGAGCAGAAGATCGTCGTCGCCGCTCCGGCCGCGCAGGAACTGGTCGAGCTCTTCCAGATCCTCGTCGCTCGGTGAAGTCGGCCAGTCAGCGGCTGCCATCGATGATTTCCAGTGCAAGTTCCAGACTAACGGGGGTGTGATCGGACGCGCGTTCCCACGTGCGCGGCGCGCGGTCGATTGCGCCTGCGCGACAGTGTTCGCGGAGCGCTTCGCTGGCGAGGATCAGGTCGATCCTGAGGCCGAGATTGCGCCGGAACGCGCCTTGGCGGTAGTCCCACCAGCTGTAATGTCCGCCTTCGTCGTTGAACAGGCGGAAACTGTCGAAGAGTCCGGTGTCGAGCACGCGCTTGAGCGCTTCGCGCTCCGGCGTCGAGCAGAGCACCTGCTCGTGCCATGCGACCGGATCGTGCACGTCGCGATCGTCCGGCGCGATGTTGAAATCGCCGAGCACCACCAGGCGCGGATGGCGGCGGATTTCCTGTTCGAGATGCGCCGCGACTTTCGCGAGCCAGTCGAGCTTGTACGCGTATTTCCCGGTGCCGATCGCCTGGCCGTTGACGACGTAAAGATTGACGATGCGCACCTCGCCGACCGTCGCGGAGAGAATGCGCTTCTGCGGATCGTCGTAGCCGTCGATGCCGTGCACGACATCGACGAGCGGCTGCTTCGCGAGGATCGCGACGCCGTTGTAGGTCTTCTGGCCGGAGAACGCCGCGTGATAGCCGGCGGCTTCGAGCGCGGCGACCGGAAACTTCGCGTCCTCGAGCTTCGTTTCCTGCAACGCGAGCACGTCGGGCTGCTGCTCGGCGCACCAGCGCTCGACATGCGGCAGGCGCACGTTCAACGAATTGACGTTCCAGCTCGCGATCTTCATGCCGGACCGCGATCAGCCGGTTTGATCAGCGGATTGCGCACCGCGATTTTCGGAAAGCGGCTGAAGTCGCGATCGGCCGAGAGCAATTCGCGCACGCCATGCTGCACGCAGAGCGCGGCGATGCGCGCGTCGTGCACCTTCGCGCCCTCGATGCGCGCGTCGACGATCATCGCGCGAAGGCTCTCCCAGTGTTTGTGCGTCTCGCCGAGCAGGACGAGCGACGGTGACGCGAGCCACGCCTCGATCTGTGCGAGCGCGCGCGCCATCGGCGTCGGCGGACGATAGATGCGCGGATGCGTCACGATCGCGAAGAACTCGTGCACGCTCGGCCACGCGATCGACCACGCGTGCGGCGCTTCGGCCAGCGACTGCAGCAGCGCCGCGGCCGGGGCGTGGAAATCGGAGTCCTTGCGATGCGCGTAGACGAGGATGTTCGTGTCGACCGCGATCACGCATCGGTTCCGTAGGCGAGATCGCGGATGCGCTCCCATGATGCGGCGCGAAGCTCGGGCGCGATGCCAGCGCCGTCGAACGCTTCATCCTTGAGCTTGAAGATGCCGTAATGCGTGCGGTACTCCGAGATACGCCAGCGCAGGCCGCTTTCGACGAGCGAGCGCACCGTCGTGCCTTCCTCGGCGGCAACGGCCTTCGCAGCTTCGAGCAGCGAATCGGCAATCTCTATGGTCGTCTTCATATGGTTACCCATATTGAAAGATATGGCGATATTGCCTCATAGCGGCGCCTGCGTAAAGACCTCGCCCGGACTCCACGCGACGGCATTTTCCCTAACCGTAGATGGGCGCGTCCGCACGCCGAACAATGCTGCGGCGCGCACCGCGGAGGCGTTCGCCGCCGCGCTGACCCAAACCGGTGTCCGGCCTCGCAAAAAAACGGATCCGAAGCATGGCGGAAACCTCGCGGCAACTGCGCGACAACACGCGCCATGGAACCTCGCGCAACAATCGCCACGTGACCGCGGCCGGTGCCGCGCTCCGTCCACCGCGGCTTCCAGAGGTTCGCAATCCCCATGACCCTTCGCCTTGTCCTGTCGATTTCCTTCGCGCTCGCCGGCATTGCGTGTACGGCGCACGCGCAATCGCTGCCTTCCCGCGCGGGCGGCTCCGTCATCGCCGCACACACCGTCGGGGGCGGTGTCGAGTACCGTTCCGCGCCGACGTTATCGCCGCTCGCGCCGAATCCGCGCCGCGTGCGCGCGCCCGAAGGCGGCGCCTGCGGCGTCGCGCCTGTCGCCTGGCAGGGTCAGCCGCTGCCCGCCGGCGCGGAGGGCGCACTCGATCCGGTCGCGTTCTTCAACTCGGCGACGCTCAACAACGCGGGCACGATCGCGTTCATCGCAAACGTCACCGGCGCCGATCGCAACCAGGGCGTCTTCACGGCCGACGCGAACGGACTCCACATCGTCATGCTCGGGTGCGGCGACGGCGGCGGCAGCGGCAACCCCGGCACCTGCGGCGATCCGACGCCGATCGGCGGCACGTTCGGCGGCATCTTCCAGGGTACGCTCGGCACCCCCGCGATCAACGACAACGGCGACGTGCTCTTCCTCGCCGACGTCGCGAATGGCTCGTCGCCGCGCGGCCTGTTCCTTTACCAGGCGGCGACCGGCGACATCGTCAAGGTCGCGGCCCAAGGCGATCCCTCGCCGCTCGGCGGCACGTTTACCGCGCTCGGCATGGGCAGCCTCAACAGCGCCGGCACGGTGGCGTTCCTCGCGAACACCGACGGCGCGCAGATCTCGGACATCTATCTCTGGCAGGACGGCGTCGTCACGAAATACGTCGCCGCGGGCGATCCGGTGCCGGGCGGCGGCACGTTCGAGATGCTCGGCACCGAGCTATGGGGCTTCCCCGACGGCTCGTTCCTCGCCGGCGGCCCGGTCCCCGCGATCAACGAGGCCGGCGACATCGCGTTCCGCGGCATCGTCAGCGGCGTGCCCGACACCGATCGCGGCATCTTCCTGAGCCATGACGGCACGCACGAGTGGCTCGTCCGCGGCGGCGCCGACGCGCCCGGCGGCGGCACGTTCGTCGATTTCCAGGCGCCATCGCTCAATGCGAACGGCGAAGTCGCGTTCTTCGCCGACTCGACGGCGACCTCGGCGTGGTATGCGGGCGACGGCACCGACTGGCGCCGCATCGTCGCGTTCAACGACGTCATCGAGGGCGCGCCCGTCGACGGCCTCTCGTTCTCGCGCAATCCGATGAACACGATCGCCGACAATGGCGACGTCGTCGTCTGGGTCAGCCGCCTCGTCGACGGCAACGATCGCGGCACGACGATGGTCGTGCATCCCGATTCGAGCGTGACGCTGCTCGCCGTGCAGTTCGAGGACACGGGCTTCGGCGGCATGTGGGGCGGCTCGATGGACGGCTGGCCGTCGATCAACGACCGCGGCCAGATGCGCATGGGCTCGGCGACGCCGGGCTTCGGCGATGCGCTGACGGCCGACGTCGTGTTCTCGTGCGGCGTCGCGGAGGTGCCGATTTTCGCCGACGGCTTCGACGGCTGATCGGAGGAGCTACCGGCTCGAGATCAGCGGCGCCTGACCCGGCGCCGCCGACGCCGAAGACGGCACCGCGCGCTCGCCAGCCAGCGAACGCGCCTGCGCCAGCGCCGCGTCCCATGCGCTCGACTGGCCCAGCGCGCGATACAGCGTCGCCTGCAGCACCGCGCACGAAAAATCCGAATCGGCCCAGCGCGCGACGCGGCCGACGACCGGGCCCGCGGCGTCGATCTCGCCTTCGGCGATCAGCGTCGTGCCCCACGACACGCCGACCGCGGCGATATCGGCCGGAACCGCATTCCGCTCCGCGAGCGAAAGCGCCTCGGCGTACGCCGTCGCAGCCGCCTCGCGACGGCGCTCGCCCCACGCCTGCTCGGCGCGGGCGAGCGCGGCGAGGATGCGCACCGGATCGTCGACGCTGCCGTCCGCCCACGCGCCGAAGCGCTCGACCTCGCGTGCCGCATCCGCGTCGCGGCCCTGCCCGTGCAATCCGCGGATCAGCGTGAGCCACGCCTCCGCGCGCACGTCGGTCCACGGCGCGCCTTCGGTGCCTGCGACGACCTGGTCCGCGAGCGCGACGGCGTCCTCGATGCGACCGGCCGCGAGCGCGAGCGCGCTCTTGCGATGGCGCGTCATCGCGAGCACGCCGGTATCGTCACGCATCCCCGAGGAACGCATCAACGCATCGAGCTGTCCGTTCGCTTCGGCGAGGCGACCGACCGCCGCGAGCGCGCTCGCGCGCCAGTACGCGACGAGCCGCGCCGCCGTCGGATCCTCGAGCCTGGCGCTCAATGCCTGTGCGCGATCGGCAACGGCGAGCGCGCGCGCCGGTTCGAGCAATTTCAGGAGCGCCTCGATCTCGTTCGCGAGCGCGATCGCAAGATCCGCGTGCGCGCCGAAGCGCTCGAAATGCTGGGCTGCGCTGCGGAAGCTCGCGAGCGATGCGGCCGGATGTCCGCGCTGCGCGTTGAGCGCGCCCTCGTTCATCTCGACGCCGGCGAGCCCGAGCGTGTCGCCGACGAGTTGCAGTGCGATACGTGCGCGCGCGAAGTCGGCCATCGCCTCGTCGGCGCGGCCCTGCATCGCGCGCGCGACGCCGCGTCCGCTGAATGCATCGCCCACCAGCGAGGACGTATCGGCCGCCGGCACGAGATCGAGCGCCGCGCCGAAATCGCGCTCGGCCGCCGGCGCGTCGGCGAGCCGGATCGCGCTCGCGGCACGGCCCTTGAGCGCGCGTGCGCGCAGGATCGGATCGGCGTTCTCGCCGCCGTCGGCGAGGAGCGCCGCGAAGCGCGAGCGCGCGAGCTCGAACCGGCCCATGCCGAAATCAGTCTGCGCCTGCAGCAGGCGGATCTCGTTCGTCTCGGCCTGCGCGCGCGTCGCGCTCGCCAGCCAGCGCGACGCGGTCTCGTAATCGTCGGCGAGAATCGCGGCGCGGATGCGCGGTGCGAGATCTCCTTCGCTCGCGGCCGCGTGCGCGCGCGGATCGGTGCGGCCGAGCAGCGGCAGCAGGTGGGCGGCCGCTTCGCGCGCCGCCGCAGCCGGATCGCCTGCGGTCGCCTCGACGACGAGACGCTGCTCCGCGTCGCGAAGCTCGAGGCTCACGGTCCAGCCCGCCGCGCCGCGGCGCGCCGCAGGGCGCACGGTCCAGCGCGGCGCGATGGCGTCGCGCACGGCACGCAAGGCCGCGTCGCCTTCGCCGGCGTCGCGCACGAGCGAGACGACGTTGTCGCTCGGCACGACCGACAAGCCCGCTTCGCGCAGGCGATCGGCGACGAGATCCATGAGGCCGAGGCGCAGCCAGCGCCATTCGTGGTCGGCGGCGACGTCCGCAGGCAGCACGGCCGCGGCAGCCATCGCTGGCGAAGCCGTCGGCGCATTCGGAACGCGGGACGCGTATGTCGTCCATGCAGCGATGCCGATCGCAGCGATCGCGATCATCGCTGCCATCGCGAAGGTCAGGCGCGGGCGTCGCGGTTCGGACGGCGCTGCATTCGATCGAGCCACGGTCGCGGACACCGCGGCGAACGGCGCCTGGTCGGCCGGCGTTGCGAACGTCTCGCACGCCTCGACTTCGGTCGCCGCAACCCAGCGATAACCGAAACGCGGAATCGTGCGGATCGCGCGCTGCTCCTCGCCCGTGTCGCCGACCGCGCGGCGTGCCTTGAGGATCGCCTGGACGAGCTGCGTGTCGGCGACGTCGCTCTTGCCCCAGACCGCGGCGACCAGCTCGTCGCGCCCGACCGCGCGGTCGCGATGCTCGATGAGCCACGCGAGGCAGTCGAACAGCGTCGGCGACAGCGCGACGAGCTCGCCTGCGGCGCGCAGCTCGCGTGTCGCGGGATCGACGCTGTACTGGCCGAACCGGTAGATACGATGACTCACCGCCGGAGCGTAGCGCACGCCCATGGCCTGAGCCACGTGCCGTTTGGGCCCTCAGAAGCGCGTCACGCGAGGCCGTAGCTTCGCAACAACGCGTCGGGCTTCGGCGCGCGGCCGCGGAACTCGACGAAGCTTTCGAGCGCCGGCCGCGATCCGCCGACGGCGAGGATCGATTTCCGATAGGCAGCGCCGACTTCGCGATTGAAGATGCCTTCGTTCTCGAACCGGTCGAATGCATCGGCCGACAGCACCTCCGCCCAGAGATAGCTGTAGTAACCGGCCGCGTAGCCGCCGGCGAAGACGTGCGTGAACGAATGCGGGAAGCGCTGCCAGGCCGGCGGCACGATCACGGCGACTTCGCGCCGGACTTCGTCGAGAATTTCGAGCGCACGCGCGCCGCGCGCGGGATCGAACTCGCGATGGATGCGGAAATCGAACAGCGCGAACTCGAGCTGGCGCACGAGAAAAAGCCCGGCGTGGAAATGCCGTGCCGCGTTCATGCGATCGAACAGCGCATCGGGCAGGCGCTCGCCGGTCTGGTAGTGCCGCGCGAAGAGATCGAGCGCCTCGCGCTGCCAGCCGAAGTTCTCCATGAACTGGCTCGGCAGCTCGACCGCGTCCCACTCGACGCCGCTGATGCC
>Ga0070681_10007823_pt1 | contig 10454 bp, 11 predicted proteins | sample KBSC83BmetaG_FD_65650 | JGI IMG/M metagenome (GOLD analysis project Ga0070681, IMG submission 65650) | Corn rhizosphere microbial communities from Kellogg Biological Station, Michigan, USA - KBS C8-3B metaG | ecosystem: Host-associated > Plants > Roots > Rhizosphere | place: USA: Michigan...
GGCAAAGGGTTCTACTACCAGATGGAGGGCTTCGAGAACGGCCGGCTGCAGACGGCGGCCCGGGCCGTCGGCCTCATGCAGGCGGCCTACGAGGCGGCCCTCGACTACGCCCGGGAACGCCGCGTCTTCGACAAGTCCATCTTCGAGTACCAGCTGACCAAGGCCAAGATCGCCCGCATGGCCGCCGTCATCCAGGGCGGCCGGCAGTTCGCCTACTCCGTGGCCCGGCTCATGGCCAAGGGCGAAGGGGCGCTCGAGGCGTCGATGGTCAAGGCCTACGTCTGCCGGGCCGCCGAGTGGGTCACCCGGGAAGCGCTGCAGATCCACGGCGGGATGGGCTACGCCGAGGAGTTCCCCGTCTCCCGCTGGTTCGTCGACGCCCGGGTCCTGTCGATCTTCGAGGGCGCCGACGAGACGCTGTGCCTGCGGGTCATCGCCCGCCGGCTGGCCGAGCAGGCACTGGAGGGCTGAGCGGTGGAGCTGCCCGTCGACAAGGTCAAGCTGAAGGACGCCGTGGCCCGGGCGGCCACTTTCGTCCACCGCGAGGTCTACCGGCGGACGGGCGGAAAGGTCGGCGCGAAGATCGGCGCCAGCACCATGGGGCTCCTCACCACCACCGGCCGCAAGAGCGGCCAGCCCCGCACGACGCCGTTGAACTGCACGCCCGACGGCGACCGCTGGCTGCTGGTCGCCTCCTACGGCGGCGACGACCGCGACCCGCAGTGGTTCAAGAACCTCCAGGCCAACCCCGAGGCGACGCTCCAGATCGGCGGCGAGACGTTCCCGGTGCGGGCCACCGTGGCCGGCCCGGAGGAGAAGCAGGCCTTGTGGCCCAAGGTGGTGGCCGTCTACAAGGGCTACGAGGGCTACCAGCGCAAGACGTCGCGCGACATCCCCGTCGTCGTCCTCACCCGGACCACCGGATCGGCCACCGGATCGGCCGCCGGCTCGTCGTAGGGCTCGCCCACCGGCGCCGGCAGCGCCCCGGAGAAGCGGGCCAGCGTCGCCTCCACCAGCGCCCGCTCCGGCGCCGTCAGCCGGCTGCGGCCGCCGTCGACCTGCTCGTGCCACAGCCGGTGGGTGGAGTAGCCGTCGCCGGGACGGTTGGAGGCGGCCAGGAACCGGGCCGTCTCGTCGGTGAACCGCAGGCCCAGGCGGCCGGCCAGCCGACGGAAGGCGGGCTCCGGACCCCGGCAGAGGACCTCGTGGCGGACCACCAGCCAGTGGGGATGGCGCCGGCGGGCGGCGTCGAGGTACGAGCTCAGCAGCCCGTAGTGCCAGGCGGCCCGCTCCAGCCACGGCGCCCCCGGCGGCGGCGGTTCGACGCCGAGGACGGTGGCCGACTGGCGCAGGGCCGCCCGGTCGGTGTCGAGGAAGTCGGCCCAGCCGAGCTTGCGCCAGCTGGCGACGACGCCGAAGGGGTGGCGCTCGACGATCACGACCGCCGGCCGGAACCGGTCGGCCGCCCACTCCAGCGAACGGGCGCAGTGCACCGACTTCACCACCAGCGGGCCGGGCGCCGGCCGGGGCCGTTGCCGGCTGGCCAGTAGCCCGCTCACCCGGGGCGCTCCGGCCCGCTGGAGGATCTTCAGTCCGGCGTGGAGCGAGGGGTGGGCGGGGCCGCCGGCGAAGGCCTGCTCCCACAGGCGCTCGTACTCGCCGCCGCCCGTCCCCGGCCGCAGCTCGGGATAGGGGCCCAGGCGCCGCTTGGCCCACCACGCCTCGGGCCGGACGAGATGGTTGTCGGGCTCGTGGAGGTAGCGGGCGCCGGCCGTGCGGCCGAGGACCTCTCCGACCCAGGTGGTGCCCGACCGGGGCAGCCCGGCCACGAGGACCCGGGGAGCGCTCATGCCGGGAGGCTCCCGGCGTCGATCACGTCCTCCAGCCGGACGTACTTGAAGTCCTGGTTCCCGGCCGAGCCCGGCGGGGTGTTGTCGCCGTCCCGGCAGACGAAGATCCCCGCCGGGAAGTCGGGCCCGAGGTTGGCCGCCACCGCCTCGATGCCGGTGGTGTCGGAGCAGGCATCGGCGGTGGGGCCGGCGACGACCTGGCGCTGGCCGAGCCAGCCGTTGTCCCGGCCCCGCCGGTAGACGGCGAAGGTGCCGTCGCCCCGGGAGGAGGCGAGCAGGAAGCCCCGCCGGCCGGGCTGGGTCACGAGCGCCAGGCCGGCCACCTCGCCGGTCAGGTGCCCGTCGCCACCCACCCGGTCGACCGTCGTCCGGGCCAGGGGGCTGGCGTCGGGTTCGGCGTTGTAGCGGTAGATGCCCGTCCGCTTGCCGCTGACGAACAGGCGGCCCGTGTCGTCGTCGGCCACGCAGCCCCCGGCGGCGTCGCCGAGCGGCCAGCGGCGCACGGCGCGGACGTCGACGAGGCCGCCCTCGTCGAAGAGCTCGTACTGGGTGACGTCGCCGCCGGGGTCGGCCAGGAAGGCGTAGAACCGGCCGGTGACGCCGCTGCGGTAGAGGCAGAAGGCACCGTCGACGCCTTTGGTGGCCACGGTCCGGGCGCCGACGTCGACCAGCCGGCGGGTGGGGGGATCGAGGCGGAAGAACGACATCGCCCGTCCGCCGGTGGCCACCAGCGTCACCGTCTGGCCGGCCAGGGAGAAGCCGCCCCGGACGTCGACGCCGTTCACCGCTCCGGCCGGCCGGGGGATCCGCTGCACCCGAGCGCCCTTCAGGTCGTACGACTCGACGGCACCGCCCCGCTTGTCGGTGCCGATCACCAGCGAGGCGGACGGGTCGGCGGCGTCCGCCCACACCGCCGCGTCGGCGGCGGCGTCGCCGGCGGTGGCCACCGGCGTCGTCTCGGCCCGCGCCGGGGCGGTGACGGGCGGCTGGTCGAGACCTTCGGCCCGTCCGGTCGGCCCGAAGGCGCCGGCGGCGAGGGCGGCGGCGACGGCGAAGAGGACGCCGCGCCGGCGCAGCGTCGACCGCAGCCGGCTCCCGGCCTCGGACCAGGCGGCGCGGGCCCTCGGAGAGCCCGGCCCCCCACGCGGTGCGGCCGGCGCCGGCGCCGACGCCTCCGCCGCCACCGAGGCGAGGCAGTCGCGGAAGCCCTCGGGCGTCAGCTCCGAACGGACGAGAACGGTGCACTGCGACGTGGCGGCCGGCCCGGCGTCGCCGCCGGGAACCAGCCCGACGAGGCGGCTGCGCCGCTGACGGCGGGACAGGCCGGGGCCGAAAGGCGCCGCCCCGAGCGCCTGCTCGCCGAGATCGAAGACGAGGACGTCGACGCCGTCGAGGTCGGGCAGCGGCACGAGCCCGGAACTCTCGCCGACCACGACGAACCCGGACTCCCGCAGCGAGGCGGCCAGCCCCATCCGGAAGATCGGGTTGGGGTCGTCGAGCCAGATGCGAGTCGCGCCGTCCATGCGCCGATCGAATCATCAACCGGCGGTCCGCCCCAGAGGTCGCCGGGCAGCTATGCGGCAGCGATCCGCGGGCCCTTCGATTCCCGGGGGAATCCTTTGGGCGCCCTGTTTCAGAAGGCCGGCTGGGCCCGCCCCGACGTGCTGCGATCGGAGCTGCGCACCCGCTCCGGCCGACGCCCGCCGCTCGGTGCATTGCTGCTCCGTACCGGCGCCCCGAGCTGCAGCTGGTAGGTGTTGCGGCTCTCGGCCAGCAGGAGCAGCCGGCAGCTGCCGGCCGGGAACCAGTCGCCGGCCTCGACGTTGTCGCCGGCGTCGATGTCCTTGACCCGCGTCGGCGGGCGGCCCACGGCGCTGCGGACGGGCGTGACCGGCGACAGGCCTTCGTAGACGTAGGCCTTGGTGTGGCTGGCGGCCACCATCGTGCGCCGGTCCCGCGACATCCGCACCACCGAGACCCGGTCGGCGCCGGCCAGCTCGCCCATGTACAGCGGGACGTTGACGCGGTCGGCCCGCAGGGCGTCGAAGCGGTAGATGCGCCCGGGCGTCGTCTTCGTCACGAGGACGAGGTGGTCGCCGGTCATGAAGGCCGACTCGGTGTTGGCCCGGCCGTCGGGATAGCGGTACCGGTAGCGGACGGCGGGAGCGGTGGCCGGCTGTCCCGGCGCCGGTTCGGGCACCTCGTAGATCGACGTGTCGCCGCCGCCCTGCCCGCTCTCGGGGATCAGCAGGCGGGCCGGGCCGCCGGGCCGGGCCCAGTAGACGAGGTCCTCCCAGTCCCGGTTGGCGGCGCCGGTCACCTTGACCTCCCGCACCCGGGGCCGGCCGTCCCCGTCGAAGTGGAAGGCGTAGAGGCTGGCCGGGTTCCCCGAGTCCCGGATGAACCACCCGAGGCCCGGATACCGCTGCGAGGCCACGGCCCCCGAGGCCTCGCCCGTCCCCGGCGGCAGCGACGACTCCGCCTGGACGGTGACCGGGGGGCGGCAGGCGGGCCCCGGCTCGCCACCCGGCGGGGGCGGCGGGGGAGCCGGCACCGGCGGTGGGGCGGCCACCGGCGGCCGGGCCGGCCGGGGGGCGGGCGCCGGCGCCGGCGCCCAGATCCGGACGTAGTCGACGTACTCCGCCGATTCGCCCGGCTTCTCACCGCACGGGGAGTCGGGATCGATCACCTGGGAGTTCACGATCGTGTAGAACGGCCCCCCGGCGCCGAGGAACGACGCTCCGGCGGCGGTGCGGCGCCGCTCGACTCCGTCGACGAACCACGTCACGCCGTCCGGCCCCCACTGCGCCCCGAACGTGTGGAAGCCGTCGGAGAAGTCCGGCCCGGTGAACGAGCCCTGGCTGTACCGGTGGCCGTCGTCGCGCCAGTGGACGGTGAACTTGGCGTTGCGGGGCGCGTCGCCGTTGACCTCGACGACGTCGATCTCGGGCGGCCACGACTCGTTGTTGGGCTTGCCCCAGAAGGCGCTGCGCGACCCTGTGCAGGCCGCGGCCCGCAGCCGGGCCTCCCAGTAGCCGTACTTCTGGGCGAAGCGGTTCTTCGAGTTGAGGCACCCGACGGCGTAGGGGTTCCCGCCCTTCGGCTTCCGCTCGATCCGCTGGACGAGGACGCCGCCGCTGACCACGTTGGCCTTCGGGTCGCACCAGCCGTAGTTGCTCCGGGTCCCGTCGCCCCAGCCGAACCCGTTGGACCACTTCGCCGTGTCGAGCGACGTCCCGTCGAACTCGTCCTGGAAGGCCAGCACCCACTGCGCCGGCTCGCCCGCCTGTTGCGGTCGAACGGAAGCGGCCGGCTGGATCGCGGGTCCAGCCGGCCGCCGCTCCGTTCGCTTTGGGGTGCCCGTGGTGCGGGCGACGCCCCCCGGGGGGTTGGCGGGCCGGGTGGCGTTCCCCGAGGCGGCGGGGACATCTCCTCCGAAGACGACGAGGGCCGGCAAGAGGGCCAGCGCCGGGACCGTGCGCCGTCGGAGCGACGTCCCCCAGCCATGGGGCATGGAGGCTGTCCTGTTCGACTATCCGAGCAGACCGCCGCCGCCACCGGAGCCGTCGCCGCCCTGACCCTGCTTCTCCGGCTTGGGGAGGAGCAGCAGGCAGGCGAGGCCCTTGATCTCGAGCGGGACGGTCCACAGCGTCGTCGGGCAGTTGTTCTGGGGCTCTTCGGCCTTCTTCTCCGAACCCCGGTGGTCGCCGGAGCGCCCGCGACTGGCGGGCGACGGCTGGACCACGGCGCCGGAGGCGCCCGCCGGCGCGGCCTCGATCAGCACCGGCATGGTCGCCAGCGCCGTCAGGGCTGCGAGGGGAAGCGCGACTCGTCGCGTAAACATCAGAAGGATCCTTTCTCTGGGCTCAGCTCGACAGCGCCAGGGCGAGGAGGGGCGCGCTCAGCTTCGAGGCGTACGACTCGCCGTGGTGGAAGGGCGGGAACACCCGCATCACGGGCTCTTCGCAGGAACAGGCGATGACCTTGATGGCCGGGAACTCCGAGGCGATCTCCTCGGCGGTCCCGAGGGAGCCGTCGTCGTCGAGGTCGAGGACCACGACGTCGGGACGGACCTCGCTGACGCAGGAGACGATCCCCCGGTCCGGCTCGGCCTCCGCCACGACCTCGATGCCCTGACCGTCGAGCAGTTCCCGCAGGCCCATCCGGGCCACGGTTCCGAACCGGCCGATCAGCACCCGCTGCATCGAGGTCCCTTCGCAGGAGGACTGCGGCCGCTGCCGTCGAGCGTCGGCATCAGATCAGCCCCCGCCTGGTGGCCAGGGCCACGGCCTGGGCGCGGTTGCGGCAGTTCATGCGGACGAGGACGTCGTGGACGATGTTCTTGACCGTCTTCTCCGAGTAGCAGAGGTCCTCGGCGATCTGGCGGGTGCTCTCGCCCTTCGACAGCAGCCGCAGCACGCCGAGCTCCCGGTCGGTGAGGTCCCCGGCCCCCCGCAGGCCCACCCGGGGCCGGGACAGCAGCCGGCCGAGCACCGCCGTCGGCAGCGAGCCGTTGCCGGCCGCCGCCGATCGCAGCGTGTGGAGGAAGGTGGTCGGGTTGGCGTCGCCCCGGAGCAGCGCGCCGGTCACGCCGGCCTCGATGGCCTCGACGAGCAGCTCGTCGTCGGCGCCGGCGGCGATGGCCACCAGCAGCAGCTTGCCGTCGGCGGCCAGCCGCAGCGCGGCCGGCAGGCCGGCCTGGTCGAGTTCGAAGACCAGGATGTCGGTGCGGGCGACCTCGGGCTCGGGGGACAGGCGGGCGCTCTCGCCCGCCAGCAGGAATGGCGGCTCGAGGCACGCCCCCAGCCCCAACCGGAAGATCGGGTTGTGGTCGTCGATCCAGATTCGGAGCGGGCGTTCGTCGATCACGACGCGATCCAAACAGCCGCCCGTCCGGGGTCCTAGATGCCTTCGGACCGACTTTCGGACCTGGCGTCCCGCCTCGGGGTACCCGGTCGGCTCCTTCCCCGCCGGCCGGGGGGCGGGCCGTTTCCCGAACGGGCGTCCGACCGGGCAAACGGGCCGCCGGGGGTCAGATGAGCCCCTGGCGGATTCCCTCGGCCACGGCCTGGACCCGGTTCTTCGCCCCCAGCCGGAGCTGCACGTCGCGGATGACGCTCTTGATCGTGCGGTCGGAGTAGCCGAGCTGCTCGGCGATCTCCCGGGTGTCGGCCCCGCCGGCCAGCAACGCCAGCACCTCGAGGCCCCGCCCGGCCAGCCGGGGAACGACACCGTCGTCGGCGTTGACCACCCGGAGCCCGGCCGCCGCGGCGTGGATGCTGGCCAGCAGCTGCTCGGCGGTCAGGCTGGCCCGACCGAGGACGGCCATGACCTCGTTGCCCGGCGCCAGCCGGGTGGGGAGCTCGCCGCAGACCACCAGGGGGCGGGTGAAGCGTCGCTCCTCGGCCACCTTGGGGGAGACGATGACGACGTCGACGTCGTCGTCGACCACCGGCGAGACCTGCACCAGGGCACTGCCGGCCAGGCAGGTCTTGAGGCCGAGGGCGAACATCTCGTGCTCGTCGACGATGCCGACGCGGATGACGGCCGACGGGCGCCACTGCAGGGGCACCACTGGGGATTGGTGCTCGGTGAGGTCGATCTCGCCGGTCGTCATGTCGACCGGCGCGACTTCGGCGCTCGTCACCTTATTCGTATCCCGCCTCAAAACGCCCTTTGAATAACCCAGGGAACTATTGCCTCATTGGCAACGGAATTTCAAGGGCCAACATTGGTGAAAGAGCGTGCGTACACACTGACGCAGAGCGGTTCGTCTGCGGTAGTCAGCAGGCCGTACTGCCCGACCCGGAGACCAGGCCGAGCAGGTTGATGAGCGCCGAATGGCAGTCGATCGAATTGGCGTGCTTGGCGATGTCGGGCATCGTGGCCAGGATGTTGCCGATGTCGGCCCGGAGGGCGTCGACGATGACGGCGGCGGCGCCGATCCCCTGATTGCTGGCGCCGATCCCGGCGTCGATCTCCTGGACGACGGGCAGCAGCTGGGCCACGGCGGCGTTGATGCCCTTCGTCGAGGCGTTGATCTGCGCCGCCGCCGTCCGGGTCGACCGCAGCGTGGCCAGGATGCTCGACAGGCTCTTCCCGATGCCCTTCACCGAGCCGTTGATCTCGCCGGCGGTGGCGCTGGCGGCGACGACGGTGTCCTGGATCGCTTCGGAGTTCGTCTGGATGGTGTTGGACCCGGCCAGGATCGAGTCGACCTTGCCGGCCAGGCTGGCCGTCACGCCCTTCATGTCCTGCAGCGAGGCGGTGAGCGGCTGGGAGGCCGCCAGGAGCTCGGCCGACGTCTTGTTGGTCTGCTCCATCAGGCTGATGGCGGCGGTCTCCTGGTCGATGCTCGCCACCGTGCGGGTGATCGCCGTCACCCGCCGGTGGAGCTGCTTGGTGGCGAAGAGCGTGTGGATGAGCATGACGCCGGCCAGGGCGCCCCACACGCCGACGATGGCCAGCACGACCTTGGGGAGGCGGCTCGAGCCCTGCAGGCCCGTCCGCAGGGTGGTCAGCATGTCCCGGCGATGGGCGGGGTCTTGGTGCACACGCTCTTCAGGTGCTTGTTCACGTCGGTGATGGCCCCGACGATGTTGGCCGTGTCCTTCTCCGCCGCCGCCCGGACGGTGAGCGTGGCGTCGGCCCGCATCCAGATGTCCTGGGTGCCGAGGTGATCGGGATTGCTCTGCGTGTGCATGAGCACGGCGAGGATCTGGGCCCCGACGTCCTTCACCGAATCGAGCACGTTGCTGGTGTCGGCCAGCGACCCCGACAGCGCCTTCAGCACCGAGGCCGTGTCGTTGAGCGACGACGACGTGCCTACGAGGGCCTTGGCCGTGTCGGACAGGGAGCCGGCCGTGGCGCCGAGCGCCCCGGCCGTCGTGGTCAGCGAGCCCGACGTGGTCTTGAGCGACCCGTCCACCTTGGAGAGGTTGTCGTGCATGGAGACCAGCGACCCGGAGATGTCGTGGGTGGCCCCGGGGACGGGCTTGAGGGCGCCGTCGATCGACTGCAGCGTGGTGTTGACGTCGGCGATGTAGCTCGGCAGCGGCTTCACGTGGCCGCCGGCCCCACCGACGGCCTTGGACGCCTCGGCCAGGGAGCCGTCGATGGACTCCAGGTCGCCGACGATGCCGAGGAGGAACAGCACCAGCGTGAGGAGGACGACGAGGCCGGCGGCGATCCACACGCCGAGCCAGCCCCACAGCGGGAAGAGCGGGCGGACGGGGCGGCTGGCGACGCGGCCGGCGGCCGGCGGGTTCTCGGTTGTCATCCGGCGCCCCTAGCAGTGGCCGTCGGACGGGCCGAGCAGCCGTTGGTCGATGCAGGCCGCCTCGTGCTGCGTCAGGTCGACCTGGGCCAGGAGGTTGCCGGTGTCGCCCTTGAGCGCCTTGTCGAGGGCCAGCCCGGTGTCGAGCCGCTGGTTGATCAGCTTGACGTCGTTGTCGACCTTGCGGGCGGTGTCGAGCAGCCCGGCCAGCGAGGCGTTGATGGCCTTGGCGGTGGCGTTGAGCGCCCCGGTGGTGGCGCCGACGGTCTTGGTCGTGCCGTCGACGTCGGCCGAGCTGGCGGCGATCTTCTTCGTCGTCGAGTTGATGGCGGCGGCGGTGGCGCTCATGCCGCTGGCCGTGCCGAGCAGCTGGGACACCGTGGCGTTGATGGCGCCGGTCGAGGCGTCGAGCGAGCCGGAGAGATCGTCGAGGGCCTTGGCCTGCCCGACCATGGCCGACAGGTCGCCGGCCAGCGGCTGCGTCGAGGCCAGGATCGACGCCGCCGTCTCGTTGGTGCGGTTCAGCTGGATGACGGAGTCGGTGGCCTCGTTGATCCCCTGACCCGTCCGGGCGATGGTCTTGGCCTTCAGGTTGATGCGGTCGGTGGCCCGCATCGTGCGGGCCAGGAGCAGCGTCACGATCCCGAGAGCCGCCAGCACGGCGGCCAGTACGGCGACGTTGAGCAGGTGCTGACGACCCGTCCTCTCCACAGCCCACCCCCCTGAGCGACGCCGGCGCCGATGCGCAGTGCGCGTGGCGCGACGCTACCCCGGGGCGGGCCTCACGCCGGGGGAGTGCGCGTCATGCCGGCCCGCTCGCCCCGAGCGACGAACTTCGTGGCCATCTTGCGGCTGGCCTCGTCGATCATCTCGTCGCCGAACATGACCGCCCCGAGGCGGTCGCCTTCCGTCGCCTTGCGGTAGGCGTCGAGGATGTCCCAGGCCTTGTCGAACTGCTCCTGGGTGGGGGTGAAGACCTCGTTGCACACCGTGACCTGGTCGGGGTGGAGGACCCACTTGCCGTCGTAGCCGAGGATGCGGGTGCGGCGGGCGAAGTCGCGGAAGCCGTCGGTGTCGCGGATGCGGAGGTAGGGGCCGTCGATGACCTGGAGGCCGTTGGCCCGTCCGGCCATGAGGATCTTGGAGAACACGTAGTGGAAGTGGTCGCCGGGATACTCGGGGATCTGCACGCCGCCGGTGAGGACGGGCATCTCCATCGAGGCGGCGAAGTCCGCCGGGCCGAAGATGATCGTCTCCAGCCGGGGCGAGGCGGCGCAGATCTCCTCGACGTTGATGAGGCCCCGGGTCGTCTCGATCTGGGCCTCGAT
>Ga0070681_10007827_pt1 | contig 10453 bp, 9 predicted proteins | sample KBSC83BmetaG_FD_65650 | JGI IMG/M metagenome (GOLD analysis project Ga0070681, IMG submission 65650) | Corn rhizosphere microbial communities from Kellogg Biological Station, Michigan, USA - KBS C8-3B metaG | ecosystem: Host-associated > Plants > Roots > Rhizosphere | place: USA: Michigan...
GCTCTCGGCAAAACGCTCCGGCGAAAACTTTGTGGCGATGGCTTGGTTGAGAATACGCGTGCCGACGCCCGTGAGCAGGACCATCATGTCGAATTCGCCGGCGAAAAGCTGCTCAGCGAAACGAAACGCTTCTTCGTTGCGCTCGATGGGCGCCTCGCGCATGGAGGGCGTAACAATAGGGTCACCCTGCTGCTTACGAATGAGCTGAGCCATTTCCGCGGCGCGCCGGCTTTCAAAAGAGATGACTTTCAATCCCGCGAATGACATGGAAGGTTACCGTAAACCATAACGAACATCATCGCAAACCGCGGCAAACGATGAGACCATGGACTGCATGGACCTGCAATATCCGATCGGCCGCTTCGAGTGGCGGGGGCAAAATTCCGCCGACGATCGCCTGCGCTTGATCGATGCAATCGACCAGACGCCGGCAAATCTGCGCGCGGCCGTGGAAGACCTCTCGGAGCAGCAGCTCGACACGCCATACCGGCCCGGCGGCTGGACTGTCAGGCAGGTGACACACCACGTGCCGGACAGCCATATGAATGCTTATATACGATTCCGGCTGGCCGTCACCGAAGATGAACCAACCATCAAGCCGTATGACGAGAGCCGCTGGGCGGAACTGGCCGACGCTCGCACGGCGCCGGTCGAGACGTCGCTCACTCTGCTCGAAGCGCTGCATCTGCGATGGGCGATGTTACTCCGTTCGCTCTCCCACGTCGATTTTGCCCGCCAGTTCCGGCACCCCGAACTGGGCACTGTGAGTCTGGATAAAAACCTCGCACTCTATGCGTGGCACGGCAGACACCATGTCGCCCACGTCCTGTTTCTGCGGGAACGGATGAGTTGGAAATAGGCAGCGGGTCGGGCGTGCCCGACCCCTACGGGTTGCTTTACAATCAGTGGATTTTTTCATAAACCCTCACAGGCGCGGCTCAGTAACGTGCTGTGGTAGACTAGGCCGTTTCCGCGAGTTCCCTGACGATGTCCGAACAAATCCTTCTGCAAGGAAAATTTCTGGGCATAGAGCCTTTCCTGGTATCGGGCGGTGCGCAACCGGCGGCCAACGAGGAGCTGCTGGCGGGCCGCTCCCAGTGGTTGACGCTGATTTCCGAAGTGCTTCCGCGCGCCCTGCTTGCCGAATTGGGTTTGGCGCGCGTCCTTTTAGGATCGAGCGGAGGCGGCCAGTTCCTACTGGTGCTGCCGGGTGAAGCGCGGCCCGCCGCGGAACAGTTGTTAGCCGCGGCTGCGTGTCAGATTTCGGAGTTTAGCAATAGCCAGTTGAAGCTGCTCTGGAGCTTCACCGAGAACCTGGGCGACTGGAGTGTGGTGCGCAAGCGCTTAAATGAAGAACTGCTGCGCAAGCGCAACACGCCGCTGGCAGGGACAGGAGAGGCGTCGTTCCAGCCGTTTGTACCGGCTGCCGAATCCACAGCCTCGGATATCGATCATTACTTTCAAAACCGGTTGGGTCTGCGAGTGCGGGAAGCGGCGACGCTTGGCTGGTCGCCGGAATCGCCGGCCCTGGTGACTCCCGGGGCGGGGAAACACACCTGGACGGTCTCCTCCAACCTTTCGCTCGAAGCCATTACACTCGCCCGCCATGCGGCGCCAAGTGATGACGGCAAAACCGCGGCGACCACATCTGTACTAGCCCAGCGCGCACAAGGAAAGCCGCTGTGGGGCATTCTGCGCGGTGATGTCGATCATTTCGCCATTCGCCTGCGCCGGCTGCAAACCATCGAAGAGCACGTGCAAGTCTCCGTTCTTTACAAGCAATTCTTCGCCGGTGAACTGGAGGTGATCTGCTCCATGCCCGAGTTCTGGAGAAAGGTCACGATCCTATATTCGGGCGGTGACGATTTTGCAGTTTACGGATCGTGGGATGCCCTGATCCTGCTGGCGCGCGAGCTGCAGCGGCTGTTTCATCGCTTCACCGAAGAAAACCTGAAAGACTTTCCCGGTCCGGAAGCCAAAACCATCTCGATGGCCCTGGCACTGGCGCCCGATGTGGATGCTCCGTTCGGGTCGGTGTACCACGAAGCCGGCCTGAATCTGGAGCTGGCCAAATCCTCCGACAAAGATTGTATTTACCTGCTTGGCCGGGTGCTCGAATGGAAGCGCCTGGCGGATGCCGCCGAGTTGAAGGTCACGATCGCGCATATGCTGGAAGAATTCCGCGGCTCGCGGCAGTTCCTGGCACAGTTGCGCGGCTTCTATCAAAAAGAGATTGTCGCGGGCGGTTCTCCGGATGCCGACGCGGCGCTCAATCGTCTCGGCCGTTTTCAACGCCGCTTCCACCGCGCGCTGGGGAATGCGCGAGATCAGGAGTTCCAAAAGTTGCGCGCACATCTGGTGAATGAGATTGTAGGGAGGAAAGCCATCCCACAGGGAAAACCCGGAGCGAGAGTAAAGCTCAGGCCGGCCGGACTGGTCGCGATGGAGTGGGCGAGGCTGGCTACCGAGGTCTAATCATGGCTCAAGAACAGGAAACCAGACAACGCGAATCCAGACCGCCGCGCGAAGGACACAGTGGACCGCCGCACGGAGGGCCGCCGCGCGAGGGGCGTCCACGTGACGACGGACGGCGGGATGACCGGCGAGGGGACCGGGGAGATCGCGGGCGTCCCGAAGGACCGCCCGAGATTGATCTCGAAAAGCTGATCAGCGACAGTCTTTATCTGGATAATCAGGCGCACGGCATCGTGAGCCGGATGCGCGATATGGATTCGGCTACGAAGAGCCAGCTGCGGCGGCTGTATAATGCGGTTCGCCGCGCGAATCGCGCGCCGGAGAAAGAGCGCCAACACGAATTCGTGATGCTTCGCGCCCGCCTGGCATACACGATCGCGCGCCATTCTCTCCGCAGTCTCGATCAAATAGAGAAGCTGCTGCTGCAGGTAACGCGTAAAAATGACAGCCGCGGGTACGAGCGTTTTCGGGACCTGTTCGAGGCCATCGTGGCGTACAACGAATAAATGGGAAACGCGAGCACATCGGGCCGGGCATGCCCTGCCTATTCTGGTAAGAAACCATGACGGCGCATACGACACAAACCGAACTGAAGCTGATCGGCAAATTGATTCTGGAAGGCGAGCTGCACTGCGAGACCGGGCTGCACATTGGCGCGGGCAAGGGTTCGCTTGAGATTGGCGGATCCGACAATCCGGTGGTGAAAGATGCTCACGGCCGGCCTTACATTCCGGGCAGCTCCCTGCGCGGCAAAATCCGTTCGCTGCTCGAGCAGTTCTCGGGAGCGGCGGTACCTTCTGAGCTGGTGTATGTCTCCCGCCGCAAAGGTCAGGAGGTGCGCATTCACCAGAGCGACCGCCCCGATGACGAGATCTGCCTATTGTTCGGACGTACTGCGGGCCGCATGGAGCGCGTCACGGGTGAACCGCTGGACAGCCACAACGCCACCCCGGCACGCCTGGCGGTGTTCGATGCCCCACTCGATCTCGACAGCATCACCGCTCCCATGCGCGAGAATCTGGATGATGAGCTGACCGAAGTGAAAAACGAGAATGCCATCGACCGAATTACTTCACAAGCCAATCCACGGACATTGGAGCGTGTTCCCGCGGGTGCGCGCTTCCGTGTGCGGTTTATTGTGGATGTTTTGTGCGATGAAGACGCGCCCTTAATCGCCCAGTTAGTCCAGGGTTTGCGGCTGCTCGAAGATGACGCTCTGGGCGGCGGCGGGTCGCGCGGAAGCGGTCTGGTACATTTCGCGAACCTCAAACTGCTCTGGCGCAACCGCGAATATTACTCCTCCGGCGTGCCGCAAAAAGAGCTGCTCGCAGGCGCGGACGTCACCGCTCTGCAAAAGTTCATTACTGAATCCGGAACCTCGTTTGTAAAGGAATGATTGCAGCCTCACAGCCGGGGCTTGTGGTCAAGCTCCGCCCGACAGGACCGTGGCGGATAGGGCCGGATTCAGGCGCCCGCGATGAAGTCGGCCTGACCTACCATAGCGACTCGCTCTACTCCGCTGTAACCGGCGCCATGCGGCTGATGGGAATGCTGGACGAGTGGCTCAATGCGACGGCACGCAATCCCTCAGGCCCGGCGGTACGCTTCAGCTCGCTTTTCCCATTTCATAATGAGATCGGATTTGTGGCGCCGCCGCGCAGTATTTGGCCACCGCCTGCATCCACGAAAGTGCGTTGGAAGGGAGCGCAATTCATACCGCTCGGACTCGTCGCGCCGCTGCTGAGCGGACGCGCTCTTGAAGAAGACCAGTGGGATGTGGATGGGCCGAGCCACTGCCTGGTGCCGGCGGGCAGGCCTGGTCCATTTCGCGTGGGAATGCGGACAGGAGCTGCTATCGATCGCGTGGTCCCAGGGAATGCGGAGCCGTACACGGTCGCTTGTATCGACTTTACTCCCGGAGCTGGATTATGGACGGTGCTCTCTTTTTCGGATCAGGAAAAAAAAGAGCGTTGGGATGCACCCGTGCGCGCGGCGCTGCGGCTGCTCGCGGATTCCGGCTTGGGCGGGGAACGCGGACGTGGTTGGGGCCGCGCCGAAGCCCCAGAGTTCATCGAGGGCTCAGTGCCGCAAATGATTCTGCCCGATCAACCAGCGGAACCCGCTGCCTCCGCGCAAACAGAAGCGACAGCGCCAGAGGTTGAGCCAGAACCGATGGAATCTGCTTCGGCGTACTGGCTGCTTTCCCTCTTCAGCCCCGCCGCAGCCGACGCGGTGGATTGGAGCCGTGGCAATTACCGCGTGCTGCCCCGTGGTGGGCGCGTCGAGAGCCCGGTGCGGTCGGGCGATCTGAAGAAAGTCGTCAACATGGTGGCTGAAGGATCGGTTGTGCTGGCGCCGAACGCCATTCTCGGCGCAGTTACGGATGTGGCGCCGGATGGTTTCCCGCATCAGGTCTACCGATCCGGATTTGCTCTGGCTATCCCCATTCGATGGCAGGCGACGGTATGAGATACCGGCTAACTTGTCTCACGCCGGTGCTGGTCGGCGATGGCGACAGGCTGTCCGCTATCGATTACATGGTTTGGAAAGATCATGTAAATGTGCTCGATCAGAGGCGCATTTTTAAGCTGCTATCCAAAGGGCCGCGTCTCGATGGATATCTAAATCAGTTGCGGAGAGCTACCAAGCTGGATTTTGCGTCATGGGGCGGATTTGCGCAGAACTTTGCCGACCGGCGCGTGCCCTTCGAACATCCGGCGTACTCGGCTTACTGGAACCGTGCGACTGGCGAGAGCCTGAATATTCCGACCTTCGCCGCCAGCTATTCGGGGCCATACGTGCCCGGTTCGGCAATCAAAGGCGCGCTGCGCACAGGCTTACTTTTTTCAGCTCTGAAGGAAGCTACGCTTCACCAACTTGCGGCTAGATCGCAGGGTGAGCGGCCGTTGCGCAGGCCAGCGGAGCCGGCAGAAGACCAGCTGATTGGGACAGGTGGCACCAGCCGCACGCGTTTTTTCGCGGTGAGTGATTCGGCGCCGGTCGACTACGTACCGTTCAAGATTTACCTCCTGCGGATTTCCACACTGGTCGCACGCGGACGGGAGGAGTACTCGCTCGGGTGGAAGCAGAGCCCCCGTGGCGCCGTCGACGGCCGCAAGCCGGAGGACAGCACGCCGATGTTCGCGGAGATGGCATCGCCAGGAAGCGTATTTGAGGGCACGTGGCGGGAGCGGGATTTTTTGGCGCAGCCGGAAATACGCCGCACGTTGGGCTGGCGGGAACCAGTGGATCGCGGGCGGGTGTTCGAAGCTGCCAATCAATATGCAGCCAGTCAGCTCGCGATTCATCAGAACTACGCGGCGCGCGCCGGACTTCAATTATTTTCGAAAACGTTAGAGGGAATCGAAGCGCGGCTGGCCGAAGCGCGTGCCACCGGTGCATGCCTGCTCTCGCTAGGATGGGGGGCAGGCGTGATTGGGAAATCGGCTTGGCTTGACACGGCAAATCAGGATTACCGGCAGATCCTCAAGTCTGTCGCGCTATACAACAGCGCCCTCGCGTCCGGTCTGCCCTTTCCCAAGACGAGGCACATTGTCTTCATTAATGACCAGCCCGCGAGTCTGCCGGGTTGGGCGCAGCTCGAAATTATCGGGCAATAACGATTATTCTGAGTGGACGCCGCAATCCGAATGGCCACAGTTGCAGGCAATTTCGGTGGTATCTCCAGCGGCCTCACAATATGGACTGCAATATTTGCTGTCTTCCTCAGCCTGACATTTGCAGCTAGGATGTGCGCATTTTTTGCGTGTCGCCATACGGAAACCTCCTGTTAAATCGAGAGCATTCCGCGCACCATTGCGCGCGATAGCCCATCGCTGGCTCACAGATCTGTGAAAAAAGCCATGTAGCGCAGGGCTGGCCCTCCTGAAAATGGATGGTCCGAAGAGCCTCCACGTCAAAAATGGCGGTGCCTTCTGCTACCAGTGTGGTGCGGCTGTCTGCGGTGATTAGTAGCTCATACACCATGAATGCCTGTTCCACTCGTCATGCGGCATTCATGCCTGCACTTCAAATGTCCGGGCTTGCTCGTGATGGTTCCAATTTTCATGGTCGGAAATACAGCCTATTACTGAGCGGTGTCGGGCGCGCCCTAGAACATCCGCCGGAACCAGCTTTGCGGTTCGAAACCGGCGAGGAGCCATATATCTGACGCCGGACGAATGATCGAGGTAGCGAAGCTTTTCCCGTCCGGAGCGCGACTGAAACCGCGCAGCGGTAGAGCACCCATCACGGATCCATACGCAAATGAAGCGGGATATGGACCGAGATCGCCGAGCGTTTTTTCAGCGCCGGCCGCGACGTCGAGGGACGCGAGCACTAACCGCCGGTTGTCTGTCTCACGAACGCCATAAATGGTTTTGCCGTCTTTCGACCATCCATGGACTAACCAGAGATGTGGGCTCAGCACCCTGGTATTCTGCCCGTCCGGCGAGACGAGTGTAATACCGGCCGTTCCACTGCAAGCAATCCAATCGCCCGCGGGTGACCACGCCGGATACGATCCCACGCTGTCGCGCAGCATTACCGGTTGCTCGACGCCCCCGACGCGAGCTTTCTGCAGCGTAAATTTGCCGCCATGGATGGTAAAATACGCGATCCAGTTGCCGTCCGGCGACCACGTCGGCCCGCGCTGAAATTCACCATGCGCCTCCTGAGCGAGGCGAACGGGCGCATTGCCGTTGAGCGTGGAAATCCAGACACCCTCACCGCCTTTGCCGGCGCGGCTATATGCGATTCGCTGCCCGTCGGGCGAGAAAGTCACGTCGTAAAGAAAGGTCGTCGGATCATCCCCGAAATCTTTGGAGGTAACGAGCGGCCTCTCCCAATGTTCCTGCAGACTGTTGAGCCAGACCTCCGGGTTTCCGCTGCGGTCAGTCACGTAGGCATATTGATTGCTGAATGGGGACCATGCCGGCGATACCTCGCTCAGGTGCGTAGCGAGCAGGTTGCGCATGCCAGAACCATCCAGTGGAGTCTCGATTAGATCGTAGCCAATATCCATAGCGGCGAACGCCACCGACTTACCGTCCGGGGATACGGAAGGCGCCTGCTCGCTATCCGTGCCGGCCGTCAACGGCTGAACGGTATTGCGGGCCGTGTCCGCCATCCAGAGGTGCGAATCGATTGACAGGCCGCGCCGCTCCGCAAATATGACATGGCGGCTGTCCGGCATCCAGCTGAATTGGCGTGCGAACCACGTCATCGGAACGGTCGTCAGCGCCTGCTTGGGTGTTCCTGCAGGAAATGGCAAAATCCAGAATTCTGAGTGGCCGTCGTCGAGCGAAACCCACGCCCCAATTTTCGAGCCATTCGGAGAAAAGCGCAGATAGCTCCACGAGAAGAACCGTTTCGCGGCGAACGGCATGCGGTCGTATTTGCGCGGAGCCGTACCTGGCGGCGAGGAAATCCAGAGCGAATGAGCATCTGTGTCCTTCTCGTGATCCCGCACAAACACGAGCGTTTGACCATCCGGAGAAATAGCGGCCTGCCCGACGTTTTGCATGAGCAGTTGCGGCGACCCTCCCGCCGCGCCAGTCGACCACAATGCGGGAACGCCTTGGAAGCTGGAAATGTATGAGACGTGCGAACCGTCAGCCGACCACGCCGGGAAAAAACTATCGGCTTCGGACTTGGTAATGGCAGTTCCAACCGTGGGACCAAGTTCTCGCGCCACGCTGCGCGTAAAAATCTGGAAGACGCCATCGACCTCGGCTGTATAGGCGACCGAGCGACCGTTCGGCGACCATGCCGGGAATACCTCGAGTCCCGGCCCGGAAGCTACCGGCGTGAAGTGATACCGCGTGAGTTCCGTTCCGGAATCGAGGGCGAGGGCGCGCGCGAGAAGGAATCCCAGGAGCAGTGCAACTAAGGCGACGATGATTGCCACCGAATGCCGGCGCAGAAACAGCCGTCCTTCCATGCTGGTCATGGAAGGAGAGGCGTAGCTCTGCGTGAGGTGCTCGCGAATCGCGCGTAGCTCGCGATACAGATCCTGCGTGGAACTGTATCGATTTCCCGGTTCCTTGGCGAGACAACGTTCCACAACCCACTCGAGCGGAGCCGGGACATTGGGAATGGGTGGCGCTTCTTCCGTCAGAATCGCGGAGAGAGTCTGAAGCAGATTATCCCGGTGAAATGCTTTTCGGCCTGTCGCCATCTCAAACAGGATCAAGCCGAAGGCGAATTGATCCGACCGGAAATCGAGATCGGACGAGCTCGCCTGCTCGGGACTCATGTACGATACCGTCCCGAGAATCAGGCCGGGTTGTGTTTCAGAATGGCTGAGGGTATGGTCATCGCCGCTGAGCGGATGAACGGATTTAGCAAGGCCGAAATCCAGAATCTTCACCCGGTCGTCGGCCATGATCATGATGTTTTCCGGCTTCAGGTCGCGATGCACGATGCCGGCCTGATGTGCCGCGGCCAAACCGTCGGCGATTTGTATGCAAATGTCCAAAAGTTTGCGAATGGAGATTGGACCGCGGTCGATAACCTGACGAAGGGATTCGCCCTCGAGCAGCTCTGAAACGATGTAAGAAATACCGCTATCGGAACCGAAGTCGTGGACGGTCAAGATGTTGGGATGATTTAACGAACTCGCTGCACGGGCCTCGCGCTCGAAGCGGCGCTGGCGCGTCGGATCGTCAGCAGCCTCAGGCGTAATGATCTTGAGCGCCACCTCCCGGTCGAGACGAGAGTCCCGGGCTCGATAAACCTCGCCCATGGCGCCCGAGGCGAGGGGAGCGATCATCTCATATGGGCCGAGCCGGTGGGCAGGAAGTACGGGCACGGTATCCCACTTGCAAGTGGGACGCCAGACGTGGCCTGTCCTCCGGTTATCCCTAGTCGACGCCGTCGCGGCGTTTCAGTGTGGGCCGGTCGTCTTTGTCGTCCGAGCCTTTGTCGGCGTTGTCGTCGATCTTGCCGGATCCGGCTCGGCGCAGTGTGGGCCGGCTGTCATCCTTCGGATCGGCCTTATGATGGTTTTGGAGAAAGTTCAGGCGTCCCTTTACGCTGTCAAACTCAGAGGTGTTTACCACGTACTCAGGCTTGGCTTTGAGCAGCTCCTGAATATTTTTCTGCGCAGAGTGAATGCGATCGTCGGTCATGGGGTGAGTCGAAAACACCTTGGAAATGGTGCCGGGTTTTTTCTTTTCGAGCGACTGGATTTTCTCGAAGAAGTCGACGAACGATTCCGGATCATATCCCGCCTTGTACATATATTGGAGACCGAGCATGTCGGCTTCGGATTCCATACCGCGCGAGAACTTTAAAAAGCCCATGGGAATAGCGAGGCTGGTGGCCTGACGAATGGCGTAGCCGGCCCAGCCGCCCATGAATATCAATGGAATCGTACCGTAATTGACGAGTTGCGCCTTCGTGGCTTCCCTCGTACCGTGACGCGCCGCGACGTGAGCGATTTCATGCGCCATCACGCCGGCAAGCTCGGATTCGTTGTCCGCCTTCAGGATCAAGCCCGAATTGACGAAAAAGAAGCCGCCGGGCAGCGCGAATGCGTTTACATCCTGTGAGTCGAGGACCTTGATGGTAAACGGCACCTTGGCGTCGGAATTCCGCACCAGGTTCTGCCCCAGGCGGTTTACGTACTCGGCGACGACCGGATCGCCAACCACCTTCGCCTGGCGCTCTACTTCCTGCGCGAGCTGTCTGCCGAGAGCAATCTCTTTTTCGATCGAATAGAAGTTGATCCCCTTGCCGACGTCGCGATTACCGATCTCATCCGGGTCTTTCTTCTTATCGTCGGCAAACATGCCCGGCGCGGCCAGAATCGTGCTAAGCAGTACGGCAGAAAACGACTTACAGAGGCGGTTCATGCAAACTCCTCACGAATGGCTACTCGGACCTCTACGGCGGCTTGGCCAAAATCGGCTATATGCACATGGCCGAACTGGGCGGTTTGCGGCTCCGACGTAGTGGCCTGACATGTCCGGCCTGA
>Ga0070681_10007828_pt1 | contig 10453 bp, 12 predicted proteins | sample KBSC83BmetaG_FD_65650 | JGI IMG/M metagenome (GOLD analysis project Ga0070681, IMG submission 65650) | Corn rhizosphere microbial communities from Kellogg Biological Station, Michigan, USA - KBS C8-3B metaG | ecosystem: Host-associated > Plants > Roots > Rhizosphere | place: USA: Michigan...
GGCAGCACCTTGCAGCCGATGGATCGCTCCGCGTTGGCCGCGCTCGAATCCAAGGTACAGGACGCGAAGGGTTTGCTTGCGCAGAAATTGCAGCTCGGCGAATGGCGCACGGCCTTGCTCTATGCGCCTTCGCAGGCGGGCGCGTCCGACGTGCCGCAACAGGCAAGCGTAGCGGATGTCCCGCTGCCGCGATCGCGTCCCGCCGCTGCCGACATGGCTGTCGCGGCGGTTGATACGGCGCCCCGGCCGGACGCGCCGGCCAGACCCGACCGCACATTGCTGCAGAAGCTCTCCGACCTCCTGCCGGCGCGCCTGACACTCGCCTCGCTCACCCCGGGCGACGGGTTGTTCCGCTCGCATCCCGACTTGCAGGCGCTCGGTTACGACAGCCAGACCGCCGTCTATGACATCGCCGCGCACGCCGTCTATTTGCCGAACGGCCTCACTCTCGAGGCACATTCCGGCCTCGGCATGCTGAAGGACAATCCGGAAACAGTTCAGGCGCGCAACGCCGGTGCTACGCCGCCGGCGGTTTATGATCTCAGACCTCGCGAAAAACTGTTTCATGGCGTGCGCGCGCTGCGCATGATTCCGGCCGACGGCAGCGACACGCTGGGACGCGCCGGACTGCTCGTGCATAGCTTCATGCTTGGCCCCGAGGGCGATTCGAACGGCTGCGTGTCGATCCGGGACTATGTCCGCTTCCGCAAGGCCTATGACGACGGCGAGATCAACCGCCTCGTCGTGGTGCCGAACATGACCGCGGCGCCGGCGACTTCGGCGCGCACGACCTCGCAATCGTGACGTTCTTTTCGCCGGACATGAGCGCCGCTTCCGCCTCCGAGACGCCGTTGCGGACGACGTTTCGGATTCGCCTGAACGGCAAGAGCGTATGCATCGCAACCGTCGGACAGGCCTATCAGTTCCTCACCAATCTCAGCTCCATCGAATGGATGGAGTTTCGCGGCCTGCACGATGACGCCATCGATCTGCTCGAACGCGCCGCCGGCGACGCCATGATGACGGTGCCGGCGACCAATGCCGTGCGCTCGCTGTTCGCAAGGGCAAAGCTGCTCTAGTGTCCCGAATCCGAAGCTCGCCTCATATTTGTCGCGCCTTCTTTTGCGAACTTCGGATTCGAAGGACACTAGAAATCTATGATTCTGGTGTGGTTTGGTTCGGAAGTTCTCTTGAAGCTCGCGCGGCAAAAATGAAGAGAACTTCCGAACCACCACACTAGGCTGCCCAGCCGTCCGGCCCGAGACCCCTGACCAGCGTGACCTCAGCGAGATCGTCGGCACGCACGATGTGCGCTGATATCTGCGGGTTGATCTGCCGCGCGTGGGTGAGCGGCAGCATGTGGCCAGCCGCCGGCAGATGATGCGTCTCGGCGCCTTCGATGATCGAGGCCAGCCGTCCGGCGATACGCTGCGTCATGTAGGGCGACAGGCCGCCGGAGAACAGCAATGTCGGCACCTTGATGCCGGCGGCGGCAACCGTGACGTCGTCCTCCGACAGCGCGGCGGCGAAATCATAGGCGAGCTTGTCGATGTGCCCGATCATCCGCAGCTTGACCTCGATCGGCAGTGGCTCGGTCGCGGCAGACCCGTTCCAGTATGTCATGAAGCGGTCGATGGCTTCGATCGACATGCCGCGCCACAAGTCGGCGGAGATGTTGCGCGCCAGTTGCGCGAAAAGGTCGTGCAGCCGGCGATCCGCGGCGTTTTCCTTCAACAGGGTCGGCAGCACCGGCTCGATCAAGGTCAGGCTTCGCACGCGGCTCGAGAGTGGCGAGACCGTCGCCATCTTGAAGGCGATCGCGCCGCCATAGGAGTGGCCGACGAGATGAATTGGTCCTGTGGCCGCGCCGATCCGATCCATCAGGAACGCGACTTCGTCCGCGAGCGTCAGCGGTAGCTCGTGGGGCCCGCTGATGTCGCCATAGCCGGCGATATCGGGTGCGATCACCCGGTGGCTGGGACCGAGCGCTTGCGCCAGTTTGGTCCACTGCCGGCCTGAGCCGAGCGAACAATGCAGCGCGATCACGCAACTCTTCTGCTCGCGCGCGAAGGAAATGTCTGAAATTGCCATCACAGGAACTCTGTTGATTGATGGTGCGATCCGGGTAGGGGAGCCCGGATCGCCTTTGTCGTTGGAGGGCTGTTATGGCGACCGGCGCCAGGGCACGATCATTGCCACGCGTTGACGGTAGCGGCGGTAATCGTCGCCGAAGAGGTCGACCAGGTCGCGCTCCTCGAGCAGCATCCCGATGAAGATGTAGGCAGTCGTGACCGCGGCAAAGAGCAGATGACCGGCGGTCATCGTCGGCGTCACCCAGAAGGCGATGATGAAGCCGAGATAGAGCGGATGCCGCACGAACTTGTAGAACAGCGGCGTATAGAATCGTGGCGCCGGCATCTGGCGGCCTGTCAGGTTGTTCACCACCTGGTGCACCCCGAACAGCTCGAAGTGATTGATCAGGAACGAGCTGGACAGCACGATAAGAAAGCCAAGCAAGGACAGGCCGGTCAGCATGGCCGCTGCCAGCGGATCGCCGACATGCCAGACCACGGCCGGGATCGGCCGCCATTGCCAGCACAACAGCGCCAGCAGCGCCGTGGCAAACAGCACATAGGTCGAGCGCTCGACCGGCTTCGGCACGAATTGCGTCCACCACGCCTTGAACTGCGGACGCGCCATCACGCTGTGCTGGATCGCAAACAATGCCATCAGCACCATGTTGATGACCAGCGCTTCCGTGATCGGCGCGCGCAGGCCGGCGTCGATCGTACGCGGCACGGGAAAGTCCTCGACGAAGGCGATCGCGTAGAGGAAGGTAACGAAGAAAAACGCGTAGCACACCATTCCGTACACAAGTGCAATCAATCTGCTCATGGAAGTACTCCTGGTTTGAAAGTTCTCGCGGCCGTCACCGCCTGGTGATCACGACCTCCAGATATTCGCTCGGCACCACCATGGTGGCGTCGCCGGATTTGTTCATGCGCACGATCAGCGCATGCAGGTCGTTGCGGAGGTTTTCCCGGGTCGGCGCGTCCAGCGCGGCAAAAGCCTTCAGTACCGGTCCGTAGAATGTCTTGAAGACGTCGAGGAAATGATCGGGTGAGCGGTAGCGGAAGTTGAACATCCGCGACTCTGTCTTGATCGTGGCCTGGTTGCCGAACAGTTCATCGAGACGCGCGCGCGTGCCCCACAGCGCGGGTGATTTCGCGCCTGCCGGCGGCGGAAGATATTTGCCGAGCGTCTTGAAGACCTGGCCGATAAATCCGTCGGGCGTCCAGTTCGCGAGGCCGATCTTGCCGCCGCTCTTGCAGACCCGCAGCAATTCGCTTGCCGCCTGAGGCTGGTTGGGCGTGAACATCACGCCGAACGTGGAGACGATCACGTCAAACGAGGCATCATCGAATGGAAGCTGTTCAGCGTCGGCCTCCATGAAGCCGATTGCGAGACCCTCCGCGGAGGCGCGTGCGCGGCCCTGCTCAAGCAGAGCAGGCACATAGTCGGTCGAGGTGACGTCGCACCAGCGGCGCGCGGCCGCGAGCGTCATCATGCCGTTGCCCGCCGCGACATCCAGCACCTTGGCGCCGGCGCGCAGATCCAGCGTCTCGCAGAGTTGCTCGCCGACGATCTGCAAGGTGGTGCCGACGACGGCATAATTGCCGGACGACCAGGCTGCCTGCTGCCTGATTTTCAGCGCGGAGAGATCGGAATTGATCGTACTCGCGGAAGTATTCCTGGCCGCGGTCGTGCTCTCCATGGGTGTCTCCTGTCCGGATTGCATCGCGGTTATGCCGCGGTGAACCAAATGTGCCCCGGCGAGGACTCAAAGACTCTGAGGCCGGCTTGATTTTGCCTTCAGGCGGGCTTGATTTTTCTTGAGGACGAGCATTGGCAGGATTTCAAAGAGTGAAATTTCTCTTTACGAATCATGTGCTTGATATCGATCGGCGAGAGCTGAGCTGCGCTGGGCGGCGTGTCGCGCTCGAGCCGCAGGTGTTCGATGTTCTGCTCTATCTCGTGCAGAACAGCGACCGCGTCGTCAGCAAGGACGAGCTGTTCGACAAGGTCTGGGACGGCCGCATCGTCTCCGAATCGACCCTGACCAGCCGGATCAACGCGGTGCGCAAGGCGGTCAACGATAACGGCCGCGACCAGCAACTGGTGCGCACGGTCGCGCGAAAGGGCTTCCGCTTCGTCGGCGAGGTGCAGGCGCAAACGGCCGAAGTGAAGCCGACGCCTGCGCCTTCACCGACGGCGCACGAAGCGGACCATCCGCGGCTCGTGCTGCCGGTGCTCGATCGCACGGCGATCGCCGTGCTGCCGTTCGTCAACATGAGCGGCGAGGCCGAGCAGGAATATTTCTCCGACGGCATCAGCGAGGACATCATCACCGCGCTGTCGAAGCTGCGCTGGTTCTACGTGATCGCGCGCAACTCGTCCTTTGTCTACAAGGACAAGCCGGTGCACCTGAAGCAGATCGGCGAGGAGATCGGCGTTGCCTATGTGGTCGAGGGCAGCGTGCGCAAGGATGGCGACCGCGTGCGCATCACCGCGCAGCTTAATGACGTCGTGACTGGCAGCCACATCTGGGCCGAGCGCTACGATCGCAGCCTTGCCGACGTGTTCGCGGTGCAGGACGAGATCACCCAGTCGATCGTCGCCGCGATCGAGCCGCAGCTTTATGCCGCCGAGAATTTCCGCGCCCAGCGCAAGCCGCCCGACAGCATGGACGCCTGGGATCTGGTGATGCGCGGGCTGTCGCATTACTGGCGCGTGACGCGGCAGGACAATGTAGTGGCGCAGGCGCTCCTGGAGAAGGCAATCAAGATCGATCCGGCCTACGGGCAGGCGCTGGGCGTGCTGGCGGCGAGCCACAGCTTCGGCGCCCACATGGGATGGGAGACCATGGTGCAGGCGATGCCGGTCGCCGAGCGCGCCGCGCTCTCCGCGATTCACGCCGACAGTGAGGACCCGTGGGCACATCTGGCGCTCGCCTGCGTCTACCTGTTCAACCGCCGCTTCGACGACAGCCTTGCCGAGTTCGAGCTGGCGCTGCGCCTCAACCCGAACTTCTCACTGGCACGCGGCTATTACGGCGTGGCGCTGGCCTATTGTGGCCGCTGGGAAGAGGGCGATCGTCATGCCCGACATGCGCTGAGGCTCAGTCCGCGCGATCCTTTTGCGGCGATCTATTGCGGTGTCGCCTCCTATTGCCAGTTCGTCGGCCGAAATTACGAGGAAGCCATGCGCTTCGCCCGCCAATCGGTGCGGCTGCGCGCCGATTTCGTCGGCGGCCATCGCGTGCTCACGGCGGCGGCGGCATGCGGGGGTTTTGAGGAGATCGCCGCGGAGGCGCTGAAAGAGCTGAAGCGCGTGCAGCCTGAAATCTCGCTCGAATGGATCGCCAAGGAGATGCCGTTCAGGCACAAGGCGGAGCGCGAGGCCTATGTCGAGGGATTTCGCCTCGCCGGCCTGCAATAGCGCGGCTACTCCAGTGTCTGCGCAGGCGGCGGTTTCGAGGACGCGGTCCTGGCGGCGGCCGCCGGGCGCGTCTGCGGCGTGGCCGGCACGGTGGCGGCCGTCGGAGTGACCTGAGCAGGAACTGCGGACGCTTGCGCTTCCTGACGAGCTGGACGCGCACGGTGATGCGCGGTGCTGCCGCGGCGGAATCCCCAGGCGTGCGCAATCGACGGTCCGGCGGTGTAGCCGACGACGGCGCCCGCAACCGCACCGATCGGGCCAAGTACCACCGCGCCCGACAAGGCGCCGAGCGCGGCGTCGCCGCCACGGTGCTCGTCTGCAGAAGCGTGAGTGGCGAGCGAAAGCGCCAAAATCGAGAATGCGATTTTCCACTTCATGCCGGGTCCCCTCGAATCCTTTGCGAGGCGTAGCCTCCGAATGCGGCGGCAAGAGAGTCCAATTAGGGCGGCGGGCGGGTACCAAAATGGCCGCCACGCCGGTTCCCGCTATTCGCCATGCTCGATCGGAATGCCATTGCGGCGGGCGCAGGCGCGCAGCCACGGGATCACACCGGCCTGGATCGGAAATTCGAGTTGGTAGTCGGTGCCAGTCTTGAAAGTAGCTCGGCCGCCGCTTTCGAGTGCGGCGGCGAGCGCCGCGCCATGCTGCGGCGTGATGCCGACTTCGTCCGGCCCGAGCACCGCCGCGATGAAGGGCGGGAACGGCTTGTCGTCCATCTTCAGCGATGCCTCGACTGCTGCGCCCTCGGTCGCGTGCCGAATGGAGTCCTTCAGCATCATGGTCAGTCCCTTGGCGCGGCTCGCCATGAAGAAAGTCGCAAGCCTGCGCGCGTCCGGCTCCGAGCCCGTCACGTAGTGGCGGCGGATCATGCAAACGATGATGCTGCCGTCATTGTTGCGGAGCTCGGAAGCGTCCCAGCCTTCGATCTTCTGCTTGTCGGCCATGCCGGGCGGCCCAGCGGGCGTTGCCGGAATGAAAGCGACCTTCGGCGAGCGCGGCCGCGGTGTCGGCATATCCGGCGCGTTCGGATCGGTTGGTCTGTCGATCGCGATGTCGAAGATCTTGCCGCACTGCTTGAGCCAGCTCAGCGCCTCCGACGGGAGGTCGATTTTGATCGCGCCGGAATCGATGCCGCCGCCGTCCGACCTCAGCCTGACCTGCGACGTCTTGCCAAGGGCCGCCAGCGCGCCCTCGGCATCGCCGGGATGGAAGACCAGCGCGGTACCGATCGGGAAAAACACTGCGGGGAATGCGCGTCCCTCGATCGACAACTCGGCCTGGTCATCCAGCACCTGCTCGCTCGGCAGGCCGTCGTCCTGGATCATGATCGCGAGCCCGGTGCCGCGGCTGATGTTGATGGAGAAACGTGTATCGACCGGACCATTGTTGCCGGCGCGCTGGCGCAATGCGACCAACACGCATTGACGTACCTTGCCGTCAGGACCGGTTTGCGGTAGCGCGCTCCAGGTGCCGTTGGGGAAGCGTACCTGCTGGCCGGCGGCGGGTTTGCCGGCGTGCGCGGCGAGGGCGGTTGTTGCCACCGCGAAGAGAATGGTCAGCGCGGCGGCAATGCGGCGCGAATGGCTTGTGAACATGGTCGTTGCGTGTGAGATGACTTGGGTTAAAGCGTTTGACGCGAGAGGCCGGGCAAAGGTTCATTGCCCGGCCAAAACTGCGGGAGTTGTGAGCCATGAGTCTTTTGAGCCAACCCTTCGATCCCGCGCGCGAGGCGGCGCTGGTGACCGGCGCGGGCAACGGCATCGGCCGTGCGATTGCGCTGGCGCTGGTGGGCGAGGGCGTGAAAACGATGTTCGCGGACATCAGCGAGGAGAGGGTGGCTGCGGCGATCAAGGCTGCCTTGCGGCCCGAGCTTGCCGTGGCCTTTGTCGGCGATCTTGCGAAACCCGACATGCGCGATGCGCTGCTCGCAGATGCGCAAGCCAAGATCGGCCGCATCACCCATTTCGTTCACAGCGCCTCGCCGCCGCGGCGTGAGGCCGATCACATCCTGGCCGTGAGCGATGACACCTGGCGGCAGATGCATGCGGTCAATATCGATGCGGGCTTTCATCTCGCGCGCGAGCTGGCAAACAAGCTGATCGCTGCCGAGACGCCGGGCTCGTTCCTGTTCCTGACCTCGCTGCATGCCGATACGCCGCGTAATCTGCCGCACTATTCGTCGGCAAAAGCCGCGATGGCGATGCTGGTGAAGGAGTTCGCCAAGTCGCTGGGTCAGCACTCCATTCGCGTCAACGCCCTGGTGCCCGGCGCAATCGCGGCCGGCGGCTTCGTCGCCAATCCCGCGCTCGCAAAGCACATTCCGCTCGGCCGCCTCGGCGAAGCGGACGATCTCGCGCCGATGGCACTTGCAGTGCTCTCCAACAAGGTCTCCGGCTATGTCACGGGAGCCGCGATCACCGTCGATGGCGGGCTTGCGCTGACCAACTGGTTCGATCCGCCGGAATTGTAGACCGCGCCCTCTTTTTGACAGGCTTGTCCGCGACAAGGCGGGCTGGCGGTTGGGCAGAGTGGATTTCCTGGAACATGGTGAGAGCGATTTGGTGCGGGTGCTTCCTGCTCGCACTTGGCGTGGCTGTGCTGCTGATGCCAGCGCAGGCGCAAAATCTCGATGAGGGCAAATCGGGTGCACGGCTGTTCGCCGATAGCTGCGTGACCTGCCATCACCGTGCCAAAGGATTGACCAAAGGCCGCTTCCGGCTTTCGCTCTATCTGTTCCTGCAGCAGCATTACGCCAGCAACTCCAGCGCGGCCTGGGAGCTTGCCTCCTATCTCGAGTCGGTCGATGAGGCGCCACGCGGCCGGCCGCCGCGGGCGGCGGCAAAAAAGCCGCCTCACAGCACCGGGCTCGCCGGCGGCTGGCTCCGTCCACCGGCGCCGATCCCGCAGCGGTAACGGGCCGTATTGTCATCGCAGTTTTCCGACTAGGCTTTGCAAAATGCGGTCCGACTGATTCGGCGGGGCGCGCGCGCCCCCGCGAGGGTAATTGCATGGCATTCTTCAAGCGTGAGCTCAGCCCGGTCGAGCGCTTCGAGAGCGCGCTTGCCGCCAAGCAGGACAACCGGCGGAAACTGGCGGGTCGGCTCGATCTCGCCGAAAAGCTCCTCTTGGAAAAGCGCACGGACGCCGAGAAGCTCGCGGTGGCTGGCGCCAATGCCGCCAAGCTCGAGCGCGCGGAAGGGAAGATGCGCGAGGTCGAAGAGCGCGCGCGGACGCTACGCACGGAGGTGGCCGAGCTTGACGAGCAGATTACCGCGACCGAACGCGCGCTGACTGACGCAAGAGCGCAACGCGACCGCGAGCTTGCCGCCGATCAGATCGAGGCGCTCGCCGCGGCGATCGAGCGCGCGGCTCCGGGATTTGGCGCCGGTGCTGCGGGGTTGGTGGAAGCTGTTACCAAAAACAGCACGACGGTGACGGAGGCGACAAAGTTTGCCGCCAGCGTCGATGCGATCCGCCGCGAGGTCATGTCCGCAACCGACCTGATCTGCTGGGAGCTGAGAACGATTGCGGTACGCACGCGTGCCGGTAATGCCAACGCCACGCCGGCCGCGCCTATCGAGGCCGAGCACACCGCGCCGGTCGAGATCGAACGGCAGCGCATCTACACGCTCAGTCCGCTGCTGTGGCGCGAGGGCAGCGAGGTGTGCAAGGCACCCGCCTTCACCATGGTCGGCCTGCCCAAGGCGTTACTGCCGGTCGCATTGCGGCATCATCATGTCGACTATCTCAACGCCCGCCGCGTGCAGACGCTGATGCATGTGCACGGCAGCGCACAGGGCGATTTGCCCGATGATGCCGCGCTGATCGACCTCGACGCACTCGCGGCCGAGGAACAGGGCGCCAAGGCTGATGCGAAGGCCAACGTGGCCTAGTGGAGCGGATTTGCCGTTCGCTACCTGCTGACCGCAGACTCGTAGAGCGAACGTCAAATCCAAAGCTCCACTAGGTTCAATATTTTGCTGGTGGTCCGATGATTCCAATATTCGCAAACCTGCCCGCTGCGATCGGATGCGAATGTTGGAAATCGGACCACTAGCGGAACAGACCTCCACATCATCGGTTGTTGTGAGCCCGGCGCGCAGTCAGGGAACCCATCGCTGTGGCTCCAATTCAACGTCACATGAGGAGAGCGACATGATGTCGGAAACGCAGGTTCACACCATCGCACGGCAGATGCTCGAGCAGCACGGCGCGGCGGCGATCGCCCAGGCCGCTCAGAAGGCACAAGCGTGCGAGAGCCGCGGCGATGACGAGGACGCGAAGGAATGGCGTCATATCGAGGACGCCATGAAGGCGATGCGCGGCCCGCATCAGAGCTGATCAAGAACGCGTGCCAGGTGTTGCAGGATCGGAAAAGCTGACGCAATGTCTGACCGAAGCCGGGCGTCAACCGGCCGGTGGAGCGGATTTGACGTTCGCTACCCTGGCAGCCGAATACTTGAGAAGCGAACGTCAAATCCAAAGCTCCACTGGAATCAAAGTTTTGCTAGTGGTCCTTTGATTCCAACGTTCGCAAACGTGTCTGCTACAATGGGATGCGAACGTTGGAATCGGACCACTAGTGTCAGAAGGGAGACCGCCATGATCAAGGTCAGCGTCATGTATCCGAATAAGCCCGGCGCGCGTTTCGATCACGACTATTATCGCGACAAGCACATGCCGCTGGTGAAGGCGCGCCTTGGCGAGGCCTGCACATCCTACACCGTGGACAAGGGGCTCGCCGGCGGCGCGCCGGGCGCGCCCGCGACCTATGTCGGCATGTGCCACATCTTTTCCGACTCGGTCGAGGCGTTTCAGGCCGCGATGGGCAAGCACGCCAAGGAGATCATGGGCGATATCCCGAACTACACGGATATCGCGCCCGTGATCCAGATCAGCGAGGTGGTGGTCGGCTGATCGGTCGGAACTGGCGAGAACGGCCGTTCGCAGCCTC
>Ga0070681_10007829_pt1 | contig 10453 bp, 10 predicted proteins | sample KBSC83BmetaG_FD_65650 | JGI IMG/M metagenome (GOLD analysis project Ga0070681, IMG submission 65650) | Corn rhizosphere microbial communities from Kellogg Biological Station, Michigan, USA - KBS C8-3B metaG | ecosystem: Host-associated > Plants > Roots > Rhizosphere | place: USA: Michigan...
CCAGCTGTCCCACCTCTACACGACCCTCGTCGCGCACTGCCAGACCGGCTGTGACCTGGCCGTCAACAGGTTCCTGTCGCACGACACGTTCATGGACAACACGCTCGACCTCCTGGCCCGCGCCGTTCCCGCCTTGCTCGGGCTGTTCTGGGGAGCGCCGCTGCTCGCGCGGGAGTTCGAAACCGGCACGCACCGGCTCGCGTGGACGCAGAGCGTGTCGCGCTCGCGCTGGCTCGTGACGAAGCTCGCGCTCGGCGCCGTCGCCACCGCACTCCTGGCCGGCGCGCTGACGCTGACCATCACGTGGTGGTACCGCTCGATCGACCAGGTCAACACCAACAGCTACAACGTGTTCGACCGCCGGGACATCGCACCCATCGCCTATGCAGTCTTCGCTTTCGCGGCCGGCGCGCTCCTCGGAGCGGTCATCCGGCGCACCGTGCCCACAATGGCCGCGACGCTCGGCGTCTTTGTCTTCGTTCGCGTCGCGATCTCGACGTGGGTTCGGCCGCACCTGCTGACGCCGCTGCAGCTGACGCAGTCGTTGCTGGGCGCGGGGCCGCGGTCCAACACCGAGTTCGGCGTCGGGCGCAGCAACGGCGGCCCGATCCAGGTCTTCGTCAAGGGCTCCGGAGGGCCGGACTCGTGGACGCTGTCCAGTCATCTCGTGAACTCCTCGGGGCACCAGGTGAGCGGGTCCCAGATGTCGGCGTTCCTGCATCAGTACTGCCCGAACGTCGGTACGCCGCCGCCGCCTCCACCGGGCGGCGGGGTCGCGCGTGTCATCGGCCCGTCGGCCGGCAGGGACTGCCTCGACCACATCGCCAGGACCTACAAGCTATTGGTGAGCTATCAGCCGAGCGGTCGTTACTGGACCTTCCAGTGGATGGAGGCCGGCATCTTCGTCCTGCTCGCGATGCTGTGCATGGGCGGGTGCTACTGGTGGGTCACGCGGCGCAGCTGAGCAGCAGCAAGCTTCTCCGGGTTGGAGATGACCCGTACGCCGACGATGCGCCCGTCGACGATCTCGTAGCTGATCGTGGTGATGACGACGCCGTCGTCGGTGATGACCGTGCCAGGCTGGCCGTTCACCAGGGCGTCCTGCATCTGCGCCGTCGGGGGGATGTCCGGCGCGATCGCGATGAGCAGCCGCGCGACCTTGCGCGCTCCGACGATCACGCGCCGTGCTGCCTTGACCACCCCGCCACCGTCGGTCCAGAGGGTCGCGTCCTCACTCAGCATCGCGATCAGAGCCTCGACGTCGCCCGTCGCACATGCCAGCTGAAACCGCTGCGCGAGCTCCTGACCTCGACGACGGTCGGCGTCGTAGCGCTGGCGCCGGTCCCCCACGCTGCGCTTCGCCCGGCTGACGAGCTGGCGGCACGCTGCCGGCTGCTTGTCGAGCATGCCCGCGATCTCGTCGTAGTCGTAGCCGAAGACCTCACGCAGCAGGAACGCCGCGCGCTCCTCGGGCGACAGCGTCTCCAGGACGACGAGGAACGCCATCGACAGCGAGTCGGCGAGCTCGGCCGCCTCGGCCGGGTCGTGCTCGTCCACGAGCAGCGGCTCCGGCAACCACGGGCCGACGTACTGCTCCCGTCGCACCCGCGCCGACTGGAGCAGGTCGAGCGAGAGCCGCACGACGACGGTGGTCAGGAAGGCCTCCGCGTTGCGCACCCCCGCCCGGTCGACCTGCTCCCAGCGGATGTAGGCGTCCTGCAGAACGTCCTCCGCGTCACTGACACTGCCGAGCATGCGGTAGGCGATCCCGAACAAGCGCGGGCGCAGCTCGACGTAAGGGTCGGTCATCCCGGCACGGCCACCAAGGGCACGTCGCAGGTCTCGGCGAAGCCTTCGCTGCGCAGGCCAAGTCCCGCGTTGAAGCGTGACCTCATGTTCTCCAACGCCACCCATCCCGCAAGCTCGACGAGTTCCTTCTCACTGAACGTACGCCGCAGCCGCGTGGCGAGGTCGTCGGTCACCGATGACGGCGTGGTGTTGACCGCCTCCGCGAACTCGAGCACGAGCCGCTCGCGCTCGTCGTACACATCGCTGTCGCGCCAGCGCCCGACGTCACGCACCTTCGCTGCGGGTACGCCGGCCTGCACGCCTTCGTAGTGGCCGTAGTCGATGCACCACGAGCAGCCGATGGCCATGGATGTCGCTTGTAGCGCCAGCCACTTCAGGTGCGGGTCGAGCGTCTTCCAGCGCTTCTCGACGACCGTCTCCAGCGCGCCCGACGACATCAGCACACCGTTGTGGTGTGCCGCAGCCTGCACCGGCTCGACCACCTTGCCGAACATCTTTCGCGAGTACCGCCAGGCATAGCGCTGCAGCAGGCCCTTCGGCTGCGCCACCAGCGTCACGTGTGCCATCAGAATGCCTCCTGTCGTTGCCGTCACCAGGACAGACGAGGCGACCGTCCGATTTGTGACAGGGCATCAGACGGACTTGCAAATGCTGGCCGCGACGACGGCGACGAGCAGGAAGCGAACCCGTACGGTTCGACCAGAGGGGAGGGCGCCATGGCAGGGGGTCAGACTCAGGCGACCGCCGACGCGGTCATCATCGGCGCCGGGGTGATCGGCAGCTCGATCGCCCTGGAGCTGGCTCGTGCGGGCCGCCAGGTGATCGTCGTCGACAAGGGCCCAGGTCCCGGCACCGGGTCGACCAGCGCGTCATCAGCGTGCGTGCGCTTCCACTACTCGACCTGGGAAGGCGTCGCCGTCGCCTGGGAGGCGAAGTTCGGGTGGGAGCGATGGCGCGAGCACCTCGGCGCCGACGACCCCTCCGGACTCGCGCGCTACATCAAGACCGGCGTCCTCGTGCTCGACTTTCCCGGGTTCAACGCGGCCCGTGTGGTCGAGCTCTACCGCAACGTGGGGATTCCGGTCGAGGCGCTTTCGCCGGACGAGCTCACGCAACGGTTCCCGGAGCTGGACGCCGGTCGCTACTTCCCCCCTAAGGCGCCCGAGGACGACGGGTTCTGGGACGACGCCACGGGCCGAATCGGCGGGTTGTGGACCCCCGAGGGAGGGTTCGTCAACGACCCGCAGCTCGCGGCGCACAACCTGTTGCACGCCGCGCAGGCGAACGGAGCGCGGCCGCGGTTCAACGTGTCCGTGACCGAGGTGCGCCGCAATGAGGGCGCCATCTCTGGGGTGCGGTTGTCGGACGGGACCGAGCTGTCTGCACCTGTCGTCGTCAACGCTGCCGGTCCGCACTCCGCGATCGTCAACGGTCTCGCCGGGGTGCTGGACGAGTTCCGGGTGGCAACCCGGCCGTTGCGTCAGGAGGTGCACCACATCGCCTCGCCGACGGTGCCGGTCGAGCAGCTGCCGATGGTGGCCGACGGCGATCTCGGCACCTACTTCCGCTGTCAGCCGGGCGGCAGCCTGCTGATCGGCGGCCAGGAGCCGGAGTGCGACCCGCTGGTGTGGCTCGACGATCCGGACAGCTTCGACGCCGCGCCGACGATGACGTCGTACGAAGCACAGGTCACCAGGGTCGCGCGCCGGATGCCCGAGCTTGCGGTGCCCCCGCGGCCGCGCGGGATCGTCGGCGTCTACGACGTCAGCGACGACTGGATCCCGATCTACGACCGGACGTCGCTCGACGGTTACTACGTGGCGATCGGCACGTCCGGCAACCAGTTCAAGAACGCGCCTGTCGTCGGTCAGCTCATGCGCACGCTGATCGAGGCGTGCGAGGCGGGCCAGGATCACGACCGCGATCCGGTCACGTGGACGACACCGGTGACGAACCTCGACGTGGGCCTGCGGCACTACTCCCGACTGCGCGAGGTGAACCCCGACAGCAGCTTCTCGGTCATGGGCTGACCGCCGGAGGAAGCACGACGTTCGCCGGCTCCTTGCCCGTGACGATACGAGCTACCTGGTCGACGAGGAAGGCACGGGCGCGCTCGGCGAACGTCGTGGTGTCGCCACCGACGTGCGGCGTGAGGAGAACGTTCGGCAGGCCCCACTCCGGCGCGTCCGACGCAAGGGGTTCCGGATTGGTCACGTCGAGCGCGGCACGCACCCGCCCGCTGACCAGCTCGGCGCGCAGTGCGATCGCGTCGACGGTCGGCCCGCGGCCGACATTCACGACGAGCGCGCCGTCGGGCAGGGCTGCGAGGACCTCGGCACCAACGAGACCGACCGTCTGGGGCGCCAACGGCACGCAGACGACGAGCACGTCGGCAGCGCGGGCCAGATCTGAGAGTTCCTCGTACGACGCCACCGCGTCGCGCGGGGTTCGGCTGACCTTCGACACGTGCGCGCCCAGCGCCGAGAGATGCCGTTCGATCCGCCGGCCGATGCTGCCGTAGCCGACGAGGAGAACTCGCTTTCCGTCGACCGACTCGCCGCGCTCGTGCTGCCAGCGGCGCTCGTGCTGTGCCCTGACGAACTCCGGCAGCCGTCGCAAAGCGGCGAGCACGAGCAGCACCGCGAGCTCCGCGGTGCTCTCCTCGTGATGCAGCCCCCGACCGTTGCACAGGGTGACGCCCGTGGGAACCACCGTCGCCAGATCGTCGACTCCGCTGCTGAGACTCTGCACGATCTGCAGTGCCGGCAGCTCGTTGATCAGGCGTCGCGCCTCGTCATCCCCCAGGTAGGGAAGGCAGTAGAACGTCACGTCGTCGAGGTGCGCCGTCTTGCGGTTGTCGTACGACACGACGTCGGCTGCCGGCACCGCCGCAGCAACTGCCTCGGCGAGTGAGTCGTGCGCCGGGATCAGCACCTTCATGTGGCGAGAGACAACGCGGCCAGTGCGGCGTTGACGATGCTGCCGGGCAGGAGGTCGTGCAGCTCGTAGAGCTCCGACACCGTGCCGGACTGGCCGAACTCGTCGACACCGAGCGGGACGCACGGCACACCGAGCGCCGAGCCCAGCCACGCCATCGTGTGCGAGGCCGCGTCGTGCACGGTCACGACCGGCGCCCGTTCCGCGAACACCGAGCGGAGCGCTCCTGCAACGCTCGGCGCCGTGGCGGTCCGGACGCCCTGTCGCAGCGTCCGCTGCCAGGCGCGGTAGAGCCGGTCCAACGAGGTCACGTCGACGACGTGCGCGGCGATGCCCTCGTCCGCGAGCTCGCCGGCGGCCGCGAGCACCTCGGGCAGCACCGCGCCGGACCCCACCAGGTAGACCACCGGTGCGTGCGCCTCGCGCAGCTCCGGAGACATGTCGAAGGCGTCGACGAGCCGGTAGGCACCAGCCAGGACCTGGCGGCGCAGCACCGCGTCGCCGACGCGCGCGCGGGCCGCGGCGAACGGCGCCTGGTCGACCGGTCGGGTGGTCAGTCGGAAGTAGTAGGCACCGTGCTCGGCCGGCGCCGCCGTCGTCGTCTCGCTGCGTCCACCCGCGATGTGCGCGAGGGCGTCGCAGAGCAGCCAGTCGAGCGCGGTCGCGTACGCCGGCTCGACGAACGTCACACCGGGGAGCTCGAGACCGACCGACGCGGTGATCGTCGACTGGTGCGCGCCGCCCTCAGGCGCCAGCGTGATGCCGGACGGCGTACCGGCGACGACGAAACGGGCGCCCGAGTAGGTGCCGTAGAGGAACGCGTCCAGGCCGCGCAGCACGAACGGGTCGTAGACCGTTCCGATCGGCAGCAACGGTTGTGCGGACAGGTCCCACGACAGCCCGAGCTGGCCGAGCAGCAGGAACAGGTTCATCTCGGAGATGCCGAGCTCGATGTGCTGTCCGGACGGATCCTGGGCCCAGCGCAGCATCCGGTCGTCGGACCAGGACCGTTGCGCGGTCGGCGCGAACACCCCGGTCTTGTTGATGAAGCCGGCGAGGTTGGTCGAGGTCGCGACGTCCGGCGCCGTCGTGACCAGGTACGGCGCCACCTGCTCGTCACGGGCGAGGTCGACGAGCACCCGCCCGAAGACTTCCTGCGTGGAGATGGGCTTCGCCGCGCGCACGCCGGTTGCGTCGGGGACGGTGATCGGCAGCGCTTGCTCGCGGGGCGGGCGCGCCAGCGCCTCGCGCCGCGAGTTGACCCAGATGCCGCCCGGCGACGCGGGGTCGAGCCGGTCCCACTCGGTCTCGCGGTCGAGGCCGAGCTGACCGCGAAAAGCATCGACCTGCTCGACCGTGAGCAGCGCGGAGTGGTTGCGCGGGTTGCCGGCGATCGGCAGCCCCCAGCCCTTGATCGTGTAGGCGAACACGATGCTGGGCCGGTCCGGCTCGGCGTCGCACTGCGCGTAGGCGTCGAGCATGGCGTCCAGGTCGTGACCGCCGAGGTCGGTGACCAGTGGTCCGAGCTCGCCGTCGGGGATGTCTGCGACGAACGCCTCGACCTCCGCCGGCGCGTCGTCGAGGAACTGCTTGCGCAGCGCGTCGCCGGCGAGCCCGAACAGCGACTGGTACTGCTCGTTGGGCATCGCGTCGATCCACGCCCGCAGGTGCTGGCCACCCGGCCGGGCGTACGCCGCTTCCAGCCGACGGCCGTACTTCACCTCGACGACGTGCCAGCCGGCCGCCTGGAACTGCCCACGCCACTGGTCGATCCGCACTCCTGGCACGACGCGGTCGAGCGACTGGCGGTTGAAGTCGACCAGCCACATCACGTTGCCGAGGCCGGTGGTCGCCGGGTCGGCGACTGCCTCCCAGATGTTGCCCTCGTCAAGCTCGGCATCGCCCAGGATCGCGATGAACCGCGTGCGTGGTCGCGGACCGAAGTGGGCGTCGACGTACCTGCGGGTGACCGCGGCGAACAGCGGCGCCGCTGCTCCGAGCCCGACCGAGCCGGTGGAGAAGTCGACCTCGTCGGGGTCCTTCGTGCGCGACGGATAGGACTGCAGCCCACCACGGGCGCGCAGCTGCGTGAGGTAGGACCGGTCGAGGTTGCCGAGCAGGTACTGGATCGCGTGGAAGACCGGGGACGCATGCGGCTTCACCGCGACGCGGTCGGCCTGGTCGAGGTGCGCGAAATAGAGGGCGGTCATCGCCGTCACCAGTGACGCGCTGGAAGCCTGGTGCCCGCCCACCTTGACACCGTCACCGGTGTCCCGGTCGTGGTTCGCCGCGTCGACTATGCGAGTCGCGAGCCAGAGCACCCGCTGCTGGATCTCCTCGAGCACGTCCAGGTCGGGCCGAACGTCGGTCACATTGACGACCTTACGTTCGCCCCGCCGCCCATCACCTGTCGCCGTGTTGCCTTCCATCTATATCGTGTTACGATATAGATGCCTCCCCTTCCCACCGGGGGAGGCCCAGATCTCGTAGGGCGGAGGTGACCGTGGGCCCCTGGGCGAGTGCGATCATCGCGGTGTCAGCCCTGCTCGCGGCGGTGCTGTCCGTCTGTGCCTTCCGCGGGCTCGTCGAGGCGCTCGAGCTGGCTGACAACCGGTGCGAAGCCTGTCATCGCGCGGTCGCGTGGCCGCTTCCGGTGCGTGGTCACACCTGCTGGCGCTGCCGCCACAGCGGGCAGCGAGCGGTGCACGGCTGACGGCGTAGATTCGGGCGAGCCGACCCGGAGGTCGCCCCGGTGACGATCGCTCCGACAGCTCGACGGCGACTACTACGCCAGCGAGGAGATCGGCGGCTGCAAGCTCACCGTGCCGCAGCTGAGCCTGGAGTTCGAGCTGGCCTGACACTTCTCTACGGCCAGGCTGTCTCATGCGCCACGTCAACCGCCGACCTTGCGGCCGAGCAGATGAAAGACGCGACTCACCTGCCGGTAAGGGTCGCGCCTGCTGGCCTCGAGCTCGACGGCGGCGATCGCCGACAGTTGTTGTCTGTCGGTCGGATCCAGCTCGGCGCCGCTGAACTCCAGCCAGTCCACGAACAGCCACACGCCGTACCACGCCGTCGGGTCGACACCCCGCGGGCGAAGCAACGCGCTGATCTCCTCGACGGTGTCGCCTCTGCCGGGCACGCCGAGTACGCCGATCTCGGTCCGCGCGTCGAACGACGCGAGGGCGTCGTCCCAGCGTCGCTCCAGGGCAGGTCGCACGGCTGACGCGTGGGCGTTGCCGGTCATGATCGAGACCACGCCATCCGGCGCCACGCATCGGCACAGCTGGTCGACGACGGGCTCCGGGTCCTCGAGATAGCCGAGGACTCCGTGACACAGGACCGCGGCGAACCGCCGGCCGGCGACCGCCTCGTCCGCGTGCTCACCGGGGGCTTCCACGAACGTGACCCGTTGCTGCGCCGCGGCCGGCAGCCGGTCCAGGCGCCGGCGCGCCTTGTCGAGCATCGCCGGTGACGAGTCGAGCAGCGTTACGTCGTATCCGGCGTCGGCGAGCGGAAAGGACTGATGACCGGCCCCGCCGCCGACGTCGAGAACCGACGCCGGCGGCGGAGGAAGATGTTCCAGCAGCTGCTGGTGCATCACGTAGGTGCGGACGTATCCCTTGACCGAGGCATATGCCTCGTCAGCGAAGCGGTCAGCCAGTGCGGCCCAGGGATCCTCGTGCATGTCCCCTCAAACGGTAAGTGCTTCCACGGAAAGTCCGGCCTCGACCCAGTCCTGGATGCCCTCGCGATACTTCCGCACGTTCGTGTAGCCCAGGTTTGTCAGCAGTGACGCCACCGCCTGGCTGTTGCCACACGAGGGGTTGGAGCAGTAGGTGACGATCGCGGCGTTCTTGTCGGGCAGGAGCGCCGCGGCGCGATCCGCCACGTCCTCCTCGACGAGGTTGAGCGCGCCGGGCAGGTGCTGCTGCGAGTAGTAGGGCGCGGCGAGTGCGTCCACGACGACGACCTCCTGCCGATCGATCGCGGCCTTGAGCTCGTCGCGCGTGATGAGTGCGGTCATGGCTGTTCCTCCATCTGCCGGCCCGCTCCTGCGCGGGCCTCATTTATGTGCGTGCGCACGAACATAACAGATGCGTGCGCACGCACGCAAGTCCCGGTAGACTCGTCGGGTGACCCAGAGCCGCCGCGAGCTCGCCACGAGCGCGTGGGCTGCCCTGCTCCGGACGCATGCCGCGCTAGTGCCCGAGCTCGACCGGACCGTGCAGCAGAAGGTGGGGCTACCACTCAGCTGGTACGACGTTCTGCTCGAGCTCGCCGCTGCGCCGTGCCGGCGGCTGCGCATGACCGAGCTCGGCGAGCGCGTCGTCCTCAGCCGGACCCGGGTCAGCCGAATCGTGGACGACCTGGTCGACGCCGGGCTGGTCTGCCGCGAGGAGAACGCAGCGGACAAGCGGTCGGCGTACGCGAAGATCACCGAGCGAGGGTTGGCGCGCTATCGCGAGGCCGCACCGCACTACTTGCAAGCCATCGAGGAGCAGTTCGCTGCATCGCTGACCGACACGCAGCTGCGCGCCATCGCCTCCGCGCTGAGCCGCGTGGTCCCTCCCCCGCAAACCACCTGACCGCCGCCTCGAGCGGCGGGATGATGCTGGGCATGGACGACGGCTGGCTGCGGGACCAGCACGACGATGTCGCCGGTGCGCAGGACGACGTGTCGCTGATCATCGCCAACCTTGCGCGGGTGCAGGGCGCGCCGCAGAAGTACAACCGCACGGTCACCGACGCCTGGGTTCGCATCGTCGCGCACTGCCGCGCAGCAACACAGCCGTCGACCTTCGACGAGCTGCTGATCAGCCGCCCGTGGCTGCTGGACAAGCGGCTGTTGATGCGCCACTACACGTCGCGCACGCTCGCCTCTGACGTGGCGCGCCGCGAGTGGGTCGAACCGGACGTGCTCCCGCTGCCGGTCGTGTGACCCTCAGTCGGCCCGCCTACGACGCGCACGCGGCTGCGCGGCCTGGCCCGACCGGCGGATCGCCGCGTCCGTCGTGCCGAGGTAGCTCGCGACAACGCGTTCGTTGCGGATGACGTCGGCGGGGCGCCCGTCGGCGATGACGCGCCCCGACTCCATCGCGTAGAGACGATCGGAAAGGCTCGTGACGAGCGGCATGTCGTGCTCGATGAGCAGGACGGCGAAACCCATCATCTCCTTCAGCTGGCTCAGCAGCGGACCGAACGCCTCGGTCTCGCGCTGGGCTATCCCCGCAGTCGGCTCGTCCAAGAGGACGAGCTCCGGCTGCTGGGCCAGGATGCATGCCAGGTCGACGATGCGCCGCGTGCCGGTCGAGAGCTCGCCGCAGCGCTTCTCCTCGAACGCCTGCAGACCCATGAGCTCGACGAACTCGCGAGCCGCCTGGTGCTTCGCCCGCTCGTTCATGACGCCTAGACCGAACAGGCCGGCCAGCAGCCCCGTGGGTGCATGTCGCTCGAGGGCGACCATCAGCGTCTCCAGCACGGTCAGTCCCGGATAGAGCCGCGCGTCCTGGAAGCTTCGCCCGAGACCGACGTAAGGCCTCAGCTCGGGCGGCAGCTGGGTCACGTCGTCGTCGAACAGCATCACGCGTCCGGACGTGGGCCGGACGTAGCCGGACACGCAGTCCATCAGCGTCGTCTTCCCAGCGCCGTTGGAACCGATCAGCCCGACGGTCTCCCCCGGCCGGACCTCGATCGACACCGCTTC
>Ga0070681_10007831_pt1 | contig 10450 bp, 7 predicted proteins | sample KBSC83BmetaG_FD_65650 | JGI IMG/M metagenome (GOLD analysis project Ga0070681, IMG submission 65650) | Corn rhizosphere microbial communities from Kellogg Biological Station, Michigan, USA - KBS C8-3B metaG | ecosystem: Host-associated > Plants > Roots > Rhizosphere | place: USA: Michigan...
CCCAACGAGGCCGTCTGGGAACGTCGTATCGTGAATGCTCTTTGCCAACTGGCCATCAACCTGCAATTTGATTTGCTAATGTTTTGTGCTGCTACGGGGCTGATCTCGAAGCGTGTGATCTCTTTGGCGAGTTCGTAGAGATTGTTTACGCCATGCACCCCAAAGGCCGGTTGAAGAAGGCGCCAGGGGAGCATCGCCCGCTCTGGCGTTTGCCTCCGCTTGACAGCGAATTATCTGTCGGACGCCAGCGCGCCAGGACCGATTCCGATGTCGTGAACCCGATTTTGTGAATCGACCAGCGCCCGTATCGTCACGAAGCTTTGGCCCGGCATGCCATAACGGAGATCTGTCATCGTAACGAGCTGCAATTGTTGTTCATTCGGAATGGGATCTTTCTGCCAGTAGGGAAAACGAGAAAAATAGAGAACATACCGGAATTGCGGTGTGTCGCTGGCAGCCTTCAACGCGGGACTCCAAGGTGATTGATAGAGCGTGGCGCGGCCGCTGGGGTCGAACTGACCAAGAGCCGGCACTGTGTACAGGCGATACGCGTGTTCACCCTGGACAATGCCGCGCCAGGAAAACGGATTCAACGAATTGGGTAAGGCGGCGAGTTGGAGAGGAGCACCGAGATCGGGATACACCCGCGATTGCAGTTGCGAGAGTGCCCTTTGATGCAGAAGTTCGCGGAATCCGCCGTATGCCACGAAGAGGACCAATGCAGCGAGGGCGAAGCCGCGCCCGCTGCCCCGGCGGCTGCCGATCTCGTCGCTAACCAGCCGGTTCAGCAACGGCGCAGCCAGAGCAAGCAGCAGTACTGCCAGCATCACCCAGTCCGTCAGGCTGAACAGATCGAGGTAGAGCCAGCGCGAAGAGAATGGCAGGAATAGGCGGATGCCATAGCTCATGCTCCAATCGAGCAGCAAATGGCTGCCCACTCCCGCACAGGCGATAAGCCATGCCATGCGCCACCGCAATTTGCGCCGGCTGAACAGCGCTGTTAACGCGACAGCCAGCGCCGCCATGAACGGCAGGCCGATCAGGGAATGTGTGTAACCACGATGAATCTCGAGACCGCGCAACTGGCCTTGGATCATGCTGACCATGTCGATATCGGGAATATTCGCCGCGATGATCAGCAGCAGGCCGGCGCGAGGGGAATATTTGCCAAGACCGGATCGGGACAGCGCCACGCCCACGAGAGTGTGAGTCAGGTTATCCATCAGCGCCGGATCTTCTGTCCCCCGCTTCCGTCTCCTGCTTCTGTCTCCTGTCTCCTGCCTTCTGTCTTCTGCTTTCTATCTTTTCCTCACGAGCGAGATAGGCGGGTGGAACAAGCAGCGTGAGCGCCCTCGGTTCCACGTCGATCTTCACCGGCAGGCGACAGGCAAGCTCACCGTCAATCTGCGTATACACTGCGGGATCGCTCGCCGCTTCGAATGTGGCCGACGTCGCGCGAAGCACGGTGCAGCCGCGAACCCGGTCCACTCGTTTAAGCGCCACGCCAAGCAGATAACGCAGGTACCCAAAAGCGCTGGAGCCCTCGAAGAGCACGAGTTCGAAATCGTCTCGTAGCAGCGACGCACCACAGGCGATTTCCAAATCGCCTCCATAATTGCGAACGTTGCTGATTAGCGCGAAGCCGCACCGGTGGATTTTAGCCGAAACGATCACATCGAATTGCGGAATCGGGCGGAAGAGCTGCGCCACCCCGCCTACGTAATAAGCGAGTTTGCCTGCAGCTGCTTTTAAATCGAGGTTAATGTCGTAGACGATCTGGGCATCGAGGCCGATGCCGGCCATCAGGAGAAAATAGCGTTCAAACCCCGCTGCTCGCATAACCCCAAGCGAAATGCGGCGAGGTTGGAGAGAGGCGATGGAGCCGGCTGCATGCAGGAGGCCATGTTTTATTTTCAGCTCATGCGCCAGAACGTTGGCGGTCCCCGCGGGGAGAATCGCCAGCGGAACCGCCGAATGCACCATACCGTTCAAGATCTCGTTAGTGGTGCCATCCCCGCCGGCGGCGACAATGAGATCCACGCCTCTGTCGATTTCGCGCTTCGCCAGCGACCCGGCGGTGCCGGGACCGGTGGTAGCAATCAAGGTTGCCTGCGTTCCCTGTTGGCGCAAAAGGTCAATGCTACGTTGGAGCAGGTGCGCTCTCCGAGCCAGACGGCCCGCATACGGATTGTAAATGACGGCAGCCCGCCGGTAGGGGGAGTGAGCGTGATCCAAACCCATCATTATAGTTACGACACTGAGGAATCCCGTGAAAGACTCGGTTCAACATGAAATTCAAAGGCTACGCGAAGAAATTGAGCGGCACGAGCACCTGTATTACGTCGCCGATCAACCCGTAATCACGGATGCTGAGTATGATGCGCTGATAAGACGCCTTCAGGTGCTGGAAAGCGAACACCCGGAGCTGGTGACGCCCGATTCGCCTACCCAGCGAGTCGGAGGGAAGCCTCGTGAAGGCATGCAGCGAGTTGAGCATAGCACGCCTATGCTGAGCCTCGACAACGCGTTGAACGAGCAGGAACTGCGCGACTTCGACGCTCGCGTCCGGCAGCTTTTGAAACAACAACAATTCGAGTACGTGGCCGAATTGAAAATGGACGGCCTTTCTATGGCGGCCCACTATCGCGATGGCCGCTTTCATCAGGCAATTACTCGCGGAGATGGCCGCGTGGGCGAGGATGTCACCGGGAACGCCCGGACCATCCGGTCGCTTCCCTTGCGCGTAAACAAACATTTGGCGCCGTGGCCCGCGTTTGAAGTCCGAGGCGAGGTCATCATGCCGCAAAAATCGTTCGAACGCCTGAATGCGGGCCGCGATGCCGAAGGTTTGTCGCGCTTCGCCAATCCTCGCAACGCAGCCGCGGGCGCGCTTCGTAATCTGGACCCGCGCGTCACGGCGCGGCGCGAACTCGATTTCGTTCCGTACTTCCTTCTCGTCGATGGAGCGTTTGCGCTCGATAGCCAGTGGGAGACGCTTGAAACACTGACGCGGTTCGGATTCAAAGTAAATCCGCATCGCCGGAAATGTACGGACCTGGACTGCCTTCTCGAGTTCATCAAGCACTGGGACGAGAAACGCGAAGGGCTGCCGTATCAAATCGACGGCATTGTCGTGAAGGTAGATTCCGTGCAACAGCAGCGCGAGCTTGGCTTCACGGCAAAGGCGCCGCGTTGGGCTATCGCTTTCAAGTATGCGGCGAGGCAGGCCGTAACGACGCTCGAAAATATTGAGGTGCACGTGGGCCGCACCGGCGCGTTGACACCTGTCGCTCACCTCACGCCGGTAGCGATCGGCGGCGTCACGGTCGCGAGAGCCACGCTGCACAACGAGGATGAGATCGCGAGACTGGAAGCCGAGATCGGCGATAAAGTGCTGGTCGAGCGCAGCGGCGATGTCATCCCGAAGGTGGTCCGCGTCGTTGAACGGGGACCGCACCGGCATAAGTTCCACATGCCTAAAACGTGCCCTGTATGTGGAGGCCATGTTGTGCGCGAAGAGGGCGAGGCCGCCAGTCGCTGCGTCAACACGAATTGCCCTGCGCGATTGCACGAATCGCTAAGGCACTTTGCACAGCGGAGCGTCATGAACATCGATGGCGTCGGCAATGCATTAGTCGAGCAGTTGCTCTCGCGAGGTCTGGTCAAAAGCATCGCAGATCTCTATGACCTTACGGTTGAGCAATTGACCGGGCTCGACCGCATGGGTGAGAAGTCGGCATCGAAGATCGTTAAGAACATTGACGCGTCGCGGCGCCAGCCGCTTTGGCGCGTTCTGAACGGCCTCGGGATTCCGTTTGTGGGTGAGCGGGCGGCGCAAATTCTTGCGAATCATTTCGGCAGCCTCGATGAAATCGCCGGTGCCTCCGTGGAAGAACTGCAGGAGGTCGAAGAGGTAGGTCCGAAGGTGGCGGAGTCGATCCGGCAGTTCTTCTGCGAAGAGCGCAACCGCGAACTGGTGGAGCGTCTGCGCCGTGCGGAACTGCAATTTACTCAGGCGAAGAAAGCAAGGAAGCGGGGAAAGCTCAGCGGTCAGACATTCGTACTCACCGGTACTTTACCGACTTTGACGCGTGAGGAGGCCAAGGCAAAAATAGAAGCGGCAGGCGGGAAAGTCGCCGGTTCAGTCAGCAAAAAGACCAGCTATGTTGTCGCCGGCGAGGACGCCGGGCAGAAACTCGATAAGGCAAAAGATCTGGGAGCTCGGATCCTCGATGAGGCCGGCCTATTCGCTATTCTGGAGACGGATTCACGCTCATCCACCGCGGCGGAGTAATTGCTAAAACATCTTTTCCTAGTTTTGATCTCCTGGGGACCGCCCGGACTGTTGTTCTTAAGCTTTCTGGACTCTGTAGGAGTTCCGATTGTCGGCGGCGTGGATGCTCTGCTGATCGCAGTTTCTACCGTAAGCCCCACACATGCTTACATGGCGGCAATTTTTGCGGTGATCGGTTCAGTGATTGGAAGCATGGTTCTGTATCTGATCGCCCTCAAGGGCGGTGAGGTGCTTCTCGCGGGGCACACATCCAGCAGTCGCGGCCGTAAATTGCGGCACTGGTTTGAACAGTACGGACTAGTCACAGTTTTTCTTCCGGCCATTTCCCCAATCCCCTTGCCGATGAAGATACCGGTGTTCTGCGCCGGCGCATTAAAAGTACGCCTCGTTTCGTTTATTGCGGCGGTTGCCGCGGCGCGTATCATCCGTTATTTCGCGCTCGCTTATCTGGGACAGCGGTACGGACGCGATACGCTTGCGTTCGTGGAGCATCACTGGGTTCCGATCTTACTCGTGGTTCTAGTCCTGTGCGTCCTCGCAGTCGTGATGCTGAAGGTGATTGATCGTGAGACGGAACCGCAATCGGTGCAAACCGGGGACGCTTCCGATTTCCCACACGACTGATGCCGGTGGGAGTCCCCTGGAACGAGTTATGTGGAACCTTAGGCGGGCGCTTGTTCTCTCTTGTGAACTCCGGCCGCGCGCAGCCGGTAATCGTGAGCGTCTTCGTTCAAGACGAGTTGCAGCTCGGCTTCCGACAGGTAGCGAAGGGGCGCGGAGCGATCGATCCGCCGCACAATTTCGGCCAAACCAACGAGCATCTCCATATCCGCGCGCGTCATGCTTTCATTCACGATGACTCCACAACCCTCTACGAGAAAGAAGGGCCGCTGCGAGCTTTCACTCTGCAGGTGAACCGCCGCTTCTTCACACGACGGCAGAACCGCCGCGATTCCGGCGGAGAAAATCGCCTGACAGGGAAAAAGAACCCCCGCGGCGACGATTGATCGCGAGTTACGATCGGTCGCCAGAGAGTGAACGGTTGAGTGGTCCGGCACGCTCCAGCCTGAGCGGCCGGCGATGCACGCAAGCAAATCGTAATTCGGCTCAGGCGCTTCTGCCGGTGAGAGCGCGAGACGGTCTTCTACGAAATCGAGCAGCCGCCTCACTTCCGCACACGTATCGCCATGGACAACCAGGCCGTGATTGGCGAGTACGAAAATGTTTGCGTGAGGACAGCCGGTAAGAGCCTTTTGTATCTCTTGAGCCAGCGGCAGGCCCGAAGGAACGTACGGGATCCAGCACCATGCCAGCCCGCTGAGGCGCTCCGTCAGACGGGCGCGGCCGTCTTCCCGTACTGCCCATGCGATGGTGTTCACGGAATGAACGTGAGCAACAACACGGCGCGGCAAAACGGCATGCATCGTGGTTTCAATCGATGCCCGCAGGCGAACTCCAGATTCCGTCTCCCAATCCGTCGGCGCTTCCCTATTTTGACGCACTGCTGAGAGTGCTTCCTTCAGATTGACCGGAACAAAAATTTCTTTCCGCTCCGCATCCGCCAGCCAGGTTCCCGACGCCTTGATCCACATAACCTCGTTGAGCTTGACAGACGTGTTCCCGCTGCTCGCCTGAATCAGCAGCGGGTCACGGCCGATATCAGCCGACAAGCGCAACAGCGATGTGAATTCCTTACTTCTGGTGTGCGGCAATCGCTTCTCGGTGGAGTTTAACGCAACCATCGTGGAAAATCTCGTCATTTCTGCTGCAGCACCCGGAGTTCCGGTTTCGATGCGGCATAGGTTGTGCGCTTCCGCCTCTTTTGGCCGATCTTAATCGACGCATTAAAAATTGCCCCGACTGGGATGAAGCCTCCTAATTTGTGGGCAGCGACGGCGGAAAGTCCCATAGACGCGATGCAGCCGCAGGACCCGCAATCGGGATCTCCCCCGAATTGACAAGGCGTGATTCTCGTTTTGAGATCGGCCGAAATCGTTTGCGTGGTCAAAGCAAACACGCACTCCGCCGGGCTGTGCGGAGGCGACGCAAGCTGCCGGATGAGCCCTTCGGGCATATCCAGCTTCGGGAAACGAAGGCGCATCTCTTGCAACTGATCGATCACCTGGGCGCGCTCTTGTCTCGTCAGCATTTCCGGGAGATCGTCTCCTCTCTGCGGTGTGAACAGGCTGAACCAGACCTTAGCTATCTCGGGCCGCGGCGTCCAGAACTCCATAAACTCATTCAAATATCCGGGCCGCTTCATCATTTGTCCTGTCACTGTAGAGTGAATCGTGATGTGCTGGCCTGCGATATTCTTCAAAATACGGTCGTACGTCGCCGGCGCTCGGCGGACATCATGCTCGGGCTGAAGCCCGTCGATCGACACCACTACATTCATATGGCGGAAATCCGCCCACTCGCGAGCGAGCGGCCTGAATGCGCTGGTGACCACCTGGACATGGATTCCGCGATCCAGCAGCAGCGGCACCATCGTCTCTAACTCGCGATAACGCACCAGGGGGTCTCCGCCCACAATGGATAAGTGCAAGGGCTTGAGACGATCCACCAACTCCAATACGCCGTCAATAAGAGCTTTCCCTTTGCGGTCGTTCAACTCACGAAGTGTGACCCCGCCGCCGAGATGACCGTCCTCGTACGCATAACACCCCGGGCAACGTAGTGGACACTCACGCGTAATTTCAATTGAGAGCGACGGGCAATCGCCTTTTAGGATCTTGCCCCATGCTCTCAGGATTTCCGAGGTCTGCAATTTAATTCCTTTCCAATTCGGAGATTGCGCGAAGCGGTGATTGTGATCATGCTTCGCTTTCACGTGCCAAGAGAGCGGAATTCTTACGAAGACAAACAGCTCGTAGCCGGAAGACTTGATGCCGTTCAGAACCCGCGCAAGACAAAAAGCATCACGAAGGCAGAAGCCTTAAACCCGGAGGAGAGGGATCGGTAGCGTGATGAACGATGGAAGCGCTGCTATCCGGATGGCTGGACTCCGGCATTTCGCCTGTACCGAACCAGCAGTGCTCGGATTGAAAAATGGACGCACCATAACAAGCCCAAAGACAAGGTTGGGGTGCCACACCATTGATGCCATGGCTCAGGATAGACACATTTGCCTCAACACCGGCCGGTTTTGTGGCAGGAGGATCAGCGATGCGGTCCAAAGATGCTGTGAAAACTACGAGACAGAGCAGCCAGACAAGCCAATAGATTCGTCTGGTGCTTGGCAGAGGCATCCAGGCCTATCGTATCGCAGTGGGCCATCAACGAAAGCCCCTGGCCGTACTGTTCGGCCGGGCCGGGCGATCATACAGCGTATCAGCTATTGATTAAAACCATCGGAGCGGTAATTTTTATCGTCGCCGGGCTCATCTCTATGGAGCTGGCGCCGCAACTCAACTTCACGGACATCGTCCCATTGATGTTCACCTGCATGGCATCGGTTTCATTTGTGCCCATCGGCGATTTCGTGGTCACGCCGCCCATGCTGACGGTCGTCGTGCGATCACCCATGCTGATGGTCAGCGAATCGCTGCCTTGAGAAATCGTCACACTGCGATTGCCCGATTGTACCGTGACGGTCTCGTTCTGATGAATGGTCGCGCTCCGGTTGCCTTGCTGGACCGTAAGGGTGTGATCGCCGGTTTCAACAGTCTCGGCGTCGTTGACGTGAATGGTGGTCGTGCGATCGTTGCCAACTTTTCGAGTCTCATCGTGTTCGATCACCGAATTCATATCTTTTTCGGCTTGCAGAAAGATTTCTTCTGAACCTTTCTTGTCTTCAAACCTGAGCATGTTGTAGTTCGCCGCGCCGCCCTTCATGCTGCTGCGGGTAAGCAACCCACTCTGCGTTTTATTATCGGGCAGCGTGAATACCGGCATATTGTCCTTGTTATAGACGCTGCCCGTCACAATGGGGCAGTCCGGATCGCCATGCAGAAAGCTGATAACAACTTCATCGCCGACACGCGGAATCCACTGATGACCCCACGCCCGGCCGGCCCAGCCTTGCACGACCCGAACCCAGCAGGCGTATTTAGCTTCCCGATCCCAATGAAAACGGACCCGGACCCGGCCGTACTTATCCGGCCAAATCTCTTCAGTGTTGCCGGATGCGGTCTCATCGATGACGAATGCTGTATCGAGGCCCACGGCAACCGGCTTCGGATTCAGCATTGGCGGAACGTAGGGAACCGCGGATTTAATACACCGAAAGCTGTTCTCGTAGGACGCCCCAAGCTTTTCACGATTCTGATAATCGGGCTGCTGGATCGCGTTGTGGGACGCCTCCGTCAGAAGATAGGAGCCCGCCGCTTCCCCGCCCTGCACCGTGATCTTGTACCCGGTCGAAAACGCCCGGCACCGCGACGAGCCGTTGAACACGAGCTGACTCGTCTCGGGAGCCTGAATGCGGTGGCGGTCGAGTTTCTCTCCTTCCGGCCGTACATCTCCGAGGCGCGCCGCGGGCTTGTTGAATTGTTTCGCGTAGTTGCCAGGATAGTCGTACAACTCGAACTGCTTGCCTTCATCGGCCACTCCGGGGGATTGTTCCGTAACCTCCATGAAGTTGTGAGGCATTTCATGATGGAAATCCCGCATAGTGTGCTTTCCTGCGTGGATCTGCTCAGCGATGCTCCACGTGCGAATGGTGTCAGCGGCAGTGTCCTGACCCTGGGCAGGAGCATACACGAATGTCGCTTGCTCGGGGAGCGCTTTATAGCCGCTGGGTGAATCGCATAGCACCATCACGTGTTTGCCATTCGAATGCTCGAAGAAGTAGAAGATGCCTTCGTGCTCCATCAGCCGGCTGATGAACGCGAAGTCCGTTTCGCGGTATTGAACGCAGTAGTCCCAAACTGTGTAGGTTTTCGTTAGATTCATCTGGAGATAGGCGCTGTAACCCATTTCCTCGACGACCTGCTTGATGATATCGGGAACGGATTTGTCCTGGAAAATCCGGCAATTCGCTCCGTAGTTCAGAAAGGAAAACCAGGGAACGATCGCCGCCGTGTAATAGGCGAAGTTATCGTCCTGGCTGTCTTTGCTGAAGCGTTCGCAAAAACCGCAAATATAGCGCTCGCCGGCATCCGCCCCCGAACCTGGCTCACTCAGCTTGATGCGGACAGTGAAAGCCTTTCCCACAAGGTCGTGCTGTTTGACCTGCGCGGGTTTATTGCTTTGCACGTCCGCCACCATTTTGACGGTGTAGCGAAATGGCTGCGAGATGCTTTCGGAGCCGGCAAAGCTGGAAATCAATAAGACATCCTGACCGGCAGGCGTATAGACAGCCAGAAGCCGGTTTTCTTGTGTAATCTGTTCCGCCATGGGCACCTTCCTCGCCGGGTTCTATCAAAAACATGCGCGCAATGCCTAACCTGGTAAGGCCGTAACACTGCGCGCACGGAAACTAAACGAGGAGAGGATCCCGAGAGTATCGATCCTCCCTCCAAAATCTATGCAGGCGTGCTGCCAAATCACGCCATGGAATACTGAAACGCTCCGTCAGGCGCCATGCCAACCTCGACGGATCTTAATCGTTGGCCTTCCACCAGACTTGCCAGAAGCTGGCGGGAAATATCGGGCAGCAGAGTATTGGTCAGGATATTGTCGACATTGCGCGCGCCGCTTTCCACTTCCGTGCATCGCCTCGCGACTTCGTCGATAACGGATTCCTGATAATGGAGTGTGATTTTGTGGTTCTCCAGCATGCGTCGCTTGATCCTGTCTAACTTAAGCCGGATGATTCGCTTCAGGTTCTCATCGCGAATCGGATAGTAGGGGATGACGACCATACGGCCGAGAAATGCCGGCTTGAACATCTTGTTCAGTTCCGGTTTGATTGTTCGGACAATGCCATCGGGTGTAGGCGTGGTTTCCGGGTCGGCGCAGAGTTTCATTAGCTGATCGGTACAGGCGTTGGTGGTTAACAGGATAATCGTATTCTTAAAATCGATCTCCCGGCCCTCGCCATCTTCCATCAAGCCCTTATCGAAGACCTGGTAAAAAAGTTCCAGTACGTCCGGATGCGCCTTTTCGACTTCGTCCAGCAAGACCACTGAATAGGGCCTGCGGCGGACGGCTTCGGTGAGGACCCCGCCTTCGCCGTAGCCTACGTACCCCGGAGGCGAACCCTTCAGAGTG
>Ga0070681_10007832_pt1 | contig 10446 bp, 10 predicted proteins | sample KBSC83BmetaG_FD_65650 | JGI IMG/M metagenome (GOLD analysis project Ga0070681, IMG submission 65650) | Corn rhizosphere microbial communities from Kellogg Biological Station, Michigan, USA - KBS C8-3B metaG | ecosystem: Host-associated > Plants > Roots > Rhizosphere | place: USA: Michigan...
CGACCCTCATGGATGACGATACGGAGAACCGTGCCCGATTCTTCGTTGCGCAGAGGTCGAACCTGGGCAACCTCGACTTTGACGCCATCAACCGTGATTCCGCGCCGCAACCGTTCGAGTGCGGTAGGCGGCGGAAAGCCGTCGAGCGTCGCTTCGTACTCTTTTTCCAACTCAAATTTGGGGTGTGTGATGCGATAGAGTAGTTCGCCGTCGTTGGTCAGAAGGAGCAAGCCGGACGTCTTTCGATCGAGCCTGCCCACCGGAACGACACGTTCGGGCACATCGATCAGATCGAGCACCGTGCGGCGGCCGCGTTCATCGGCGGCCGTCGTGATGTAGCCGGACGGTTTGTTGAGCATCAGGTAGCGACGCCGTTCCCATTTCACGACCTCACCGTCGACCCGGATCGTTTGCCGGCGGGGGTCGACGCGGAGCCCCATTTCCTGCACGATCTGCCCGTCAACGCTGACGCGCCCGTTGGCGATCATCTGCTCCGCTTTGCGCCGCGACGTCAGGCCATACGACGCAATGACGTGTTGAAGACGTTCCAAGTTTGCTCCCATGGCAAGTTGAATGGACGAGCGCCGTCCTGTCACCCGCCTGCGTTGAAGGGATTTCCTGAGTAGATCGCCAGGCGCAGGATCGGTTGCGCTCCGATAAAGAATACTACGTCGCCTTGCGACTGGAACGGCCCTCCCCCGCTTGCGGGATGCAATTCGAGGGTGAATTTCAAATCAGCCGCCTGCTGAGCGGTGAATAGGAATGTCTGCACGACGCCGAGGGAATAGTCCTTCTGTGCCAGTTCATCGTTTAGAGCGGCCAGGTCGCCATTTCGCCCGAGTCGAACCCAGCGAAACTGCTGGCTCAGATAGCCGCTCAACGCATTTTCGTCACCATAGCGATCGCTGCTGCCGAGCAGTACCGTAATGACCCGAGCGCCATCCTCCCAGGTCGCAATCACCAGGCACTGTCTGGCAGCGTCGGTGGTGCCGGTTTTGACTCCGTGCACTCCCGGCGCACCGAGCAGTTCGTTTGTGTTGTGGAGCGTGATCGTGCGCACGTTGGGGCCCTGGACCTGCACGTCCTGCGAAATTTCCCCGACCAGCGTTTCGAGCACCTGAAAATCGAAGAGTTTCTGGGCCGCGAGCGCGAGATCGCGCGCGGTGCTCACATGGCCATCAGTATCGCGCCCATCAGGATCAACGAAGTGCGAGTTCTTCATGCCGAGCGCGGCCGATTCGCGATTCATTTCATCAACGAAGCGCTGTCGCGGCGCTTCATCGGCCGCGCCCGGCAGCGTCGCGCCGGTGTACCGCGCCAGTGCCAGTGCCGCGTCGCCGCCGGAGTTGAGGAGCATCCCGGCCAGCAGATCGCGTACGGTGACGACATCACCAACCTCAAGTCCCATGTGCGAGTAGATCGTTGGGTCGACCGTGTCGTCGGTCTGAATCGTCACAGCCGCGTCAAGCGCTGCATGTTGCACAACAACGAGCGCCGTGATGATTTTGGTCGTGCTCGCCGGTGGCAACGGCGTATCGGCATTCACCGAATAAAGTTCCACGCCGTTCGTCAGATCGACGGAATAGGCCGCCTTCGCCGAGAGCGTGATCGGCGGCGCCGGAGCCGGTTTCGGCGGCAGTTTCGGCATGCCCGTCGTGGTCTTGAGAATCGCGTGGAGTGGAGTGGGTGGCGGCGCGGCGGTGGAAGCCCGAGCGACGACGCTTGCCGGAAGCGTAGAATCCGGCGTGACCAGTTGTGTGGAGTTCGCGGGCAGCCGTAGCCAGGAGGAGAGCACCGAAGCCAGAATGACTATAATAGCGACAAGCAGGCGGCACCAACTCGAGCGGCGCTCCGGCGGCGCGATGATACGCCGGTGTGCACCGGCTTGAATCTGGTTTGCCGAGCGCGTGCTCATCGGGCCGGTCGTGCTAGGATAGCGCGGCTCGGCATGAGCGCGACGGGCAATGTACCGCACGATGTTGTGACAGGCAGGTTCTTGTGGCGATCCCCAAAGCGTTGCAACGGCTGATTCGTCCTTGCGTCCTCGATCTCGACGCCTACTCCCCTTCGGTCGCCATCGAGTCAGTCGCCGAGTCGCTCAACATATCAGTTGACGATGTTATCAAACTCGATACGAACGAAAACCCCTATGGCACGACTCTGCGCGTGCAGGAAGCGCTCGCCAGTTTCGAACGCTATCATCGCTATCCCGATCCTGATCAACGGGCGGCGCGAGAACGGATCGCCGAGTATGCCGGTGCGCCGTTTGACCGCATCATTATCGGCAACGGCGCCGACGAACTGATCGACCTCATCCTGCTGGCGACGCTCGACCCTGGTGACGAAGTGCTCGTGCCGATTCCGACCTTCGGCGTCTACGCGCAGCGCCCGCCACTTTTCAATGGCGTGACGCGACTTGTCGATCGTCAGCCCGATTTCGAACTCGATCTCGATGCCATCGAAGCGGCCATCACCGACCGAACCAAAGTGATCTTCATCGCGTCACCGAACAACCCAACCGGTAACATGGTCACCCAGCAGCAACTCGTCCGGCTCCTGCGCACTGGTGCACTCATTGTCGTTGACGAAGCCTACTTCGAATTTGCCGGAAAGACGCTGCTGCCGTTCACCGGTGAGTTCGACAATATGGTCGTGCTGCGCACGTTTAGCAAGTGGGCCGGACTCGCAGGGCTTCGTCTCGGCTACGGCATCTTTCCGCATTCGCTTGCCACCCAGCTCTGGAAGGTGAAGCAGCCTTTCAACGTCAGCGCGGCCGGGCTGAAGGCGATCGAAGCGGTACTCGATGATGCCGAGTACTTGCGGGAATCGGTCAAGCGCATTCGAGTCGAACGCGGCCGGCTCTTCCGCCAACTCCGTAAACTCAACTTCTTGCAGCCGTATCCATCGCAGGCCAACTACATCCTGTGCAAGGTGACGCGTGGTGATGCGCACATGATCCAACGGCAGCTCGCCCGGCTCGGCATTCTGGTACGCCACTACAGTAGCCCCGATCTGCGTGATTACCTGCGGATCACCGTCGGCAAACCGGAAGAAACCGACGTGTTGATCGCCGCTCTCCATGCGCTCGCTGAAGAGGTTTAGCCGAGATGACGAGCCGAGTCGCCCAGATCAAACGACAGACGACTGAGACGTCGGTCGAACTCCGGCTCAATCTCGACGGCTCCGGTCAATCGCGCATCGCGACCGGGCTCGGCACGCTCGACCACTTTCTGACCCTCTTCGCCCGCCATGGCCAGTTCGATCTGACTGTCGAAGCGCGCGGCGATTTGGAGGTCGATCCGCATCACACGACCGAAGATGTGGCGCTCTGCCTCGGCCAAGCGATCCGGCAGGCGCTCGGCGAGCGGCGTGGCATTAGACGCATGGCGGACGTGGCAGTACCGATGGATGAGTCGCTGGCGCACGTCGCGATCGACTGTTCAGGACGGGGCTATTACGTCCAGAGGACACCGTTCAGCGGGCAGTCGGTTGGACAGATCGAGGTCGATCTCTTCCGCCATTTCTTTGAGACCCTCGCCGTGGAAGCGCGCATAAACCTGCACGTCGTGACGCTGTACGGCCTCAACGCCCATCATCAGGTCGAAGCGGTCTTCAAAGCGTTCGCACGCGCCCTCGACGCCGCTACCGCCTTCGATCCCCGCCTCGGCGACCGCATCCCCTCGACCAAGGATCACATCGAGATTTAGCCGAACAAACCGCGCGTCGATTCCAACGATGTGATGTCAATCCCCGAAGAGTGTTCCAATTGAAACGAATTTTGCCTCACCGGAGTTCGCAGATGTAGGTCACGGCTGGCTTGCCGTTGAGCGTTCGCTCCCCGGCAGCAACGAAGCTATTGTGTTCGAGCACCTTGCGCGAGGCCGGGTTATCCAGCGTGACTTTCGCGCTCAGCCTGGTCAGTCCATACTCTGTGGCGGCAAGTTCGCGCACCGTGCGCACCGCTGTTGTGGCCAATCCTTGCCCTGTGGCTTTCTGCGCGATCCGGTACCCGAGTTCTGCGGACCCATCTGCCACCTCGACCAGGTTCACCCGCCCCACCACCTCGCCTCCTTCGGTCACGAGCACGTGCAGGTAATCCGTGCCATCGGCCTGCCACGCGAGCAGCTGCGCAAACCGCGTGTCGAACTCGGCAAAGAACTCGTCTCCACGATCTGGTACCGCCGCCGAGAAGTAGGCCCGATTCTCCCTCTCGAACGCAAGCAATGCTGACGCGTGGTCGAGGCGAAGCAACTGAAGGACCGGCCAGTCTCGTTCGTCCATGGGCTTCTTCCTCTGGTCTATTCGCCGACCAGCGCCTCACGCTGCAAGGTGAAGAGTCGCGCAATCCCAGCACCGGCCAGATCGAGCAGTTCATCCAGGCGCGGGCGCGAGAAGGGTTTGCCTTCGGCGGTGCCCTGCACCTCGACGAACTCGCCGCGATCGGTCATGACGACGTTGAAATCGACTTCGGCGGTTGAGTCCTCCTCGTATTCGAGATCAAGCCGTGCCTCGTCGTAGACAACCCCGACGCTCACCGCCGCAACCATGCCGCTGAGAGGCACCACCCTAACCCGCCCGGTATTGACCAGAACCTGCAGCGCCTGTCGCAATGCCACGTAGCTGCCGGTGATTGCCGCGGTGCGGGTGCCGCCATCGGCGCGGAGTACATCACAGTCGATGATGATCATCCGCTCGCCAAGCGCATCCAATTTGGTGACCGCACGCAAGGAACGCCCGATAAGCCGCTGGATCTCCTGCGTTCGGCCCGAACTGAGCGAGCGCTCGCGCGAGATACGCTGCGGTGAACTGCGCGGCAGCATCCCGTATTCGGCCGTCACCCAGCCTTTGCCGGTGTCTTTGAGGAAGCCGGGTACGCGCTCCTCGATCGTCGCGGTGCAGAGGACGTGGGTGTTGCCGGCGGTGATAAGCGCGGAGCCTTCGGCGTACGGAGCGTAGCCGGTCACGATCGAAACCGGTCGCAGTTCGTCGTTTTGTCGACCTCCCGGTCGCTTGCGGTTGAAGGTCGCCGCCATTGATCAGTCTCCGTCCTCGTCGTTCTTCTCGTTGCGGCGCGCGAGCACCTTGCGCCAGTAGGCAAGTCGCGATCGAATCTCACGCTCGAAGCCGCGCTCGACCGGCTGATAGTATGTCCTCTTCACGAGATTGTCCGGTAGATGCTGTTGTTCGACGATCGCGTCCTCGAAATCATGGGCGTAGCGATACTGCTCGCCGTAGCCAAGCTCCCGCATCAGCTTCGTCGGCGCGTTGCGCAGATGAATCGGAATTGGGTCGTTGCGTGTCGCAGCAACATCGTCGGACGCCGCTTTGTAGGCGGTATAAATCGCGTTGCTCTTCGGCGCCGTCGCCAAATAGACGGTTGCTTCGGCGAGCGCCAGCGCACCTTCGGGCATTCCCAGAAAATGCACCGCCTGCTGCGACGCCATCGTCAAGACCAGCGCCTGCGGATCGGCGAGGCCGATGTCTTCGGATGCGGCACGCACGAGCCGGCGCGCTACGTAGAGGGGATCGTCGCCGCGTTCCAGCATTCGCGCCAGCCAGTAGAGCGCGGCGTCCGGATCGGAGCCACGGATCGATTTATGAAGCGCCGAGATCGTGTCGTAATGCGCTTCGCCCGCGCGATCGTAGGAACCCGCGCGTTGCGCAGTCGCTTCCATGATCTGCTCGCGGGCGACTGTGCCGTTCACGGCGCCGACCGAGGCCAGTTCCAGCGTATTGAGCGCGAAGCGCGCATCGCCGTTCGCCATATTGACCAGCAGGTCGAGCGCGTCCGGCTCGAGCGTCAGATTATCCTCGCCGAGGCCACGCTCTTTATCGGCGAGCGCCCGGACGATGAGCGCGCGAATCGCATCGTCGGCGAGCGCCGCCAGCACGATCACCCGTGAACGCGAAAGCAGCGGCGAATTGACCTCGAACGACGGGTTTTCCGTCGTTGCGCCGATGAGCGTAACGGTGCCGTCCTCGACGTGCGGCAGAATGGCGTCCTGCTGCGCCCGGTTGAAGCGATGGATTTCGTCGATGAAGAGAATGGTGCGTTCGCCCTGCATTCCGAGCCGGTCGCGCGCCTCTTTCACCTCACGTCGCAGATCGGCGACACCGGCCATCACTGCCGAAAGTTGTACGAAATGGGCCTTCGTGACGCCCGCGATGACGCGCGCAAGCGTCGTCTTGCCGCTGCCGGGCGGACCCCAGAGGATGAGAGAACTGAGCCGGTCGCGCTCGATCGCCTGGCGCAACAATGTGCCCGGACCGATTACACGCTCCTGGCCGAGCAGTTCGTCGAGTGTGCGCGGGCGCATCCGATCGGCGAGCGGCGCGCGCTTTCGTAACAATTCTTTACGATGGGCATCGAACAGATCCAAGCGACCCGCCTGACCGGCTACCGGCTGCTATTCGGACGGTTCGTCGACGGCCTCGAGCGCCTCGGCCTGCAGACTCAACTCGTCGATCCGCGCTTCGATTTCGGCAAGCGTCTGCAGTCCGCGCTCCTCCAACTCCTCGCGCAACTCTTCGAGGCGGTCGAGTTCGTTGAGCAGATTCACGAGGTCGGTCTGCTTCGCGGAGGTATCCACGCGGGCTCCCGTCAACGAAAGAGCGATACCATCACGACGACGAAGGCGCCGAGACTGACGCCTCCGTATTCAATGAGATCTCGCGGCTGCACGCCCTGGTGCACCTGAGCCAGAATAAGACCAGCCGCCAGATAGAAGAATACCAGCAGCACCGCGCCACCCGCCCAGCCGGTCGCCGCCCAGTAGTTGAGCATCCAGGTCAATTCACCGAGCAGCACGCCACCGACCAACCCGAAAACCAACCGGTGCGCGAAGTCGACCGGCTCGCCTTCGGTGATAAGCAGCAGTAAGAGCAGCACTGCGACGAAGACAGCAACGGCCGAATAGCGGCTCGGCAGCTTGTTGACGTAGATCATCGCGAGCGCGAAAAAGGCAACGACATGAACGATGATGATGTGGAAGCCGTGGGCGCGATCAACGATGGCGGGATCGTTATCAAACAGATGATGCCGCGAAATCGAACTCGTCGCGTCGGCAACAAAAACTCCGAGCGCGACGCAGACCAGCGCCGCCTCGGAGTGATAGATCGCCAACATCATCGACGCACTCAAACTGACGATGACCGGCACGATCCAGGCGGTTGGAAGAGCAACGACCGGTCCCTGTCGCAATCCAGGACCGGACGTCATCTCGACTAATTTGCGGGTGCTTCGGCTGACGAGTTGAAAAATCGCACCGAGAAGGAGCGCGAGCGCCAGCGCGACCAGCCAATACCCACGTCCGGGATGATCGAGCAACGGCACGCGGCCGACCGCGAGATCGAACTGACGCGCCCAGACGCCGAGAGGCACCACGGCCACCGACGACACAAGGCTCGCCAGAATAGCGCGCGCATAAGTCGCTCGGTGGTCGGGTAGCATCCCGCGAACCGATCCTTCGCCCACTTCATGACGTTCCACGGCTAAATCGTAGCGTACGGTATGATTCATGCCAACTTATGACCGCGCTTCCCGAGCAGGGTGAACCGACGAACGCACACCCCGGTGTCCTCCCCTCTTTACTCGAACGGAACTCCAGGAGAAACACGTGAATCCTCGACGAATCGGCGTTATTGGCTTGTTACTCTCGTTGATGCTCATTCTCGCCGCCTGCGGGGGTTCAAGTAACAATACGAACTCGACTGCCACGAGCGACCGCACCACCGCGACGACCACATCGAACGCTCAACCGGTTGGACTGGCTGATGCTTATCAGAAGCTGCTCGACCAACAGTCGTTCGTTATGACCGCGGAACTCTCGAATCTTCAAGGGCCGCTCGCCAGTCTACCGGGAGTTACCGACCCGACAACGATCAAGATCGAGCGCACCGGAGCTGATCGCAAAGTGCAGGTGATCACCAGTTCTGGGCGAGCGCTCTTCAAGCTCTGGCGCGTGGGTGGCCAAATTTATGTCGATTTTGGTCTTGGTCCCTCGAAATCGTCGGCGGACGCGTCGCCCGTCAAACAGCTCGCGCCGTTGCTTGACGCCGATCAGCAAATCATCAATGGGCTGGCCGCGCAGAAGGCCATCTTTACCGTTACCGGTGAACAGAAGGTCAACGGTGTGCAAAGCAACGTCGAGACGGCGCGCTACGACCTCTCACAGGCGACCGATTCGATCTTCGCCACCGGCGCCAACACAAGCGTCGATGCCAAGGTCTGGGTGGCGCAGAATGGCGGTTACCTGACCAAAGCTGACTTAACGCTCAGCGAATCCGGCAGCGGCACGGCCGGTGCAAACGCTGGTGCACATGTGGTGATCGACGTGACCGATATCGGCAAGGCACCTGCGGTCAAGGCGCCGCTCTAGATTAGTCTTGGAGCGTTTCGGGAAGTTCGCCGGCCGGGATCGCGCCCTCGCGCAAGATCGAAATCCGTCTGCCGCTGACGGCGATCACGGTCGAATTGACTCCGCCCGGCGAGGGTCCGTCGTCAATCACCAGCGCGGCTTCGTGAGCCAGCGCTTCGAACGCGTCGCGCGCGTTCGTCGCGGCCGGTTCGCCGGAGCGATTCGCACTTGTTGTCGCCAACGCGCCACCGGCAGCCTGGATAAGCGCCAGCGCCAGCGGATGATCGGGAATTCGCAAGCCGACATGTCCGGTGTCGCCTACGATCTCGCGCGGCAACCAATCAGCCGCCTCCAGCACCACCGTCAGCCCGCCCGGCCAATACTGCATCAGCAGTCGTTCGAGCCGGGCGTCAGACTTCGGCGCGAGACGCGCCACCTGCGAAAAATCGGAAATGAGGACTGGAATCGGTCGGTCGAGCGGACGCCCTTTGGCAACGTAAAGGCGCGCAACGGCGTCCGGCCGATCTACTGCGGCCGCAACGCCGTAAACCGTATCGGTCGGGAAGACGATGAGCTCGCCGGATTGGAGTAGTTTCGATGCGCGCGCGATGACGTTGGGAGCGGCGGCCGGGAGCAGGTCTCCTTGTGGTCGATCGGTCATCCAGCGGCCAGTTCGGTCTTGATTTGTTCGGCCAGTGATGGTCCGATCCCTTCCACTTTGCAGAGTTCTTCGACCGATGCCTCGCGAATGCGCTTGAGCGAGCCGAACGTCTTGAGCAGCGCACGCTTGCGCCGCGGACCGACGCCCGGTAGATCATCGAGCACCGACTTGAAATCGGACTTCTTGCGCCGCGCGCGATGGAAGGTGATCGCGAAGCGGTGCGCCTCATCGCGAATACGCTGCACCAGGAAGAGCGCCTGTCCATCACGCGGCAAGATGACCGGCTGGCTCTGCCCCGGTAGGAAAATCTCCTCGTTGACCTTCGCCAGCCCAACAATCGGCACTTCAATCTGGAGCTCGTCGAGTGTTTCGAGCGCCGCGCTCAGCTGTCCTTTACCACCGTCGACGATCACCAAATCGGGCATCGTCTGCCATTCTTCGGTCTCTTCTTCGTTTTTGGCGCGCCGGAAGCGCCGGCCGATGACCTCCTGCATGCTGGCAAAATCGTTCGGCCCTTCCACCGTCTTGATCTTGAAGCGCCGGTAGTCGCTCTTCTTCGGCTTACCATCTTCGAAGACAACCATACTGGCGACGGTGTTGGTGCCTTGCAGGTTCGAGATGTCGAAGCACTCGATGCGGCGCGGAATCCCTTCGAGCGCGAGCGCATCAGCCAGCTCACTCATGGCGGCGGTCATCCTCTGCTGATCGTTCAGCCAGCGCAGGCGGCTCTGCTCCAGATTCTCCGCCGCGCTCTTGGCGACCATCTCGACGAGCCGCTTCCGTTCACCACGCTGTGGCACGGTGATCGTCACCGGACCGCCGCGTCGCTCAACCAGCCAGTCGTGTACCATCTCGGATTCGTCGATCGGGTATTGCAGCACGATCTCATGAGGAACGAGCGCTGCGTTCTCGTAAAACTGCGTCACGAACGATGAGAGGATTGAGCCGGGAGCATCGTCGACCCGCGCCCCGCGCAGCATGAACGGCTCCGAGCCGATGATTTTGCCATTGCGCACGAACGCGACCTGGACACCGGCGTCGCCGCCCGCGCCCTGTGCCAGTGCCAGAATGTCGAATGTTCGGCCGCGGTCAGAGACGATCTTCTGATGTTGCAGCACATGCTCGATCGCGTTGATTTCGTCGCGCCGCTTGGCCGCTTTTTCGAAGTCGAGCGCTTCGGCTGCCGCTTCCATTTCCGCCCGCATCTGCGGCAGCAACTCCTCACCCCGGCCTTCAAGGAACATCACGACGTTGTCGATGATCTTCGCGTACTGATCCTGGTCGACCGCTCCGATGCACGGTCCGGCACAGCGGCCGATGTGATAGTAAAGACAGGGGCGCGCCGCCTCGCCGGTGATCTCGATGTCGCAGAGGCGATACGGGAAGAGTCGCTTAAGGAGCGACAACGTCTTGTGCACCGAGCCGGCG
>Ga0070681_10007838_pt1 | contig 10443 bp, 11 predicted proteins | sample KBSC83BmetaG_FD_65650 | JGI IMG/M metagenome (GOLD analysis project Ga0070681, IMG submission 65650) | Corn rhizosphere microbial communities from Kellogg Biological Station, Michigan, USA - KBS C8-3B metaG | ecosystem: Host-associated > Plants > Roots > Rhizosphere | place: USA: Michigan...
ACGCGCCTGGCTGAATTTTTCCGCCACCAGCTGGTGCAAGCGTTAATCTTTGGCAAAAGCTATATCGTCGTTGACTTTCCGCGCGTAATCGCTCCCGTTGCGAACCGGGCACAAGAGGACGCGATCGGAAAGTCTCGTGCTTTTCTGGCAGGGTACACGCCCGATGAGGTCATTAACTGGAGCTACGACGCGAATGGCCAGCTCGACTGGGTTGTGCTGCGAACGTCATGGCTGCGTCAGACCGACGCAAAAAGCAGCGCTTGGCAGAAAGAGACCCGATGGATTCAATATGATCGGGAAACTTTCCAGATTTACCAGTCGTTTGAGAATTCAACTGGGCAACACAGCAAAATTGACTTAGTTGATGAAGGCCGGCACGGTTTGGCGGCGCAGAGTAAGGTCCCGGTTTTCCAGATGCAGATGTCTGGCGGCCTTTGGTTAATGAACAAGGCCGCCCTGCTGCAATTGGAACATTTCAATAAGTCCAATGCATTAGCGTGGGCCTTAACGATGGGACTCTTTGCCATGCCGGTAATCTACTCCGAGCGTGAGTGGAGTCAAATTGTTGGAGAGTCGTATTACATTCAACTGGGTCCGGACGATCGATTTGGCTGGACCGAACCGACCGGGCACGTTTTTCAGATTGCATCCGATAATCTCGAGCGCCTGAAAGATGAAATGTACAGGGTTTGCTATCAGATGGCACACGCCGGCAGCGGCAGCTCGACACACACAAGCCAGTCGGGACTCAGTAAACAACGCGATTTCAGTATCACGCAAGAAGTTTTACGGGCGTACGGGGATGCCATGAAGCACACCATGAAACAAGTGCTCTCCGCCATTGAAATAGCGCGACAGGATGGACTCGCGATTGATGTGTCGGGATTGGACGAATTTGACATCGGTGACTTTAGCACCGAACTCGACGATGCGAAGAAACTGCTCGAGCTCGGTATACAGTCCGACACGCTGAAAAGGCAACTGTTTAAAAGATTGTCGTCTAAGTATTTCTGCGATCTGTCCCAGGATGTCAAGAACACCATCGCAAACGAAATCGACAGGTCATTCGACTCGGTAGTAGCAAAATAGGAGAACGCATGGACGAGAAGAAGCGGGAACCAGGCGTGCAGGGAGAGCCCGACCGCGTAGATATACGGTCTTTGGTAAAACAAGCGCTTGATGAATTCACACGCACACAACAAGCGAAAGTAGAGCCGGCTTACAAGACCGAATTAGAGGAGGAACGGAAGCGCCGGGAACAGTTAGAGCGTCGCGTCAACGACCTTGTGCAAGAAAACAAGCGGAGCCGGCAGATCGCAGAGGAGGCCGAACGCAGCTCTACGATCAAATCTGAATTACAACGCCTGGGTGTCGGAAAAGTAGATTTGGCATTCAAGGCGGTAAAGGATGACGTCGTGCGGGCGGAAGATGGCCGGCTTGTGGCTAAGACCGAAATGGGTGAGGTGCCACTCAAAGAATACCTCGGCGGATTTGTCGACGCGAATCCTGAATTCTTACCCGCTCGTATTGCCGGCGGTTCTGGCATATCGTCCACACAAAAAACCACATCAGGGAGTATGCCCTCGATCGACATCGAGAAGATCCGACCGGGAATGACTTCAGAAGACATGGAGCGTGCCCGGCAGGAAATTGCCCGAATCGCCTCACAGGCGCTCCGCAACCCATAGGCTGTTCAGTCCGTAGTACACATCACTAAAAAAGCAGAGGAGAAATATATGCCAGCAATAACGTCTACGAATGTGGCGTCCGCGATCGTAAAGCTCGTGGCCGCCGATGCGCTGCCCGCACTTGTCGGAAATCTCATTATGGGTAATCTTGTTAATCGAGATTACGAACCAACTTTGGCCCAAGCGGGAGACACCGTGAACATACCGATTCCACCCACCCTGGTCGCGAACAACATCGCTGAAGGTTCAACGGTCACCGCGCAAAATCCAAATTTGGGTAATGCGCAAATTGTGTTAAACACGCATGCCGAAGCGACATTTCAGATACCCGATGTAACGAAAATACTGGCTGTTCCCGACTTGCTGAGGGTCTACATGCAGCCCGCGGTAATCGCCATCGCGGAGCGAATTGAATCGGATCTTCTTGGGCTGTATGCCAGCTTCACGGCAAACGCGCCTGTAGGAACCGCGGGCACGCCAATCACGGAAGCCGTTATCGATGCCGCCGAAACCGCGCTGTTTCAGGCGAAAGTTCCTTCCAGCCAGCCGAAGAACCTGATCGTCGACTCTGCGACCTACTCACAATTGCGCCAGATCCCTCGCTTCAGCGAATTCCAGACCGCCGGTGACGCCGGTCTACGAGCCCTGATCGACGGCACGGTCGGGAAAATCAAAGACTTTTTCGTGTTCCGGTCACAGTTTGTGCCAAAAACGGGCAGTGCCCCGGTGACAACACATAACCTGGCGTTTGTTCAAAATGGCATCGGCCTGGTCATCCGGCGCCTTCCACAGCCGCTGCCTGGCACTGGCGCCATTGCGGAATATGCGGAGCTGGGCAGCTTTGGGATGCGAGTGATCATGAGTTACCAACCAAATACTTTGTCGCAGCAGTTCACGGTCGACGTACTTTACGGCGTAGCGTCTCTGAGGAATAACTTTGCTGTGCAGGTAAATTCTTAAGCCACTCCAGCCATGAATTTGCGATCGTACTTTCAAAAGATTCGGGAAATCGAGCAAGGGTTGCACGAGGCTTTCATTGTGGTGGTGAGCCAAGAAACGTCTGACGGCGGCGTACGGGGCCTCTTAACGGAGGTTCCGAAGCACCTGGCGGCCAGAATGATCGCCGACGGCAGGGCAAGCCTCGCCACAGCGGACGAAGCACGCGATTTCCATGAGAAGAAGCTCGAAGCCAAGCGTTTAGCCGACCAGGAGGCCGTCGCCAGTCGGATGCAGGTAACGCTGGTCCCAACTGCAGAATTGAAGAAGGCCAGTCGCATATCGAAAGAATAGCGGCGGCACAAGAAATAGAGATGGCACTTTTTACCGACGGGTCGATCTCAACGCTCGACCAACTCGCTGAGCAGGACAGTGCCGTACTCGATGTCGCGAGTACGGAAGGAATTGATGCCGCAGCCAAACTAATACTCGCTCAAGAAGAGTTGAGCGTCGAACTGATGTCGGCATTTTCCCGCTGTTCGCCTTCACGCACGGTCGCCTCGTTATGGTGGCCGGGAATGGGTTCTACCTTCCAAGGTGTTTTGCAGTTGTCCAATACGGCCATTACGCCACCGCTTCGTTTGTGGCATACGTTCCGCACGCTCGCGATGATTTATCGCGAAGCGTATAGCAACCAACTAAACGACCGTTATTTAGGCAAATGGAATGCATACAAAGATCTTGCTAAGTGGGCCACCGGAATGTTGTTTCAAATTGGCATCGGAGTAGTAACAAGTCCGTTGGCTGCGGCGCAAGGGCCTAACATTAATGTTCTCAGCGGAAATCAACCCGCGGCGACATACTACGTACAGGCGACCTGGCTGAATGCAACTTTAGAAGAAGGAATGCCTGGTGCGATCATTTCGGTTAATGCAACTGACCAAAATACAATACAGGCTACGCCCAAAAGCCCTCCGGTGAACGCCACAAACTGGAATGTTTATGCCGGCACATCAATCGATTCAATCACACGGCAAAATGCAATCCCGATTGCTCTCGACGGGTCGTGGATCATGCCTTCAACGGGTTTGGTTTCCGGTCCGGCTCCAGGAACCGGGCAAGAGCCAAACTACTATTATGAGTTACCCCGATACTTGCAACGCGGATAAGGTGTCGTGAATAGCCTGGCACATACAGCTACATCAAAGCTTGTGGCATTGCTGAGTGGGCCGGCGGGAGTGAACGCCAGCATAGCTGCGTTACAACAGTCGCAGAACGTGCTGCTGCCACCGATCGCTGCGAAGTCCTTCTTCACGGAGAATGTATCCAGCGATATTGCCGAGAAAAGTCTCGAATACAAGTATGCGGCGGTGTACATTTACTGCGACAAGATCGTGAACGTCTTAAAGGAGAAGTTCAGGACCTTTTCCGGCGTTATTCAAATGGAGATCGACGTCCGCGTATCCCAGGACAGGCTCGAGGGAATCGATCGCATGTCACAACTATACACAGACGCCATAAGCCAGACACTGAATCAGAATCGCGGCGATTGGGGTCAGGGCCTCTTCTACGCGGGTGGATACGAAATCTCGTTTGGGCCCGTGAAGCACGGTGGGCGCAACTTTATAAAGAGCGCCAAGATCAGCCTCGACTTGGACGCGAGTGTGGATTAAGACCGAAAGGCGCCGGCTATCTTTATGGCAGTTTATATTTCATCGAACGCAAATCGGTTTTATTGTGCTGCGGAAAACATTTATGGCGCGGTTCCCGGTATCACGGCGCGCAATCGCATTCCCGCGGTTAAACTGTCAGCCAAGCAACAATTAGAAGTCACCACGCGCAAAGATAAGACAGGAAGCCGGACGTTTGCTGGGCTGCCGGCGGGTGGGCGCCGCAAGACAACCTTCGATTTGAGGACATACCTGACAACCTGGCCGGGAAGTGTTAACGCGCCCAGCTACGGGCCACTGTTCCAGGCGGCGCTCGGCGGCTCCCCACTCATATTTAATGGCGGAACGGCCGGCAGTGGTTCGTCTCCGACCACTTTGAGCTTCGCGGCGCCGCACGGCCTCATTAGCGGCCAAGCTGTAGCTTACCTACAGGAGCTTCGTTTCGTCGCGGCAATCATTAACACGACCTCCGTGCAATTGAATGCACCCCTTTCAACGACGCCGCTAGCGGGCGCGCCTATTGGCCCTACCGTAACTTATTTTGCGGGCTCACAACTTCCGAGCGTGAGCGTATTTGACTACTGGTCGCCTGCCACTGCCGTACAACGGATTCTGTGCGGCGCAGGTGTGGATCAGATGACGATAAAAGTAAACGGGGACTTCCATGAATTTCAGTTTAGCGGCGTGGCGCAAGAGCTCGTGGACAGCACCAGTTTTGCAGGCGGAATTGGTCAACTTAGCTCATTTCCCTCAGAACCCGCGCTGGCAGCCTTTGACTATTCGATTGTGCCGGGGCACATGGGACAAGTGTGGCTGGGCAATGCGCCAAATCGTTTTTTCACATTGACGGATGCCGAACTGACGGTGGGTAACAATCTAGATATGCGGGCGCGCGAGTTTGGGACGAGTGTGCCAAGAGCTCTCGCACCCGGGACGCGAGACGTATCCATCACGTTTCAACTTTATGGACAGGACGATGTGCCGACAAAGACGCTGTATCAGGCAGCCAAACAACAGTCTCCTGTAACGGTAATGTTGCAGCTCGGCCAGCAACCGAATCAGTTGTTCGGTGCCTATCTCAAAAGTCTGGTACCCGAGGTGCCCGAGTACGACGACACGGACACGCGGTTGAAATGGCACTTTCGGAGTTCGCGCGCGCAAGGAACCGTGGACGATGAAATTATGGTGGCGTTTGGATAAGGCATGAATTATGAAAGTTATACTCGGGTGGAATCCAAAGTACGTTGCGGCGTAAGTTTTGTTGTAGCGAAAATGTCCTTTGGCCGGCGGATGGAACTGATCCGCCGGGTTCGTGAAGTGGCGCTTAAGTGCGAATTTTTGAGCGCGGGCCATTCGGGAGAAGAAAAGCTGCAAGCGGCCCTGCTATCGGCCGAAATCGACCGGTTATACGTGAGTTGGGGACTGCAGGAAGTGACCGGACTGGATGTGGATGGAATCGCGGCCACTCCTGAGTTGCTTGCCTCCGCCGGTCCGGAGGAGTTATTCCGGGAAGCAGTAGCGGCGATCAAAGCTGAATGCGGTCTGAGCGAAGATGAACGAAAAAACTAATTGTCGCCTTCCATTTCCAGTTTTCAAATCCAGCCGCCTGGAAGTGCGACGAATGCCGGAAATGCGGATTGGAAATGACGCGAAGATGCGGCTGGGTGCCGGCCGCGCTTGAAACACCGGTTCGCGTTGTATGGGCGCGGGGACAGATCTCAACGGACGTATGCCCGAGATCATTCATCACGGCGGAAAGCATCGGCTGGGTAGAGGAGTTTCTGGTGCGGAAGTGGCTCCGACTCGCACTTCCAGCTGAATTGAACATGCGACAAGCGGAGGCATTTCTGATCCTCGAACAACAACTTACGCTGGAGAATAGCGGTGGCGCAAAGTAGACGCGGCGACGGAGGCGGAGAGCAAGTGAACCCACCTTCGGGCGCCGGAAATGTTTCGAGCGTGCTCGAGGGGCTGCTGCCACCGGGCTTCAGTAGCATTGGCGACACACTCACTCAATTGACCAGAGGGATTGGAACGCTCGCGCCAGCCACTCAAACTCAAGCCGAGGCGCTTCTAACGAATACGCAAGCGCTCGTTCAGAACACCACGGCGCACGCGACCAGCAGTGTTACTGGAACTATCAGCAATATCGCATCCAGCCTCACGGGCGGAATACTTTCGCTTTCCCCGATATTATCGGGATTGATGCATCTGTTTGAAAGCGGCGGCGGGAGTACACCCCCTCCGCTCGTCCGTTTCTCACTTCCTCCCAGCGCCAGTTTCCAGGATGCGAACACGCCAGGATCTGGATTTTCCGCCGCAGACTACAACCAGAGCGGGAGGCCGCGCGCGATGAACGGCAGCGCAGCAGCATCACAACAGCTGCCGCAAATCACGGTACAGGTGCAAGCAATGGATAGCCGGTCATTCATGGATCACAGCCAAGACATTGCGAAGGCGGTGCGGGACGCCATGCTGAACATGCACTCATTAAACGATGTGATTAGCGATTTGTAGATGGCTACCTTTCCAACTCTGAAGACGGGTGCGGTGATACAGTATCCCGCCACTAAGAGCGTTCAATATTCCAGTTTCGTCGTCCGGTTTCTGGATGGCACCGATCAGCGATATAGGCAATACAGCGCGCCTCTGCGCCGCTGGGCTATCCACTTAGAGTTGCTAGATGAAGGTGAGCTCAACACGCTCGAACAGTTCTTTATCGCTCAGGAGGGAAGTTTTGCGACGTTCACTTTCATCGACCCGTGGACACAAACGACCTTTCCGAATTGCAGCATTGACCAAGATATTCTGGATTACCAGCTATCGGGGGAGTCGCAAGGCGCAATGAAGCTGATTGTAAGCGAGAACAGAGTGTAGATGCTTTATTTTCCACAGTTGTCATCAGGAGCCATCGGACAATATCCAGTCAGAAAGCGCACGATTGAAAAAACGATCGTAAATCTCTCGCCGGATGGAACAACAATCAAATATGCTGATCCGGGCGCGTCGTCAGTAGAGTGGCAGTTGGCGTTTCAGAATCTGTACGATGGCGAAATCGATGCACTCCAGCAATTCTTCGCAGCATGCGAAGGGCGACTCAATGCGTTCACCTTCTTGAATCCTGTTGGCAATCTATTCGCGTGGAGTGAGGATCTGGGCCAGCCAGCGTGGGAGACGAGCACCCTCCTACAATTGAGCGGCGGTATTTCGGATCCGAACGGGGGACTGATGGCTACACGGATTACTAATCCTACAAGCTCAGATTTGACTCTACAGCAAACCATTAGTGGGCCCGGGTGGTTTTCATATTGTTTCAGCGTGTATGTCAGGGGACAGAGCGCAAACAGCGTCTCGCTCTATCTGCAAGCTGGAACAGCAAGCGTAAGTGGCGCGAGTCCGGTCGCGACAAATTGGGCCCGCATTGCTTTCACTAGAAAGCAGAATACGACAGTGGAGTCCATGACTGCCGGCATTGTGGTTGCAGCTGGACAATCGCTGGATATCTTCGGACTACAGCTCGAAGCGCAGCCCGCGGCGTCTCCATATAACCGAACGTTTTCGGCTGACGGAGTTTATGCCAACGCACATTTCAAAGAAGACGTTTTAGACGTAACAACAACGGCGCCAAACCATCATTCCTGTACTTTAACCGTCACGGCCCGCTAGAACACTAGAACTCATGCCCACGGCATTTCAAGTGAAGGAGCAGAGTGTCACGGACACGCCGCTCCTGCTATTTGACTGCCAGCTTCAGGGCGTGCAAGTGGAAAACTGGTCCACGCACTCGGTGACCATAGCGGGCACAACGTACCTGGCCAGAGTCCTGCAGCACAATCTTTACGAAATTCAAACCTCATCCGATCTGGGCGTGGACACGATTCCCAAGATCTCAATTTCGCTGGCGAACGCCGACTCCCACTTTTCAGAACTCGAGCGGAACACCGGATTCAAAGGGGCGACACTCACCGTAGGATTTGTTTTCTTCGATCTGATACAAGGAATCGCAACGACGCCGGTTCTCACGCTCTTCAAGGGCATTTTCAATCCCCCGGACGAAATCACAGAATCCACTTTTCGTATCACGGCAGTGAACCGGATGAATATGCAGCGGGTTCTGCTCCCGCAGGTGCGGATTCAGCGCCGCTGTCCGTGGGAGTTTCCGTCGAATGCCGGAGAGAGACAAGAGGCTGTCAGCGGAGGAACCAAGGGCCAATATTCACGTTTTTACCGATGCGGCTATTCACCGGACGTCCCGGGCGGGAGCGGTAATCTCAATGGCACGGTTCCTTACACGTCATGTGGATTTACGAGAACCGATTGTGATGCGCGCGGGATGTTCCGGCTGGATGGCGCGGAAAACACCACGCAAAGATTCGGAGGAATCGAGTTTCTGCCATCGGCAACGCTAGTGCGGAGCTACGGTGAGGCCGGGCGGCATTGGTCGCCCGTCGCGTACAACGAAGCCCGCTATAACGACTTTGTGCCGCTGATCTACGGGACGGTTTGGTATTCACCGAGAATTGTTTTTGCACGAAACGACGGCAATCTGACCCGCATGGAAATTCTCCTCGGCATGGGGCAGATCAGTAATGTCATTAAAGTACTGGTCAACGAGATCGACATCCCGCTGGGACGCGCCGGCGCCAACATGACGGGGACGGGTTGGTTTAACGTCACGAGCACCGGCGGTAGGACCGGCGGATTCAATCCGGACTTCGCGGATGCGGCAGGGAACCCACTGGGCGACCCATACGGCAGCATGGCGACGCTCTCGGTAGTGGTACCCAACCGAATCAGCGATGGGCGAAATCTGCCGGCAATCAAGGTGCTGCTTGACGGCTCGAAGCTGCCCGTTTATGCCGTGGATGGAAGCTTTGTGAGCCAGCAGTTCACCAAAAATCCTGCATGGATTTTGCTCGACGTCCTTAGCCGGTGCGGGTGGGCGCTTGCGGAAATCGATCTGGCAAGTTTCGCGAATGCGGCGTTATACGCCGACCAACAGATACAGACGCAAGATTTATATGGACAGCCCATTACGATACCGCGCTTCGCATGCAACATCGCGCTGGTGACACGACGCACGGCCGGCGATCTGATCCGCGGTATCCGGAACGCATCGCGGTTGTATTTAACATACGGAGCCAACAGTTTGCTGCAGCTCAATGTCGAGAATACATTTGTGCTGCAGCAGCCATCGAAACCCGATTGGAGCAACAGCACGGACGCGATAAATGGAGGCTGGGCAAGTTATGAATTCGGCGACGGATCGGGGGGAACCACCGGGATTATGCGCCGCGCAAACGGCGAATCCAGTCTCCGTGTATGGTCGCGCAATATTGCCGACACCGCAAATCGCTTCGCCGTCGAGTTCCAGGATTCACTCAACGAGTACCAGCAGGATAGTTATTCGGTTGTCGATCTAGACGATTATCAGAGAACCGGACAGGAGATTACGGCGCCGATCACGGCACTCGGACTTCCGAATTACGATCAGGCGGCGAGAATCCTGAAGTTCAATCTCGATCGGACGATCAGGGGTAATACTTACGTCGATTTTGAAACCAGCATTAAAGCGCTGGGTCTGCGGCCGGGCGACCTGATCGCGCTGACGTACTTAAAGGAGGGCTTCGATCGGCAGGCTTTTCGCGTCATCAAAGTGGCGCCAGGCATGAACTACCGAACCGCGGCCATCACGGCGCAGATTCACGATGATGCCTGGTACGACGACACAAACGGTCAGGTACCGGGGAATTCTGGCGCAAGACGGCAGCCGGCATCCGGGCTACACATTCCGCGACCGCTGATCGGGACGGTGGCCGATAGCTTCGGCAACGTGCAATTCGGAATCACAGAAACATCTTCGCAAGCTTCCGACGGCACTCCTGAAATCGAAGTGGCGGTGGCGTTTTCGACGCCTTCAGCGGTATCGGCCGGCGCACCGAGCATTCCCCTAGTAAGCCTATCGCCGGCGATTGCGAATAGCGGCGGGACGCTTGCCGCGGGAGAGAGTCTCTACTACGCCGTTAGTGCAGTGAGCACCACGGGCGCGGAAAGCAATCTATCTTTTGTTGTCAGGGCGACGATTCCCGCGGGGCCGAATACTAATACTGTCACGCTCGCCGGTCTTAGCTTTCCCGCGACAGCGGCTG
>Ga0070681_10007842_pt1 | contig 10440 bp, 12 predicted proteins | sample KBSC83BmetaG_FD_65650 | JGI IMG/M metagenome (GOLD analysis project Ga0070681, IMG submission 65650) | Corn rhizosphere microbial communities from Kellogg Biological Station, Michigan, USA - KBS C8-3B metaG | ecosystem: Host-associated > Plants > Roots > Rhizosphere | place: USA: Michigan...
GCCGCCTCCTAACGTTCAACCCCCATTGAGTACTACGCAACATGGCCAATAACTTTCTGTTTACGTCCGAGTCGGTGTCGGAAGGACATCCGGACAAGATGGCGGATGCGATCTCGGATGCGGTCGTGGACGCCGTGCTGGCGCAGGACAAGCGTGCGCGTGTCGCTGTCGAGAGCTTGGTGAAGACGGGCGTAGCCATCGTGGCCGGCGAGCTCACGACGACCGCGTCGGTCGAGTTCGAGGCGCTCATCCGCAAAACCATCCTCGACATCGGCTACAACTCCTCCGAGATGGGCTACGACGGCGCAAGCGTCGGCGTCATCAACATCATCGGCAAGCAGTCCCCCGACATCGCTCAGGGCGTGGACCGCAAGGACGAGAAAAAGCAGGGCGCAGGCGATCAAGGCCTGATGTTCGGCTACGCGACGAACGAGACCGATGTGCTCATGCCCGCGCCCATCACGCTGGCGCACCGCCTGGTGAAGAAGCAGGCGGAAGTCCGCAAGAAGGGCAAGCTCTCCTGGCTGCGTCCCGATGCGAAGAGTCAGGTGACGCTGCGCTACGAGGACGATCGTCCGGTGGGCCTCGAGGCGGTGGTGCTGTCGACGCAGCACAGTGACGACATCTCGACGAAGGCGCTGCGCGAGGCCGTCATCGAGGAGATCCTGAAGCCGGTGTTGCCGACGAAGTGGATCGACAAGCGCACCAAGTATCACATCAACCCGACTGGCCGGTTCGTGGTCGGCGGCCCGGTGGGCGACTGCGGTCTCACCGGTCGCAAGATCATCGTCGACACCTACGGCGGCTACGCACGCCACGGCGGCGGAGCGTTCTCCGGCAAGGATCCCTCGAAGGTCGATCGTTCGGCTGCCTATGCCGCTCGCTATGTCGCGAAGAACATTGTCGCCGCGGGACTCGCGGAGCGTTGCGAAGTGCAGGTGTCGTACGCCATCGGCGTTGCCGAGCCCACTTCCATCATGGTGGAGACTTTCGGGACGAGCCGGCACTCGCGTGAGCGCCTCACTCAGCTCGTCCGCAAGCATTTCGACCTGACTCCGTACGGCCTGCGCGAGATGCTCGACCTCGCTCGGCCGATCTACGGAAAGACGGCGGCCTACGGCCATTTCGGCCGCACCGAGGCCGAATTCCATTGGGAGAAGACCGATCGCGCCGAGGCGCTCGCCTCCGACGCCAAAGGAGCTGCCCGGGCCGCGTAAAGAATTGATGACGGATCCGGCCGCGCGGTCGCGCGGCTACCACGGCGCTCCCGAGGGGCGCTGCGACAGACCGGAGTGGGCCGATGCGCTCCGGACTGCCAGGCTCGGGAGGCGGTGGGTTCATCAACACGGCGCTCGTTCTTCGACTGGAGCATTTCAAGCATGAACGCCAACGTGAAATCCGTTGCCGGCGCCGCCGATCACAAGGTGGCCGATCTGAAGCTCGCCGACTGGGGTCGCAAGGAGATTGCGATCGCGGAGTCCGAGATGCCGGCGTTGATGGCCATTCGCGATGAGTACGCGAAGAGCCAGCCTCTCAAGGGTGCCCGCATTGCCGGCTCCCTCCACATGACGATCCAGACCGCCGTGCTCATCGAGACCTTGAAAGCGCTCGGTGCCGACGTGCGCTGGGCCTCGTGCAACATCTTCTCGACGCAGGATCATGCGGCCGCAGCGATTGCAGTCGGTGGCACTCCGGTGTTCGCCTACAAGGGCGAGTCGCTGGAAGAGTACTGGGACTACACGCACCGGATCTTCGAGTTCGCAGACAAGGGACCGAACATGATCCTGGACGACGGTGGCGACGCCACCCTCCTGATGCACCTGGGCGTGAAGGCGGAGAAAGATCTCTCCGTCATCTCCAGCCCCGAGAGCGACGAGGAGAAGTTCCTGTTCGCCGCAATCAAGAAGAAGCTTGCCAGCCATCCCGGCTGGTACACCAAGGTGTCGAAGGAAATCCGCGGCGTGACGGAAGAGACCACGACCGGTGTGCACCGGCTCTACCAGGCGCACAAGGAAGGCCGGCTGATGTTCCCCGGCATCAACGTCAACGACTCCGTCACCAAGTCCAAGTTCGACAACCTGTACGGCTGCCGCGAGTCCCTCGTGGACGGCATCAAGCGCGCGACCGACGTGATGATCGCGGGCAAGGTGGCCCTCGTATGCGGCTACGGCGATGTGGGCAAGGGTTGTGCGCAGGCGCTGCGTGCCCTGTCCGCCCAGGTATGGGTGACCGAAGTGGATCCCATCTGCGCGCTACAGGCCGCGATGGAAGGCTACCGGGTCGTCACGACCGACTGGGCTGCGGACAAGGCCGACATCTTCGTCACGGCGACCGGCAACTTCCAGGTGATCACCCACGATCACATGAAGAACATGAAGGACCAGGCGATCGTCTGCAACATCGGACACTTCGACAACGAGATCGATGTCGCCTCGCTGGAGAAATACCGGTGGGAGGAGATCAAGCCGCAGGTCGACCACGTGATCTTCCCGCCACAAGGAGACAAACCATCCAAGCGGATCATCCTGCTCGCCAAGGGGCGCCTGGTGAATCTCGGCTGCGGCACGGGCCATCCCAGCTACGTGATGAGCTCGTCGTTCGCCAACCAGACCATCGCGCAGATCGAGTTGTTCACCAACACGGCGCGATATCCGGTAGGCGTGTACACGTTGCCCAAGCACCTCGATGAGAAGGTGGCACGCCTGCAGCTGAAGAAGCTCAACGCGCAGCTCACCGAGCTCACCGACACGCAGGCCAAGTACATCGGTGTCTCTGCGGGCGGTCCGTACAAGTCGGATCACTACCGATACTGATCCAGCGAGAGCCGAGTAAGCGCATGTCGACAGTCGTACAAGAAAAACCTGCAGCGGTGATCCTCGATGGCAAGGCCACGGCAGCCAAGGAGCGTCAGAAGACGACGCTGCGGGCCGGTGCCTTCGCTTCGAAGTTCGGACGCAAGCCCGGCCTTGCCGTCATCCAGGTCGGCGAGGATCCGGCATCGACCGTTTACGTGCGCAACAAGCGCAAGTCGTGCGTGGAGGTGGGTATAGAATCCTTCGCGCACGACCTGCCTGTGACCACCGGCGAAGCAGAGTTGCTCGCCCTGGTAAGGCGCCTCAACGAGGACGAGCGGGTGGACGGCATTCTCGTGCAGATGCCGCTGCCCAAGGGCATCGACTCGGACCGCATCATGGATGCGGTCGATCCCGCAAAGGACGCGGACGGATTTCATCCCACCAATACGGGGTTGCTGGCGCAGAAGCGCCCGCGCCTGCGGCCTTGCACGCCCTACGGCGTCATCCGGCTTGCGCAAACCTACGGCATCGAGCTGAAGGGCAAGCAGGCGGTCGTCGTCGGGGCTTCCAACATTGTCGGTCGTCCCATGGCGCTCGAGCTACTGCTTGCACGCGCCACCGTTACGGTGTGCCATACGGGCACACGCGACGTGCGCGCCGAGGTCGAGCGCGCCGAGGTAGTCGTCGCCGCTGTGGGCAAGGCAGATTTCGTTCCGGGCGAATGGATCCGCCCGGGTGCGGCGGTATTCGACGTGGGCATCAACCGCTTGCCGAACGGCAAGCTGGTGGGTGACGTCGGCTACGCCGCGGCAGCGGAGCGCGCGGGCTGGATCACGCCGGTTCCTGGCGGTCTGGGCCCGATGACCATTGCAATGCTGCTCTCGAATACCGTGGATGCAGCGTATTTCCGCAAGGGCCTGCCGCCTGGCTGAGCCTTCCGACACAACATTTCCAGCCAAGATTTTCAAGAAGAGGTCATCAGAGAGTTATGAGTCAGCAAAACCTGGAGAGCGTACTCAAGGCCGCGGGCAACCCGGTCCAGATGTTGCGCAATTCGCGCATCGGCGCCTACGTCTATCCGGTCGTCCCGAGCGAGTTCCACAACTGGATGGATGAGCAGCGCGCGTGGCGTGAGAGCGCGGTGCTGTTCGATCAGTCGCACCACATGGCCGAACTGACCGTCAAGGGTCCCGATGCGTTGAAGTTGATCTCCTATACGACGATCAACAGCTTCAACAACTTCGTCGTGAACAAGGCGAAGCAGATGGTCCCGGTCAGCCACGACGGCTATGTGATCGGCGACGGCATCCTGTTCTACCTCGACAAGGACGAGCTGCTGTTCGTCGGCCGCGCCCCGTCGGTGAACTGGATCCAGTTCCACGGCGAGACCGGTGGCTTCAAGGTCGACATGATCCGCGACGACCGCTCCCCGGGCGATCCGAAGGGCAAGGCCGTCAATCGCCGCCACTATCGCTTCCAGGTACAGGGTCCGAACGCCGAGAAGGTGCTGAACAAGCTGAACGGCGGCCCGATCCCGGACGTCAAGTTCTTCACCATGGATGCGATCAACGTCGGCGGCAAGCGTGTGCGCGCTTTGCGGCACGGCATGGCGGGCGCCCCTGGCCTGGAGCTGTGGGGACCGTACGAGGAGCGTGAGTTCATCCGCGAAACGATTCTCAAGGCCGGCGAAGAGTTCGGGCTCGTGCCGGTCGGCTCGCGCGCCTACGCCTCGAACACGCTGGAGTCGGGCTGGATTCCCTCGCCTCTGCCGGCTGTGTACACCGGCGAGAAGATGAAGAAGTACCGCGAGTGGCTTCCGGCGGCCGGCTACGAGGCCACGGGCTCCATCGGCGGGAGCTTCGTCTCGGACAACATCGAAGACTACTACCTGACGCCGTACGAGCTCGGCTACGGCCCGTTCGTCAAGTTCGACCACGACTTCGTCGGCCGCGAGGCGCTCGAGAAGATGGTCAAGGACAAGCGCCCGCAGCGCAAGAAGGTCACGTTCGAGTGGAACCGCGAGGACCTGGGCAAGATCTTCGCCTCGGTGCTCGAGCCGGCCGGGCAGAACGCGAAGTTCTTCAACATCCCCATCGCCAACTACGCCTCGTCGTCCTACGACGCGGTGAAGATCGGCAACAAGACGGTCGGCTTCTCGATGTTCGGCGGGTACAGCTACAACGAGCGCGTGGGTCTTTCGCTCGGCGTGGTCGATGAGAACATCAACGTCGGCGACGTCCTGACGCTGCTGTGGGGCGAGGAGAACGGGGGAACCAAGAAGGTCACCGTCGAGCGTCACAAGCAGATGGAAGTGCGCGTCAAGGTGTCCGTGACGCCCTACGGCTCGGTTGCCCGCGAGACGTATCACCAGGGCTGGCGTACCCGCACGGCCTAAGCGTTTCTTTCAGGCCAGCCGAAGGCGGACGGCCGTGAGGCGGTCCGCCTTTTTTGTTGCAATAACAGCGCCGGCAATGTGGCAAGGGCCAGCAGCACTCCGAGCGCGGTCACGCTTTGACTGGCATACATGGAGATCCATTCGGCCCGGTCGGCGGCGGCCGTCCACACGACACGCCCCAGGAAGCCCGCCAGAGCCGCCGCTCCCACCGCATCCAGCGTGACCCACCGACGGACCCGGCCGCGCCAACTCTGCCTGCGCTTCGTCAGCTCGTAGCGCATGGACTCCTCGGCCCTCGCTGCCGCCTTGGAGGCGGCAGCCTGCTCGTCCCCGCGCACGCGCGCCATGACTCGCGCGTCGAACCCTGGAGAGGTATCCAACCCGGCGTAAATGCGCTGCAGACGCGCATCCAGAGATTCGCGGGAGAATGTCATGTAGGCGACAATCCAGCGGCGGCGGCCAGGCTCGAGCGGGCCCGGTGCAGCAGCGTCTTGACCGTTCCGACCGGCATGGCCAGCATCGTTGCCACCTCTTCGTGCGACTGCTCCTGCAGGTAGAAAAGCAGGACCACCTGTCGCTGTTTGTCCGGGAGCCGCTCGATGAGCCGCAGCAGGGACGCGTTCTCCGCCCCCAATTCCGCCGCTCCCGACTCGCTCGCGACCTCCAGGTCCGGGTCTGGCGCGGCAGCGTCCTCCCTCTTTGCGCGTCTGTCTCTGAGGGCCGACAGGCTCGTGTTGCGGGCAATAGTGTAGATCCACGTCGACAGCGAAGCGCGGCCGTCGAAGGCGGGCAGGGCGCGCCAGACTTTGATGAATACCTCCTGAGCCACGTCCTCCGCCGCCTCCCGGTCGCGCACGAAGCTGTAGGCCAACCCGAAGACCTTCCGCCGGTAGGCGCGCAGAATCTCTGCGAGCGCCTCGTCACGGCGATTCGCGCCGACGAGCTGGATGACTTCGCCGTCCGTCAGCACCTAGATTCCGTGTTCGCTCCCACCGTTTATACCCGCCCGGGTGTCTGGAGGTTTCAGCCCGGGCGCAAAAAAGGTGCGCCCGCGGCTGAAACCTTTTGCCCGCTCGCCGAGTATCAATGAGCGTGGCCAATGACGCCCCTGGAACCTCGATGAAAGATACCGCAACGGCAGCGGTGCTCGGCCTGGTCGTCGGTTATATGATTCGCCAGTACTGGACGCAGCTGGAATCGCTGCTGCGCCTGCTGACCGGTTGACACGAGGTTCGTACGGATGCCCGACAACGCGCTGTGGCTCATACCCGCCATCCTGTCGATCACGCTGGGGATCGGAACCATCATCACGGTCATCGTGACCCTGCACCGCGCCAAGATGCGGGAGCTGGATCAACGCCACACGGAGAGAATGGCCGCCATCGACAAGGGGCTGGATCCCTTCCCGCCGCAGGAGACGCGCGAGCGCGCCGAAGGCGCTGTTGTACCCGGACCGGACGGAACGGGTTCCCATCGGCAGTTGCTGCGCGGCCTGCTGTGGTTGGGTGTCGGGCTGGCCGTGGCGCTCGGGAGCGGCGGGCTGGGCTACGGCTTCTGGTCATTCATGGGTTGGATTGCGGCGGCCGTCGGGGCAGCCTATGTCATCTATTACGTGCTGGAGGGACGCAAGCACCCGACAGCACCTGCGTCTCCGCCGCCCCCACCTGACACCAACCGCACTTGACTGACGCCCGTTGGCGACGGGTCGAGTTGCCGCCGCGCTGCAGGCACCGGCCGCCCGCGCGGCATGTCATGTAAGAAACCTGTAAGCAAACAAGCTACAGGCGAGGTTTCTTAAGATTGGGTCCGCGCGGCTTGCGCCATTTCGGCCATGCCACGCGGTTGACACACTGCGGCGCGGGCGTGTCTGCGCGTTGCTCCATCCTGACACATCGAGGTGTTCCCCGGACGGACGGCACACGCGCCGTTGGACCTGCCAGGGAACCCCGCATGGGGTTGGATACCCGCCTGCGGCTCGCTATTTTCGTCCGACGAGTCAGGTTATTTCCAACATGTCAATCCGTCATGTTGGGTGCGCACGCGAGCCCGCATCCGTGTATGATCGCCGTCCGCCCTGTTCGGGTGTGTAGTGGAGAATGAATGATGGCGAAGCGTCCCTCTAACGACGGTGCCTCCTGGAGCTCCGGCGAACTGCGTACTTTGAAACAACTCGCAAAGGCGGGAACCCCCACGAGCCAGGTCGCGAAGAAGCTCGGGCGTACTGCGGCCGCTGTGCAGCAGAAGGCCATGCGGGCAGGCATTTCCTTCCGTGCAGCGAAGCGCTCGGGCGCACGGAAGAAGAAGTAAGGACAGACGGAAATCCCGCTTACCGCGCGCCCAAGGCGTGCGCCGAGCGTCTTCCGTGAGCCGGACCCCGCCAACAGGCGGTGCGTCCGGCTCGCCTTTTGTGCGCCTGGCTCTGCACCACACTTGTGCCGGAGGCGCGGACTTGACACACTAACGCTCGCCTAGATGGACCCCGGATCGACTGCGGGCGAGCCCGCGAGCGACCCGCGGTTGACGATGTCGACAAGCTGAAACCGCGCTCGCCGACGGCGAGACGCGCACAACTCTCGGGGGCGGCATGTCGAAGTGGAGCGTATTTGCAGGCGTGGCGGCTCTGTTGGCGCTGGGCGGCTGTGACGTCCGTGTGCAGGATCAGACGCCCGCAGTCTTCTCAGCCAACAACGATGTCGGGATGTACGAGCTGAAGGCCAGCGTCTCGCGCGACTCCCTGGTGACACCCGGCTCGGTCTACCTGTTCGCCCTCGGTGCCAACAAGAAGCGCATCGACATGACCCCCGACAAGCAGGGGGCAGAGTGGCACGGGTTCTATACCGTCAAGTGCCGTAGCAGCTTCCCGCTGCAGTTCGAGGCCATCTGGAAGCGCCAGGGCCTGTCCACCGGGAGCGTGCTGGTGCCGCCGACTCCGCGCGAGATCCAGCTGACGCCCCCGCCGCTCACGAAGGAGGCGACGATCGACACCTCCGCCAGGAGCAACAAGGGATGGGAGGGGAGCGTGGCCTACCGCTTCGTGACGGCCGAGCACACCCAGATCATCGGGGCGCACATCGAGCCGCTGAGTCAGGATGCGGCCGATGTGGCAGCGGCGAAACCGATCATGATCGACACCCCGTTCCCCGTGGATGCTCCCTGCTCGACCCCGACGGAGATCCACCTGTCCTCCAAGGTGGCCAAGGCCCAGGGCAATCTGGTCATCGATACCGACCTCAAGGGCATGGAGCACTGGCAGACGAAGGTCGTCTTCGCTCCCAACGCCTCCAAGTAGCCGGCCGAGCCGCGGGCTGGGCCGCGGCCGCTGCGGGAGCTAAGCGATCGAGTCCGAATAGTCGCGCTGGCCGAGACTTCCGGCCGCGAAGATCTCGTGCTGAGCGATCCACTCGCGCGACTGCTCGAAGGCTTCCTTGGTGTAGGGCTCGAATACGATGCGCTCGCCCGGACCCCAGCGGCGGACGTCCATCGTCGAGTGATAGCTCACCGGAAATTCCTTCAGGTAATAGTGCGTGTAGGCTTCCGGGCGCAGGTCGATGTCGCGCTGGGCGCGTTGCAGCGCTCTGAAATACCTGCGCAACTGCTCGGGCTGCGTGTCGCCGGTGATCATGGTCGCGATCATGAACGTCGTGTCGATGATCTTGCGGAAGCCCAGCTGCTCGGCGAAGTAATACGGGCCGCTGAAGAGCGCGGCGGCCGGGATCCGGCCGTCCAGCAGCAGCTGCATGCGCTTGAAGAGCATTCCATCGTTAAACGACAGGTGGATCTTGTCCGCCGGCAGGTATTGCTCGAGCGCCTGAATGCTGGAGTAATGGCTGCCCGACTGGTAGCCGACCGAGATCGGGACGCCCGCCAGATCCGCGGGCTGGCGCACGGGAGAGTCCGCGGGCACGAAGATGGCGGCGGGCGCGACCGAGTAGGCTTCGGGAAACAACTTACCCAGCCCGCTCGAGGCGGCCACGTTGACGGTCCAGTGGCACGCGCAACTGACATCCGAGGCACGCCCCTCCTCGAACGACTGATACGCGCCGACTTTCTTCCCCTTGTCGTGGACCTTGCCGTCGGTCGCCTGCACCTCCTCGTTGAAGACGTAATCGAGGCCCTCTGCGGTGAAGTAGCCCTTCTCGTCGGCCACCCACTCCTGCAGGCGAAAGTGCGGCTGAATGATGAATTTGCTCATATTTACGGGGCCCCTTTATCCCCGAACTCTTCACGGGGATCCCGCTTCGCGGGACCCCGTTCGTGTAGCTAAGAGCAGCAACTCTGGCTGCTCGGCTGTGCCGGCGGCGCAACGCGGCGTGCGCGAATCATCCCCACATGATCGTCCATGACCCGGCGTGCGGCGGCGCCGTCGCGCAGCTGAATGAGGCCCGCCAGCTCCCGGTGAACCTCCAGGATGTGCTTGACCAACCTGGGTGTGACCTGCCGGTTGTTCTTCGGCCACGACACGTACTGCAGCGACACCAGCTGCACGACGAGCACGCGATTGTGGGAGGCCTCCGCGATTGCAACGTGGAAGTCGCGGCAGGAGCGCGTAAACGCTGCCGTGTCCGTCGCTTTCGCTTCGGCATCGGCGAGCAATCCTTCGAGCCTCGCATGTTCGGCGGGTGTTGCCTGTTGCGCCGCAAGCTCGGCGGCCATGCACTCGGTGGCGCGCTGCGCATCCATGATCTCGGCGGCGCTCACGCCTGTCAGGTACAGCTGGACCGCCAGGGCCTCCGCAAACAGGCTGGGATTGCCGGCGGCAATCCGGGCGCCGCCGCCCTTGCCCATCTTGATCTGGGCAATACCGAGCGCCTCGAGCGTCCTGAGCGCATCGCGCGCGACGATGCGGCTGACGCCGAAGCGCGCCGCGATGTCCTTTTCAGTGCCGAGGAAATCGCCTGGCTTGAGCTGACCCTCGAAGAGCGAGTCGCGCATCTCCGCCACGACCCGTGAAGCAAGCGATTCGGAGCGGCCTGCGCGAAAGAGGTGCCGGGCGAGCTCGCTGCCGAGGATGAGGGGCTGGGTGGCCATGGTCTTAAAGATGATATCTTTAAGACCGGGTCCCCCACAAGCGTCGCGAGGCGCGCTCGGCGCCTTCCACCAGCGCCCTGAGCTTGAGCCAGGAAATCTGCCCGTCCATCTTGCCGATGCCGGCGAACGTGCCGAACCCGCAGTCCGTGCCGGCCATGACGCGCTCGCGTCCGACGAGACCTGCGAACAGGCACAGGCGCTGCTCGATGAGCTCGGGGTGCT
>Ga0070681_10007843_pt1 | contig 10439 bp, 7 predicted proteins | sample KBSC83BmetaG_FD_65650 | JGI IMG/M metagenome (GOLD analysis project Ga0070681, IMG submission 65650) | Corn rhizosphere microbial communities from Kellogg Biological Station, Michigan, USA - KBS C8-3B metaG | ecosystem: Host-associated > Plants > Roots > Rhizosphere | place: USA: Michigan...
CTCCGCTTCCTGCGCCTGCACAAGCTTTTCTTTTTCGCGAAGCGCCTGGCGCAGTTCTGCGATGTCGTTACCGGATTGGCGATTGTCTCGATCGATGCTGTTCTGCATGGTGGTTGACCTCGCGGCAACGATAGAGCGAGAAACATGCCACGCCGTCTTGGCTACCGCGTCGGAAATGATTTTCAATCTTTCTGCGCCCTTGAACAGGGGACGGTCAGCAATCACCAACAGCGAGCGTGACAGCAGTTGCCATTTTCGTCTATCCGTCGCGCCACCTTTGCGCGCCTGGCTTCCCTTTCGGCGAAGCGATTTGCTCCTCGCTCTATTAAAGCTTCAAATTGCGCGGCCTGCGAAACTGTCGGAAGACGCACCACGGAGCGCACAGAGAACACGAAGGGAGATACAGAGAAAAAAAACTTCTGAAGCAATTTCTCCGAATGCCTCTCTCTCGCCTCTGTGGCCTCTGTGTCCTCCGTGGTGAATGCGCCGATTTTTTGGTTGCGGCTACACGCGCTCGGTTCCTAGACATTCTCGTTGCCATAGAGTATGCAGAATGGCGTTCATTCACGCGGAAGTTTCAACTCTACGACTTTTGGAGGACTCCATGCTTCGGGGGAGACTCGTGCGCTTTTTGCTGATCGGACTCTGGATCAGTCTCGCCGCCGCGCCGGCACGGGCGCAATCGGCGGGGGAATATAAACCTTCGGTCGGCCAGGAAGGCAAGGACGTGATCTGGGTGCCGACGCCGCAGGCGCTGGTCGATAAGATGCTCGACATGGCCAAGGTCACACCGAAAGACTATGTGATCGACCTCGGCTCCGGCGACGGCCGCACAGTCATCACTGCGGCCAAGCGCGGCGCCAAGGCGCTCGGTATCGAATACAATCCCGATATGGTCGAGCTGTCCAAGCGCAACGCCGCCAAAGAAGGCGTGAGCGACAAAGCGAGTTTCGTCAAAGCCGATCTGTTCGAGAGCGATTTTTCCCAAGCCCAGGTCATCACCATGTTTCTGCTCTCGAGCATCAACAGGAAACTCCGTCCCAAAATCCTCGACCTCAAGCCCGGCACGCGCGTCGCGTCCAACACCTTCGACATGGGCGAATGGAAGCCGGACGAAACCGCCACTCTGCCCGGCTGCAGCTCCTGGTGCACGGCGTATTTGTGGATCGTGCCGGCCAAGGTCAGCGGCACCTGGAAGCTGCCGCAGGGCGAGCTGAGCCTCCAGCAAACCTTTCAAATGATCACGGGCACCCTCAAATCCGCCGGCGCGACAACGCCGGTCAACGGCAAGCTCAATGGCGACCAGATTTCGTTTACCGCCGGCAGCGCTTCGTACACCGGGCATGTGAGCGGCAACTCGATCGAGGGAACGGTCGGCGGCGGCAAATGGAACGCGACGCGCACGGTGCAATAATTACTCGCGCGAGGCGCCGGCGGATTTTTTCCAGCGGTACTCCCGTCCATTTCACGGTCCTGTTATAAAAGTAGCAACAACCCGAAAATCGGAGGACAGTTCGATGAATCGACTCACTATCACGCGCACACTGTTATTCGCATCGATCCTGTGGGCGGGTCTCGCCGCAATAGCACAGGCGCAGCCGGCCAAAGAATATCAGCCTGAGGTCGGCCAGGCGGGCAAAGACGTCGTCTGGGTGCCGACGCCGCAGGCGCTGGTCGACAAGATGCTCGAGATCGCCAAGCTCACGCCCAAGGATTTTCTGATGGATCTCGGCTCCGGCGACGGCCGCACGGTCATCACTGCGGCCAAACGCGGCTCCAAGGCGCTCGGCATCGAATACAATCCGGAAATGGTCGAGCTGTCCAAGCGCAACGCCGCCAAAGAAGGCGTGAGCGACAAGGCCAGCTTTCGCAAGGCCGACCTCTTCGAGACCGACTTTTCACAGGCGCAGGTGATCACAATGTTTCTGCTGCCGAGCATCAATATGAAGCTACGGCCGAAGATTCTGAGTTTGAAACCGGGCACCCGGATTGTGTCGAACACTTTCGACATGGAAGACTGGAAAGACGACGAAACCGCGACGGTGGAAGGATGCACGAACTGGTGCACCGCGCATTTGTGGATCGTGCCGGCAAAAGCGGAAGGCAACTGGAAAACCGCGAAGGGCGATCTGACGGTCAAGCAGACTTTTCAAATGATCAGCGGCACGCTCAAAAACGGCAACGCAACAACGCCGATCAACGGTAAACTTCACGGCTCCGAGATCAGCTTCACCGCGGGGGGCGTTCAATACACCGGCCAAGTCAACGGCAACTCGATCGAAGGCACCGCGGGCGGCTCCAAATGGAGCGCAACGCGCGGCAAATAAGGCTTGCTGGAAAGTTGGGGCGGCGACCGCCGCCCCAACAAAGCTCCGTTCTTTCATCGCGCTGATTACGCCAGCGCAGAATCAATCCCGCTTCGCTCCGGGCCCCGCGTAGATTTCCAGTTTGTTCCCGTCGGGATCGAGAAAATATGCCTGCGGTCCCCAGAACACTCCCTGGTTGCGGTCCTCGATATTGAAAACCTCGATGCCGTTTTTGCGGAGCTCCGCAATCGACGGCTCGAAGTCCTCCGGCGTCACCTTGAACGCATGATGCACCGGAGTGCTTTTCGGTGAGTCGTACCGGAGCGGCTCATTCCCTTTCGCAAGGATGAGAAAGTCTTCGCCGGTTTGCAAAAACACCATCCGCGGCGACTGCTCGACCACTTTCATACCGAGCACTCCCTCATAAAACTTCCGGCTCCGATCCAGATCGGTGACCGGCAAACTGAAATGGAGCACACCGTGTGTTTTTAGCATCTGCACACCCTCCAAGTCTCGAATTTAAAAACACTCTTTAGCATTGCCCTGTGGGACTACCACCGTACGTTGTTTCATCAGCTTTTCCAATCTGACAGCAGCGGAAACAAAAATTTACGAGCTACCCCCGGGCATTGAATTCGAGGGGGCCGGTTGTCAGCGTTTATGTCAGTTTGACAACCCTTGACAAGAATAGCTCGGCTGAATCATACCTCAACAACCCCGTAACCCCTTAATAATGCGGTACCACTCCACTCAATTACCGTAGGGTCCTAATCTTGCTTTTAAACCCAACGAAATGCACACAACGAAGTCCCAAGCGACACCACAACTTTCCATTTTAGAGCCCGCAACAAAGCACCGACGACAATTTTGCTGAAGCTACGCAATCACTAGATCTATTGGTATTTATTTGACTCTTTCTACCCATTTGAAGTAGGATTTTACACTCTTGTAACGGAGTGCATTGTCCCAGGTGGTGAGTGGATTCATACGTAGAGGAAACGTTATGGATATATTTTCCGTACCCAGATCGAAAAGCCTCCCCAACACTAATGAGGATGGGACCGATTCTCAGCAGGCTAGACCGGAACGGGAGCAACCTCGAATTCACCTTCTTGGATTGAACGAACGTAATTTTTCTTTTTTGGAGCAGATCGCTTCCAACTCTCGCGTTCTCATTATCGAGGGTATCTCCGGATCCGGCAAAGACACATTTCAGAAGTATCTTAAATCCAGACTCCGTAATCGCGTTGTCTATGACTATTCCGAAGGTGAGCTGTTGTGGTCGTGGAAGCATCAACAAATCAAAGATATCTTCAAGATGCAGATCCGATTGATGAGAAACTTTCTCGAGCACGTTACCACAGTCCTTGAACGCGACGACAAGGCGCTTTTCATACTCAACCGATTTCATTTATCCACGTACACGATGTACGCATCCAGAATTAATGCGCGATCTGCAATTGAACGCGAGTACGATCGCGTCATCAAGGCTTTGCGTGCGCTCCCTGCACACGTGTTTCTCCTACAGCTTATGGAAGGAGAGATGGAAGTGCGCAGTTCGCATCCAGAAAGAGGCGTCGCCTGGCGCAAGTTCCAACAACACATTTTTCAACGGGAGGGTTTTGGAAATTTCGTCAAGCGTAATGTAGGTCTACAGAAGGCAATGATTGACACGGCCATACGTCAGAAAATTCCTTTCTCACTGCTTCGGTTACCGTCCACTTCCAATCTACAAATCGCAGTTCATCCATCGGCTGGCGCAGAAATTACGGCGACTTTTGACGCGACGTTTTCCCCACTGGTCCAAAAGCTAAATGGCGTAAATCATCCTGCTCGAAAAGCTGTTTAGGACGCTATTGATTTTTCTGAAACGCTCGATTCGCTAACCCCTTTGCCAGAATTTGAGGTAGTGCGCATGATCGTAACCGACAAATTTGTTTTCGTGCATCTCCCAAGAACCGGCGGGACTTTCGTAACAGAAATGATTATGAAATTCTTCCCATCGGCACGAGAGATTGGCTATCACTTACCGAGATCACTACTTCCAAAGGAATATGGTGATTTGCCGGTGTTAGGTATTGTTCGCAATCCTTGGGAGTTCTATGTGTCCTGGTATTATCATATCTGGCCCAGAGACATTGGGAAGCCTTTCTTCTCGTGGCTAACCGACGACTGCAAGGAACATTTCGAGGGTGCAATTCGCAATGCACTCAACCTTGGCGTAGATCGCGATCGCCTCGAAGCGCTCATTGAGCGGCTTCCGGATGCGGTGGATTATCGCACTCGCAATATTCCAAATATTACAAAGGACTCGATACGTCAGGTACGTGACACCGGGGTTGGCTATTACACTTTTCGTTTCAATCAGCTCTTTGGAAATGCGAACGAAGTTTTTTTTTGCCGGCAGGAGCGATTGCGGGCTGACTTAATTAATTTCCTGGAAAACATTAATGCAGCAAATGATGAGATTCGTAGCTACATTCTCAAATCAGAAAAAAAGAACACTGCGGAGCACGAACACTACTCGGCTTACTACACACCCGAACTGGCAGAACTGGTTTCGATTCGAGATCGTTTTGTAATCGATCGCTTTGGTTACGTGTTTGAAAGGCTCGGAAATCACCGTAACGCTGCAGCTTAGGTCAAAACATGCGCCTAATAATGATGAATACATAAGTACGCCCCTCCCTCCCCAGACACATATTCAAAATTTACGTTCCACCATCGTTGTCCTCTATGCTATGATGTTAGCTTGTAAGGACGCAACGATGCCTGCGATTCAAATCTCGCCTTCCATTGTCGCAAAGCGCAGGCTTATGAAACTCCTTGCAGTTTCGTTGCTTACAGTATTTTTCTTTCTCGGGGCAACAACTTCGAGAGCTCAGCAGCCAACGAAGAGCGCTCCTCGAATTGGAGTTATTTTCTCGTTCGGGACTGCGGCGGATCCTCCTTCACCGATCTACGAGGCCTACGAACGGGGCCTACGAGATCTCGGATACGCAGGGGGCAAAAACATAGTTTTCGAGCGGCGCTACGCTGAAGGACGATTAGATCGGATGGCGCCATTTGTACAGGAATTTGTACAACAAAAGGTCGACGCAATTCTTGGAGTAAACAATGTAGTCATTCGGGCGGCCAAAGAAGCCACAAAAACCATTCCGATTATTATGGTGAGTTCCGTTGACCCCGTTGTGGCGGGTTATGTCGAATCCTTTGCTCACCCGGGGGGCAACATTACCGGTGTAGCGTGGCTAAACAGAGACATTAGCGCGAAGCGGATTGAACTCCTAAAGGAGTTGTTTCCAAAATTGTCAAAAATTGGCATTTTATGGGATGTTGATGGTCCAGGACCAGCAATCGCTTTCAAGGAATATAGTGCTGCCGCGAGTGCGTTTAGGCTTGAGCTTCGGTCGCTTGAAGTACGGGGGCCTCAGCCGGATTTGGCAGGCGCGCTGCAAGAGGCTAAAAACGCCAATACTGGTGCTGTCATTGTTGTCGGAAATCCCATGATGTCTCAGCATATGAAGACGTTGTTTCCCTTGGTTATTAAGCATCGGCTCCCCAGTATGACTGAAGAAGATCGCTACGTAGAAGGGGGTGGCTTAATCTCTTATGGCGCTAGTCTCTCTGCTCTCTACCGGCGTGCGGCAGAATATACGGCTGAAATTCTAAACGGGGCTAAACCTGCTGACCTCCCTGTTAGACTTGCATCGAAATTTGACATTTTTGTTAATTTGAAGACAGCCAGACAAATTGGCGTAGTTGTACCCCAACGAGTGCTTCTTCAAGCGGATAAAGTAATAAAATGAGGTTAACCAATCCCAGTAGCTACGGCTCTCCATTCAAGGATCCACAGCGTTTTTTATTCACAACCCACTGCTTGTCCTTTTAGTCTTTCGAAATCCCTCACAAAGCCGCAGAAATTGACGTTTTTGGCCTTTTCACTAGCTAAACATCGTCGGTCTATCCGGAGGTTTAGCAATAGAAACAGGCACTTACTAAAGTTCGTCAAGGGCCTTACACCATGGCATAAATCCTGCGGTACCATCAAGCATTCGACAATCAGGGAAGATTTCGAAAGAGCACCGATAACTGTGAACGACTCTGCTCTTAAGCCACTGTCTCGATCGGAGAGCGTTCTCCCTTCCGCCACGGCAAATCAGGAGTTCGCTGCTCCCTCCGTCCAGCATAATCCTTTCGTAAAAGTGCTTTTTGGTTTTCGAAGTGGCAGCATCCGAGGTCGATTGCTCTTTTGGGGCCTGAGTCTCTTTGGATTAGCACTATCGCTTATCGTCACAGCTGGCTATTTGTATATGGTCAAGCAAATCCGGCAAGATGCCGCCGTGCTCCAGTCCGAGCTCGCGTCAGTAACTAGCGAACAGATTCGCAACTTCGTCAAACGGAAGGTAGAAAGATTTTCAGATAATGCGGCGGCCCTCACTCTCTATCCGCTCGGAAGTAAAGAACAACAGTTGCTTCTCGGCCTGCTGGTGAAAAACGACAGCAGCTTTACCGATGCATCCGTTATCGAGTCTCAGGGGATGGAAGTGGTGAAGGTCTCTGATCGAAGAGTCTTTTTTCCATCCGACCTTAGCGATCAGAGCAAATCGATCAAGTTTATTAGAGCCTTTAAGGGTGATGATTATATCAGCCCGGTTTATACGTCAGTGCGAGCTCAGCCGTACGTGACCCTGGCGATACCGCTTTGGGGCGCTGCTCAGAGCATCATCGGCGTTGTTACAGCTGAGGCCGATCTCTCGTTTCTATGGGAAGCCCTCGGCAAGATTCGCTTCGGTACAGCCGGTTACGCATACTTGGTAGACGAGCATGGCAATTTGATCGCCCATAAGGACGCGACCTTAGTTCTCAAACGCCCAGACATTAAACAGAAGGACGGCGTGAAGAAATTCTTACGCAATCCATCACGGGCCGACGCCAGCCCGGCGAGTGAAGGAATAGGATTGACGGGCGATCCCGTGTTGGTCACCTACGCACCGGTACCTGAATTAGGCTGGGCGGTTATCCTAGAAGAGCCCATCGACGCGGCGCTTGCTAACGTAGAAATTTTGAAGCGCTCGGCGTTGTTGTTCCTGGTCGTCGGACTGCTCATCGGAACAGCGATCATCGCTTGGGTCAGTCAGAAAATCACCACTCCCATACAACAGCTTGGGCGAGACGCGGCTACCATCGGCGCCGGCAACCTTGAATATCGCGCCGACATCAAGACGGGTGATGAGATCGAGGAGCTGGCGACGGAATTCAACAAGATGACGGAAGCGCTCCAAAACTCCCGTGCGACTTTGGAGCAAAAAGTAGTGCAGCGCACGAAAGAGATTACGGCCCTGTATGAGGTGACGACGACTGTAAACCAGTCTCTGGCAGTGAAAGAAATCTCGGATGCAGTGATCGGCAAAATTACCGAAATTTTTCATTTTGAGAGCACGCGCGTGTTTCTCTTCAACGATCTGGACGAATTGGAGCTACGCGCGACCTACTCGCAATCTCCCGAAGATCTGCCTCGGCCCCGGCCGCACAGGCGAGGCGAAGGCATCATCGGTCGAGTGGCGCAATCCGGCGAACCGATGATCTTCGATGACATCAATGCCGATGGTCGCTATGCTGCGCTCAGCACCAGCAACGCGTCGTTAAGCGCGCATCTCAGCTTCTTTGCCGTATTTCCGATCAAAACCCAATCCCGCGTCTTTGGCGTCATTGTATTCAACGCGCTCGCTCCGCGAAAGTTGACCGCAGACGAAATTCGACTGCTGACCTCCATGGCCGAACAACTCGCGGTCGCCGTCGAAAAAGCCGGGCTATTCCATCAGGCCGAGACGCGTCTGCAACAGCTTTCCGTCCTGAACACGATCGGTGCCGCAGTGAGCCAGTCGTTGGAACTGGAGGTTGTTCTTAAAAAAGCCCTGGAAAAAATGATCGAGTCGCTCAACTTCGACGCCTGCTGGATTTACATGCTGGACACCTCTGAAACCGAGCTTCGGCTTCTGGCGCAGCAAGGTTTGAGCGAAGAGACCGCCCGTTCCATGGATCGGCGCAAGCTGACAGCCGGCATCAGCGGTACAATATTCGAGACGGGAAAGCCGTTGGTGTTCGACGATATCAACGATGGAAAGTACCATAAAATCAGCCGCAAAAACACGATATCTGCTCTCGGCTTTGGCGCGGCCGCGGGATTTCCCATTAAGGCTGAAGACAAAACCGTCGGCGTGATGCATCTGGCGACGCGGACCCCCCGGCGCTTCGCGGCCGACGAGTTGCAGCTCATCGAATCGATCGCTCATGCGATCGGCGTCGCGGCTGAGAATGCCCAGCTTTTTGCGCAGGTCAACCAGAAGACCGCCGAGTTGGGTCAAATGAACCAAGAGTTGGAGGAGGCCAACCACGCCAAGTCCGAATTTATCTCCGCCATGTCACACGAGCTGCGCACGCCGCTGAACGTGATCATGGGCAATGCCGAATTGACCGGCGACGGCTTTTTCGGCGACATCAATACGGAGCAGAAAAGAGCGATGACGCAGATACGCCATCACTCGCAGTTTCTATTGAAGCTGGTAAACGACGTGCTGGCGTTGTCGCGATTGGACGCCAAGAAAATGTCCTTGGAGCTGACCGGCGTCGACATCAACGAAGTCGTCGCGCACGCGCAAGGCCATATCGACCAACTCAACCGGCAGAAGCGTTTGGAGGTAACCTGGGAGGTGGAGAAAGATATTCCGACGATCGTCACCGACGTGACCAAACTCGAAGAAATCTTTCAGAACCTGATCGGCAACGCGTTTAAGTTCACGCCGCAGGGGCGAATCGATTTGCGGGTCAGAAATCTGCGCGATCTTGCCCGGGTGGAATTCACAATCGCCGATACCGGCATCGGTATCGAAGAGCATGACATGGAGCGAATCTTCAGCGCCTTTGAACAGATCCGCGAAGCGCACACCGGGGATTTCAACGGCGTGGGTCTTGGCCTTAACATCGTCAAAAAATATCTCGACCTGATGAAGGGCGATATCCGGGTCAAAAGTCGGGTTGGCGAAGGCTCCACGTTCACTTTCTCCTTGCCTCATTCCGTCGAGCTCAATTCCTGAGCCGCGCGCGCCTCTTCAGAATTTCTCATAGACAAAAAAAGAGAGGCCCGAATCGTCAGATTCGAGCCCTCAGAAATCCTAGCCGCTGTGCCGAGAGCTTGCCGGCTAAGCTCCCAAACCGAAGGTTTTGGTGGGGTTGTCCCAGAGGATTTTACGCCGCGACTCGGCGGAGATGTGGTTGTTGCCGCTGATCGCGCCGACGGTCTTGTCGGGGAACTTGTCGATGGCGTCGCTGTGCGGGTAATCCGTGGCGATCATCAAATAGTCGTCCCCGACGTGCTCGATAAACACCGGCGCCAGCTCTTCGCCCGCCTCGCAGCTCACCCAGCAATTACGCTTGAAGTAATGACTCGGTTTTTCCTTGGTGATCTTCGCCGAGCCGTGCGACTCGTGCTCCCAGTGCTCGTCCATGCGCTCCAGCCAGAACGGCACCCAGCCGCAGCCGGACTCAAGGTGCGCCACTTTGAGCTTGGGAAATTTTTCGAGCACGCCGTCGGCGCAGAAGTTGAGGCACGCCAGCATCTGCTCGAGCGGGTGGCAGGCAACATGACGGCCGAATTCGCTGTAACGATCGTTTCCCGCCTGCGGCAGGATGGTACGCGCGCCCTCGTGCACGCAAACAGTCACTCCCAGTTCGGAACAGACATCGTAAATCGGATAATAGTCGGGGCTGGAAAAAGTTCGGCCGCAGAATTTGTTGGGCCGCCAGAAAATGCCCACCAGACCGAGTTTCTCGCGCGCATATTTCACTTCTTCCACCGCACGCGCCGGGTCCTGCAGCGGTATCAGCATCACGCCATGCAGCCGTTTGCGGTCGTGGTCGCAATAATCCGCCAGCCAGGTGTTGTAGGCCCGGCAGATGGCTGCGCTCAGTTCGGGATCGATGTCATCGCGCCACATGATGTATAGGCCGATCGTCGGAAACAGCACTGACACATCGATGCCTTCGCGGTCCATGTCGCGCAGGTTTGACGCTGGATCGAACTTGTTGGCGTAGGCGTCGGCGAAGCATTCGCGCCAGCGTTTCGACGAAGCA
>Ga0070681_10007844_pt1 | contig 10438 bp, 13 predicted proteins | sample KBSC83BmetaG_FD_65650 | JGI IMG/M metagenome (GOLD analysis project Ga0070681, IMG submission 65650) | Corn rhizosphere microbial communities from Kellogg Biological Station, Michigan, USA - KBS C8-3B metaG | ecosystem: Host-associated > Plants > Roots > Rhizosphere | place: USA: Michigan...
GATGTCGACGCGTCGGGGATTTGGCCCGGTAAAGTGGTGACTGAAGTCGCGCCGGCCGGTGCTTTTTGGGAAGCCGAGCCGGAGCATCAGGACTATTTGGAGCACTATCCTAACGGTTACACCTGCCATTTCATTCGGCCTAACTGGAGGCTTCCGCGCCGACATGAGAAGACTTTTTTGACTTCGTAAATAAGAAAGCGATTCCAGACCGAATTTGAGCGAGTGCCTCGATGCCTCGCGCAAGTCGGCCATATCCGCAACAGATTATTGCGGACTTTCCCAAGGAGATATCTATGACGCCCGAGTGCAAATCTGTTACACCGACCGTTTTTTATCGCACGCTTAATGTGGAGGACCTGGAAATCTTCTATCGCGAAGCCGGTCCCCGAGATGCTCCCACCGTTTTGCTCTTGCACGGCTTTCCCTCGTCTTCTCATATGTTCCGCAACCTGATTCCCATGCTTGCGGATAAATATCATGTCGTCGCCCCAGACTTCCCTGGATATGGCGAAAGCTCAGCACCACCGGTCAACGATTTCGACTATTCTTTCGAACGGTTAGCGGCTGTGACCGAAACCTTTACCGACAAGCTGAATCTTTCTTCCTATGCGCTGTACCTCTCGGACATAGGTGCATCGGTTGGCTTCCGGTTAGCTGTCAGGCATCCCGAACGACTGATCGCTATGATCGTCCAAAACGGCAGCGCCCATGTGGAAGCTCTAAATAAGGAGTTCGCAAAGGGATTAGTTGACTATTGGCAAGATCGGAGCGAAAAGAATGCTCAAATTCTACGCGACTGGCTTTTGACGATTGAAGGAACCAAATGGCACTATCTGCATGGTGTCAGCGATCCATCGAAGATCAGCCCGGACAATTGGGTGATTGACCAGGCTTATCAGGACCGACCGGGCAACAAGGAAATCCAACTTTCAATCCTCTACAATGCAAAAAGGGATCTGGATGTCTTTGCCGACTGGCAGGAGTATTTCCGCAAACAACAGCCGCCCACGCTGATCACTTGGGGCAAAAACGACGGAATCTTTACGGTGGAGGGTGCTGAACTCTTAAAAAGAGATATCCCCAGCGCGGAGCTCTATCTTTTCGATACGGGCCATTTCGCGTTGGAAGAACAAGGAGATCGGATTGGGTCGTTGATGCATGAGTTTCTCGACCGCACAATAAAGACAAACACGCGCGAAGCTGCAGCCGCCTAACTTTGACGAGGTTTGCCACGGTTTCTGTTCCGATCGTGGCAGAGGCATGCGCGCGCAGAGGAGCTGGGTTTTCGCGATTTCTCCAGCTTGTTCCTGGTGAAGGAGAATCGCAGACAACTGGGAAACTCTGCGTGTTGCATGTACGAAGATTGCAAAACGGAAATAGAGGAGAAATGATGGCACGCATCGTTCGCTTCCGCGAATATGGTGATGCAAGCGTCCTGAAAATCGAGAGCCTGGATGTTTCGCCGCCAGCTGCCGACGAAGTCCAGATCGATGTAAAGCGCATCGGCTTGAATCGAGCGGGGGTCATGTTTCGCACGCACGCTTATATGCAAGAGGCTCAATTTCCCAACCGCCTCGGGTTCGAGGCTGCCGGTATCGTCCAAACGGTCCGTACATCCATCGCCAGATTCAAGAAAGGCGATGTTGTCAGTTTAATTCCGCCAACGGATGTAGCCCGGTGGGGCACATATGGAGAATTGGCCAATGTGCCCGCTCGCAACCTCGTCAAACATCCGCGGAATATTCACTGCGTGGGGCGCCCTCATTGAGCAGGCCAAGCTCACCGCGGGAGACTTCGTCATCGTCACAGCGGCCTCAAGCAGTGTCGGTATCGCCGCGTTCCAAATTGCAAAAACTGTAGGCGCGACAGTCATTGCAACCACTCGCACCCGAGCCAGGAAGCAAGCACTTATGGACCACGGAGCCGCTCATGTTGTCGTGACGAACGAGGAAAATCTCGTCGCACGAGTAAGGGAGATCACTCGGGGCGTCGGCGCGCGCGTTGTGTTCGATCCAGTCGGTGGTCCATCCTTCATCTTCCTCACCAACAGCATGGCGCGAGGCGGCATTTTGCTCGAATATGGCGCGATCTGAGCCGACACCGTTTCCTCTGTTCACAGTACTGGGCAAAAGATTTCATTACCAGCGGTCTCGCTTCTGGACAACCGAAGCCCGTCATCGCACGCACGTTCCCTCTTGAACAGATCCAAGAAGCGACACGCTTCCTAGAATCAACGCTCAGATTGGCAAGGTAGTCGTCAATGTCTGATTGCAAGGATTTGATTCAATGCCAAACACCATGGCTCAAGAACAAAGCGCAAAACATCTCGCCGCACGAGCCGTAATGGCATATCGTGCGGGATTTCCAGTCGGGCTGCTTTCGGTTATGAGCAGTAGCGAGCGCCCCAGCGGTATCGTATCCGACTGGAAGGTCCAGCGTGACTCGTTTCACAATGACGAGAAACTGTTAAGCAGAGCCTTCGCCTTCGTCTACATCGGATCGATCGTGAACCAAACAATCAGTGATCCGATTTCGGATGAGTTGCGCAGAGAGCTCGTATCCGACGTCTTGAGTGCGCTTGAAGCACGGCAAACTGCGGTCGATTAGGGTGTCGCCGAAGCGCTGAAAGACACAAACCCCTATGCGCACACCGGGTACAAGCTGGCGTCGCGGCTTCTGCGGACGGATCAACCGCTGATCGATTCTCTCGCTCGCGAGTTGACGTCCCAAGGCACGATTGAAGGCGACGCTCTGAGGAAGTGGTTGGACGGTAATGCCAGTCCGATCGATTTTGACGCATTGGAAGCAATTACGACGTACTGAAAACAGCGTTGACCGGAGTACGGTTTCTTACGGGGAGGCACATACTAACTTTGACAAGGGTTGCCAAGGTTTCTGTTCCAATCGTGGCAGAGAATGCAACACACAAAGGAACTGGGTTTTCGCGATTTCTCCAGCTTGTTCCTGGTGAAGGAGAATTACACACAACCGGGAAACTCTAAGTGTTGCATTTCTTTTGTAAAGGTCAGCTCAAACATCGCGAGTCTTTGCAATGGGCGAATGAAGCGAAAGGGGGATGCAGTGCTAGACCTTGAATGTGGCGATCGAATTGAACGGTTCTACGAAGATTCCCCGGAAGCGACAATTCGGGCGACCGTTCACCGTTTGTTGAGCAATGGGGATGAAGGAATGGGTGCTGTATGAGTTCGAGAGCCGCGCAACACAAAGAGAATAGGACAGATATTGTCCGTCTGTTCGCACGGTTTGCGTTAGGAGCTTCCTTTCTATCGGCTGTGGCTGATCGTTTTGGCTTGTGGGGGCCATACGGAGCAAAGAACGTATCCTGGGGAAATTTCGCTCATTTCGTTCAGTACACGGGCGCGGTGACTTCTCTTTTCCCCGGTTCATCGACAGTGTCGTATGCGTGGACAGCTACCATCGCGGAGACACTCTTTGGGATATTGCTTATCGCAGGCTTCAAAACACGAATGGCGTCCGTCCTCTCCGGTCTTCTCCTTTTGTTATTTGCTCTCGGCATGGTCACAGGTCTCGGCATTAAGACGCCATTCGACTATTCGGTCTTCTCGGCAGCCGCTGCAGCATTCTTACTGGCGCTCTGGGAGCCTGACCGATTCACGTTGGACAAGCTTCTGAATCGATTACAAAACTGAGCGGGAGATCCAAATGAATACGCAAAGGCGACGACTTATGTGGCACGGCATGTTGCTCTTTCTCCTTGGACTGGCAGGGGATTACTTGAGCAACGTTTCACCAACGTGCTAATGGGCCTTTCGGCACACCTGGAGGGTGTGATGAATGGCATCGAACTGGCTAGTGACCTCGATAGCAGCGGCTTTCGGCACGGCAACAAATTCTCCAATCACTTCAGCCGGGCACAGCGGTCAGCCATGGCAAGCGAGCTTTGTGGCAGTAGGATTTCTTACCGTGACTATCGCAATTATCGCTGCGTCGATGCTCGTTCTCTGGGGTCTTAGAGTAAGGTGCCGCCGAGGTCAAACGACAGTTGGAAACATTCGGAATTAGACGTTCCCCGAGAGGCGGAAGGACGCAGATCATGAGCCTGGTGACCGAGCAGCGTTCGATGCGCAATCCTCGGGCGGTACTCCATTTAACACGAGTTCTAATGCCCGTTCTCTACATCTCCGCGACATGGTTTTCACCTGGTCGAACAGACATTCCAGAGATTCACCCGGAAATTTCACCCCCCGGGATTTCGAAGAACTTGAACGCCTTACTTATACCCTCTTCGGGCATTCCTCGGAGTCGGTCGGTCGACAGCCGACGTTGGCTTGACAGGTTTTTTGACGCCCAAGGACCCGAGCGCCATTCGACACGATGAGGCGAATAAGTACTGCGCTGTGTTTCTTGAAGAACTCCCGAACGGTCTCCAGATTGCTGGCTTAAACAGTAACGGAGCGATCCGGATATCAGCACGCCTGCCGATGTTTCCTCCTCGGATTGAGCAAGATATGCGTGATAAAGATCGGTCCAACAACGTTGTGAAAATATCGATCGGCGTCTACCTCAACCGACCCCGACCCCTGCCCCAAGCGACCCGCCATTACATTGCGAACCCTCTATCTTCGTCTTCACAAGATTGACCGGCGTTGCTGATGAAACCTGGTCGTGAAATTCCCAACTTTTTCATTTTTGCGATTAACGTAGTCCGCTTTAACCCCAGCCGGGCGGCCGCGCCACTCGGTCCCCCGATGACCCAACCAGTCGCCCGGAGCGCCTGCAGGATCACGGCTCGCGCAGAGTCAGTAAACGTACCCTGCGCTGGACGCAGTGTCACCGGAACGTTTTCCGTTCTTGGCAGCGGATTGGGAAGGACTCCGTCATTGGACCTGATCACCGCTCGCTCGATCAGGTTCTGAAGTTCCCGTACGTTCCCAGGCCAAGAATACAAGGTGAACGCCTCGAGCGTTTCCGGTGGTACATGCCGAATTGGCTTCCCCATGCGCCGAGAAAAAGTTTCGACGAAATGCAAAACCAACCCGGGTATATCTTGGCGGCGTTCGCGCAAAGGCGGCAGCAGAACCGGAAACACGTTGAGACGGTAGTATAAGTCACTCCGAAATTCGTTGAGGGCTACCATCTCGGTCAGATCGCGGTGGGTCGCTGCCACCACACGCACATTGATGCGATGCGTTCTCCCACTGCCAAGCCGCTCAAACTCCTGTTCTTGCAGGACACGCAGCAGCTTCGGTTGCAATGCCGGAGGCAGATCTCCAATTTCGTCCAGGAAAAGGGTCCCCGTATCAGCCATTTCGAATCGCCCAATCTTTTGCGCTATGGCTCCGGTAAAAGCACCTTTCTCGTGGCCAAAGAGCTCACTCTCTAACAGATCAAACGGAATCGCAGAGCAATTCAGCTTTACGAATGGCCGCCCACAACGCGCACTCAGATTGTGAATAGCGTGAGCAATCAGTTCTTTACCCGTCCCGGTTTCTCCTAGGACAAGGACGGTGGAATCAGTCGGCGCCACGCGCTCCACCTCGGAGAGCACGAATTCCAGAGCAGGACTGTTGCCGATGATCTGGTCGAATCGGCTGACCTCAGGACTCGCCCGTTCACATGATCGAATTTTGTCGACTTCGTCCACGGATGAACTACACTTTCCGCAGGACCGAAAGATCTAACTATTCAGTGCTGCCCGCACAGTATCAAGCAAAGCCTCATCATCCAATGGTTTGCTCAGGAATTCTACCGCTCCAGCCCTCAACGCTTGCATCCGCATCTTCTCGTCACCGAGCGCTGTGATGAAGATGATCGGTATTCTGATACGGTCTCGGTTAAGTTTTGATTGGAGGTCTAAACCTGACATTCCAGGCATTCGGATGTCAGCGATCAGACATGCGGTCCGTTCTTGTTCCCCAGAGTTCAGGAACTCTTCTGCGGATGCAAACGTCAAGGCCTGGACGCCAGCCTGTTTCATAAGGCCATCCAGTGCGCTCCGCATCAACTCGTCATCATCGACAATAACAACCAATGGCAATCTCTCCTCACTGGTCATGCCTAATGAAAACTTAGTCCTGAGCAAGAAAAGGCGCAATTATGCCTTGGTATAACAGCCATCAGATAGCCCGCAGAGCTGAAGTCACGGACTTTTACTTGCGACCGAGGGAGTCGCCGATTAAGGTCGGCTCGACTGTGTCGAGGAGCTTCTGGCCGTCGAATGGGTGCTAAGGAATTCGAGCGCGCCGAACTTCATCGCCTTTACGGTCATCGGAATGTCACCGTATCCGGTTATAAAGATGATCGAAATCTGATGACCTGCTTTCTGAAGTTGCTGTTGAGAATCCAGGCCGCTCGTGCTTGCTATTTCATGACGGCATGCAGCAGCAAACCAGCCAGTCCGCCTCCGATGAGAGGTCCGACTATGGGCACGATTGCATAGCCCCAATCTGAGGACCCCTTGTTCGCAATTGGCAGTATCGCGTGTGCAAGCCGCGGCCCCAAGTCTCGAGCGGGATTAATCGCGTACCCAGTAGGTCCACCAAGCGACAGGCCGATACCCCAAACCAGGGCTGCAACCAAATAGGCACCCAGGCCGGGCACCAGGCCGGCGCCAGCAACTGCTTTGGAGAAGATGGCGGCTACCACAAAGACGAGCACGAATGTCGCTATAACTTCGCTCATCAAGTTCGCAATGAAGTTGCGAATGGCGGGTACAGTGCAGAAACAGAGCAATTTGAATTTTTTGCTTTCGGTTTCTTTCCAATGGGGCAAAAACTGCAGCCACACGAGAATGGCTCCAACGAACGCCCCCGCCATTTGCGCGACGGCATACGGAGCGAATTTCGCGAATTGCCCGGTTTCCACCGCAAATCCAAAGGTTACCGCCGGGTTAATGTGAGCATCATTGCTGCCGCACGCAACAGCTGTGAATACTCCCGCCATAACCGCGAATGCCCAACCGCTTGTAATTACTATCCAGCCGCCGCCTTCCGCTTTCGAACGCTTCAACAAGACGTTTGCGACCACTCCATCCCCAAGCAATATCAAAACGAGCGTACCCATGAATTCGCCGAAACACTTCACCAACATCAGAAACTCCCCTCTTTTGATTCAGAGAGTAGAACTAGCTCACCCAATCGAACGAGCGCGTCACCGCCCGCTTCCAAAGGTTGTACATCTCATCTCGTTTTCCGTTCTTCAAGTTTGGCGTCCAGGTGCGGTCCGCCGCCCAGTTTGTGCGAAGATCGCTTAGGCCTTTGAAGTACCCGACGGCCAGACCGGCGGCGTAGGCTGCACCGAGAGCAGTGGTCGCATCCTTCGTTACTGGACGAACCACGGGTCTATCGAGAATGTCAGCCTGAAACTGCATCAACAGATCATCAGCCACCATGCCGCCGTCTGCACGCAGCACGTCCAGCTTGATTCCTGAGTCCTGCTCCATAGCTTCCACTACGTCCCGCGTTTGAAAGGCAGTAGCCTCCAATGCGGCGCGGGCAATGTGCCCCTTATTGGCATAGCGTGTCAGGCCGGTGATTACGCCGCGGGCGCTGTCTTTCCAATACGGGGCGTACAAACCTGAGAATGCAGGAACGAAATACACGCCGCCATTGTCTTTCACGGTGCGTGCCAAAGACTCGATGTCAGAGCTTTTTTCGATCAGGCTGAGGTTATCCCGCACCCACTGCACCAAAGCGCCTGTGATCGCAATGCTTCCTTCTAACGCATAGTGGGTCTGTTGATTGCCGAACCTGTACCCGACTGTGGTCAGCAGGCCGGCTGTGGAGTCAATTTTCCGACTACCGGTGTTCATCAGCAGGAAACAGCCGGTACCGTAGGTATTCTTTGCTTCTCCCGGTTCAAAGCACGCTTGGCCAACTAGGGCCGCCTGTTGGTCCCCAAGGATGCCCGCTATGGGCACATCTTGTATTGATCGTTCCTTTGCGAGCCCGTAAATTTCGCTGCTGGAATGAATTCTCGGAAGCATCGCCTCAGGAATTCCAAACACGTTGAGAATCTCCTTGTCCCAGGACAGGGTCTCGAGATTCATCAGCTGAGTACGGCTGGCATTGGTGACATCGGTGATGTGAACGCCACTCAGGCAGCCGCCAGTCAACTTCCAAATCAGAAACGTATCGATGTTGCCAAAAATAACGTCGCCCGCCTCGGCTTGTTCGCGAGCACCTTTTACGTGTTCGAGAATCCAGCGGATTTTCAGGCCGCTAAAATACGTGGTGAGTGGCAACCCAGTCCGGCTGCGAAAACAATCTTGCCCACAAGCTTTCGCTAGCTCGCTGACGTAGTCGGCAACCCGCGTATCCTGCCACACCAGCGCGTTCGCGACGGGCTTGCCGGTTTTGCGATTCCATACGACGGTAGTCTCACGCTGGTTGGTGATTCCGACCGCGACCAGGTCGCGAGCGTGAAGCCGCCCTCGAGCCATGGCTTCCCAGATTACCTCGCGTGTGTTTTGCCAGATTTCTTCTGGGTTGTGTTCGACCCATCCAGGTTGGGGGTAGATTTGTTCGTGCTCCTTCTGTGCTACCGCGGCAACTTGCCCCGAATGGTCAAACACGATAAATCGCGTGCTGGTCGTACCTTGATCAATCGCACCGATATACTTCGCCACTGTGTTCCTCCAAACTATTGCCATCTAGAGCGACACGTCTGGTTTCGTGTCTCAGTCTGCTGCTACTCGACTGACCGATGGACGCGCATCTTTGGGGGGTAAGCCCGCAGAATCCATCAAATGATTGATCTTCCCCACGTAGTTGTTGATCGATTCACGGGCGAAAGGTTCAGCCCACTTCAGTTCCTTGGCCATCAATGAACCGACCAGTGGGGCAGCGTCGATACAGTCTTGCCACGAGTAAAACTGCATGCCGAGCCTGCGCGCAAGGACGTCCTCAATGGTGCAGGCCATCTCGTTCCGAACCGAATAGACCACCTCGGCCCGAATGGCTCCTCCTCCCTCTAGAATCGATTGCATGAGCGAGGCATTGTCCGCTCCTAGAGCAAGGACACCATCGGCAGCAGTTCCAAACTTGGCAGCCAAATGCCGTGCGGTTTTCTCCGAAACATGGTATTGCCGACAGATTCTTACCCAATAGTCGTCTGTGAAGTCTTTGCCACCATACAGAACATGATGGCGGGTCTTTGAATCGCTTTGAGGCACACCTAACGCTTGCTGCACCTGGTGGATCGTGTCCTCGGCCATCGCGCGATGGGTGGTCCACTTCCCGCCCATAATGCTGATAAGCCCGCTAGTGAAATCCACTTCAATCACATCATCGCGAGCCAGCTTTTTTGTGTCGCCATCGCCCGTCGAGCCTACCAGTGGCCGTATGCCGGCAAAGCCGCTGACGATTTGGTTTGGAGTGACCGGTTGCTCCAGATATTGATTGATGTGCAGCAACAAATAGGCAACATCTGCCTTCGTCACGAGCACTTCCGCATCCGGAGCAACTTCTTCTTCCGTAGTTCCAACCAGCAGCCTTCCTCCCCAAGGGATCGCAAACACGACGCGTCCGTCCACTGTTTTTGGAATCAGCAAGGCGTCTTCAGTCGGAAACACCCGCAGCGGCAGAAGAATGTGCGCGCCTTTGCTGGGGCGCATGCGCCTTTCCAATGTAGGATTGGCCAACCGCCGAATGGAATCCGAGAATGGTCCTGTGGCGTTAACGACGGCTTTGGCCTTTACCGAAAACGTATCCTCAGTCAGTTGGTCCTTGACCACGACGCCAGAAAGCTTTCCGTTCGCTCCCCGCAGAAAATCGGTCACCTTTGCGTAGTTCAGCGTGTTTCCACCCGCCGCGGCGAAACTCTGCACGAGCGCAATGTTGTATCTCGCATCATCGAACTGGCCATCCGCATATGCGACGGAACCGACCAATCCTTTTGAGTTCAACTCGGGCATTCGTTCCAAGGTTTCCTCTCGCGAAAGGAACTTGCTCGGAGAAATACGGGCCGGGCCCGCGAGCCAGTCGTAAATCTTCAGGCCAATATCGAGATACGCCACGTCTATCCAGTGATAGCTAGGTACGAGGAACTCCAGCGTTCGCGTGAGGTGCGGTGCGTTCTCCAGCATGCGGACACGCTCGTGCAAGGCGCGTACCAGAACGCGATATTCTTGAAGATCTGCCCCCTTGACGGCTTCTTCCAAGTAACGCACTCCGCCGTGGACGATCTTGGTGGCTGCACTGGACGTTGCACTGCCAAAATCGCCCCCTTCCAGTAGCACTGTTCGAACCCCGCGTAGCTGTGCATCCAACGCGCACGCCGAGCCGGTCGCCCCACCGCCAATGATGCACAGGTCGAATTGCTGGCCGGAAATGCTTTCGAGTTCCTGGCTTCTGCTGTTCATAGGGTCTCAAAAGATAACTTTGGTCCTGAATCCCAAAACGGGTGCATTTGACAAAGTGGGGTTCCCACCGACATTTATGTAGTACTGAAACGTGGG
>Ga0070681_10007845_pt1 | contig 10437 bp, 10 predicted proteins | sample KBSC83BmetaG_FD_65650 | JGI IMG/M metagenome (GOLD analysis project Ga0070681, IMG submission 65650) | Corn rhizosphere microbial communities from Kellogg Biological Station, Michigan, USA - KBS C8-3B metaG | ecosystem: Host-associated > Plants > Roots > Rhizosphere | place: USA: Michigan...
CGACACCCCGAGCGCGTGGCCGTTCACTTCAAGCCACGCGCGTCCGGGCGGGTTAATCGCCATCGACAGCCCTGCGCCATCGAACGCGATCAATCCCGATGGAAGACTCGCCACGATATGTTCACTAAATTTCTCCGCCGAGTTGGCGCGTTCTCTCGCTTCGACACTGAGTTGCTCGAGCGCCTTCCGTTGCTCCTGCAACTGCGTGACTACCGACTGAAACGTTTCCAACACAAACTCCGCCTCGTCCTGCGACTTCAGCATTTGATCTGCCACGCTCGCGCGCTGCGCCTCGCCAAGTAGTTGGTGATACGGTCGCAACAACCAGCGCAAGAGAAAGAGTATGCCGAGCAGGCTGCCGATGAGGATCGCGAGAAACGAAGCGAGCAGGATTGGACCACGCGTGGCGGGCGTTTCAGGAGCGAGCACGTACAAAAAGAGCGCAAACAGGACCGCCAGGAGGAAGAGTCCCGCCATCATCGTCAGTCCGGCTTGAAAACGAGTTCGGTATGTCACCTGAATTGGCCTGCGTACCACACCACTATCGGCGCACCGAAAAGCAAGGCTGCAATCGCGCCGAGCCCGAGAAAGACTCCAAACGGTATTTCTCGTTTGCTATCGTATTTTCCCTCGATTGCCATCAATAGGACGCCGACGACCGAGCCGGTAAAGACTCCGATAAAGATCGTGAGAATCGTGAGCCTCCATCCTAAATAACCTCCAACCATGAACATCATCTTCACGTCACCCAGACCCATAGCTTCGATCTTTCTCACTTTTTGCCAGATCCATCCAAAGAACCAAAGCGTACCGCCACCAGCCAATGCTCCAATCACGGCGCCCACAAGCGACGTAACCCAAACTGGAGCGTCTGCAAGACTGCCCTGTGAAAGTGATGGAATGTCGTCGAAATGGGGATTCCCAATCAGGTAGGGAAGGGCAACTCGCGCGATCAGGGTGAAAGCCATTCCGGGATAGGTAATCGCATCCGGAAGAAGCTTGTGTTCAGCATCGATAAAAACCAACGCGAGTATTGCCGACGTAAAAACAAGATCGAACGGCAAGGCAGCGCTAAGACCGTCGTGCCATGCAACGGCAACAAACAAAACGGCTGTCAACAACTCTACTGCGGGATAACGCACTGAGATGTGCTCTTTGCACTGCCGGCACTTGGCGCCCAGGAGAATGTAACTAAGGACCGGTATGTTATCGTAAAACGCGATCGCCGCGCCGCACGACGGACAGCTCGAGTTTGGAAAGACGATCGACTTTCCGTGCGGAACGCGATGAATTACAACGTTGAGAAAACTGCCGATGATCGCGCCAAAAATTCCCGCGACCACGTATCCAAGGAGAGGGGAAACGACGTGCAAGTCAGGCATCTGAATCCGTATTATCCGCGGTCTGTTTTTCCCAAAGCATCAAGTGCTTCAAAAACGCATGGTGCGCTGCGAAGCTCGCAATCGTAAACCCGGCAAAGCCGTCACGTATCCCGCCCTTCAAGATCAAGCTGCGAATAAACGCCGCTGGTCCAGCCGAAGCCACACCAAGCATCGAGGTGCGACGGCCCTCTTCAAACATCTGCCGCGCAGCGAGAGGCGCATAGCGCTCGCCAATCATGCGGTGATGATGCGCGGCGTCTGGCGACGTGTAATGCAACAGATCGCCATTCAATCTTTCAACCCGTGAACCTGCATTCATCACGACCGACTCGTGAATGTGACGTTCCTTCCAGTGTCCTCGACTCTTCTTGAAGAGTCGCAACTGTCGATCAGGATACCAGCCGCCACCACGAATCCAGCGTCGTTGATAATAAGTGCGCCGTGCGATTTCGTAGCCATCGGCCAACTGAGTTTCAGGTCGCTTTCGCAACTCCTCGATCGATCTCTTGAGCTCATCGGAAACACGCTCGTCGGCATCGAGACTGAAGATCCACTCGTGCTTTGCCTGTTCGACTGCAAACTGCTTCTGCGCGCCGAAGCCAGGCCATGCGTTCGTGATAACGCGCGCGCCCGAGGTTGCAGCAAGTTCTCGCGTCGCGTCGGCCGAGTTAGAGTCTACCACCACAATCTCGTCGGCCCATGCGACAGATTCGCAGGCGGCTTTAATATTCGATTCCTCGTTGAAAGTTATGATCGTGGCGCTGATCTGCATAAGAAAAAGGCCGCGGATTTCGCAGATTAACATGAATCTGCAAAATCTGCGGCCTTTAGCCGTTGATGTTCAAACGCTATGGGTTGGTCGGCGATTCGACCACTACGTTGTTCACCCGCAGCGTGGTTGACGTCGCACGCTGTAGGTCGGCCAACGCCTTGTTGTAATCCGTCTCGGCTCTCAACTCGGAGGCACGCGCATTTGCGAGTGCGTTCTCACGTTGGAACAGCAAGAACGTCGTAGAGCGTCCGACCTGGTACAAGCGCTGCTCGCCTTCGAGTTGCGCTTCGGCGTTGACGCGCGCTTCGCGAGCCGAAAGCACTCGCTGTCGCGCTGACTCAACTGCCTGAGCGGAGTTACGAACATCGACTTCGATGGTCTGCTCCTGCGATCTCACCGATGCCTGTAACTGCTCCTTCTGAATTCGCGCACCCGCGAGGTTTGCTTCCGCGGTCTTGTTCTTGAACGGGAACGCGATCGCGACGCCAACCGTGATGTTGCGTGTGTCGCCACTGAACAGGTTACGCAGGTCGCGTCCGTAGCCGCCGATGAGGGTCGGATTTGGACCAGTTGTTGGCGCCGTTATGAGCGGCACGGTTGTCGAGGGTAGACCCAACGCGATCTGAGTATTACGAATCTCTTCGAGCAAAAACGCGTTTGGATTCGTCGCCGGATTGCCGGTGATGAGCGGTACCTGAGTTCCCGGCACCACGATGGTTCCGACGTTCTGACCGGCGAGACCAGTCAACGCCACTGTTCCGGTTAAATCAACCTGCGGCTTGGTCTGATTCTTGAAGAAGCTGATATCGATGTCGTTGATATCGTTCTGCAAGCGCAGGCGTCGCAGCTCGGGACGATTGTCGTGCGCGGCCTTCAAAGCGTCCATGAGATCCACCGGATTAGTATCAAACTTCGGCGCGTCCGTCGGAGTAACCGCCGCAGACCATTCGGGGCTGCTTGGATCCTTGAAGATCAAAACCTTCAGGTTGTTCTCGGCAATCGCGACTGCCTGAATTGCGGAGTAAAGCGCAGTCTCACGATTGGCGAGCTCGGTTTGCACTTCAGCTCTCTCGAGCGGCGCTTTCGCGCCCGCAGCGATCTGCGCTTCGATGTTGCGCAGGCTCTCGCGCGAAAGGTTCAGGTTCGAGAGCTGGTTCTGCTGATCGCGCAGTGCAAAGACGAGTTCCCAGTATGCCTGCTGCACCTGTGTGATGATTTGGATGGTGCGCTGGCGGAAATCGGCGTCTGACTGATCGAGACGCTTGCGTTGAATGCGAATCTGCCTGCGGTTGTTATCGATCGCGCGATCGCGGAGCAATGGTTGCGTAAACTGCAACGAAAGATTCGACGAGTAGAACGGGTTCAGCAAGCTGAAACTGTTACTCGTGTTCGTATGCGAGTTTTGAAACTGAAGGAAATAGTTTCCACCGCCTTTGCCAAACTGTTTCACCACGGAAGGGCTCCACGAATACGTCGTCGTGCTGGTAACGGAACCACCGCCCAACGAGCTCTGCTGCGGAGAAATTCGCTTGTCGTATGTCGGAGTGATCGCGAAGACCGGATCGAAGATGCCTTCGAGCGAGCGCAACTGAGTCTCCGCAAAGCGAACGTCATCACGTGCGACTTCGATGTCGTTATTGTTTTCGAGTGCACGCTTGATCGCATCGTTCAGTGACAGTTGCACTGACTCGCTACCGACGCCTAAACGATTAAGACTTGGCAGTGGCGGCAAAGGTCGTGCTTGAAATGTCGGAATCACCGGTTCGCGCAACGGTTCGTTCTGTCCGCTGGGAGTAGTTGATCCGCCTGGAACGTTCCCAGCCGGTGGTGTCGGCAATGGCGTCGCTTGCGGTGTCACAGGAGCACCCGGCACTGCGGTCGGACTTGTTTGCTGCGTTCCCGGAGGCGCCGTTGGATTCTGGGCCGGCGTTGTCGTTCCGGGAATCACTGGCTGTCCCGGGGGTCTAGTTGGATCGTTAGGCGCCGGTGTTGGTCGCGGTGTCGATTGCGGTGTTTGCGCGCGGGCGGCGTTCGCGCCGGCGAAGACTATGCACGCCAGAACTGCCGGGCTCACGAGATTACGAAATATCACATTAAACATCAGACGAAGAGCTCCTTAAACTTATTTCCTTACGTTTCTGACTACGCTAACGAGAGAGAGTCAGAGGACATTCTGGCAAACGAAGGTCCACCGCATCAAGCCTTTACTACGTTACCTGCGGAAATGCAGTTTCAAAAAGATGAATAAACGCTCGCTTGACACGCCGAAACGCGCCGCATAATCTTGCCTTTCATTTTCACAAGCCGTTTCGAGGCATGAGCGGACAGATCTGTCCCACAATCGCGCGGGCAGTGTCCCACAATCGAGACACATTCATTCTAACTTTGGAGGGTTTTCAGCGATGGCGGTGAAGGTTGGCATTAACGGGTTTGGTCGTATCGGTCGAAATATTTTTCGCACGTCTATCGGTGATCCAGACATCGACTTTGTAGCCGTCAACGATCTGACCGACACCAAAACACTCGCGCACCTGCTGAAGTACGACTCTGTGCTCGGCAATCTCGATCACGAGATCACTTCAACCGAAAACGGCATCAGCGTCGAAGGCGAAGAGTTTCGTGTGTTCTCGCAGCGTGATCCTGCGGCGATTGATTGGGAATCCGTAGGCGCTGAAATCGTGATTGAGTCAACCGGCATCTTCACAAAGGCTGAAGACGCGAAGAAGCACCTGCACGGCACCGTGAAGAAAGTGATCATCTCCGCGCCTGCGAAGAACGAAGACATCACGATTGTCCTGGGCGTTAATGAAGAGCAGTACGATCCGAAGGCGCATAACATCATTTCAAACGCCTCGTGTACGACGAACTGTCTCGCCCCGGTGGCGAAGGTGGTCCATGAAAAGTTTGGTATTCGTTCCGCGCAGATGACGACGATCCATTCGTACACGAACGATCAGCAGCTTCTCGATCTGCCGCACAAAGACATGCGTCGCGCGCGTGCAGCGGCGTTGTCGATGATTCCGACTTCGACGGGTGCTGCGAAGGCGGTGGCGTTGGTGTTGCCGGAGTTGAAAGGAAAGTTCGACGGCATTTCGGTGCGTGTGCCGACGCCGAATGTGTCGCTGGTTGACGTGGTTATCGACGTCGAAAAAGAGACGACTGCGGAAGAAGTGAATCGCGCGTTTAAGGACGCAGCCAACGAAGAGCTGCACGGCATTCTCCAGTTCTGCGAAGAGCCGCTCGTGTCAGTTGACTTCAGGAAGAATCCTAATTCATCGATTGTCGATGCGGAGTACACGAAAGTGATCGGCGGGCGTATGTTGAAGGTGCTTTCGTGGTACGACAACGAGTGGGGTTACTCGTGCCGTGTGCGCGATCTGATCAAGTACATCGCGGGCAAGGGACTTTAATCAGTTTCACCTGTGGCTAAGTTATCCATCAAAGATCTCCCGCTTCGTGGCAAGCGTGTGTTTATCCGCGTCGATTTCAACGTTCCAATCAAAGACGGAAAGGTTGACGACGACTCGCGCATACGAGCGTCGCTTCCGACGATTCAATACGCGATCGATCAGGGCGCGCGGGTGATCCTCGCGTCGCATCTCGGCCGGCCGAAAGGCGAGCGCGTGGAGAAGTACAGTCTTCGACCCGTCGCGGAACACCTCTCACAACTACTCGAGCGTCCGGTTGCATTCGTGGAAGACTGCATCGGTCCGGAGGTGGAGTCCAAAGTTAACGCGCTTGCGGATGGCGACGTGTTGCTGCTCGAGAATCTTCGTTTCCACGCTGAGGAAGAGAAGAACGACGACAACTTCGCGAAGCAGTTGGCTGCGCTGTGTGACGTTTATGTGAACGACGCGTTCGGCACCGCGCACCGCGCGCACGCTTCAACTGCCGGCATCACGCGTCACGTCTCGAAGGCCGCCGCCGGCTTCTTGATGGAGAAGGAGCTCGAGTATCTCGGCAAAGCTATCAACAATCCTGAGCATCCGTTTGTCGCGATACTTGGCGGCGCAAAAGTCTCAGACAAGATTCCCGTCATCAATGCTCTGATCGATCGTGGCGTTGACAAGATCCTGGTTGGTGGCGCGATGGCCTACACGTTTTTGAAAGCGGAAGGCTTCACTGTCGGCAAGTCACTCGTTGAAGACAGCATGACGCAGACGGCGCTCGAGATTAAGAAGCGCGCGGAAGACCGTGGGATAACGTTTCTGCTGCCGACGGACCATCAGGTGGTCGATAGTTACGAGCCGATCAAAGGCGAGAAGATCGTCACCAAAACGATTCCGATTGAGTTTACTAACCTCGGTCTTGTCGGAATGGACATCGGTATCGAAACGGTCAACCATTTCTCATCGGCGCTGCACGACGCGCGCCTGATCATCTGGAATGGTCCAATGGGCGTGTTTGAAGAACCGCCGTTTGACCAGGGCACGATCGGCGTTGCTCGTGCGGTGGCGGAAGCGGCAGATAGCGGCGCGACGGTGATCGTCGGTGGCGGTGATTCAGTTTCAGCGGTGACGCGTGCGGGCGTCGCAGACCGCATCACGCACATCTCAACCGGCGGCGGCGCCACACTCGAGTTTCTCGCCGGTGACGAATTACCCGGCGTCGCCGCGTTAACGGATAAAACCTGACCATGCGCAAACCAGTAATCGCCGGAAACTGGAAGATGTACAAGACTGTTGCCGAGGCGGTTGATACGGCACTCGCTTTGAAGCCGCTGGTCGCGAATGCGAACCATTGCGAAGTCGTCATTGCACCGGTTTTCACCGCGCTCAAAACCGTCTGCGATCGTCTTGAAGGTTCGAACGTTCGTGTCGCCGGCCAGGATTGCTCGACTGAGACAAAAGAAGGCGCGCACACCGGGGAAGTGCTGGCGTCGATGCTGCGCGATGTTGGTGCGCGTTATGTGATTGTCGGCCACTCGGAGCGGCGACAGTTTTATTGTGAAACTGACGAACTGGTTAACCGCAAGACACACGCGGGTATCGCGAGTGATTTAAGTGTAATCATGTGCGTCGGTGAGACGCTCGATCAGCGCGAGCAGGGGGGTGCGGAAAGCGTGGTCTCACAACAGTTGAACGGCGGTCTTAGCGGGTTGACAGCCTCGGATCTCGACCGTATCATCGTCGCCTACGAGCCGGTCTGGGCGATCGGCACTGGACGTACAGCGACGCCGGAGCAAGCGCAGGAAATGCACGCGTTTATCCGGCGCGTTTTCGCGGAAAGGCACACCACAGCGGCGGGCAACGCGTTGAGAATTCTTTACGGCGGTTCGGTGAAGCCCGATAACATCGCGGGGCTGATGAAGCAACCCGACATCGATGGCGCGCTGGTTGGTGGCGCGAGTTTGCAGGCGGAGAGTTTTGCTCAGATTGTGAATTACAATCGTTGAAGTTTTAGGAGTTCGTTTTGGTAACTTACATTCTTTACACCTTATTTATTCTGTCATGCGTCGTGCTGGTGGTAGTTATTCTTTTGCAGCCGGGCAAGGCGGATGCGGGCGCACTATTTTCCAACACACTCTCGAGCACTGCTTTCGGACCGCGCGGCACAGCGAGCCTCTTGGCAAAGATCACGATCGGAGCGGCAGCGGCGTTTATGTTGATAGCGCTCGCGCTTGGTTTGCCGATCCTTAGTGGCTCGCGATCAGTGTTGCAGTCAGTACCTGAAAGCAAACCGGTGGCAACACCCACACCGACTCCGGCGCAGCAGTCTTCACCCGCAGCGCCGGCGGCATCGCCCGCAGCGAGCAAGTAGGTTCGGGCGGTTTTGAAACGGATGCGGCTATAATAGCCGAGCCCTCTAAACTCACTTCATGCCGAAGTGGCGGAACTGGCAGACGCGCACGTTTGAGGGGCGTGTGAGGCAACTCGTGGGGGTTCGAGTCCCCCCTTCGGCACCATACTTCTGCAAATTTCCTTAGCAAATCCGCTTGGTTTTTAATTTAGTGTCCACTTAATGCCCATACGTGTGACCTTTGAGGGCCAACTCTGTGCGGACAGTGCACACGCACGCGGTGGAGTCCGACAGGTGGACTCGAAGGTCGACGCGGTTGTTCTTCGTGCCGGTTGACGTTGAAAGTTGCGATCCGTAGAATCTCCTCACGTCTTCAACTATCTCGTTCGATACTTGAGTATCGGCGATGTTCTTGTAGGGCGAATTTAAACGGCGGCGGACTCATTGAGAGACGCTTGCTGAGGAGGACATATGAATTCTGTTACCGTTCGCTTCCCCACCAGTCAATTCCGTTCAATCCCATCACCAACAGGAGAATCGAAGACAGGGGTCTTCTACACGTCGGCAGCCACCATCCCGCGAGATCTTTGGGACTGGCGTGAGGTTAACCCGCGTGAAGTTAATCAGCGCAGCGCTGTTTATCGAGCGATTTCGCAAACTCTAACTCAAGAGCCTGCTCGTTTTCACGAGCGCAATCGAGGCATCACGCTGGTAGCAGCAGATCTAACCTTCGACGATAAGAGACGTGAGGCTGTAATGAAATTGGAAGACACGCGGATGCATGGTGTCGTCGACGGCGCTCATACTCTCCATGCAATTCTCGAGGCTCAGCGACAGCCACCTGAGAATGGCTGGCCCGCTTACGTTTTCATCAAGGTTATCACCGGTGTTGACGCCGATCAGATCGCTGAGATCGCGGGCGGCTTAAATACGAGCCAGCAGGTGGACCTTAAGAGCCTGGAGAATCTTCGTGACCATTTTTCCGAACTTCAGAAGGTCATTCGCGGTGAACCATATGCTGACTCAGTCGCGTACAAGATGAACGAGGACAAGCCGGTTGATGTTCGCGAGGTACTCTATTATCTGGCAGTCTTCGACTGTAGTCAGTACGACGAAAAGAAACATCCCGTCGCGCTCTTTGGTCGGAAAGAGGGCATCGTCAGAAGGTTCGCGGAACAGGCGGCCGGTTCTGCCGATGCGGGGGACTCATTTCGAATCTTGATCTCAAAGGCGCCTGAGATACTGCGACTTCGGGACGAAATTGAAAGACGAGCGCTCGACTTAGGCGTGGGTAGGTATAAGGCCGGCAAGACGACTCGCATTCGTAGTGAATCCCATCGCGAAAACCACTTGCTTTTCTTAGACGCAAAGGTTAACGGAAAGATACCACTCGGATGGATCATGCCGCTGTTGGCGGGCTTTCGAGCTAACGTAGATTGGAACAAGCCGAAAGGATCCTTTCGGTGGATTGTTCCGATCAACGAGCTCTTGGATAAGTGTATCGATCGTCTCGTGCTTGGGATCAAGGAGATCCATGAGCAGGAGAACAGTCGGCCAGAGTACGTCGGCAGAAACGCGATCGCTTGGCGAATGAGTTATAGCACCGTTTCTCAAGCGATCCTGGAGTGGCAGCTGGAACGTGCTCGGCGCGTTAAGTAATTGCCGAAGACTGTTTAATTTAAAAACGTACCGCGTCGGCGAAGCGACCGGATGAAGCGATGAGCCCTTACCGGCTCATCGCTCATCGGATCAATATAGTCAAAAGGAGAATCGAATGCAGGTTAAGATCAAGTCATTTGATGTAAACGTTGATGTCAAGTCAAATGGAATCGAATTTGAAGTGCGCAACCCTGAAGGATCAGCTCAACTTGGCGACTGCTTCCTCACGATGACCGGCCTAGTCTGGTGCAAGGGAAAAACTGGAAAGAAGAACGGCATCAAAATCTCTTGGCCTGAGTTCATGGAGATCATGAAATCAGACGCAGCAAAGAAAGCTGCACTTGAGGCTGCAAGGAAGCAATAGCGACCGGAAAGGCTTGGAGTTCTTGCGGCGATTCTTCACAGTGTTTTTCGACCAACGCACGTCGTGCTTGTGAACAGCTAAGTTTTGGAACCAGTCATATGTCTACACTTGAGGCCGCGCTGGGAAAATTCGAAGCGACGGAAGCCAATATTGAGAAGCTCGAAAACTTGTGGAGCCGAATACGCGCTCTTCTCGGAAATGGCCCAGCGTTCGGAAGCACGCCTGAATACGACGAATTATGTCTGGCGTTTCGAAGAATTTTACCTGCTCTTCCAGCGATCGACGGATTTAGAGTTGAGGATCATCTATATGATTTCGACTCGATTGGGCAAATGCGTCTTGATGCTCTTGAAATAGGAGAATTCGAAGCTCAGGTGTCTGTCGAGAACCTTGTTGAAGAACAGGGACGAGTGTTAGGAGAATTATCGCTTTCGGTTCCGAGCCAAACGGAATGAGCTAGTGCGGGCGCGCGCCGAGGGTCTAATCAATGAAATAGATGAGCTACTTCGTCAAATGGTTCC
>Ga0070681_10007847_pt1 | contig 10437 bp, 9 predicted proteins | sample KBSC83BmetaG_FD_65650 | JGI IMG/M metagenome (GOLD analysis project Ga0070681, IMG submission 65650) | Corn rhizosphere microbial communities from Kellogg Biological Station, Michigan, USA - KBS C8-3B metaG | ecosystem: Host-associated > Plants > Roots > Rhizosphere | place: USA: Michigan...
CAGCGCTACAACCGCTCCGCCAGAAACCGCATCAGGCGCGGGGCGAAGAAGCCCGAGAAGCTCTCGGGTTCCTCGATCGGATCGCCGCCCCAGAAATGCGGCGCGCCCTCAATGATCGAGATGCGCGCGAAGATGCCCGCCTGTTTGAGCGCGGTGAGAAAAACGGCCGATTGCGTCGCGACATCGACCACGTCGTCCTCGGTGCCATAGGCGATGAGGAACGCGGTCTGGTTGTTGTCGCGCGTCGCATAGCTGATGGGCGAGGCGTCGAAATAAATCCGGCGGTTGTCGATCGGCGCCGCGCCCAAAAACTTCTCGGTGATCTGGTCGCGCGGCCGCGCCACGAGATCGTGCTGCCATTGCGCGGCGAGATCGTAGACGCCGTAAAGCCCGATGACCGCCTTGACGCGCGTGCTCTCCTTGGCGAACTCGTCCTCGCGATAGGCGCCGGCAAAGAGCGGCGCATCGCCGGCGAGGGCGACGAGCGCTGCGAGATGCGCGCCCGCGGAATCGCCCATCAGCGCGATGCGCTTTGGATCGAGCTTCAGCGTCGCGGCCGAGCCGCGCAGATATTGCACGGCGGCGCGGATGTCGTGCACCGCTTCGGGAAAGCTTTTCTGATTGGGCTTGGCGAGGCGGTAATCGACCGCGAAGAGCGCGGTGCCGCGGGTTGCGAGATAAGGCCCCCAATGGCGATAGCCGGCGCGCGTGCCTTGCTGCCAGCCGCCGCCATGAACGGCGATCACTGCCGGATGCGGCCCCGCGCCCTCGGGCAGGTAGAGATCGCCCAAAAGCGCAACGCCGTCATGGGTTGCGAAGGTGACGCCCGATTGCTGTTGCATGAGTGCTGGCCCTCCCGGCGGCGAGGATAGCGCCGCGCCGCGGCAGGCGCCACGAGGTCAGGGCGCGATCAGCTCGCCATTCCTGGTGCAGCCCGCCTCGGCGAGCGCGACGAAAGCCTCGGTCGCTTCCTCGGGCGGCTTCAGCGCGGCGCGATCCTCGAAGGGGAAGGCCGCGGCGCGCAGCTCAGTGCGCAGCGGCCCCGGATCGACGAGATTGGCGCGCATCGCGCCATGGCCGATCTCCGCCGCATAGACGCGCACCAAAGCCTCGAGTCCCGCCTTGCTCGCGGCATAGGCGCCCCAGAACGGCAAGGCGCGGCGCGCGGCCTCGCAGGTCGTGAAGATCGCGCGGCCGGCGGGCCCGCGCTGGAGCAGCGGATCGAAGGCGCTCAGCAATTGCCAATTGGCGGCGAGATTCACGTCCATGATTTCGCGATAAAGATTCGCCGGCAGATGGCCGGTCGGCGCGAGATGGCCGATCGCGGCGGCGCAGGAAACGAGAATGTCGAGCCGGCCGAAGCGCTGCTCGACCGAGGCCGCGAGCTGATCGATCTGGCCGAAGCGGCGCAGATCGAGCGGGATGAGCGTCGCCGCGCCGCCCGCTTGGCGGATCGCATCGTCGGTGCGCTCGAGCCCCTCTTGGCTGCGCGCGAGGAGGATCACCTGCGCGCCCTCGGCGGCAAAGCGCTGGGCGACGGCCGCGCCCAAGCCGCGCGAGGCGCCGGTGATGAGCGCCAACCGGCCGTCGAGGCGCTGCGTCACACGGTCTCGGTGAGGAGCGAGAGCTGGGTCGAGACCCGGCCGGCTTCGTGATCGACCAGCGGAATGGGATAGTCGCCGGTGAAGCAGGCATCGCAGAATTGCGGCGTCTTGGCGTTGCGCTTCGGCTCGCCGAGCGCGCGGTAGAGTCCGTCGATCGAGACGAAGGCGAGGCTGTCGGCGCCGATGAACTTGCCCATCTCCTCGATGCTCATATGCGAGGCGAGAAGCTTCTCGCGCTCGGGCGTGGCGATGCCGTAAAAGCAGGAATTCATGGTCGGCGGGCTCGAGATCCGCATATGGACTTCGCGGGCGCCGGCTTGGCGCACCATGGCGACGATCTTGGTCGAGGTCGTGCCGCGCACGATCGAATCATCGACGAGGATCACGCGCTTGCCCTGGATATGCGCGCGGTTGGCGTTGTGCTTGAGCTTGACGCCGAGATTGCGGATCTGGTCCGTCGGCTCGATGAAGGTGCGGCCGACATAGTGGTTGCGGATGATGCCGAGTTCGAAAGGCAGCTTGGCCTCGGCGGCATAGCCCAAGGCCGCGGGCACGCCCGAATCCGGCACCGGGATGACGATGTCGGCCGGCACGTGGCTCTCGCGCGCGAGCTCGGCGCCGATGCGCTTCCTCGTCTCGTAGACGCTGACGCCGTCGACCATGCTGTCGGGCCGGGCGAAATAGATGTATTCGAAGATGCACAGCCGCTTTCGCGCGTGATCGAAGGGCCGCGACGAACGCAGCCCCTCGGGTCCGGCGACGATCATCTCGCCGGGCTCGACATCGCGCAAAAACTGCGCGCCGATGATATCGAGCGCGCAAGTCTCGGAAGCGACGATCCAGGCATCGCCGAGCTTGCCCAGCACCAGCGGCCGGACGCCGAGCGGATCGCGCACCGCGATCAGCCCCTCTTGCGACAGCGCCGCCAGCGAATAGGCGCCTTCGACCTGGCGCAGCGCATCGACCATGCGCTCCTCGACGCTGAGCTTCAGGCTGGTCGCGATGAGATGGACAATGACCTCGGTGTCGCTGGTCGATTGGAACAAGCTGCCGCGCCGCACCAGCTGCTGGCGCAGCTTGTAGGAATTGGTGAGATTGCCGTTGTGGCAGATGGCGAGGCCGCCGAACTCGAAATCGGCGAAGAGCGGCTGGACATTGCGCATCGCCACTTCGCCGGTGGTCGCGTAGCGCACATGGCCGATCGCCGAATGGCCGGACAGCCGGCCGATCACGTCCTTGGAGCTGAAATTCTCGCCGACATGACCCATGGCGCGATGCGCGTGGAACTGCTCGCCGTCATAGGTGACGATGCCGGCGGCTTCCTGGCCGCGATGCTGCAGCGCGTGCAAGCCGAGGGCGGCAAGGGCCGCGGCATCGGGATGCCCGAATATGCCGAAAACGCCGCATTCCTCATGCGGATGGTCGTCATCGAAGGGTTGGGTGGCGAGCATGGGCCTCGAGCTTCAAATGGGCATCGCGCGGCCGGAAAACCAGCCCGTTTCTTACACGGAACTGTCGCATGTCGCCAGTCCCGTCAGGGGGTTCAGGGGCTGTTTTGCTGCTGGATGAGGCGGTCGAGGTCGCGCTTTTCCTCGGGCGAATAGGCGGGCGGCGAGTCGGGGGCGGCCGGCGCCGGCGCCGGATTGATAAAGGCGCGCATCGCTTTGTCCGCCTCGGTCTCGATCCGACGCGACTTGCCCGAAGCGGCCGGGCGGGCGGCATGGGGAATGAGGTTTTGCAGCGTCGCGGCGCCGGCGGCGAGGAAGGGCAGGGTGCGCGCCTGCGTGAACCAGCGCGGCTGGTCCGCCGGCGGGATCCAGGCCAGCGGCAGATAGGCGATGCAAACCAGCACGAGCCCGCGGGCGATGCCGAAGATCAGCCCGAGGCTGCGATCGACCGGCGAGAGGGGGCTGCGCTTCACCTGGCCGGCGAGCGTCTTGGCGACGAGGTGGAAGAGGATCAGCGCCACGACGAAGACGAGGCAGAAGGCGGCGACATTCGCAACCATCCCGCCCGGCACGAAGCGCGCGAGCGTCGGGGCGGCGAGGGGATAGGCGTAATAGCCGGCGGCGCCGGCGAAGAGCCAGGCGGCGATCGAAAGCGCCTCGCGCACGAACCCGCGCGCATAGGCAAAGACCGCCGACAAGGCGATGACCGCGATGACGGCGAGATCGAAAACCGTCACGATTCGAGTCTCGCCGGGCCGAGGACGCGCCGCGTCTCGCCGGCCCGGTCCTCGAAGAGCGCGACGAGTTGCCGCAGATGCTGCACCTCGCGCACGGCGAGGCCCGATTCGCTCTCGCGCTCCTTGGCGCGGCTGCGGCGCGGCGGAACGATGGCGGCGGTGAAGCCCAGCTTTGCCGCCTCTTTGAGCCGCGCCTCGCTTTGCCCGACCGGGCGGATCTCGCCCGAGAGGCCGATCTCGCCGAAGACAACCGTATCGGCGGGCACCGGCTCGAGCGTCAGCGCCGAGACGAGCGCGCTCGCGACCGCGAGATCGGCGGCGGGCTCGGCGATGCGCAAGCCGCCGGCGACATTCAAGTAGATATCGCGCGCGCCGATCTGCAGGCCGCAGCGCGCTTCGAGCACCGCGAGAACCATGGCGAGGCGGTTGCCGTCCCAGCCGACTACGGCGCGGCGCGGCGTGCCATAGGCCGAGGGCGCGACCAGCGCCTGGATCTCGACCAGCACCGGCCGCGTTCCCTCCATCCCGGCAAAGACCGCGGCGCCCGTGACCTTGTTGTTGTGGCCGGCGAGAAACAGCGCCGAGGGGTTGGGGACTTCGGCCAAGCCGCGATCGGTCATCTCGAAGACGCCGATTTCGTCGGTGGGCCCGTAGCGATTCTTGACGGCGCGGAGGATACGGAACTGGTGTCCGCGCTCGCCTTCGAAATAGAGCACGGTGTCGACCATGTGCTCCAAAACGCGCGGGCCCGCGATCACGCCTTCCTTGGTCACGTGGCCGACAAGCACGATGCAGAAGCCGCGCTCCTTGGCGAGGCGGATCAGCTCCTGGGCCGAGGCGCGTACCTGGCTCACCGTGCCGGGCGCGCTGTCGAGCGTGTCGAGATACATGGTCTGGATCGAATCGATGACGACGATGTCAGGCGCGTCCGCCTGATCGAGGGTCGCGACGATGTCGCGGATGCTGGTTGAGGCGGCGAGCGCGACCGGCGCATGCTCGACCTTCAAACGCGCCGCGCGCAGCCGCACCTGGTCGAGCGATTCCTCGCCCGAGATATAGGCGCAGCGCAAGGCCGCGCTGCCCTTGCCGGCGGCCAAGGCCGCAACAACCTGCAGCAGCACGGTCGACTTGCCGATGCCCGGATCGCCGCCGACCAGCAGCGCCGAGCCCGGCACCATGCCGCCGCCGCACACCCGGTCGAACTCGGCGATGCCGCTCGCGCGGCGCGCCATCTCGCGCGTGTCGCCGCTAAGGCCGGAGAAGGCAAGCCGCGGGCCGCGGCTTTTGCCGAGACCGCTCTTGCCGATGCTCTTGGGCGGAGCCGCGGCGACGATCTCCTCGACCAGCGTGTTCCAGCCATTGCACGCCTCGCAGCGCCCGGCCCATTTGGGATAGGCCGCACCGCATTGCTGACAAACGAATTGCGTCTTGCGCCCGGCCATTACCGCCGCCTATCCGTCATTGCGAGCGAAGCGAAGCAATCCAGGGGCAGGGATGCACAAAGGCTGGTTGCTTCGCTTCGCTCGCAATGACGGCAAGACCTCACAGCGCACGCACCTCCATCTTGATCGGGCCTTCGGCACGGCCATGGATGAACTGGTCGACATAGGCGTTGCCCGACCGGTCGATCTCCGCGCTCGTGCCGCTCCAGATGATCCGGCCTTTATAGATCATGGCGATGCGGTCGGCGATCTTATGCGCGCTCGCCATGTCGTGGGTGATCGAGATCGCGGTCGCGCCGAGATCCTTGACGCATTTGACGATCAGATCGTTGATCACATCGCCCATGATCGGGTCGAGCCCGGTCGTGGGCTCGTCGAAGATGATGATTTCGGGCTCGGCGGCGATGGCGCGGGCGAGCGCGACGCGCTTCTGCATGCCGCCCGAGAGCTCCGCCGGCCGCAACTCGCCGACTTCGGGGCCCAAGCCCACCGCGCCGAGCTTTTCGAGGGCGATCGTCTTGGCCTTGTCGCGCTCCAAGCCGCGGCCCTGGATGAGGCCGAAGGCGACGTTCTCCCAGACGCTCAGCGAATCGAAGAGCGCCGAGCCCTGGAACAGCATGCCGAACTTTTGCATAAGCTTCTCGCGCCGGCTGCGCGACAGGCGCGTCATTTCTTCGCCGTCGATCTTGATCGAGCCCGCATCGGCGTCGAGCAGGCCGAGGATGCATTTGACCAGGACCGATTTTCCGGTGCCCGAGCCGCCGATCACGACGACGCTCTCGCCGACGCCGATATCGAGGTCGATGCCGTCGAGCACGACCTTCGGCCCGAAGGACTTCTTCAGGCCGCGAACCGCGATTTTGGGCGTGGTGGTCATCGTTAGAATAGCACGCTGGTGAGAATGTAGTCGAACAGCAGAATCATCACCGAAGCCGAGACCACGGCATAAGTGGTGGCGGTGCCCACGCCTTGCGCGCCGCCGCGCGAATGATAGCCGTGATAGCAGCCCATCAGCGCGACGATGAAGCCGAAAGCACCGGCCTTGATGAGGCCGGACAGCACGTCGTTGGCGGTGAGATTGTCGGCGGTGTTGTGCAGATAGGTCGCGGGATTGAAGCCGAATTTATAGGTCGCGACGATGTAGCCGCCGAAGACGCCGATGATGTCCGCGACGAGCACCAGCAGCGGCACGGTGACGAGTCCGGCGAAGATCCGCGGTACGACGAGGTATTTGAAGGGATTGGTCGACAAGGTCGAGAGCGCGTCGATCTGATCGGTCACGCGCATGGTGCCGATCTCGGCGGCGATCGCGGCGCCGATGCGGCCCGCGACCATGAGCGCGGCGATGACCGGCCCCAGCTCGCGCGTCACCGACAGCACGACGACCGTCGCCATTGCGCTCTCGGCGCCGAAGCGACTGAAGCCGGTATGGGTTTGCAGCGCCAGCACCATGCCCGTGAAGATCGCGGTGAGGCCCACCACCGGCAGCGAGTAATAGCCGATATCGATCATCTGCTTGCCGACGAGCCGCACATAGATCGGGCCGCGAAAGCAATGGCTGATCGCCGTCAGGGTGAAGATCGTCAGCCTGCCGCTCGCGCCGAGAAAGGCGATGAAGACGCGGCCGACCGAGGCCAGAAAATCGAGCATCGCTAGCGGGTCCCGCCGCGATAGAGGCGCAGGCAGCGCTTTCCCAGCGCGGTCAGGACTTCATAGCCGATCGTCTCCGCCGCGAAAGCCGCGTCATCGACGCCATATTGCGCGTCGAGCAGGTCGGCATAGTCGCCCGGCCGTACCGTGCGCGGATCGAGGCCGGTCACGTCGAGAGTCACAAGGTCCATGGAGATGCGTCCGATGACCGGAGCCGGTTTGCCGGCGATGCGGGCCGTACCGCGATGGCTCGAGGACCGCAGCCACCCGTCGGCATAACCAAGCGCGAGGATGGCGATTCGCCCTGGCCGGTCCATTTGGTGCGCGGCACCGTATCCAACCGTCTCTCCCCTGTCAACGTCGCGGACTTGCAGGATTTTTGCCTTCAGATGCACGACGGGCGCCATCGGATTGGGGCGTCCGGGAAGCGGATTGACGCCATAAAGCGCCGCGCCCGGCCGGGCCATGTCGAAGTGGAAATCTCCGCCCAAGAAGATGCCCGAGGAGGAGGCGAGGCTGGCCGGCGCCGGCGGCAGGAGACGCAGCGCGGCGCGGAAGCGGTTAAGCTGCTCGAGATTCATCGGATGCGCCGCCTCGCCGGCGCAGGCGAGGTGCGAGAGGATCAAGCCGAGCTTGAAGCCTTTGAGCAGCGCCGGCTCGGCCGCCACGGCCTCGATCTCCGCCTGCGGCATGCCCAAGCGCGTCAGTCCGGTATCGATATGGAGCATGGCCGGCGCGCCGCCGCGGCGCTCGGCATAGGCGCGCCAGTCGCGGACCTGGCCTAAATCGTTCAGCACCGGCAAGAGGCGCGCCTTGGCAAAATCGGCCGGCGCGCCCATGACCAGCCCGTCGAGCACCGCGATCTGCGCGCGCGGCAGAAGGGCGCGCAGTGCCAGGCCTTCGTTGAGCGTTGCGACGAAGAAGGTCTTGCACCCGGCGCGCGCCAGGCGCGGCGCCACCTCTTCCATGCCGAGCCCATAAGCATCGGCTTTCACCACCGCGGCGCAACGCGAGCCCGGCGCCAGCCGCTCGGCGAGCTTCTTCCAATTGCCGGCTATGGCATCGAGGTCGATCTCGAGAATCGCGCCGGCCCGGTCGATCGCACGCGCCCGTGAGCGCGTCTGGCGATCAGGGGATGGCATAGGGCGTGTGGGCCTGATCCGCGAAGCTCGAGAATTTCGTGGTTTCGCCGTCGAAGCGCAGCGTGACCTTGCCGATCGGCCCGTGGCGCTGCTTCGATACCAGCACCTCGGCCGTGGCGTGAACCTGCTCGAGCCGCTGCTTCCAATCGTCGTAGCGCATGTTGAAGCGCTCGTCGGATTCCTCCGGCCGCCGCATCGGCTCGCCGCGACTCAGATAGTATTCTTCGCGGAAGACGAACATCACGACATCGGCGTCCTGCTCGATCGAGCCGGATTCTCGCAAATCGGACAGCATCGGCCGCTTGTCCTCGCGCTGCTCGACGGCGCGCGAGAGTTGCGAGAGCGCCAGGACCGGAACGTTCAGCTCCTTCGCCAGCGCCTTCAGCCCGCGGGTGATCTCGGAGATTTCCTGGACGCGGTTCTCGGAGCCGCTCTCATCGCCGCGGATGAGCTGCAGGTAGTCGACGATGATGAGGCCCAGCCCCTGCTGGCGCAGCAGGCGGCGCGCGCGGGTGCGCAGCCCGGCGATGCTGAGGGCGGGCGTGTCGTCGACGAAGAACGGAACCTCCGCAAGGCGCTGGCTCGCTTCGACGAAGCGTTGGAAATCCTCCGAGCCGACCTCGCCCTTGCGGATATTGTTGGACGGCACGCCCGATTCCTCGGCGAGGATGCGCGTTGCCAGCTGCTCGGCCGACATTTCTAAGGAGAAGAATCCGACCACGGCGCCGTCCTCAGCGACGGTGCGCCCTTCCGGGGTCTTGGCCGGCCGGTAATTGCGTGCGGCGTGAAAGCCGATATTGGTGGCGAGGGCGGTCTTGCCCATCGAAGGCCGGCCCGCGAGCACGATCAGGTCCGAGGGATGAAGCCCGCCGAGGAGCTTGTCGAGATCGGTGAAGCCGGTGGCAACGCCGGTGGTGCGTCCGCTGCGCTTGAAGGCGGCCTCGGCCTGCGCGATCGCCTCGCCGAGCGCGGCGGCGAAGGGCCGGAACCCGCCTTCGGCTTGCCCGGTCTCGGCAAGGTCGAAAAGCCGCTTTTCCGCCGTCTCGATCTGCTGCGGCGCCTGGCGGTCGAGATCGTGGCGAAAGGCTTCGTTGACGACGTCCTCGCCGATGGTGATGAGCTGGCGGCGGAGATGGAGGTCGTAGATGGTGCGGCCGTAATCCTCGGTGTTGATAATGGTTACCACCGAGGCGGCAAGCCGCGCGAGATACTGCGCCCCGCCGATCTCCTGCAGCGCGCCATCCTGGTCGAAGAGATTTTTCAGCGTGACCGGATTGGCGAGCTGGCCGCGCTCCATCAGCTTGGCGATCGCGCCGAAGATGCGGCCATGGACGCCTTCGGCGAAATGCGCCGGCTTCAAGAATTCGGAAACGCGGTGATAGGCGGCGTTGTTGACGAGAATGGCGCCCAACAGCGCCTGCTCTGCTTCGAGATTGGCCGGCGGGGTGCGGTATTGCGTATCGCCGCCTTCGCGAAGGGGTGTGACGTTCGTGGCGGCGGCGGGTTCCATGATCGCCCGATGTTAGCAAAACCTGCCGCTAGCGTAATGACGAAAAGATATCCCGCCCTGTGCAATACGGGGACGAGTCGCCTCAGGCGGCGCGCTCGGCGCCGCGGGTGGCGCGCGCCCGCTCGAAATCGAACATGTAGTCCCGCGTCAGCGGCACCGTGTCGACGCGCTTGGCGAGCTGCATCTGGAAGTTGATGTGCCCTTGGTGACGGAAGGCGACCTCGGAGGCGGCGAGATAGAACTCCCACATGCGGCAGAAGCGCTCGTCATAGAGCGCGCGCACCCGCTCGCGGTTGGCGAGGAAGCGCGAGCGCCAGTTTTTGAGCGTCTCGGCATAATGGAGCCGCAGCACCTCGATATCGGTGATCCAAAGTCCAGTGCGCTCGACCACCGGCACGACCTCGGAGATCGCCGGCGAATAGCCGCCCGGAAAGATGTACTTCCGGATCCAGGCATTGGTGTAGCCCGGTCCGTCGGCGCGGCCGATCGAATGCACGAGGGCGACGCCGTCATCGGCCAGGATCTCGCGGATTTTGGCGAAATAGGCGGGGTAATGGATGACGCCCACATGCTCGAACATGCCGACCGAGACGATGCGGTCGAATTGCCCGGTGATCTCGCGATAATCCTTCAATTCGAACTTGACCCGGTCCGCGAGCCCCAGCGTCGCGGCTCGCCGCTCGGCGACGCGCAGCTGTTCGACCGAAAGGGTGATCCCGGTCACTTGGACATCGCATTCCTGCGCGAGGTAGAGCGCGAGGCCGCCCCAGCCGCAACCGATATCGAGCACGCGCTGGCCGGGCGCCAGCAACAGCTTCGCCGCGAGATGCCGCTTCTTGCGCGATTGCGCCTCTTCGAGCGTGATATCGGGCGAAGGCCAATAGGCGCAGGAATATTGCCGGTC
>Ga0070681_10007851_pt1 | contig 10436 bp, 8 predicted proteins | sample KBSC83BmetaG_FD_65650 | JGI IMG/M metagenome (GOLD analysis project Ga0070681, IMG submission 65650) | Corn rhizosphere microbial communities from Kellogg Biological Station, Michigan, USA - KBS C8-3B metaG | ecosystem: Host-associated > Plants > Roots > Rhizosphere | place: USA: Michigan...
CGATCCGTTCTGGACAACGACCCGGTCTTGATAAGCCCGCTATTCGTCGCGACCGCAATGTCCGCAATCGTCGTATCTTCCGTTTCCCCAGACCGGTGGGAAATGATCGCCGTGTACCCTGACCGTTTCGCCAACTCAATCGCCTCCAACGTTTCCGTCAACGTGCCGATCTGGTTCAATTTGATGAGAATGGAGTTCGCAATACCTTCTTTAATACCCTTCGCAAAAATCTCCACATTGGTTACGAAGATGTCGTCTCCGACCAACTGGACCCGTTGGCCCAATTTCTCCGTCATCATCTTCCAGCCCTTCCAATCCAACTCGCTCAACCCGTCTTCAATGGAGAGTATCGGATAACGATCCACGAGTTTCCCGTAATAACCGATCATTTCCTCGGAGGAGCGCTCAGGATTCTTTTCTGCTTCAAGAAGATACCGGCCCTTCTCATAGAGCTCACTGGCCGCACAGTCCAATGCGAGAGCAATGTCGCGCCCCGGTTTATAGCCTGCCACCTCGATAGCTTGCATGATCAAGGTGAGGGCCTCTTCATTCGATTGGAGGTCCGGCGCAAATCCACCTTCATCACCGACCGCTGTGTTCAACCCTTTTTTCTTGAGCAATGCCTTGAGGGAATGGAACACCTCCGTCGCCATGCGGAAGGCCTCGCTGAAGCGTCTCGCGCCGACCGGCATGATCATGAACTCTTGTAGATCCAATCGATTGTCGGCATGAGCCCCGCCGTTGATGATATTCATGAGCGGCACCGGTAACACTCGCGCATTCGTGCCGCCAAGATACCGGTAGAGCGGCTGACCTGTTTCCACCGCTGCCGCCTTCGCTACGGCCAACGACACACCAAGAATGGCATTGGCGCCGAGTTTGCCCTTAGTTTTTGTGCCATCCAGATCGATCATCGTCTGGTCGATGCCCACTTGGTCGAAGGCTTCCCGCCCTAACAGTTCCGGCGCGATCAGTTTGCTGATGTTTGCCACCGCCTTCGACACACCTTTCCCCATCCAGCGCTTCTTGTCGCCATCGCGCAGTTCGATCGCTTCCTTCTCGCCGGTCGAAGCCCCGGACGGGACCGCCGCCCGCCCACGCGCCCCGCTCTCCAGCGTAACATCCGCCTCGATCGTCGGATTCCCCCGTGAATCCAGAATTTGCCTTCCCTTGATTTCTCGAATCGCGCTCATGCTCCCCCTTCTCCGGCTGCTGAAAAAGGCACCCAACTTCGTGCTCGGTTCAAGAAAATCCTCAACGTACCCCAGGGTACGCCTCCGGTTTTCTCTCCCTTGCGGCCTCGTTGGCTGCCTTTTTGAGTAGCCTGTCCGACCCCGGTCAAATCTTCACCGCTTCACCCAGTTTCTTCTTCAATAACTCATTCACCATTCCGGGGTTTGCTTTTCCTCCAGAGGTCTTCATGACCTGCCCGACCAGGAATCCAAGCACCTGCTGCTTGCCTTCCTTGTACTGCGTGACCTGATTGGAATTCTTTTTTAATACCTCGTCAATTATCTTTTCGATGGTTCCTTCGTCAGAAACCTGCTTCAACCCCTTAGCCTCAATGATTTCGTCTGCAGTCTTGCGAGTTTCAAACATCGCCTCTAGCACTGTCTTATAGATAGGACCGCTGATTTCGCCCTTTATCTTTTTAGCTATTAGTTCCGCAAGATTTTTCTCTGGAATTAACGTTCCCTGCCAAACTTCTCCATATTCCGAGTAATCTGGATGACCTAACGGAAGTGGCGTATTTGACTGCTCAAAACCAGTGCGACCGTTCATCTTCCGTGCGAGCCCTCGAAAATCTACTGTAATACAGTTGGCAAGCTCCTTTCCCACTTCCACCTTCGATAACCCTAACCTCTCAGCCTCCAGAACACACCGTTCAAAATATTCAAGGAACCCCTTATCAGAAGCGAGCACGCCTGATGAATACTCCGAGAGCCCGTACTCATTTTCCAATCTGTTCCTTCGGCTAGCTGGTAGCTCCGCGAGACTACTTCTTGTTTTTTCAATCCATTCTTTTGAAATCTGGAGCGGTACAAGGTCAGGGTCAGGAAAGTATCGGTAGTCATGCGCCTCTTCCTTGCTCCGCATCACCGCCGTCTCGCCACGATCGGTATTCCAGAGCCGGGTTTCCTGATGAATCTTACCGCCTTCAGTCAAGACCCTCGTTTGACGCTTGATCTCGTATTCGATGGCATCCTTGACGAACTTGAATGAATTGATGTTTTTCAGTTCAACTTTCGTCCCAAACTCCTTCTGCCCCAATGGACGGAGGGAAAGATTCGGCTCGCAGCGGAAATTCCCCTTCTCCATGTCACCATCGCATACATCTTGATAGATGAGAGTCTCGCGAAGGCTCTTGAGATAAGCCACGACTTCCTCGGATGACCGCAAGTCAGGCTCCGTCACGATTTCCAGCAGCGGGGTTCCCGCCCGATTCAAATCGACGCGACTCCCGTTCGAACCCATAACGTGGACACTCTTCCCTGCATCTTCTTCCAGATGGGCGCGACGGATACGGACGCGTCGTTTACCTTCATTCGCCGCAATCTCGATCCAACCGTGCTCACAGATAGGCGCCTCGTATTGAGATATCTGATAGCCCTTGGGCAGATCTGGATAGAAGTAGTTCTTGCGCGCAAATAGATTGCTCGCCGCGATAGTGCAATTCAGAGCCAGTCCCGCGCGTACCGCCATCTCCACCGCCGCCTGGTTCAGCACCGGCAATGTGCCAGGGAGGCCCAAACACAGGGGACAGGTCTGGCTGTTGGCCGTGAGCCCGAACGTGGTCCCACAACCGCAAAACAACTTAGACTTCGTACGCAACTGAGCATGCACTTCCACGCCAATGACGACTTCGTATATCATTGTTCAGCTGCGGTCCGTTTCTCGCAACCGATCGCGCTCACGTCGCATCGCCTCACGACCCACGTCAAACGCCTCACGTAGTACCGCCTTCTTCGAGTCCACATAATCCTTCCCCTCCTCCACAGCTTCTCCCAACGCTTCGCCGGCCTGGCCCGCCAGATCGCGCAGATTGTCTTCCGCCCGGCGGGCATACCCACGCAACTGCTCGCGCGACTCGCGTCCGGTCTGTGGGGTCAGCAGCAATGCCGCCACAGCGCCCAGCGCCGCACCGCTTAAGAATGCCAGCAACACCCCCGAAGATCCTCGATCATCCGCCATTGCGACCTCCTTCACCTCGAAACCGTTCCTTCATGACTTGGGTCGCCGCCTTGAAGCCGGCTACCACGCTCGCCACATTACTTAACATCGATCCGCTCGAGCCCCTCACGACATCGTGCACATGCTGAACTGATTCGCCCACTTCTCCGACCGCATGCAAGAGGACAGCAGCATGTTCCACTCCCATGCGAGCCTGGTCGGTGAGACCGTTCATATTCTCACTCATCGCTCGAAGCTCGTCGATCAATGGCGGCAAGTCGTTATTCATTTTGACGAGAAGCTGTTCGGACTCCGCCACAATCTTGCGAACTTGGATTAATACCGGCACGAGATAGCCCACCAGCACAGCGAATGCAACGGCGACAAGAATCGCGGCTATTTCGACGATCGTCATAAGACCTCCAGGACAGGCAACCGGTTGGATCGTGTCCTCACCGTATCACCGGCTTCTTTGATCGCCATTGCGTACTCTGTTCATAGGCATAGGCCGCCCTCAAGAGCGTCTCCTCTTCGAAGGGCCGACCGATTAGTTGCAATCCGATGGGAAGTCCGGCCTGACTAAATCCACAGGGCAATGCGATTGCCGGTACACCGGCGAGGTTCACGGAAATCGTGAAAATGTCCGACAGATACATCTGAAGAGGGTCGTCGCCCTTCTCCCCGAACTTGAAGGCCGGAGTGGGCGTCACCGGCGTCACGATCAGATCGACATCGCGAAACGCGGTCTCAAAATCCTGACGAATCAATGTTCGAACCGCCTGGGCCTTGCCATAATACGCGTCGTAATACCCAGCACTGAGAACATACGTCCCCAACATGATCCGTCGCTTCACCTCAGGCCCAAACCCTTCCTCGCGGGTCTGCATATACAGTTCGAGCAAGTCTTTGGCTTCTTTGGCTCTAAGCCCGAATTTCACCCCGTCGTATCGAGCCAGATTTGAACTGGCCTCTGCCGTAGCGATCACGTAGTAGGTGGCGACCGCCGCAGCCGTTCGCGGCAACTGGATTTCCTTGATCTCTCCCCCGAGCGCTTTTAGTTCCTGTATCGCCGCCCGCACGACCTGCTCCACTTCCGGATCCAATCCCTCCGCGAAAAACTCGACAGGTACTCCGACTTTCAGTCTCTTGAGATCCTTCTTTCTAAGCGCCTTCAGATAGTCCGGCACCGGAACAGCAGCCGATGTCGAATCCAGCGGATCGTGGCCGGCAATGGCCCCGAGCAGAAATGCCGCGTCCGTCACATCTTTCGTTATCGGCCCGATCTGATCGAGCGAGGAAGCAAAGGCAATCAGTCCATACCGGGAGACCCGCCCATAGGTCGGCTTAAGACCCACCACTCCACAAAACGCCGCAGGTTGGCGGATCGAACCACCGGTATCGGATCCCAACGCTGCGGCACATTCGTCGGCCGCCACAGCCGCGGCGGATCCTCCGCTGGACCCTCCAGGCACACACTGCAGGTTCCATGGATTGCGGCTGGGCCCAAAGGCGGAATTCTCGGTTGAGGAACCCATGGCAAATTCATCGAGGTTCGTCTTCCCTAGGAGCAGATAGCCCTGTGCGCGCAGCTTCGCGATCACGGTTGCATCATACGGCGGAACAAAGTTCCCTAGCATTCGGGACGCGCAGGTCGTGAGTACCCCCTCCGTACAAATGTTGTCTTTAATCGCCACCGGCATGCCCATCATCGGTGATGTCTTGCGCCATCCCTTCAATGAAGCATCGAGCGCAGCGGCTTGCGCAGCTATCGTATCTCTGGCCTGCGTAATGTAGGCCTTCACCTTGGACTCCACCTGGGAGATCCGCAATCCATAGGCGCGAACGATTTCTGTAGCCGTGACTTCGCCGGCGGTGAACTTTTGATGGAGACCATAGAGCGAGAGTTTATGAATCGACATCAGCGTTTCGTTTTCCCGGCAACAATCCGGTTCTTATCGTTGACTTGGATGATCTTGGGTGCGTGCCGTTTGATTTCCTCTTCTGAATAGTACTCGTAACAGAAGATGATAATCTGATCGCGAACCGCGCCCTTTCGCGCCGTCGGCCCATTGAGAATGATCTCACCGGCACCACGTTTACCCGCCATCGCATAGGTCATGAAGCGCTCGCCATTATTCAGATTGGAACAGACGATCGCCTCAAATGGCAAAATTCCCGCTGCTTCCATCAAATCTTCATCGATGGTGAGACTGCCTTCGTAGTCGAGACAGGACTCCGTTACCGTAGCCCGATGAATTTTCGACCGCAACATTTGCCTGAACATTCGAACCTCAATTAAAGGGGTTGTCGATCTTCTATGATCTTCGGAACCACAAAAAACCCGTCGGCCGACTCCGGCGCATTGGCCACTGCATGTTCAACGGATAAGGAGGGACGCACCTCATCGGGACGAAACACATTGACTTGCCCGAGCACCGTCGCAGTCGGTTCGACGCCTGTCGTGTCGTACAGCTTTAACGTTTCTACATGCGTAAGAATCTGGCTCAATTGCTTCGTAAACGCCGCCTTCTCAATATCCGTCAACTCCAGCCGCGCCAGCCTCGCAACTTTCTCAACTTCCTGCTTGGTGATGTTCATCGTTCGTCCTTAGCCGCTCTGAGTTAGCAGGCAGAAAATATCCCTTTCCCCGATGGCATGTTTGGGTCAGAATATCACTGAACCCATAGAAATTCCAGGGAAATTCAAGCAGGAATCCTGGTTCGCTCTCACGGTGCCCAAACGAGTCACTCCGCGTTTATCGAAGGATATTGAATAGAGACATCATGTGACCGTCATCCGACTTCCCTCTGAGCTATCTTTTGATCTTAAACGGATGTACACCGCTAGGGAAATGGCAGATATGGCGGAAACCTTGGCGAGATGGGAAGTGAACGCAGAAAACGTTTCTCCGTTGTGGAATAGGAGCCAATCAGTTAAGTTTTTCTCTAACGATCGCGGTCGACAGAGTTCAAGTGGTTCCTTTTACAAGAAACAAGGGAACCGTCCGGGGGTTCTTCGCGCTAACTGAGGCCAGACGATGAAGCGGATTGATTTGATCGCAGGGGCCCGGCCCAATTTCATGAAGATTGCACCGATCATCGACGCGCTGAACGCGGCCGAGACCAGAGGCGGTCCATTACGGTTTCGCCTGATCCATACGGGTCAACACTATGACCGGGCCATGTCCGGAAGCTTCTTTGAGGAGCTTGGCATCCCGGATCCTGATATCAATTTAGAAGTTGGATCTGGCACCCAAGCCGAACAGACCGCCGCGATAATGGTGGCGTATGAAGCAGTCCTGCTAAAGGAGAAGAGTGACCTTTGCCTCGTCGTGGGGGACGTGACCTCGACCATGGCCTGCTCCATCGCCGCTCGCAAGCTAGGAATATCCGTAGCACATGTGGAGGGCGGTATACGTTCTGGCGATTGGACCATGCCAGAGGAAATCAACCGTGTTGTGACAGACTCCATTACGAACTGGTTTTTTACCACCAGCGACACAGCCAACGAGAATCTGCGCCGCTCCGGCGTCACAGACGATCGGATTTTTTTCGTCGGCAATACGATGATCGACACCCTCCTTAAGCAACTTCCTCGTTTGCGTCCACCTGCCTGTTGGAAATCGCTCAACCTGACGCAGGGCAACTACTTCGTCGTTACCCTGCATCGTCCAGCGAACGTCGACGGAGAGCAGCAATTACTTCGTCTACTACATGCAATTGCCGAAGGCACATGTGGATTGCCCGTCATTTTCCCCGTTCATCCTCGCACTGCAAAAAATCTTCGCGATCTCGATCGCAAGATGCCGCAACTGAATTATGTCGACCCGCTGGGATATCTTGAATTTAATTACCTGGTTCGCCATGCCTATGGCGTGATTACGGATTCTGGCGGCATCACAGAAGAAACCACGGTGCTTGGTGTGCCCTGTCTCACCCTACGCGACAATACCGAACGTCCCGAGACTGTGACGATTGGCACGAACGAACTGGTCGGGACCAATCCGGCCAATTTGCCGCCAGCCTTAGCACGATTAATGGCGGGAAAGTGGAAAACAGGGTCAATCCCCCCTAAATGGGATGGTAAAGCAGCGGAAAGAATCATCGAGCATCTCGAACGATTGATGTTAGCCAAATAAACACAATTTCACCAGAAGCCATTGTTTTTGCAATTGGACTCGCCTTGGGTCTCGAACAATGCAGGATTGCCCCTGCCACTTCTTCGAATCCTTGAAGAGGCACCTCCTCCAAAGTTGACATACGCGACAGAAAGCACTTGATTTTTCCAGCCGATGACCCTCATATGGTCACAAATCTTGCCCGTCAATGTCCCCCATATTTTGGCACGCCCCTCCTATGAGGGATAGGCAGTTTTACGACATTGCATGTATAAATTGAGCCCTCGATGGTATCGATATTGGTATTCTATTTTTGAGGTAACATGATCCATTCCAATACCGCCGACTCACCAAGAACATTAGAGTACGTCCAGGAACGGCCGCAACATCTTAGCGAGATTGAGGCTTACCTGACACAGCTCATGTCTCAATTTAATACGTCTAATCCGAATGACACGATGTCTGTTGGTGGTACCCCGGATCATGTCTTCGAGGTATTGAGTGGCCGGAAATTTTCTTATCTGGGACGAACGAAATCCGCCATGTACCGCCAATCGATTGTCGATATCGCGGGCCACGCGATGCGCGAACAGCAGCCGATTCCCTTCTTCTACGACATCGGCGGTGGATATCATGCCATTCCCCAACGAGGCGCGGCTCTCTCATTCGACGTTGGGCTTGCCGAATTGCTCATTCTGCACCAAGCTGTACTATTTTCGAACGAGATCCGATCGTTGTACGCTCCAGGGTTACGCTTCTCTCTGGTCGTCGACAACCTCTGTGCCCTCGTATGCAACGATATTCCACTCGAGAAAACGACAGAATACTGCCGACAGCTCCGCGTCTTGATCGACGATCTTGGATTAGCTTCCTACATCGATGTTATTGTGGAATCGGAACATACGTCCCTTACAGACTTTGTCCGAGCCATGGCGGAACGATCGGCCTCCCCCTGCTCTGCCGAATTGACGCTTCAGCAGTATAACAATGTCGAGCGATTTCTCGGACGGCGCTGCGGCGGAGACGAAGCGGCCGAACGGGCATTGCATTATAAACAGATCATCGAGGTGTCCGAGCATTTCCTCGCTCCCCTCATCACGGGCATCCATCTGACCCAACGGGCCACCCCAAGTACGATCTGCTTCCGGCCGTTTCCCGGGGGCGATTCGCGTATCCAATGCGGGGAGGTAATCCTGACCCGCAATAGCAAAGGCAAGCTTGTGCCTGCCTTGATGACGAACGTCAAAGCGTATAACTGCCGGCGCCTTCAATTCCCTCAAGTTCTTCCTTCAATGGTCCCATACGTTACCGCTGGAGAATGCATTTCCCCGTCTAACCCTTCAAATCTCTAACCGCAAAATACAATCTCGCTGCAATTGGTTCGCAATCTTGCTAGTCTACCCGGGGAATTTTGGGATGATACTGCGGCGGACCAGCCAATCATGAATGCATCCAGTATTTTCGAGGGATCGCGGGCGCGGTCGAACAGCCGGTTTGACTTTCAGTGGCCTGATGACGAGCCATCCCATGCGTATGACAACTTTTTTTTTGGCCTATGGCATCCGAACCAACCTGTCCACGTCGAATGGACACAATCCCCGGCCAGATCATGCCTGCATTATCAAGGCCCGAATTGGTTCCTGGCCAGCGCTGCCTCTCCCTTTCATCAATCAACCAGGGGGCTGGTGCATCGGGAGGCCGAGTCTTCATTCGCCGTTGGTTTTCGGGGATATGTTCTCCCGCATCTTCATTCCAACTCGTCAAGTTCCGACATTCTGGAATATTGGCGCAGCCGAACTTACAACGAACATAACGGGGTGTTCTCTACTGCCATCGTGAGTCCATCCGGCGACACCCTTACCCTGGTCACCGATGCCTTAGGCATCGGCAGCTTGTACTATCGAACATGCGGCGATGCTGTTCTGTTTTCCACAAGCCCACGCTATCTCAGCATGTCGCACGACCAACCGGACCTGATCGCCTGGCGTTCACTATTGCAGACGTCTTGGATTCTTGGAGATCGTACGCTTTCGCTGGATATCAAACGTGTCCCGGCCGGCAACACGATCTGCTTTTCATCGCAGGGAGAGCGGTCGGTCCCCTGGTTCAACTTTGACCGGCTCCCCGACGGTGCTACACCAGCGGGAAGAACCGCGATTGGCGACGTTGAGGATGCCTTTCAACAGGCCGTGGCCCGCTGTCTGGCACTTCGGCTCGACAGTCATGTTCTGCCTTTGAGCAGCGGCTTCGACAGCCGACGCATCCTGACTGGACTGATGAAGCACAATGCCGACTTTCAGGCCATTACCTCTCGAGTATTCCAGAAAGAATACCGCGACCTTGATGCCACATTCGCTCGCGCGATGGCTGAGAAATTTGGATTCAGGCACACCATTGTGGAGGCCCAAAAAATAGAGGAATACGTATCGGACGATCACGCGAGATGTCTGCTGGTCGGCGGAGAAACCGGTGAGCACACGTGGGCCATTCGCCTCATGGCCGCCCTTCCAAACAAGCCCAGCATGCTCTTTGATGGAATTGGAGGGGATATTCTGGGAGATCCGGTAGGCTGGAATGTTCACATCGGTCTGCAGGTCACGCCAAGTTCTCCCGAAGAGGACATTGAAAGCATTGCACAGGCCAGCATGACAAACATTCTCGATTCCACGCTTCGAAGAAATCACTGGCCTGCCATCGAAGATTTACGGGAGGACTTGACGTCCTACCTTCGGCAATATATTCCCCGCCGTAATATCGCCGAACTGGCATTTCTCCTCCTGCGTCAGCGCCGCACAATTGCGCTGTGGTCCCAGCAACTCTTGCCGCCAGGACACCTCGCCGTGTACCCCTATTTTGATTTAGATTATCTTCGACTGCTACTCAGCTTTACAGCGGGAGACAAACACGCGATAAAATTTCAACGAGCTACGCTGAGAGAGTTTTGGCCTGAGTTTTATCAGTATCCGGGAAACAGGGACATTCCTCCGGCTCTCCCTCCCGGTTCGCCACAGCTCTACCAGGACCGAGCGCTTCGATGTTACCTCACCATGATCGAAGACATGACACCTCAAGGAGGAGTGCGATTTCTCCGCACGCTCTTGGCGAAAAAAGGCCGTCTGATCTTCGACTGTTCCGCCTGGAGTCGATC
>Ga0070681_10007852_pt1 | contig 10435 bp, 6 predicted proteins | sample KBSC83BmetaG_FD_65650 | JGI IMG/M metagenome (GOLD analysis project Ga0070681, IMG submission 65650) | Corn rhizosphere microbial communities from Kellogg Biological Station, Michigan, USA - KBS C8-3B metaG | ecosystem: Host-associated > Plants > Roots > Rhizosphere | place: USA: Michigan...
TGGCAGAGCATCGTGAAGAACGCGATGCGCACGCTGCTCACGATGCTCGGCATCGTGATCGGCGTGGGTGCGGTGATCGTGATGGTGGCCGTCGGCAACGGCGCCCAGACCATGATTCAGAACCAGATCCAAGGCCTGGGCACCAATCTGCTGATCGTGATGCCGGGCTCCGGCACGCCAGGCGGCGTGAATCAGGGCGCGGGATCGTTCAACCGGCTCACCGTGGAGGACGCCGAGAACATCAAGCGTGAGGCGACGCTGCTGTCGGCCGTGTCGCCCGTGATCACCACGCGGACGCAGGTCATCGGCGGAACGGGAAACTGGCGCACCAGCATCAACGGCGTGTCGCTCGACTATCCGACGATTCGCAACTGGACGACGCGTTCGGGGACGTACTTCTCCGACGCCGATCTCAAGTCCGGCCGCAAGGTGGCGGTGCTCGGCGCGACGGTCGTGAACAATCTGTTCCCGGACGGAGATCCGATCGGCGGGCAGATCCAGATCGGCCACGTGCCGTTCACGATCATCGGTGTGATGGCCGCGAAAGGCCAGAACGCCGGCGGCCAGGATCAGGACGACGTGATCCTGATCCCGTACACGACGATGCAGAACCGGCTGAGCGGCAACATGCGCCTGGGGCAGATTCTCGCGAGCAGCGACTCGCCGGATGACATCCCGGCCGCACAGGAGGAGATCGCGGGCATCATGCGCGATTCGCACAAGCTCCAGGGTGCGCCAGACGACTTCACGGTTCGCAATCAGACGGAGATCGCGGAAGCGGCAACGAGCACGACGAAGGTGATGTCCGGCCTGCTCGCGGCGATCGCGTCGATCTCGTTGCTCGTTGGAGGCATCGGGATCATGAACATCATGCTCGTGTCCGTGACGGAGCGCACGCGCGAGATCGGCATTCGCATGGCGATCGGCGCGCGCGGATCGGACGTGCTGACACAGTTCCTCGTGGAGAGTGTTGTAATGAGTCTTCTTGGAGGGTTCGTCGGGCTCGGCGTGGGCTATGGCGGAGCCGCGCTGCTCGGTCACCTGACGGGCTGGGCGACGTCGACGCCGCTGTCGGCCGTCGCGATCGCGGTGGGCTTCTCGGCCGCGGTGGGAGTGTTCTTCGGGTACTACCCGGCGCGCAAAGCGGCCGGTCTCAATCCAATTCAGGCACTCCGCTACGAGTGACCTTGCAGTCATAGAGGAGTCGATCATGTCATTGTTTCGTCGGTTCACAGCGGTAGCGTTGACGGCCGGATTGGTTCTGCCGGCCGTCAACGGCGGGGCCCAGCAGCCCAAGAGCACGCGCATCACCTTCGACGACGCCGTCGGTATTGCGCTCAAGCAGAACCTGAGCGTGCGCCAGGCCGAGAACACGGCCTCGCTCGGACAGGCCTCAGTCACGCAGCAGAAGATGCAGTTGCTGCCCGATCTCAGATTGAGCGTCAGCGGCTCGAACAACATCGGCCGCAACTTCAGTCAGAGTGACGGCGCCATCATCAACCAGCAGACCCAGGCGTTGAGCTCGGGTCTCTCGAGCAGCTTCACGCTCTTCGACGGCGGCAAGACCGCTGCCGCCATCCATTCCGCGGAAGCGAACGAGCAGGCGAGCAGTGCCGACCTGTCGCGGACCAAGCAGACCGCCGTCTTCACCGTGGCTCAGAACTACGTCACGCTCAGCAACCAGCAGGAACAGCTTGCGGTGCAGCAGGAGAACCTGACCGCCCAGCAGGCGCAACTCGACCTCATTCAGAAGCTCGTGGACGCCGGCTCGCGTCCGGTCTCTGATCTGTACCAGCAACAGGCCGCAGTCGCGAACGCAAAGCTGTCCGTCGCGCAGGCCAGCCATGCGGTCGAGCTGGCGAAGGTCGATCTGATCCAGACGCTGCAGCTCGATCCAGCCGGCACCTACGATTTCGTCGCGCCGAAAGTCAGTGATGCATCGCTGACCAAGACGCCGAATCTCGACTCGCTGGTGGCACTGGCGTATGAGAATCGCGCGGACCTGGATGCCGACCAGGCACGCGTCGACGCAGCGGGACAGGATGTGAAGGCCGCGAAGGCCGCGAAGCTCCCGACGATCTCGTTGACGGGCGCGTACAGCACGGCCTACAGCAGCGCGTCCGATCTGAGCTTGAGCAATCAGCTCGACCAGCGTCGCGGCGGTTCGGTCGGCGTCGGTATCTCGATTCCGATCTTCGATCGCGGCTCGGCGAACGTGGCGGAGCAGCGCGCGGCGATCCAGCAGGAGAACGCACAGCTCGCGCTCGACGCGCAGAAGCAGTCGGTCGCGCTCGACGTCCGCAGGTCGTATCTCGATCAGCAGTCGGCGATCGAACAGTTGGCGGCCGCGAAGGCGCAGCTCACCGCAGCGAGCCAGGCCGTCGACATGACGACGAAGCGGTACCAGGCCGGCGCGGCCACGCTCGTCGAGGTGACCCAGGCGCAGGCGCAGCGAGTGCAGGCCGCGAGCGCCGTCGCGACCGCGCAGAACAATCTCGTCCTCCAGCAGACGGTGATGTCGTACTACACCGGCTCACTCGATCCAAAGAACGTGCATCTGGGCGAGTAAGCGAACGCGGACACGAAGCTCTGAGGAACGAGGGATCGCCGAGTGGCGATCCCTCGTTCGCTATCGCCGGCTCGGCACCGAATCGCGGCATTGCCGCAATCTGCCGTGGGTGCTACAACTCGTGCGGGACGAGGCCTGCTGCTGTCGCTCTCGCTCGAGCCGGCGCCGGGGCACGCAATCGCGCTTTATCGAGAGTCGTCGACGACGACCCTGCTGTTCGACGCAAATCTCGGCGTCTACAAGTTCGAGAGCCTCGCGCTGCTCGTTCACGGCCTCGTCATTCTCACCGAGGTCGGATACGTGGGCCGAGACTCCGACGGCAAGGCGACGGCGCTCGGCGACGAACACAGCTGGCAGGTCTTCTGCAAGACGGACGGTGTGTTGCCAGTCCTGGCGGGAGCAGAGGGCGGGTTGGCGACCGGCGCCGAGATCATGCTGGCCTATGACGCGGCGCGCGAGACCATCGCTTTCTCGATCGAGATGGCCCAGGAGCTCATGGAGCAGACGCTGCGCGAAGCGAGGCAGTTGTCCGACGCCTACAATGCGAACAAGACCCCCACCGCACAGAAGGCGTGGGTGGCAGCGCATAACGAGTCGGTGAAAACCGTCCTGTTCGCGCGCGGCGACAGCAATCAGGCCAAGACGCTGTACCCGGCATGGTCGGCCGAGGAGATCACCATCGTGTAATCGCCTCGGCGGGCGCGGGCGGCTTCGCTACCGACCGGGCCCTCCGTTGGTTAAATTCGACTGCTTACGTCCAGCCGCCACCGGTATCTCTGACGTGCAGAGGCGTGCACAGAACCGAGGCAAACCTGGGGCAGATCAGCCGGGAAACCGACAGACTTGCCGGTACGACTCGAAGCAAGAAAGCGCCGCAGGCGGCAAGTGCTAGGCTGTTGTAGGACAAGAAAATCAATTGTCGACTGTCACTTGCCCCTGTAGCTCAGATGGATAGAGCAGCGGTTTCCTAAACCGTTGGCCGCGTGTTCGAGTCACGCCAGGGGCATACTGACGGCCTCATCACCTGACCCATCATGACAAGCGTTCGTCCCGATCCCGACTCCACCGCAGCCGACCGCGCGCAGACCTTCCTCGATTGGACGCGAATCAACGCGACGGCGCTGATCGTCGGCGCGGTCGTAGTCGTCGTCGCCGCCGCGGGCTACTGGTTCTACATGCGCTCGAAGCAGATCCAGGCCGCCAACGCAGAGAAGGCGTTGATGCAGGCGAAGCAGTCGCTGGGGGCCGGAAACATGGCGCTCGCCCAGAGCGACCTGCAGAGCGTCTGGTCCCGGTATGGATCGACGCCGGCCGGTGTTCAGGCTGCGATGCTGCTCGCGCAGGTCGACTTCGACAACAACAAGGCTCCGGACGGCATCTCGGTCCTCGACAAGGCGCTGGGCAGCGGCGCGGCCGGCGGTGTCGAATCGATGATCCGCAGCCTCCAGGGCGACGGCTACGCACAGGAGGGTAAGACCGCCGACGCGGCCCAAGCCTACGAGAAGGCCGCCGACGCGACGAACTACCCGAACGAGAAGAGTCAGCAGCTCGCCAAGGCCGCACGTGCGTATCAGGTCGCCGGCGACACCGCCAAGGCTCGTGCGATCTGGAATCGGCTCCTGGACGACCCGAACGCGCCAGGTATGGCCGCGGAGGCGCGAGTTCGACTCGGAGAGATCACCGCGCAGGTCGCCAAGCGCTGAGCAAGCCCATCCGGTAACGGGTCGAAACCAACCGAACCGGCCCGCGCAGAAATGTGCGGGCCGGTTTTGCATCTTGCCAGCGGTCGGTGGCGTCCGAAACGGAATGTCGAAGGAGCCGCGATGACCGGGGCGCACCTGGCGACGAAGTGCTTGATCCCGTCGTCGACAACGCCGCCGCGAAGCGAGCCGGAGAATAGCACTTCGCCCTATTGCTTGCGCAGTAGATACGTATAAGATGTATTATGTAAACTACACCGCGGGGAAAACTGTGGAGAACTCGGTTGTCCACAGGCCACGCAAACATGCCACTCGCTCTAATGGCGCCATGCTGACGCCAGCTTTCCGTCAGACTTCGGAAAACCGCGCCTCGTAGACCACGCGGGCTTCACCGCTCAGGCTCGGCAGCCAGTCCGCGCCGCGCCGATCCAGCGAGATGCGAAGCGCACGACCAGAGCTCGTCTCGAGCGTGACCGGGCTCGCCGCCAGCCCCCAAGAAACCAGAAGAATGGCCGTCGCGACCGCGCCGCTCCCGCACGCCAGGGTCTCCCCCTCGACGCCACGCTCATAGGTTCGCACGCGCCAACCGCCGTCCGGACGCCGCCCGACGAAGTTCACGTTGGCGCCGTGCGCCAGGCTCCGGTGCCTCCGCAGCGGTCGGCCTCGGCCAACGACGTCCACTGTGGTCACGTCGTCGGACAGCACCACCAGATGCGGAACGCCCACCAGCGCGAATCCCATTCTGGACTCCCCTCTCTCCGACGGAATGTCCGGCACGGCAGCGCGGACCTCGGAGACTCCTTGCACGTCGATTTCGGGGCGGCCGCCCGTCAGCCGCGCGGCGACGACACCGGAGTCAGTCTCGATGTCGAAACCCGACGGGCTCCCAGCGCCCAGCTCGATCGCAAGACGGGTCGTGCACAGCGTCGCATTGCCGCAGAAGTCGGCCGGTGATCCGTCGGCGTTCAGATAGACGAGACGGACGCACGCTCGGTCGGACGGCAGCAGGAACACGATCCCATCCGCGCCGACACCCGTGCCGCGAGCGCACACCCGCTTGATGACATCAGGTTCGGCCAACGCGCCCGGCGGTTCCGACCTGGCGTCGATCATCACGAAGTCGTTCCCGGATCCACTCATCTTGTAGAACGACCGGCCTGACGGGATCATGCGCCGAGCTCGCCGCTGAAGGTGGTCAATACCGCTTTGTCATGCCGAGCCATCTCAAACGCCACACCATCCAGACGGCCTCGCGCACGATCGCCTTGGACATCTTGCTCTGACCCTCCGTGCGGTCGACGAAGACGATGGGAATCTCCACGATCCGGAAGCCGCGCTTCCACGCGCGATAGCTCATCTCGATCTGAAATGCGTAACCGTTCGACCTAACTTTTTTCAGATCAATTGCTTCGAGAACTGACCGGCGAAAGCACTTGAATCCGCCCGTGGCGTCCCAGACCGGCAGGCCCGTTACACCGCGCGCGTAGACGTTCGCGAAGTAGCTCAGGATGAGCCGGCTGATCGGCCAGTTCACGACCGTAACCTTGCCATCGCGATAACGCGAGCCAAGCACGAGATCCGTGGACTGCACGGCTCGGAGGAAATCCGGCAGGTGCGCGGGGTCGTGCGAGAAGTCCGCGTCCATCTCGAAGATGAAATCGTAGCCACGCTCCAGGGCCCAGGCGAACCCAGTCAGATACGCGGTTCCGAGACCCATCTTTCTTGGGCGCCGAAGCAGGTGAACGCGGTAGTTCGTCGCGGACATGCCGTCGACGATGTTGCCGGTGCCGTCGGGTGATCCGTCGTCGACGACGACGACCTCGAGCCGCGGGTCCTGGGCGAGCACCGTCTCGATGAGGCGGGCGATGTTTTCGCGCTCGTTGTACGTCGGTACGATCACGAGCGCACGCTGTGCGACCGCGCCCTCTCCCTGTTCAGAAGAGGGCGCGGTGGACGGAAGCGAGCTGTCAGCGGACGATGTCGACCCAGCCACCGAAGTTCGTGATTGCGGCAATGCTTCCATTCGGTGCGAGATAGACCCTGAGCGGAAGCGACTGTTTCGTGGAGATGTCAGCCGTCGAGCGGTATCCGTCCGCAATCGACCCGGTGTAGACCGTCACGTGCGTCGGGTTGCTATGCGTGACCCAGATCTGTTGCGCGTCGGGACTGACGGCGATGGTTGTGCCGGTGTTGGAGATGCCAACCGTGCGCACCGTCGCACCGGTCGCAATGTTGACAACGCGGACGATGTTGTTCGTCGCGTCCAGGACAAAGAACTGCGTTCCATCGGGCGAAAGCGCGATGTCCGTTGCGTTTGCGGCCACATTGCTCACGACCTGTCGAGCCGTGTTCGTCCGCAGATCGATTTGGAAGTACACGCCGACGTTGGTCAGCGCATACAGCAACGTATCGCCTGGAGCGACAATCAGTTTGGTGATGCCCCCGCCGAGCTGCACTCGTGCGGTTTCCGTGTGTGATCCGGCATCGACGACGGATAGAACACCGGCGCTCAGCAGCGAGTAGACACGGGTCCCGCTCGAGTTCATCGCCGACATCTGGATGATGTCCGCGATGTCCAGCGAGTCGACGACCGAGGCAGTGCTCGGATCGATGAACCACAGACGGCTGACCGTTCCCACATTTACCGCAACCGCGGGACCGGCGGTACGCGTCGGCGCGACCAGGATCGGCGCCTGCGTGGTCAGTGACACCGTGCCCGTTTGCGTCGCTCCGCTCGCGTCATAGATCAGGATTTGCTGAGCGGTGCTCGCAGAAACGAGCATCGCGCTGTTCGTGAACGCGACATCGCCTGGGAATGCGTTGAGAAGAATCGTGTTGCTGATCGACGTGCCGTTCGGATGGCCGAGCACGGTCACCGGCACCGAGGCGCTCGCCGCGCCGGATGTCGCCGTGATCGTCGCATTGCCGGCCCCAACGCCGGTGATGACGCCCGCAGCGCTGACCGATGCCACAGCCTCGTTGCTCGTCGTGTAGGTCACCGCGGGACTCGAGATCACGTTGCCTGCCGCGTCCGTCACGCGAGCGGTCAGCGCCAGCGTCTGACCCACGAACAATTGGCCGCCGGTACCTGGCGTGAGCGTGAGCTTCGCCGCCGCGCCGACCGTCGCCGTGGCGGTGAAGGTGGTGGAAAGGCTGCCCGCTGTCGCCATGAGCGTGTTCGGTCCCACGGTCGATCCGAGACGCCAGGCGCCGGCCGTGGCGATGCCCTGTGCGTTGGTGTTGGTCGCGCCGGCGTTGATGAGTCCCCCGCCGGCTCCGACCGTGAACGTCACCGCAACCCCGGCGACAGGATTGCCGAGGGCATCCGTGATCTTGACCGCGGGGTTCACCGCGACGTTCGTGTTGACCGGCGCAGTCTGCGCATCACCTGCCGACTTCGAGATGTTGGTGGCCGCGCCGGCGGTGGCACTCGCCACGAACGTGACCGCCGCGAGCGTCCCGGCGGTGGCCGTCGCGGTCTGAACACCAACCGTCGGGCCGAGCGTCCAGGTGGCCGTTGCCTGGCCGGTGGCATTGGTCTTCGCAGTCGTCGAAGTGATCGAGCCTCCGCCGGAAGCGACCGCGAAGGTGACAGTGGCCGTGTCGATCGGATCGCCAGCCTTGTTCTTGACCGTGACGATCAACTGCTGGCTCGCGGCCGTTCCGACGACACCGCGAATCGTATCAGTGAACGCCGCCGTGATGGTCGCCGGCGTGACGTCCTTGGGGGGCGTCTTCGGTTCGGTCGAACCGCCACAGGCGGACAGCACCGCAGCCGCGGTAGCGGCTATCGTGAGGCGAACGAACGAGCTGCGAATGGTTACTTCGGACATCATGAGCAGGGCTCCTTACCGATTGTCGATCCGCGTCTTCGACGGCTTCGTCACGCGGGCGTCGCCACCGGCACACGGCGCCGGCGTTCGACGATCCACCCACCAATCCAGACCACGAGCGCGACCAGCAGTGCCACGAGCGTCACCACTTTGCCCTTCTCGTACGCCGCATCTGTAAACCGCAGTTGCACCGTACGCACGCCCGCGGGAAGCGCGATGCCGACCAGATTGAAATTCGTTCGAGCGACGACTGCCGGTTTGCCATCGGCAGTGGCATGCCATCCGGGAAAGTAATTCTCGGAGACCACCAACGCCTGTCCGGCGGACGCAGGTGGTTCGAGAGAGATGTCATATGCGCCAGGCGTCGCCGCGGTCACCGTCGCCTTCGTGGTGGCGGCAGGCGGCAACGCTTGCAACGCCTGTGCTTGGACATCCGCCGACGAATCGACGATCGCGATCCGCGACGGATCGAACCGAGGATCCAGAACCGTGGCGAGCGCCTGTTGTTCGGGCGCCTTCACCATCGCGGTCGCGACCCAGGCGGGATCGTTGGCGCCGGGCAAACGATACGCGAAGACCATCGACCCCACGGCGTCGCGCACCGGACCGGCAATCTTCGTCGGCATGGCGGGAAGCTTGAGCCGCGCACCGATGTCGGCGATCATCGAATCGTTCGCGGTCGTGTACAGGTAGCGAACGTTCTCGTGCCGCCAGAACTCGGGCATCAGGATGGCCTGCTCGTTGTCCATCGCGAGCAAGTCGTCGTACATGCCGAGCTCATTGCCGTGATAGTTGCCGACGGTCTTGAGGTCGTGCGACATGAGCGCGTCGCCGACGAACGCGGGATCGCGGGGCGCCATGTCCCCGCCGAGCCGCCATTCCGTCCAGACGCGAGCTGGTTGCTTGTAATTCGCCAGATCGGCTTTGATCGCCTCGATCGCCGGGTCGGTTGCATAGAGCTTCGAGGCCGGAGGCGAGAACGTCCAGTACATGCGCTCGATCGACCACAGGTCGACCACGATGAGCACCACGAGAACGATCGCGACGAGGCGCGGCTCCAGTCGACCGGTGAGAAATCCCCAGACCAGTCCGGCGCCGGCGACGACGAAGAAGAACGAGCGCCAGACACCGAGGATCGCGTCTCCCGCGTTCGCGCTCGCGAGCTGCGAGTAGGCATCACTGCCTCGCCCGGCATCGCCAAACGTCGAAATCACGGCGCTCGATACGGCGTTGTATCCGCCGACCGACATCAGCAGCGCGAAGACGCCGCTCGCGACGATCCACACGAGCGCGTACCGCGTGCTGACGCGGCGCGCGAAGATGCGTTCCGCTCCGATCGCCGCCAGCACGGACACCGCGAACGCCGTGATGTAGATGATCGTGCTCGGCGCACGGAAGTACTTGGTCCCGGGGACGATTGCCAGCACGAGACGAAAGAACGGCGTGTATCCGCCGAAGGCCCACAGCAGCGCGACCGCGCCGGTCGCGATCCAGAATCGACGAAACGACTTGAACCCGGTCGCGCCGAACGCCGCGCCGAACAGGATCAGCACGACCACGCCGAAGTAGTCGCTGTGAAAATGGATGTTGTTCCTTCCCCAGTAGTTGTCGAGAATCCCGGAGAACTGCGGCCAGTACGAATTCAGCGTTTCCTCAATCGGAAACGAGAAGCTCGTGGCCGTGGCGTAGTCGTGTCCCGCGGCGCGCGGCGACCACGACTTGTACTCGAAGATGGCGGGCCAGTACTGCACGGCGCCCATCAGCGCGCCGAGGATGACAGAACCCGTTGCGAAGACGAGGCGTCGAATGGCGATCGGCCGTGGAAGCTTTCCGATCGTCGGATGCGTGGCGAACGCCAGATAGAGCGCGAACGCGCCGCACGTCAGCAGCAGGTATTGCAGCAACTGTGGATGCGGCGAGAGCACGGCGAGTCCGATCGTGACCGCCAACGCGCCCCACGCCCAGATCCGCCCGTCGCGAATGGCACGCGTGAGCTGGAGCAGCGCGAGCGGCAGCATGGTGCTCACGAAGAGCTTTCCGTCGTGGCCCGGTCCGGCGTAGCCCGCGATCGACCCGCCAAGCATGTACGCCAGCCCGCCGATCAATGCTCCGTAGAAGCTGAAGCCCCACGCCCGAAGAAAAAGGTACGTGAACAGGCCGCAGAGAAAGAGATGGATGGGAAACTCCCACGTCATGGCCATGTCCGTGGGCATGATCATGCGGAGGAGAAACGTCGGATAAAAAATGTCGCCGTGCATCGCGGCGACGTACGGCAGCCCACCCATGATGTACGGATTCCACTGTGGGAATCCGTGGCCGCTTCGGAGACTCTG
>Ga0070681_10007855_pt1 | contig 10433 bp, 8 predicted proteins | sample KBSC83BmetaG_FD_65650 | JGI IMG/M metagenome (GOLD analysis project Ga0070681, IMG submission 65650) | Corn rhizosphere microbial communities from Kellogg Biological Station, Michigan, USA - KBS C8-3B metaG | ecosystem: Host-associated > Plants > Roots > Rhizosphere | place: USA: Michigan...
GGCGGAGTCGCGGCGGTCCTCGGCGAGCAGGATTCTGCCGACGAGCTGTTCGGTGGCGGTTGATCCGCGCTGGGCATTCGCCGACGACGCCAGAACGCAAGCAAGAAAGAGGGCTGTGGCGCGCATTTGCTCTGGGGAAAGCGGAAACGTGCAGATCCCTCGCTACGCTCGGGATGACGACAAGTGCAGGTCCCTCGCCTGTGGCTCGGGATGACCTGGGTTCGCGACGAAAGCCAGCGCGCTCTATACTAAAGAGCGCGACGTACCGGCGCGAATTGAAGCCACACCGTAGAGGATCCGACTCATGGCCCCATTTACGAAGTCCGAGTTCATCTGGCTGAACGGCGAGCTCACACCGTGGGATTCGGCGCAGATTCACGTCACCGCGCACGGGCTGCACTACGGCACCGGCGTGTTCGAGGGAATGCGCAGCTACGATACCGCGGAGGGTCCGGCGATCTTCCGGCTCGACGCGCACATGAAGCGCTTCGCGCAGTCGGCGAGCTTCTATGAGCTCGACCTGGGCTACAGCTTCGACGAGCTGTGCTCGGCGTCGCTCGAGGTGATTCGCGCGAACGGATTGGAGAACTCGTATCTCCGACCGATCGCGTTCTTCGACTCGTACAGCTTCAGCGTGTGGCCGAAGGATTGTCCCGTGTCGGTCGCGATCATCGCGGTGCCCGGGCGGCAGTACATCCAGGGCGGGCCCGAGCACGGCGTGCGCGTCACGGTGACGACGGTGCGTCGCATCGATTCACAAACGCTGCCGCCTTTTGTGAAAGCGTGCGGCCACTACACGAACTCCGTGCGCGCGGTTCAGGAAGCATTCCGTCGCGGGTTCGATGAAGCGATCCTGATGAACTCGAAGGGCGACATCGCCGAGGGGTCGGGCGCCAATCTCTTCTTCGTGAAGAATGGCACGCTGTACACGAACGACGTCGACGCATCGATCGTCATGGGCATCACGCGCGACAGCATTCTGCAGATCGCGCGGGATCTCGGCATTCCGGTGGTGCTGCGGCCGATCACGCACGCGGACGTGCTGACGTCGGACGAGCTGTTCTTCTCGGGCACGGCGGTGGAGATCACACCCATCAAGGAAGTCGATGGCCACGTGATCGGCGACGGCACGCCCGGCGCGGTCACGCAGCGTCTGCAGCGAACGTTCTTCGATGCAGTACACGGCAAACTGCCGCAGTATCGGTCGTGGCTTGCGATGGCGGGGCAGCCGCAGACAGTGTAAGTGGACGACGAACTACTCGAGCGCGGATGGAGCAGATTGAACGCTGACGGCACGCGGATGATTTGTTGAACTTGCGCGAGGAAAGCAGAGTCGCGCGGCTTCAGAGAATCATCCGCGGTCAGTCCGCGTTCATCCGGATTGTGTGTTTGTCCTTGTCGACGTCTGTGCTCACAACCGTTTTATCACCGGCTTGCCAGCCGATAGCCGAACTGTATCGACAATGGTGCAAGGAATCCGGCATATCTTGTAGAGCGAGTCGCCCAGCATCGGAACATTGTAACTACCTGGGCCCACCACCCAATCGGAGGGATCGCTCAGGGGGTCGAGCGCAATGGGCGTAACGGAAAACCGATCACTATTGCGCGTCGAATCCAGTCGTAAGGTCGACCAGAGCCCTTTGACCGCTATCACATTCGCGGACTGTGGACGAATGCGGCGAAAGCTGAGGGTGTAAGGGATGGAGTCACTGACGCCGTCGAGTGTAATCCAGAGATGGATTAGTCGGTCGCGCGTTAGTCGATACCTGAAGTAGTCCACGTTGTTGTGCGCCGCGTCACGCTCGACTCCGACATTCGTCCAGATATAGCCTCCGGTGGGAACGCGAAATTCAACTGAATCGCCGGCATGTCCGATGAAGAGCCAATCCTTCATCGTGACGGGCATCGCTTCTCCAGGATAGGTGTGCGCAAATGCCGTATCGCGAAAACAGACGACATCCGGGGCAGCCACGCATCCGTCAGCGTTCTCGATGCCGTCTTTGAGATTGTCGCCGCGCACAGCACTCGTCCTGTCCGCGGAAACAACGTCGGGTCGACCTCGCGCACTCTTCGTACAAGCGCCGAGCAGCATGACCACGAGTGGAGCTATCGCCCGACGTATCGCATTCGGTTCGCAGTGGCGCTACGGCGTCGCCGGGCGGAAGAAGTACAAGTGCCAATGACTGGCATCAGTGATCTTGAAGTTGTAGAGGCCTTTCGGCTTATCTAGGTTTGGGTGCTGACTGTTCGCCGGCAAGCCATCGCATCGGCTGGTGACGGCAGCTCACTCTGCTGCCGAGATCTATCTTTGCAACATTTCCATCGCCCCTCTTCATAGAGACCTGAGCTGGTACGTCACCGTCTGGCGCGGGAGCCGGAAAGCGCTACGAATAATGAAAGCCTCGTAAATGGCGCGGCTGCCCACTACGAGCCTTTCACTAAGTTCCCCTCTTCCCGTTCCCGTTAGAACGGTTTGATCATCCGAACGCCAAACACCGGCGCGACGCGTCCAGGTCCGACCCCCGCGAACTTCACCGTCACTCGCGCCTTTCCTTTCGTGAGCTCCGGCGGAATCGCGTACTGCGCGTCGTAGAAGCCCGTCGCGCTCGCGTTGGGCGCGAACTTCCCGACGAGATACATGTAGCTGACGGCGGAAAGATGATGCCCGGCGATGTGGCCCGTGAGATTTCGGCCGCCGCCATCCCAACCCGCGTACGGCTGCGCTTTTTGCTGGAGTCCCGCGCGCTGGCGGTAGTACGCCATCATTCGGTCGGGGTCGAGCGACAGCAGATACTTCGCCGTCGCGTCCTGCGCCGCTTTGGCCGGACCGCCGGTGACACGAACCTTGCTGAGATGAACAGGCCTTGCACGAATCGCTTTCGGTTCGAGCGATTTTGGCGGCAGCGGCGGACTTCGCCTCCGCTTCGGCACCCGCCTCACGGGCCAGCGGGCCGAGGGCCAATGCGGCAGCGGTGGAGGCGGAGACTTGGAGGAAGTCGCGCCGGGTCGAAGACATCTTGGATCTCGGGGAGAAGGATCGACTTCAATATGTGCCGCGCGCGTAGCGACGACCACTTGTGAGCCAGAAAACGCGCAAGCCGCGCTTTATTGCCGACGCCATGTTGGGCCGACTCGCGCGCTGGCTTCGCGTGCTCGGATTCGACACGGTGTACGATCCGGCCCTCCACGACGCGGATCTCGTGCGGATCGCCGATGCGGAAAATCGCGTGCTGCTCACGCGCGATCGGCGCCTGTTGCGAGATCGGCGCCCGCATAAGGCCGTCGAGGTCACGCGGGACGCGCCGCTCGAGCAGCTCGTGGCGCTAGTCAAGGAACTGCGTCTCGAGGCGCCTGCCGAGCTCTTCACGCGCTGTCTGGTCTGCAACTCGGTGCTCGAAGATGCTGCGACCGATGTCGCCAGCCTTCCCCCAATGGCCCGAGAGCTCTCCGGACCAATCAAGCGATGCCCAAATTGTAAGCGCCTCTATTGGCCTGGGTCGCACGTTCGGCGAATGACTCGAGCCCTCGAGGCGGCGCTCCCTCGATGGTTCGAGTGAGGCGTGTTGTGTCGCAGGATAGTTATGAGTATGCTGATGGCAACGAGCAGCGAGGTGCCTTATGCGAACGCGTTGGATTACCGGACTGTGTTTCGTCGTTTGCGCCAGCTCACATGCCGTGCTCGCGCAAGATGCACCTCGTCTTCACCACGTCGGCCTGAACACCGTCGATGCCGAGCGGGCCATCGCGTGGTATCTCAAGCTCTGGCCCAGCGCGACACGCACGACGGTCGCGGGCTTTCCCGCTGTACGCGGCGACATGCTCGTGCTGTTCAACGTTGTCGACCGTCCTCCTCCGGGCGCGTGGCGCGACGATCTGCATCGGGGCGAGCCGCAGAGCGCCTTCTGGCACATCGGCGCGTTCGTCAACACGACGGACATGAAAGAACGACTGAATGCGATCGGCATCGTTCACCAACCACTGTTCATCTCGGCGACAGATTCCACCAAGACCGTGTGGCGTTCCGGTCTCGCGCCGTATGCCGGAACTCCGACCGCCGCCCAACTGGCGACCATCGCGTCCGCTGCGTCGCGCGACGGCGGCTTCAGCTACGTGGTCGCTCCGGACGGTGTGTTGTTCGAGCTCACCGGCGGCCCGGGCACCACGGCTTCGTTCTCGCACATTCATTTCTATCATGAGCAGCCGCTGTGCGCCGCGAACTGGTATGTCGAGCACCTCGGCATGCAGCTGCCGCCAGTGCGCGACCCAAGCGGCAAGGAAACGGCGCGCGCGCCGTGGACTCCGTGCGACGTTCCGTATGGTGAAGCCGGGTGGCCGTCACTCGAGCCGATCGGAACGATTCGGCAACCGTCGGGAAGTGTGCGCTACGGCAACGGGACGATGTCGTGGTATCCGCGGCAATGCGTCGGCACTCGTTGTGGCCGCGATCAAAAGCTCGTTCCTTCGCGCGGGCAGGTGCTGGATCACGTCGCATTCAGCGTCGACAATTTCGATGCGCGGTACGCAAAGTTGCGGCGCGACGGCGTGAAAGTGCTCGAGCCTCCACATCCGTTCGGAGACACGCGCGCGTTCATGATCGAGGATCCCGATGGGCTGGCGATCGAGCTCGTCGAGGCGAAGCCAGGCTGAATCGCTTAGTCTGATTTCAGCGCCTCGACCGGGTCGATGCGCGCGGCGCGCACCGCCGGGAGCAGCGCGGCCATCGCGGCCGTCACAAAGAGCGCGGCACCCATCAGCGCGAAGATGATCGTTCCGCTCACTGCGTCCTTCCACGCATTCGGCGACTCGGCAGGACGACTCACGCCGAGGAACATGGAGATCCAGCCGATGGTCCGCATCGTGACGAGCAAGCCCACGGCGACACCGGCCAGCGCGAACACGTTTCCCTCGCGCATGATCATGCGAATGACGTCGCGCGGAAGCGCTCCGAGCGAGATTCGAACTGCGATCTCGCGCCTGCGCTGAGCGATCGACTGCGCAACGATGCCGTAGACGCCAAGCGCCGCCAGCGCGAGACAGATGAACGCCGCGCCGCTGAAGATGGCGGTCATGAACTGCTGTCGCGCGCGCATACTGTTGATGCCTAACTCTTCCGCCATCCATTTCACCGACGGCGGCTGCGGAAAGTTTCGGCTGCGCAGGAGCTGGCGGAGTGCAATCGCCGCGCGCTGCGGGTTTCGGCGCGCGCGCGCATAGAGCGTCACCTGAATGCCCTTTCGTCCCGCAGGGACCGAATCCGTCCTGGTGATCACGCGAGCAACTTCTTCGACGCGAAGCGTATCGAACCACGCGCGCCAGAGGCGCGCATCCGGATCGAGATGATCGCCGCGTACGCCTTTCACGGGCAGCCACGGCTCCTTCGAGCGCGCGTCGCCGAGCTTGACCATCGAGCCGGGGCGATAGCCGTTTGGCCAGAAGAAGGTCGACGTCGCGCGATCGACGATCACCGCTGACTCGTCGTACGCGCCTTCCATCAGATCGACGCCGCGTTCGATCGGCAGTCCGAGCGTTCGATAGTATCCCGGCGAGATCAGCTTGTACGACCACATCGGCGTCGGAAACTCCGTCACTCGGCCGGAGCTGTCCGCGACCGTCACTCCCATCTTCGTGGGCTGTGAGTAGATCAGCACCGCGGCATTCGACACATCGGGAATCGCGCGCGCATCACTCAACAGACGATCGACGATCGGAGCGATGTGGACGTACTCACCAGGACGACCAGCGATGGTCACGTTCGCGTCCACGAGCGAGTCCGGATCGAAGCCATAGAGCTGTGTCGCGGCGTAGAACGGGTCGCGCATCTGCCATCCACCGCGCGCGAGCAGCACCGCAGCGCTCACGACCGGCAGCGTCAGACCGATCTGCACGATCAGCAGCCAACCATATCGCCGGCGATTGTGGCGATGCGCGCCGGTCCCAGCGCCGCGCTTGATGAGGCCATTCAGGTCGGCGCGCGATGCACGCACCGCCGGCACGAGGCCGATGACCACAACACAGAACACCGAGACGCCGACGGCGAAGAGCACCATTCGCCAGCTGACTTCCGGCGAGCCGAAGAAACCGCCCGCTGCTTCAGGGATCGCGGCGCGCAGAAGACCGACGCCCCACGCGCTCCCGAATAATCCGAGCACTAATCCGGCACCTGCAATGATGCCAACTTCGGTGAGCAGAAGTCCAACGATGTCGCGCGGCCGAGCGCCAATTGCCGAGCGCACGGCGATCTCAGTGCCTCGGTTGAGACTGCGCGCGAGCTGCAGGTTGCCGAGGTTCGCGCATGCCACGAGAAGAATTGCCACGACGCCGCCGATGAGCGCGTAGTGGAAACTCCACATCGTGAACTCGCGCATGATCGTTTTGTTGAAGAACCGTGTCCGGCTCGTTGGCTCGCCCGCCGCGAGAGCCAGGCGCGCGGCCAAGGTCGTCAGCTCGTTGTAGACGTCAGCGCCGGTCGAGCCTTCACGAGCGCGGATCAGGTTGAGCGGCACTTGTTCATCGTTCGCCCGACTTGCGATCGACCACACGTCCGCACTGAGCACCGTGAAGCCGCTGTTCGGATGCACGACGGCGACGATCGTGCTCGGCCGGCCGTCGAGCATCACAGAAGTACCGACAACTGTGCGTGTATCCGGGAACAGCTCGGCGCGCAGCCGGTCGCTGATCACGATCGACTGTTGTTCGCCGGCCTGTGCGGCGACGAACGTGCCTTCCAGGGGGCGAACACCCAGCATGTCGAAGAAATTCGGGCGCACGACGACCGGCATCGTTTCTCGCGCGCGATTGCTGCTCGAGATGCCGACGCTCGGCGTGATTCTGCGATATCCAGAGAGCGCGTCGTACGTCCGTCCGCCGGTCGCGAGTGCCTGGGGCACGGCATCAGGCGGAAGCACGTGCCGCGAGTCGCCGTAGTACCGAAGCGTGTAGACGCGTTCCGGATGTCCGCCGGCGACGCGCGGCTCGAGCATCGCGTCGAACATCGTGTACAGCGTCGTGTTGAGCGCGATCGCGACGGCGAGCGACAACACCGCGGTGACGAGAAAGGTCGGCTCGCGCCGCAGCGTGCGCGCGGCGAGTCGGATGTTCTGCGGCAGGAGGTCGGCGGGCATATCAGTTTGACGATGCCAAGCCGGACCTTGCAACCGTGGCGCCGTTGTTCGGCGTCCTCGGGCAGACTATCGACCGGCCAGCGGCTCGCGAACTCCGGCGATGATGGCGGGGGTGAGCTCGTCGCGCGTCTTTCCGCTGGCGGCGACCGGGCTCAGAAAGCCGAAGGCGATCGCGATGTCGCGCACACGACCGACGTCGAGCGCGGACAGCTCTCGGACGAGCACGTCCTCGCCCTGTTGATAGACGTCGAACGGGTTGAGCACCGGGCGCGGGATGACGACATCCGCGGCCGCGCGCCACCGGGCCGCTGCCTCGTCGAGTCGCGGTGGTGAAGTCTTGCGAATCGAACGCGCATAGGCGTGGGTGAGCGCGCGGTTGAGCGCTCCTTCGAGATAGGCCTGGGTGAGTCCCTGCGCCCAGTAGAGCAGATCGCTCCGCTTCGCCTGCTCCGTCTCTCGAGGCGATCGTACTGGATCGAGTTCGTCGTTGAGCGGAGTGAACTCGACCCAACCTTCCCAGAGGTTGTCGGATGCCACGCCACCGCAGACCCGCGGCGCCCAACGCGTGCCGTCCCCGCTGACGAGAATGGTATCGAATTCGACGAACACTTCGGCCATGGTGACACTCCGCTGATTGGCGACGTCAGAACGGACACAGCTTCTGCAAGCGAAGCGCCACCGATCCGATATGTGATGGCGGTTACTTCTGCGAGCGACGATCTTTGGCCTACAGGGCTCGTTCCACTGGAGTGTTGATGACCCGCGTTTTCCGTCGTGTCATTCGCGCCGCGACGCTGTGCGCAGCGCTGATCGCCGTTTCCCGGCTATCGGTTGCGCAACGCGTCGCGACAATCCCGGAGTCGCTCAGCGACCAGGAATTCTGGCGCCTGTTCACGACGCTCTCCGAGGAAAGCGGAACTTTTCCCTCAGAGAACTTCGTCTCGAACGAAAAGACGTTCCAATTCGTCATCCCCACGCTCGAGCGGACGATCACGCCGAGTGGCGTCTACCTCGGCGTCGGGCCCGAGCAGAACTTCACGTACATCGCGAACCTCCAGCCGCGCTTGGCGGTGATCATCGACATTCGCCGGCAGAACGCGATGCAGCACCTGATGTACAAGGCGCTGTTCGAGCTGTCGGCGTCGCGCGCGGAGTTCGTGTCGCGACTGTTTTCGCGGCGGCTGCCGCCATCGCTCCCGAGAATCGCGTCGCCCGCGGACATCTTCGCAGCGATCAGCGACGCGCCCGCCAACGACTCGGCGTTCGCCGTGAACTGGAAGGCGATCATCGATCGACTTCGCGTGAGGCACGGCTTCACGATCACGCCTGCGGATTCCGTCTCGATGCGCCATGTCTTCCAAGCGTTCTTCGAGGCGGGGCCCGACATCAGCTACGCGTACCACCTCGGTTCGCCGCCGACGCCTACCGCTTGGCTCGTCTCGTTTGGTCAGCTGCAGACGCTGACGAACGTCGAGGGCGAGAACATGGCATTCTTGTCGACGGAAGAGCGGTATCAGTGGCTTCGCTCGTTCGAGAGTCGCAATCTCGTCGTGCCGATCGTCGGCGATTTCGCTGGCTCGAAAGCGATTCGCGGAGTGGGTGAGTACGTGCGGGCACACAACGCAATCGTCACCACGTTCTACTGCTCGAACGTCGAGCAGTATCTCTTCACGGGACTGGGCGGCGAGAAGGCGTTTTATCGCAACGTGGCCACGCTGCCGATCGATTCGACGAGCACGTTCATTCGATCGCTCCCCGCCCCGAGCGTGCCGATGCCTCCGTTGCCGTCATTCCGCTTCAACTTGAATCGAGTGGTCGTCAGCACGGACAGCGCGGGGATCAAAACCATCACTGCAACGGGCACGGACGCTGCCGGTAGAACGGTCGACACGAGCTTCGTCGCTCCGGCGGTTCCGGTGAACAGCTTGGGCGCGTTCGTCTCTGGGATTACACCGATGCATCAGGTGCTCGAGGCTTTTCTCGCCGGGCGGCTCCAGACGTACGCTCAGCTTGGGGCGCTGACGAAGGCTGACTTCGGGTGGAAGCCCGCTAAGTAGTCTGCTCGTTCGTCGGTTCGTCGAGTGGTGTCGCGCGGCCGGAGGAGACCTGGTGGCCTTCGGGCGACCTATGGCAATCCTGCCGATACTGCTTGGGCAGGATTGCCCCCGGATCGCCCTGCGACCACCAGGTCTCCTCCTCCCACCACGCATCGCGAACGGCGAGTTCGCCCTCAGTACGCGATTCAACTCGGGACAGTGCACGCGCGACCAGCGCGATTGATCGTGCACGTTGCCGCGGCGACGTTGCCCGCTCTCGCCGACGCGCACACACCGTCCACGGCGAGCGAGGGCCGCGCTGTCCCGAGCGCGAGCCGGGGGCAATGCTGCCACGGCAGTACCGGCAGCATTGCCATAGGTCGCGACGAGGGATAGCGCGGTCCTCGCTCGCGCGCGTAGAACAGTGTGCCGTAGTTCCGCAGTTGAGCCGCTCAGCACGAGCTCGCGCGGCCGAGTCGCACACGTCTTGCGACCCCGACGCGCATGGCCAGCGCCCCGCGCGTCCTAGGCACACTCGGCCGTCAAACACGGTTGGTCGATCCGCGCGACGGCGACATCGAGACGGACGCTTCGAGCACTGAAAGCCGCTCGCTCCTCGCGCTCGCGGGAAATCTGCTCGCCGAAGTCAGCCTGCCGAAGATGGCGGCGGCATTTGTATCGCTCGTCGTGATTCCCGCCGTGCTGATCGGGCTCGTGCCGGTCATCGTGACGATCTGGGTACGCACGCTGTCGTCGGGGCGGCCCGGTGTCGGCGGCATCGGCGGCATCTTCATCATCGTGGTGCTGCTCACGCTCGCTTGGTTCGGCGGACGTTCACTGTTGCGCGTCGCCGAGCGAAGCTTCTGGTCGTTGAACGCGATGGCGATTCAGCCCGGCTATGTGACATGGCGTGAAGCGCTGCTCCATGTGTCGGGACGCGTGATCGGTCGCCACGCCGACGAAGCGAAAGAGGCTCGCGTGCGAGCGGCCGCGTCGGCGCTGTCTGGCATCATGATCTGCGTGATCTCGCTCGTCATCATCCGGCTCGTGTGGCCAGCCACACACTGGGTCGGCACGCTCAACGATCTGCGCACACCGCACTGGCTCGCCCTCACCGCGATCGCGAACGCGGTGGCGGTCGGGTTCGCGTATCTCGCCGTGGCTGGGCTCATCTGGGGATTCGCGGACGCGACGATGCCACAACCGCGAGAGCTGCGCGACTTCCGAGTGAAGCGCGAGCTCAAACGCACATGGCGAGTCGCACACATGTCGGACA
>Ga0070681_10007858_pt1 | contig 10433 bp, 6 predicted proteins | sample KBSC83BmetaG_FD_65650 | JGI IMG/M metagenome (GOLD analysis project Ga0070681, IMG submission 65650) | Corn rhizosphere microbial communities from Kellogg Biological Station, Michigan, USA - KBS C8-3B metaG | ecosystem: Host-associated > Plants > Roots > Rhizosphere | place: USA: Michigan...
CGGCCGCACCTGACGCGACGTTTGTCACTACGACGGCGAGCAGGATGAGGGCGAAGGCTTTCGGCATGGCGCGGTCTGGCGCGCGGACCGAGAGACGATAACGCTGGCCCGTCAGGCGCGACCCGCGCGGCGCACGCTGCGCCAACCTTCGAGCTGTCCGATACAGCCGGCGTAGGGGATGGCGAGGTAGATGATCGGCAGCACCGAGAGCCGGCGAAGGAGACCCGGACGAACCCCGCTGTCGGCGAGCCGGCGCGGATCGAGCCCCAGCGGACGGCCGCCGCGGCGGCGCGAGCGGGCTGTCTGCACCACCGGTACCCAGTTCCTCAGCTTCAGGCCGTCCGGGCGCATTCCACTCAGAGCCGCGCGGACCGCATAGGAACGGTGCATCTCACGGACCTTGGCGAGCAGCTGCGAGCCCTCAGCGCGCGCGGGATGCTCCAGCGCGGCGTTGCGGCTGAAACCGAGGCGGCCGCCCACCGCGACGCAGCTCTCGACGAAGGCAAAGTCGCCGTGGCCGGGGAGCGCGTCGTCGAACCCGCCCACCGCCTCGAAGAGCTCACGTCGAACGAAAAGGTTGGCCGTCACCGCCGCGTTCGCTCGCACCGAACGCTCCTGATCGAGGAACGTGTCGAGATCGGCGAGGGCCCAGAGCGGCGTCGTCTCCGGAATCACCAGGCGAATCAAGCCGGCGACGATGTCGGCCCGATCGAGCTCGGCGATCCCTGCGGTGAGCCAGCCGGGTGCGGGCCTGCAATCGGCGTCGCAAAATGCGAGCACCGAGCCGCGTGCTTCCGCAACAGCCCGGTTCCGCGCCGAGTAGGCGTTCTTCGGGCTGCACGTGACCACGCGTGCCCGAACCGGCCCCGATGTCACCGTCGCGAGCGAGCCGTCGGTCGAGCCGTCGTCGCCGAAGATGACCTCGAACCGCTCGCTGGGGAAGCTCTGCGCTGCCAGCGCGGTCAGGAGACCCTCGACGTCTGTGCCCGCGTTGCGAACCGGAACGATGATGCTCACGGTCACGTCGGTGTGCGCGGCCATCATCCGGACGCTACCGCCGCGGTGGGCGCCGCTCGCCGCCCGGAGGAGTAGACCCCGACAAGCATCACCTAGCTCTTCGGTTAGTGCGAGGGGCGACCTCTGTTCATTCGGCCGTGGCCGGTCGGCATGCGCCCTCTTAGCATCGGACGAGACATGTCTTTTGAGTCTCCCGCCGCGCAAGCTCCATTCTCCGCCCGCGACAGGGTGACCCGGGGCGTTGCCTGGAAGGGCGTCTCTTCCGGGAGCACACAGGTCATGCGGTTTGCGGTGGGGATCGTGCTCGCACATCTCCTCTCGCCGCACGACTACGGCGTGGCGGGAATGGTCGTCGTCTTCGCGACGCTCGTGTTCGTCTTCTCCGATCTCGCGCTCGGTGCGGCGCTCGTGCAGCGCGACGAGCTCACCGAAGAGGATCGTTCGACCGTCTTCTGGACGAGCGCCGCGGTCGGGCTCGTGCTGACGCTCGTCGGCGTCGCAGTCTCCGGGCCGCTCGCAGCGTTCTACGGCGAGCCGCGCGTTCGCCCCCTGTTCGCTGCGATGTCGGTGACCTTTCTGCTTGCTGCACTTGCCTCGACACAGACGGCGCTGCTGACGCGGGAGATGAACTTCCGCAGCCTCGAGCTGCGCCAGATCGGTGCGGCGCTTGCGAGCGGCGCAGTCGGTGTCGGTCTGGCGGCGAGCGGTTACGGGCCGTGGGCCGTGATCGGGCAGCAGATCGCGGCCATCGCCGCCTCGTCCGCGCTCCTCTGGGTTGCCTCGCCGTGGCGGCCGAGCTTCGTCTTCTCGCGCGCGAGCCTTCGCAGCGTCGCGGGCTACAGCGGAAATGTCTTCGGTGCGCGGCTGCTCTTCTACTTCAACCGGAATGCAGACAACTTGCTTGTCGGGCGCTTCCTCGGCGCGTCTGCTCTCGGTGCCTATTCCGTCGCCTACAACGTCATTCTGATGCCGTTCTCGCAGATCGCGGTTCCGATTCAGGATGTGTTGTTCCCGGCGTTCGCGCGCCTGCAGGGGGACGTGCGGGCGCTGGCCGCCGGGTGGCTGCGCGCAAACCGGATCGTCGGTGCGATCACGACGCCGGCGCTGCTCGGGCTCGTGGTGGTCGCGCCGGACTTCGTCGACGCCGTGCTCGGGGCTCGATGGCACAGTGCCGTGCCGGTCGTGCAGATCCTCGCGTGGGTCGGGCTCATCCAGGCGCTCCAAGGGCTGAACGGCTCGGTGCTGCGGGCGGTCGATCGAACGAACCTGTTGCTTCGGTATGCGATCGTCGTCGTGACCGCGAGCCTGATCGCGTTCGTGGTCGGTTTGCAGTGGGGGATTGTGGGCGTCGCGGCCGCGTATGCGATCTCGAGCACGCTCGTCGAGCCGTACTACACCTGGCTTACCGCGCGCGCTGTCGGTCTGACGCTCGGGGACTTTCTTCGCTCGCTCCGCGGCGTCGCCGAAGCATCGCTGCTCATGTTCGCCGTCGTTCTCGTCGCACGCCTTGCACTCATCGAGGCAGGGGTGGGTCAGCTCGCCCGTCTCGGGCTCGTCATTCTCATCGGAGCCGCGGTCTATGCGCCTGCGTGCCTGTGGCGCGCGCCCGAGGTTGCGAGTGAGCTGAAGGTCCTCCGTGGCCGGAGAGCGCCGAGCGCGCACCCGATCGCAGCGGAGCCTGCGCTTTGAACAATCCATTCGCACATCGCCGCCAGTTCGTGATCGGGCCGCGGCCACTCACGCCGCGTCCCGACTGGGTGAGCCACGAAGTGTCGAATGGGGTGTTCCTCTCACACTGCCCGTTGCTGCCGGTCGCACTGGGCCAGAACGCGGCTCTGCTCGGCATCGCGGTGCAGACGACGGACGGCCGCCCGGCTCCGGAGTCTCTCGTCGTTGCGGGAGCGCCGCTCGGCGACGCGCGCGAATGGGCGGGACGGTGGGCGCTGATCCTCGACGGCGTGCTCGAGCTCGACGCGGCCGGCACGCTTGGCTGCTTTCACCGGCGCATCGGTGCCGAGACATGGTTGTCGAGCAGCGCGTCACTCCTTGCCGAGCTCGAGCCTGTATTGCCAGTCGCCCTGGTCGCCATCGCGCACGCGCGCGGAATGGACTGGGTCCCGCCACCGGCGTCCGGCATTCCCGGGCTCGGGCGTCTGCTCCCGACCCAGGTCATCGGCTTCGACGGAAAGATCGAGGCGCGCGCGCGTCCCCAGCCGCGACGGGCTGCGTACCCCGAGCTCCTCGACGAGCTCGAGAGCCGGTTGGTGACGGCGATGCGTCGGCTCGCCGGAGCCGGCGGCGCGCTCCGGCTGCCACTTTCCGGCGGCCGGGACTCGCGGCTCCTCCTTGCAGCAGCGACGCGCGCAGCAGTCAGCGTCGATGCGTACACCTTCGAGTACGACGGCATGTCGCGCGCGGACCGAGAGCTTCCGGCGGCCCTCGCGCACGCCGTCGGGGTCGAGCATCGGATGATCTCTGCGGGCGCAGTGGACGCGGAGTTGCTGCAGATCTTCGACGCTCATACGGCAGGGCTCGTCGTCGACATCGACCGCGTGTTCTTCGCGCGCGGCCAGTGGTCGGAGATCGACGGCGGCGCGATCGACCTCGGCGGCGGTGTCTTCGAGCTTGCGCGCTGCTACTACCACACGAAGCTGCCGCCGCTGGCCGAGGTGAGCGCAGCGACAGTCGCGGCGGCGATCGGCGAGCATCTTGCGACGTCTCACCCTGAAGGAGTGGCGCAGTGGGCGGACTGGCTGGTCGAAACGCCGGATGCGGATCTCGACTGGCGCGACCGCTTCTATCTGGAGCAGCGGGCGGGGGGTTGGCTCAGCAGCATCGGACAGGCGCTCGATCTCGTCGGGCCTGCGCGAGTGCATGTCGCGAGCTGTGGTGCGCTGATCGAGGCGGCTCTCGGGATTCCGGAGGCGGTGCGCCGAACGGGCGCGCACCACGAGCATCTCATCCGCCGGTTGGCTCCCGAGCTGGCGCGCTTCCCGATCAATCCGCCGGCGTCTGCCGGCGAGCGCATCCGGGGCCGCGCGCAGCGTGAGTGGCAGCTCTTCCGGCGGGAGGAGCGCCTCGGATCGTATGTCGCCGCGCGAGCACGCCAGCTCGCCGAACGGCGTTCCGTCCGGCGGCTGGCGTGAGCGCTCGGCTCATCGGTTCTCGAAGGCGCCTGCGTCGACGGCGCTGGAATGCCCCGAGGCAGGGCGTGCAGTACCGGCGAAGTCGGTGCTCGGACACACGCCGGGGTGGCTCGTGCACCACGTCGTCGGGACCATGCCGATTGCGGATGCTCCCGCGCTCAACCGGTGGTCGCCGTAGCTCGTCTCTTCGTTGAGCGCGTCCGAGCTCGTGTAGCCGTTGCCGGACGACTGGTCGGAGGCCGCACAGGTCCCACCGGAGTACGCGACGTTGTACGCATAGGCGATCGTCGCCTTGCAGTTTCCGTCGCAGTCGCCGTACATGCCGGTCGTGATGTTGCCGTAGATGGATACGTTCGAGTTCGACGGGTTGGCGTTGCCGTTGCAGCCCGGCCCATGTCGATAGATCGGGCCTTCGATGCTGTTGAAGGCGATGACGACGTTCCTGAGGGGGTAGTCGCCAAGGTTCAACGAGTTTCCGCCCGCGCCAGACGCCGCACCTCCGGGATAGCCCGAGATGTGATTTGTCGGCGTATGGATCAGGTTGTTCGTGACGGTCAGATTCGCGACGCCCGTGCCGCCGAACCCGTTGATGTACAGCGGGATCACGTCATCACGTACGAAGATGTTGCCCGTGATCGTGACGGTGTCGGAGTCCTGGACGAACAGTCCGTCGGGATGTGTTGCGGGAGAGTTGTCGTGTCGCTGGTCATGGAAGAGCACGCGCGACAGGAGAACGTCCTGCGTGATCGGTGCGTCGGGACCGACGAAGTTGCCGATCTGCGGGCAGTCGCCGGTGAATTGGTTGCTGTATGAGCCGCCCAGGAATTGGACGTGATACGCGCTCCTCAAGAACCAGTTCTGTCCGTCCACGTTCGAGAGCACGAGGTTGCGGACGCACCGTGTCGTGAATCCGGTGACGTACATGTCGTGGAACTCGAGGTGGTTGATCCACTGCGAGAAGTCCGACAGGGTCGAGGGGAGGAAGTGGCCGGTGCCGCCACCCGGGCAGTTGCCGCCGCTCGTGAACTGCGTTCTCAGGTTCAGGTCACTGACCGACACGGGGCACGACATGTCCGTACCGACCGCCGGAACGTTCGGCCAGTAGACCGGGCACTCGTGGCCCGGCTCGACCCCGAACACGACGTTGGCGCTGTAGCCGTCGTGCCCGGTGCAGGTCGACAGGTTCTGGCTGCCGTACACACCGTCTTCCACGATGATCGTGTCGCCGGACTGGGCAAGCGTGCAGGCGGTGACCCAGCTGTTCGGCCCGCACGCGTTCGCGGCGCCTGCCGCGGCGTAGCTCACCGGAGACGCATACCGATGGCAACCGGTACCGGTCGGCGAGATGAAGATGTTCGCGGTGCCCGCGCCACCGACGGGACAGGCAGATGTCTGAACCGTCGCGGTTGCCTTCGTGGACCGGTTGCCGGCCGCGTCGGCTGCGTCGGCGGAGACGCTGTAGCTCGTCCCGCACGAGAGCCCGCTGATCGTGTAGCTCGTCGTGGCGGACGTGCCCACGAGAGATGTTCCCTGGTACACGCCGTACGAGGACACGCCGACGTTATCGGTCGACCCCGTCCAGCCGAGCGTGATGCTCGTGGCAGTCGCAGACGACGAGGCGAGACCGGTTGGCGCGGTCGGGGCCTGCGTGTCCGGCGCCGGCGGGCACGCCGACGTCGCTGCGTTACCGGTTGTTCGCGTTGAACGATTCCCGGCAGCGTCGAATGCTTCGACGCCGACGCTGTAGGTCGTTCCGCAGGTCAAGCCGGTGAGCGTGACGGCTGCGGAGACCGGCGACGCGGCGCTGCTTCCGCCGACATAGACCGTGTATCCGGCGACGCCGACGTTGTCCGACGACGCCGTCCACGACAGGGAGACCGAGGTCTGGGTCGAGCCCGTCGTGCTCAGGCTTGCCGGTGCAGTTGGCGCCTGCGTGTCGCCGGCGCAGGCGGACGTCGACACGGAGAGGGGAGCTTTTGCCGAGTGATTGCCTGCGGCGTCGAAGGCGTCGACCGAGAACGAGTACGACGTGGCGCACAGGAGCCCGGTGTCGACGAACCCTGTCGTGCTCGTCGTGCCGACGAGGGCACTGCCGAGATAGACGCCGTAGCCGGCGACGCCGACAGCGTCGGTTGAGGCGGTCCAGGCGAGAGAGACGCTCGTGGACGTCGTCGCTGCCGAATGCAGCGCGCCCGGCACGGTCGGAGCGACCGTGTCACCACCGCCGCCTCCGCCGCCACCGCCACCGCCGCCACCACCGCCACCACCGCTGACCGGGCAGGGGCTCGTGGTCGCGGAGACCGTTGCGGCGCGCGAGTAATTGCCTGCGGCATCGAATGCCCGAACACCCACGACGTGGGTGCTGTTGCACACCAAGCCGGTGAACGACACCGTGGGCGAGGCGGTCGATTGCGCCGTGGCGCCGTCGAGCGTGATCGCGTACCCGGTGACGCCGACGTTGTCACTCGACGCCGTCCAGCTCACTGTGACGGATGTCGCGCTCGCAGCGGTCTGGGTAAGGCCGGTCGGCCTGGTCGGTGCGACAGGGTCCTTCTTCGCTGTCGGCGCGGTGGACACAGTCTTGCCCGCGGGAAGGAGCGAGAGGTACGAGGACATCGTCGTCGTCGAAGTCGAGGCGGGCGCAACGGCGACCGTGGTCGCCGGGTCCTGAACTGCGTCGGCGATCGCCGTCTGCCAGCCCGGAACGTCGTTGGGCCCGGAGCCCTTCCACGGTGAGACGACAATGAGCTGCGTTCGCCGCGACTGGTTCGGGCGGAGAGCGCGAATCTGGCGCGGTGACTGCACCCACACGACGACGTAATCGAGCGTTTCGGCCTTGCTCAGCGTCCTCGCTTGCTGAAGCGTTGCCGCGCGAACTGCGCACCTTCGAACCGCACCACCTCTCGTGCGGCAGGCCGCCGTGAGTGCCGCCCGGTCGGCCTTCGACCTCGGAGGCGTCCGCGCGGCGATCACGAGCGTGCCGCTCGCCGCTGCGGTCTGACCGAGGCGAGCGAGAGCCGCCTTCGGCCAGCGAGCGGGGTTCACGATGAGCGCGTTGATCCCGGCCTTCTTCAGGGCGGGGATCGTGTTCGGCTTGACCTGCGCCGGTGACGTTACTGCGACCGCCCAGATGTGCGGCCATGCTTTGCGCTGGGTCGAGCGGGCCTGGGCTGAGGATGCCGGTAGCGCTGCGGCGGTCAGCAGCGCGAGGGCGATCAACGACAGAGCGGCGGTGCGGCAAGCGGGTGCGGCTCCCATTTGCTGGCTCCTGACTGGGTTTTCTTGGCGGACAACCTTGGGATCGGCCCCGCCAGCCGATCGCATGTCCCTTATTCGAGGGAACACGCGAAAGCCTGCCCAAATGGCTAGTGATCTGAAACGGCCGCTCTCGCGGCCGCCGTCTCAGCAGGTGGGCCGTGCGGCGAGGCTCAGCCGCGTGCGGGCAAGACCCGTGCAGGCACGCCGGCCACCACGGCCCCGGGCCCGACGTCCCGGGTCACCACCGCTCCGGCGCCGACCGTCGCGCCGGAGCCGATGCGGACGCCGCCGAGAACGAGGACGCCAGAGCCAAGCGTGGCGTCGTCCTCGATGACCGTCTTGAGTAGCGTCCAGTCGTTCTCGTCCTGCAGTTCGCCGTTCTGCGCCGTCGCTCGGGGGAACTTGTCGTTCACGAAGATCACCCCGTGGCCGACGAACACCCGGTCGCCGATCTGGACGCCGTCACAGATGAACGCGTGGCTCTGGATCTTGCAGCGTGAGCCGATCGACGCACCTCGCTGGATCTCGACGAACGTCCCGATACGGGTTTCGGCGCCGATCGAGCAGCCGTAGAGATTCGTGAACGACTGGACGACGACGCCTTCACCGAATTCGACCCCGTCGAGCCGGCGGTAGGGCGCCTCGTTGACCGGCTCAGAAGAACGAGCGGACACGCTCGACGACCGCCTCGAGTTGTGACTCCGTGATCCCGGGGAAGACCGGCAACGAGAGCGCGCGGGCGGCGGCGCGTTCGGCCACCGGGAACGATCCCGCCCGGTAGCCGAGATGCCGATAGGCGCGGGAGAGATGCACGGGCTCCGGGTAGTGGAAACCGCAACCGATCGCACCGCCGCGTAGGTGATCGGCGAGCGTGGCCGGATCTTCGGTGCGGATCACATAGAGATGCCAGACCGGATCGCTGCCCGAAGCAACCGGCGGCAGCTCGAGGTCGCCGACGTCGGCGAAGGCTGCGGAGTAGAACGCTGCGGCAGCGCGCCGCTCGTCGTTCCAGGCTCGGAGCAGGGGCAGCTTCCACCTAAGCACGATCGCCTGGATCGTGTCGAGCCGGGAGGTGAACCCCGCGAGGTCGTGGCGATACTTCGCCCGCTGTCCGTGCTCGCGCAACGCCTTGACGGTGTCTGCAAGTTCGGCGTCGTCGCAGACCAGGGCTCCCGCGTCGCCGAACGCGCCCAGATTCTTGCCCGGGTAGAAGCTGAAAGCCGCCGCGACACCGAGCTCGCCGGCCAGCACGCCGTCACGCGTGGCGCCGTGCGCCTGGCAGGCATCCTCGATGAGCGGCACGCCGAGTTGCGCAAGGCGGCGCATATCGGCCATTTGCCCGTAGAGATGCACGGGCATCAGGAACCGCGTCCTACCTGTGATCGCCGCCTGCGCCGCGGCTGGATCCATGTTGAGATCGTCGTCCGACGCGTCGACGACCACCGGAACGCCTCCCGCCTGGGACACCGCCTCGACCGTCGCGATGAAGGTGTTCGCCGGGACGATCACCTCGTCTCCGGCCCGGAGGCCGCTCGCAATCAGGGCGAGGCGAAGAGCGTCGAGCCCGCTGGCGACGCCGATGCATTCCCTGCGCCGGCAGTAGGTCGCGAATGCCGACTCGAATTCGGCGACAGCAGGGCCGTTCGTGAACGCACCTGTGTCGATCAGCTCTTCGAACGCCGCGAGCAGTGTGTGCTTCAGTGAGTCGTTCGACGGCCGCAGATCGAGGAACGGCACGGTCGGAGTCGTGGTGGCCGCTACGGGAGTCACGGTCCGACGGTATCCGCGCCGGCGGTCTCGGGCTACGCGACGACTGCCTAGATCCCGCCTATCCCATCGGCTAGCCCGCAGGCGTTGGTTAGGTCTCGATTCTGGTCTGGGCGTACCGCGCACAGGAACGTACGGTCACACCTGTGAACGCCAATTCGCTGCTTGCCGGGCGGCTCGCAAGTCGTACGCGTCAGCGTCCTGTTCGGCGCGACGATGGCCGCGACCGCGGCTGGCTCGTCCGGCGCGCCCTGCTGCTCGCCGATGCGAGCGGCCTCCTGCTTGCGTTCGCCGCAACCGCGCTGATCTTCGGGCCCGAGCAAGGGCACGGCAACGCCCTCTCTCTGGTCGGCGAATACGTGCTGTTCGGCGCGACGCTTCCGGGTTGGGTGCTCGCTGCGAAGCTGCACGAGCTGTACGACCACGACGAGGAGCGGACGGAGCACACGACCGTGGACGACTTCGCCGGAGTTGTGCACGTCGTGACGCTCGGAGTCTGGTGTCTGTATGCAGCGGCCCGGCTGACCCACATCGCCAATCCGGAGCTGGCGAAAGCCGCGCTCTTCTGGGGCCTCGCCATCGTCCTCGTCACCGGCGGGCGCGCGCTCGCCCGCGGCCTCTGCCGTCGCCACCCCGCGTATCTCCAGAACACGCTCATCATCGGAGCCGGCGAGACCGGGCAACTCGTCGGCCGGAAGCTGCTGCAGCACACCGAGTACGGTCTCCGCTTGGTCGGGTTCGTCGACGACGACCCGCGCGCCCTGCGAAGCGATCTCGCCGGTCAGCCGGTGCTGGGTGGTCTCGAAGATGTCACGACCATCGTCCGCGACCGCAACGTCCACCGAGTCGTCGTGGCGTTCTCGCGCGACGGGTCACCTGCGCTCGTCCAGCTCGTTGCGAGATTGAGGGCTCTCGATCTCCACATCGACATCGTGCCGAGGCTGTACGACGTCGTGGGACCAAACGTGGTCGTTCATTCGATCGAAGGGCTGCCACTCGTCGGCTTGCCGCGCGCGAAGCTCCTGCCGTTCTCCCGGACGATCAAGCGCACGATCGACGTGGTGGGCGCGGCGGCTCTGCTGGTGCTGAGTGCGCCGGTCTTCGCGGTCGCGGCGTGGAGGGTCCACCGCGACTCGCCGGGGCCGGTCTTCTTCCGTCAAGCGCGGGTCGGGCAAGGCATGAGGACGTTCACCGCGCTGAAGTTCAGGACGATGAAGGTCGACACGGATGACGCTGCCCATCGCG